>Ga0247713_1000007_pt1 | contig 176153 bp, 169 predicted proteins | sample 21E_NmetaG_FD_189936 | JGI IMG/M metagenome (GOLD analysis project Ga0247713, IMG submission 189936) | Soil microbial communities from hillslope of Landscape Evolution Observatory, University of Arizona, Oracle, AZ, United States - 2-1-E_N | ecosystem: Engineered > Artificial ecosystem >... | reverse complement strand
GCGCTCGACGCCGCCGCGCTCGGCGACACGCGGTCCGGCACGCGCGGCTGAATCCTCGCGCCCGGGCCAGTGCCGCGGGCGCCCGCGCGCGCCACGATCGTCGGCATGCACGAACGCCACGAGTCCGACCGCCGCGTCCTGGTCGCCGTCGTCGAGCGCCGCGCCGCAGACTCCGAGGCGTCGCGGATCCGCCACTTCCGGCTGGCGCGCGTGCCGCGGCACGCGCGCCCGGAGCCGGTGCCGGACCGCTTCGCGTACCTGCGCCGAAGCCACGACTGACGGCCGTCCTCGCCTGCGCCGCCCGCTTGCCGGGGAGCTAGGCTGGAGGGCATGACCTCCTCCTCACCCTTCAGCGCCTCCCTCGGCAAGCGGGCACTGGCGTTCCTCGTGCTGCTCGTCGCGGCCTGGGTCGTCTTCAAGTTCGTCGTCGGCCTCGTCACCGCCGTCGCCACGATCGTGGCCGTCGTGCTGGCGATCGCCGCGGTGATCTGGGCGATCCGCGTCCTCTGAGGCCCCGCTCGCGATGGCCGGAGGCGCCTACGTCGCCATCGCCCTCGGCTTCGCCCTCGCCGGCGGCATCGTCGGCAAGATCAAGGGCAGCTCGTTCTGGATCTGGTTCGCGATCTCGGGCCTCGTCCCCGTCGTCGGACTGATCGCGGCGATCGCATCGCGCTTCGAGCGCAACGAGCTGCGCCGACAGTGCCCGACGTGCGGGCGCGTGTGCAAGCTCTACGACGCGCTGTGCGTGCGCTGCGGGACCGAGCTGGAGTTCCCCGACACCGCGATCGTCCCCGAGTCCGCGGCTCGGGGCGCTCGGTAGAATCCGCCGATCGCCGGCCGCGGGGCCGGCTCGATCAGTTGGAGAGGAGGTCGTGACATGCGTGCGGTCGATGCCATCATGGAGTGCCTGAAGGCGGAGGGTGTCGACGTCGTATTCGGCCTCCCGGGCGGCGCGAACCTCCCCACCTACGACGCCTTCGTCGACGCCGGCATCCGCCACGTGCTCGTGCGCCACGAGGCCGGCGGCGGCCATGCGGCCGAGGGCTACGCGAAGGCGACCGGCAAGGTCGGCGTCGCGTTCGCGACCTCCGGCCCCGGCGCGACGAACGTGGTCACGCCGATCGTCGACGCGATGATGGACTCCGTGCCGACGGTGTTCATCACCGGGCAGGTGCGCACCGACCTCATCGGCACCGACGGCTTCCAGGAGACCGACACGCTCGGCATCACGATGCCGGTCGTCAAGCACTCCTTCCAGATCCGCGCGCCGCACGAGATCCCACGCGCGATCCACGAGGCGTTCCACATCGCCCGCACCGGCCGCCCGGGGCCCGTCGTCGTCGACATCCCGCAGGACCTCAGCCGCGCCGACATCAACTACGAGCCCGTGACCGACCTGCACCTGCCCGGCTACCAGCCGACGACGGACGGCAACACGAAGCAGATCCGCCAGGCGGCGAAGGCGATGGCGTCGGCGCGGCGGCCGGTGATCTACGCCGGCGGCGGCGTCGTCAACGCCAACGCATCACGCGAGCTGACGGAGTTCGCGACCTGCGACCGCTTTCCCGTCACGTGCACGCTCATGGGGCTCGGCGCCTTCCCGGCGCCGCACCCGCAGTGGATCGGCATGCTCGGCATGCACGGCACGCGGACCGCGAACTACGCGATGGACGAGGCCGATCTCATCTGCTGCATCGGCGCGCGCTTCGACGACCGCATCACCGGCAAGCTGTCGGAGTTCGCCCCGCACGCGAAGTTCATCCACATCGACATCGACCCGGCGGAGATCTCCAAGAACGTGCCGGCGCACATCCCGATCGTCGGCGACGCCCGCAACGTCCTGACGAAGCTCATCAAGGAGTACCGCGCGCTGGAGGGCGTGTCACCGTCGCGGCTGGACGAGTGGTGGGCGCGGATCGCCGACTGGCAGCAGCGCTACCCGCTGCGCTACGAGGACTCCGTCGACACCGAGATCAAGCCGCAGTACATGGTGCAGGCGCTCTACGAGGCCACCGGCGGCGACGCGATCGTCACCTCCGACGTCGGCCAGCACCAGATGTGGGCGGCGCAGTACTACCACTTCTCCAAGCCGCGCAGGTGGATCAACTCCGGCGGCCTGGGGACGATGGGCTTCGGCCTTCCGGCGGCGCTCGGCGCCGCGGTCGGGTGCCCCGACCAGACCGTCGTCTGCATCGCCGGCGACGGCTCGATCCAGATGAACATCCAGGAGCTCGCGACCTGCGCCGAGGGGAAGGTCCCGGTGAAGGTCTTCATCATGAACAACGGCTACCTCGGCATGGTCCGCCAGTGGCAGGAGCTGTTCTGGGACAAGCGCTACTCGCACGTCGACATGGGCTCCTATCCGGACTTCGTCAAGCTCGCCGACGCCTACGGCGCGACGGGGCTGCGCTTCACGGACAAGACGACGCTCGTCGACGACATGCGCCGGGCGCTGCAGACCGAGGGCCCGGTGCTCGTCGACGTGCGCGTCACGCGCGAGGAGAACACCTACCCGATGATCGCGCCGGGCCAGCCCGCGCGCGACATGGTCGGGTGAGCGTCGTGGGCGAGCCGGGCACGAAGGACCTGCTGAGCCTCGACGAGCTCGAGGCCGCCGGCAACCTCCACAGCGGCCGCAAGCACATCCTGTCGATCCTCGTCGAGAACAAGGCCGGCGTCCTGACGCGGATCGCCGGGCTGTTCGCGCGGCGCGGCTTCAACATCGACACGCTGACGGTCGGGCCGACGGAGGACGAGCAGCTGTCGCGGATCACGCTGACGTTCGACGGCGCGATGCACTCCGTCGACCAGGTGACCAAGCAGCTGCACAAGCTCGTCAACGTGCTGAAGATCCGCGACCTCGAGCCGGGGGAGACCGTCGCGCGCGAGCTCGCGCTCTTCAAGGTCTCCGTCGAGGGGCCCCAGCGCGCGGAGGTCATGCAGATCGCCGACATCTTCCGCGGCAAGGTCGTCGACGTCACGCGGCGGTCGCTCATCGTCGAGATCACCGGGACGACCGACAAGGTGGAGGCGTTCGAGCGCATGGTGCGGCCGTTCGGGCTCATCGAGATGATGCGCACGGGCGAGATCGCGATCAGTCGCGGCCGCGGCGAGACGTGAGCACGGGCGGCGCCTGGCCGCCGCCGCCCGGCTCGGACGCCGGGGCCCTGGCCGGCGAGGCGCGCGCCGCCGGCGCCGGCGACGTCCCGGCCCTCGGCGGGCGCGACCGCGCTCGGCTGCGCAAGCGCCTCGAGCAGGCGCTGCGGCGGGTGCGCCGGCGCGGCGGCGAGGGCGTCCTCGCGGCGCTGACGGTGGCCGTCGAGCGGGAGGTCGATCCCGCCGCCGTCGTCCTCGGCTCGCGGCGCCCCGGCGAGCCGTACTTCTGCATGGAGCAGCCCGAGCGCGAGCGGTCGGCGGTCGCGGCGCTCGGCTGCGCGGTCGCGCTCGAGGGCGGCGGGCCGCAGCGCTTCGCGGAGCTCGCGGGGCGCTGGCGGGCGCTCGCCGCAGCGGCGATCTGCGACGCGGCCGACGGCCGCGGCGGCGGCGTCATCGCCGCGGGCGGCTTCGCCTTCGCCCCGGACGGCGGCGCGACGCCGCACTGGTCGGCGTTCGCCGCGGCATCGCTGCACGTGCCGGAGGTGTCGCTCGCGCGCCGCGGCGACGAGGTGACGCTCACGGTCGCCGCGCTCGCGCAGCCCGACGACACCGCCGACGGCCTGCTCGCGCGCATCGACGGGCGCCTCGCCGGGCTGCGCCGCTCGCCGCTGCCGCTGCTCGACCCCGACCCCGTCGGGCGCTACGCCGTCGCCGCGACGACGCCGCCCGAGCACTACGAGGCCGCCGTGGAGCGAGCGGTCGAGCGCATCCGCTCCGGCGAGCTCGAGAAGATCGTCCTCGCCCGCGAGGTCCTGGTCCATGCGCCCGCGGCGCACGACCCGGCGGCGATCTTCGGCGTCCTGCGCGAGGGCTACCCGTCGTGCTTCTGCTTCTGCGCGGGCCGCGGCGACGACGCCTTCGTCGGCGCGAGCCCCGAGCTGCTCATCCGCCGCGAGGGGATGCGCGCAAGCACGCTGGCGCTGGCGGGCTCGACGCGCCGCAGCGCCGATCCCTCGGTCGACGACCACCTCGGCGAGCGGCTGCTGCGATCGGACAAGGACCGCGCCGAGCAGGCGATCGTCGCGCGGCGCATCGAGCGCGCGCTGCGCCCGCACAGCGTCTGGGTCGCCGCGGCGCCCGAGCCGGTGGTCGTCAAGATGGCGAACATCCAGCACCTGGCGACGCCGATCCGCGCGCAGCTCGCACGGCCGCTGGGAGCCGTGCGGCTGGCCGGCGAGCTGCACCCGACCCCCGCCGTCGGCGGCGAGCCGTTCGCCGTCGCCGAGCCGCTGATCCCGGCGCTGGAGGGCCTGGACCGCGGCTGGTACGCGGGGCCGGTCGGCTGGACGGACACCAACGAGGACGGCGAGTTCTGCGTCGCCCTGCGCTGCGCGCTGCTGACCGGCGCGGTCGCGCGTCTCTTCGCCGGCGTCGGGGTCGTCCGCGCCTCCGATCCGGCCGCCGAGCTGGCCGAGACGGACGTCAAGCTCGCCGCCCTGCTGCCGGTCCTCGCCGGCTGAACGGGGCGTCACGGGGTTGGCGCCGGTAGCGGGTGGCGTGCCGCCAGCGGCTCCCATATGCTTGGGGCAATCACGGTCTCTGGGGGAGATCGGCAACAAGCGGGAGGGGCTACTACATGAACGACAAGAGCCTGGCGCAGGTCATCGGGCCGATCCTCGGTCTGGTCTACGTCCTCGTCGGGATCGCCGGCTTCTTCGTGACCGGCTTCGACAACTTCTTCCAGGACACGGACGACGCGCTGCTCGGGTTCAGCCTGAATCCATTCCACAACGTGCTGCACCTAGCGGCCGGGCTGTTCCTCGTCATCATGTGCACGGCGTTCTCGGCCCCGGTTGCGGAGGGCGCGGTCCTCGGCGCCGGGCTGGCGCTCATCGTGCTGTTCGTGCTCGGCGTGACCGCTCCCGACAACCTCACGATCCTCTCGATGAACGGCGAGGGCGACCCCGAGAACTTCAACCATCTCGTGGTGGGCGTGACGCTGCTGGCCGTGGGGCTGATCTCCTCCGGCCAGACGCAGGCCCGACTGAAGCGACAGGGGCTCGCCTAGCGAGAGGCCGTTCCGGCGCGCACGGGCATCGGCCCGTGCGGCCGCCGGCGCGGTCGCCTGCCTAGCCGCCCCCCGCGAGCCGCCCGGCGACCGCCGCCGACAGCCGGCGGTGCAGCTGGAGGTTCGCCGTGCGGTGCGTGCGGACCTCGATGATCGACGTGCCCGAGGCCGCAAGCGCGCGGCGCAGCTGCGCCCGCAGCGCCGCGCGGTCATCGACGCGCGCATGACCACAGCCGTAGAGCGCGGCGGCGTGCTCGAAGTCCAGGCCGTGCGGCGTGGCGACGTGCTGCTCGAAGACGTCGCGCTGGTCGGCGACCGGCAGGAACTCGAAGATGCCGCCGCCGTCGTTGTTGAGCAGGACGATCGTCAGCGCGAGCCCGAGGCGGCGCGCGGCCAGCAGCCCGCCGACGTCGTGGGCGAGCGCGACGTCGCCGACAAGCAGCACGACCGGCCCGCGCGAGGCGGCCGCGGCCCCGAAGGCGCTCGAGATCGTGCCGTCGATCCCGTTGGCGCCCCGGTTGGACAGCATGCGCGGAGCGTCGTCGCGGACGGCGACGAAGCTCTCCACGTCGCGGATCGGCATCGACGACGCGACGTAGAGCGTCGCGTCCGCCGGCAGCAGCGCGCCGAGCTCGCGCGCGACGCGCGGCTCACTCAGACCTTCGCCGAGCGTCGCGTCGATCGCCCCCGCGGCGGCCTCGTCGGCGCGCCGCCACGCGGAGAGCCAGCCCGGGTCGGCCGCCGGCGCGCGCGCGGCGGCCGCGGCGAGCGTCGCGCCGGCGCCCGCGGCGAGCGCGATCTCCAGGCTCGCGCCCGGGTCCTGCCACGTGCCGTGCGGGTCGAAGCCGAGCTGGGTGACGCCCGGGCCGAGCCCGTCGAGCCAGGCGCGCAGCGGCTTGGAGGTCGGCAGGTCGCCGCAGCGCAGGACGAGATCCGGGCGCTGCGCGGCCGCGAAGGCGTCGTCGCGCAGCAGCGCGTCGTAGTGCGCGATGGCCGCGCCCCCGCGGCGGGCGCCGCTGAGCGGGTCGGCCAGCAGCGGCCAGCCGAGCCGCTCGCACGCCGCCGCGACCGGCTCTGGGCCGTCGTGCGCGTCGCCGGCGACGACGACCGGCCGGTGCGCGTCGCGCGCGACGACCGCCAGCGCCCGGCCGGCGGCCGCCGCGTCCTCGCCCGGCGTGCTGCGCAGCAGCCAGGGCCGCCCGCCGGCGCGCCCGGGCGCGGGATCGGGGCCGAGCTCGGCGGGCGCGACGAGCGGCTCTCGCAGACCGAAGTTCAGGTGCACCGGCCCCGGCCGACCCTCCATCGCGGTCCACACGGCGCGGCAGGCGAGCATCCGCATCCAGCGCGTGCGCTCGGGCGTCGCCTCGTGCGTCCCGACCTCGAAGAACCACTTCGCCGCGGTGCCGTAGAGCTTGACCTGGTCGATCGTCTGGCCGGCGCCGACCTCGCGCAGCTCGGGCGGGCGGTCGGCGGTCAGCACGACGAGCGGCACGCGCGCCTGGTGTGCCTCGATGACCGCGGGCGCGAGGTTCGCCGTCGCGGTGCCGGAGGTGCACGTGACCGCCACCGCCCGGCCCGCCGCCTTCGCGGCGCCGACCGCGAAGAATCCGGCGCAGCGCTCGTCGACGTGCGAGAAGGAGCGCAGCCGCTGCTCGCGCGCGAGCGCCAGGACGATCGGCGACGAGCGCGAGCCGGGCGACGTGCAGGCCTCGCGCACGCCGCAGCGCACGAGCTCGTCGACGAACGCGCGCAGCAGCAGGTGGGTGTCGTGGACGGCGGGCATGATGCAGGCGTGCCCGAGCCGCTCGTCCTGCTGCACGGCTTCACGCAGACCGGGCGCGGCTGGGACGAGGTGGCGCGCCACCTCGGCGGCGAACGCTACCGGCCGATAGCGCCCGACATCCGCGGCCACGGCACGGCCGGTCGCCTGCGGCCGATCGACTTCGACCGCTGCGTCGCAGACGTCGCCAACCTGGCCGCCGGCCGCTTTGCGCTCGCCGGCTACTCGATGGGCGGGCGCCTGGCGCTGCACGTCGCGCTCGCGCACCCGCAGCGCGTGGCGCGGCTCGTGCTCGTCTCCACGACGGCGGGCATCGAGGACGCCGCCGAGCGCGCCCGTCGTCGCGCCTCCGACGAGGCGCTCGCGGCCTGGATGCAGTCGCGTCCGATCGCGGAGGTGGCCGACCGCTGGGGGGCGCAGCCGCTGTTCGCCGGCCAGCCGCCGCAGGTGGCCGCAGCCGCGCGCGCCGACCGGCTGCGCAACGACCCGGCCGGCCTCGCCGCTGCGCTGCGCGGCATCGGCACGGGCGCGATGCAGCCGCTGTGGGCGCGCCTCGGCGAGTTGACGATGGAGGTCGCGGTGCTCGCCGGCGAGCGCGACGAGCGGTTCGCCGCGCTCGCACGCCGGCTCTCAGCCGCGCTGCCGCGCGGTGCGCCGACGATCGTCCCGGGCGCCGGCCATGCGCTGCCGCTCGAGGCTCCCCGCGCCGTGGCGGCCGCGATCGAGACCGGGTAGCGCGCGGGCGCGCCGATTGAGACAAGCACCGCTCAGCCCTATATATGCTCGTCGCAGTTAGAGATGGCCGACTCCGCCCTGCCGCAGCAAGAACGCCAGCACGAGGTCGCCCAGGAGCCGAGCGTGGTCCGGCGCGTGGCCACGGTCGCCGGCTTCGTCGCGCTCGCCGCGAGCCTCGTCATCGGCACCGACCTGTTCGGCGCCCGTCAGGCGCTGTTCGGCTCCGCGACGCCGCCGCCGCGCGCGTCGGCGTTCAGCCGCGTCTTCGGCGATCCGCAGCGCGCGCAGGCGCCCAAGTCTGTGCTGCGCTCGCAGCCGTGGTGGCAGGAGGTCGAGACGCTGCGCGGCAGCGGCCCGCTCAGGACGGCGCCGCTGAACATCGGCGCGGACGCGATCCAGTGGCGGATGCGCTGGAGGTGCGCGACCGGTCGGTTCCGGGTGACTTCCGTCGGCTCGCCGCCGCTGGTGGACAGCGCCTGCCCGGCGAGCCAGACGACCGAGGCTCCGACGAAGCCCAGGGTCGCCCTGAACGTCGCCGCCGACGGCCCCTGGACGATGACGGTCGAGCGGCAGACCGACGTGCCGCTCGTCGAGCCGCCGCTGCCGGCGATGACCGCTGCGGGCACCAGGACGCTGGCCCGCGGGCGCTTCTACGGCATCGACCAGGTCGGACGCGGCCGGGTCACGATCTACCGGCTGGCCAACGGCCGCCACGCCCTGCGGCTCGACAACTTCTACGTGACTCCGAACATCGACCTCGACATCCGCCTGAGCCCGCTGCGCGAGCCCCGCACCACGCGCCAGTACCGCAGTGCCCCGTCCGTGCGGGTGCAGTGGCTCGACGTCACGACCGGCTCGATGAACTTCCTCGTCCCGCGCGACGTCGATCCACGCCGCTACCGCTCGGTGGTGATCTGGTGCCAGAACATCATCAGCGCCTACGCCGCGGCGACGCTCAGGTTCTCGTGATGAGCGACTCCGGCCGCCTCTCGCGACGCGAGCCGGTTGCCTGGGCGGGCCTCGCCGCGGTGACGATCGGCGTGCTCCTGCACATGCCGATGTACGTCGGGGCGGCCGACGACGGCTACATGCTGGCCGGCATGCCGGTCGACGCTCCGATGACCGCCGGCATGATCCTCATCGTCATCGGCCTCGCCGCGACGGCGTACGGGCTGCTTCCGAAGGCCGGGCTGCCCGAGCGCGGGCCGGTCGCGCGGGTGTCGGTGCGCGCGCTCGACGACGCGCCGATCAACAGGGCGCACGTCGCGCTGCTGCTCGTGATGGCCGCCGCCGTGACGATCGACGTCATGAAGCCCACGACGCTGGCGTTCGTCGTCCCCGGGTTCGCCGAGGAGTACGGACTGCGGTCGCCGGCCAACCCGGGCGGGCATCCGCCGGCAGCGCTGCTGCCGCTGGCCGGGATCACCGGCACCGTCATCGGCTCGCTGCTGTGGGGCTGGCTCGGGGACCGCGTCGGCCGGCGCGCGTCGATCCTGCTGGCGGGCGTGCTGTTCGCCGCGACGGCCGTCTGCGGAACGATGCCGTCCTACCAGCTCAACCTGCTCATGTGCTTCATCATGGGCCTGGGCGTCGGCGGGATGCTGCCGATCATCTTCACGCTCATGGCGGAGACGATCCCCGCCCGCCACCGCGGCTGGCTCATGGTCCTCATCGGCGGGGACATCGCCGGCGCGTACGTCATCACGAGCTGGCTGTCGGCGACGCTCGTCCCCGACTACAGCTGGCGCGTCCTGTGGCTGATCGGCCTCCCCACGGGGCTGGCGCTGATGGCGCTCAGCCGCTGGATCCCGGAGTCGCCGCGCTTCCTGCTGACGCACGGGCGCAAGGAGGAGGCGCGCGCCGTGATGGCGCGCTACGGCGCCGAGGTCGTCGAGGACGAGGACACCGAGCTCGCCGTCGAGGAGCTCGTGCGGCCCGGCTTCGGCCAGCTCTTCCGGCGCCCGCTGCTGCGGCCGACCGCGGTCGTCGTCATGCTCGGGATCGGCGTCGGGCTCGTCTCGTTCGGCTTTCAGCTGTGGATCCCGTCGAACCTGCGCGAGCTCGGCTTCGCCGAGGTGACGGCGGACCGGATCCTGCGCGACTCGGCGCTCATCGGCTTTCCCCTGAACTTCGTCGTCGCCTGGCTCTACGGCTTCTGGAGCAGCCGCGGGACGATCCTCGTGCTCGCCGGGCTGACGTCGGCGGCGCTGCTGGCCTTCGCGATCGCCGGCGATGCGGTCGCCGAGGACCGCACGCTGCTGTATGCGCTGCTCGTCGTCCCGATCTGGGGCATCAGCTCGGTCGTGGCGGTGCTGGCGGCCTACAGCGCCGAGGTCTACCCGACGCGCGTGCGGTCGCGGGGGTCGGGCCTCGCCGCCGCGGCGAGCAAGGCCGGCGGCGTCGTCGTGATCGCGATCGTCGTCGCCGCGATCGCCCCGCCGACGATCACCGGGACCGCGCTGATCGGGGCCGTCCCGATGGCGCTCGCCGCGCTGACGGCTGCGATCTGGGGCGTCGAGACGCGCAGGCGCCGGCTGGAGGACATCACCGCCGCGCAGCTTCACCACGCGGCGGCGGTCGAGGCGCGGCCGTGAGCGCGATCTCGACCGCCCCCGGGGCGCTCGGCCCGCATCTCGTCATCGGCAGCCGCCGGATCCCCGTCATCCTCCCGCGGCTCGGCGACCCGCGCCTGAAGCTGTCGGCCGTGATCGTGACGCTGCAGGTGCTCGGTCAGACGGTGCTCGATTTCAAGCTCTCGATCGCCCAGATCCTCGTGACGATCGGGTTCTGCGCGGTCGTCGACACCGCGATGACCCTCTGGCGCCAGGGCGTGCTCGCGTGGCCGGCGAGCGCGCTGCTGACCGGCAACAGCACCGCGTTCATCCTGCGCGCGTCGGGCACCGAGCACGGCGACTGGTGGAGCCTGAACGGGATCGAGTGGTTCCTCATGGCCGCCTCCGTGGCGCTGCTCGTGAAGTACCTCGTCCGGCCCGGCGGCCGTCACCGCTTCAACCCGTCGAACGTCGGGCTCGTCTGGGTGCTGCTCGTCATCGGGCCCGTGCACGTCTTTCCGCAGTACCTGTACTGGGGCCCGCTCGAGGCGCCGGTGATCGCGGCGCTCGTCGTCATCGCGCTCGGGGCGGTGTGGGTGCTGCGGGCGGTGCGGATGCTGCCGATGGCGTTCGCGTTCCTCGGGACGTTCTCGCTGCTCATCGCGGCGTTCGCGATCAACGGCAACAGCTTCGTGGCGATCTGGAGCGACGACCCGATCAGCGGACTCGACTACTGGGTGCACATCTGCACGTCCCCGGAGCTGCTGGTGTTCGTCTGCTTCATGATGTCCGACCCGGCGACGGCCCCGAAGACGCCGCCCGCGCGCGTCGTCTACGGCGTCGCGACGGCGCTGATCGCGGGCGCCCTCGTGTCCGTCCAGCCGACGGAGTACGGCGTCAAGGTGGCGATCCTCGCGAGCCTGACGGTCGTCTGCGCGGTCGTGCCGCTGATCGAGCGCCTGGCGCAGCGGCGCAGGCGAGCGGCCGGCGCCGAGGAGGAGCGCGAGCCCGCGCTCCGGCTGGCGCTCCCGCGGCCGACGAGCCTGCGCCCGGCGAGCGTCGCCGTCGTGCTGATCGCCGTGACGGCGCTCGCCGGCACGATCGCGCTGACCGGCAACGAGGACCTGTTCTTCATCGAGCGCGGCCTGACGGGTCCCCGCAACGCGCAATAGCCGCAGCCGTGCAAGGCTCGTGCCCGTGGGCACGATCCTCAGCGCGGCGCTGGCGTTGCTCGCGGCGATCCTGCTGTTCGCCGCCGGCGGGCGGCAGTCCGCCGACGACGAGAGCCCGCCGGCTGCGCCCGACCGCCGGCCGCCCGCGCTGACGCTCCGCCAGGCCGTCGGCCAGCACATGGTCTTCGCATACGACGGGCTGCGGCCACCGCGCGACCTGCGGCGGCGGATCGCGCGCGGCGAGGCGGCGGGCGTCATCCTGTTCTCGCGCAACGTCCGCTCCGCGGCGCAGGTGCGCGCGACGGTGCGCGGCCTGCAGGCGATCCGCCGCCCGCTCGGGCTGCGCGCACCGCTGATCGTCATGGCCGACCAGGAGGGCGGCCCGGTGCGGCGGATCCCCGGCGAGCCGGTGCGCGCCGCCGCCGACGCCGGGACGGCCGCGCGCGCACGTGCGGACGGCCGCGCCGCGGCCCGGACGCTGCGCGCGGCCGGCGTCAACCTCGACCTCGCGCCGGTCGCCGACGTCGCGCGCCCGGGCGCGGCGCTCGAGCGCGAGCGGAGGACGTACGGGCGCCGGCCGCGGGACGTCGCTCGGCTGGCGGCGGCATTCGCCCGCGGCCTGCGCGAGGGGGGCGTGCTGGCGACCGGCAAGCATTACCCGGGCTTCGGCGCGGCCGCCGTCAACACCGACGTGGCGCCGGCCCGCATCGACGCCTCGCTGGGCACGCTGCGCAGCCGCGACGCGCTCCCGTTCGCGCGGCTCATCGGCTCCGGGGTGGAGGCGATCATGCTCTCGACCGCCGTCTACCCGGCCCTCGATGCGCGGCCCGCCGCGTTCTCGCGCCGCTGGATCGGCGGCGAGCTGCGCGGCCGGCTGCGCTTTCGCGGCGTGGCGGTCAGCGACGACCTCGCCACGCCCGCCGTCGCCTCGTTCGGCTCGAACGGGCGCCGCGCCGTGCTGGCGGTGCGCGCGGGCATCGACCTGCCGCTGTTCGTGTCGAGCTACGGCGCCGGGACCGGCGCCGCCGCCGCGCTGCTGGACGCCGCGCGCCGCCGCCGGCTCGAGCGCGACGAGCTGCAGGCCGGCGCGCGGCGCGTCCTGGCGCTGCGCGCGAAGCTCAGCGCTGCCCGGTGAGCCAGGCGACGGCCGCCCTCCAGGCGGCGGTGCGCGGGTCGATCGGGTCGACGTGGCCGCCCGCCGGCTCGACGAGCGTCACGTCGCCGCCGGCCGCGCGCGCGGCCGCCGCGTAGTCGCGCGAGCCCTGCACGGAGACCGTCCGGTCGTCGCGGGGGTGCACGATCCCGACCGGGACGGCGAGCGGCAGCCGCAGCATCGGATCGGCCTGCGCGTAGCGGTCGGGGACGTCGCGGGCGCCACCGCCCAGCAGGTCGCGTGCGGCGTCTCCGACGCGCGACATGTCGCAGACCGGCGCGAGGCCGAGCACGCGCTGCGCCGGCACGCGCGGCCGCGCGCCGGGGGCCCCGGGCGGCAGCTCGTCGCGGCCGGCCGCCCACAGCGCGAGCTGGCCGCCGGCCGAGTGGCCGATGAGCGTCACGCGGCCGAGGTCCAGGCCGCCGTCGGCCAGTTCGGCGAGATGGTCGATCGCCGCCGCGACGTCGTCGAAGGTCTCCGGCCAGCCGCCGCCGTCGATCCCCAGGCGCCGGTAGCCGACGTTCCACGCCGCGCAGCCGCGCCCGACGAGGTCGCGGCACAGCGGGCGCATGATCAGCCGCGTGTAGGGCGGCTGCCACGTGCCGCCGTGGACGACGACGGCGACCGGGTGCGGGCCGGGGCCCGCGGGGCGGTGCAGGTCGGCGACCTGGCGCGGGTGGTCGCCGTAGCGGTGGCGCGACCGGCGAGCGAGCAGCGTGGCGGAGGCGATCCGCAGCGCGAAGGTCACAGCAGCCCCGGTCCGGCGGGAACCGCGATCGCGCCGTCGCGCGCACGCAGCGCGGCGGCGTCGTCGCCGGGGGCGGCGGCGAAGAGGTCCAGCGTCGCGAGGCCGCAGGCCGGTGCCACGCGCAGCGCGGCGGCGGCGTGCAGCGCGCCGGCGATCCCGAGCGGCCCGTCGAAGGTCGACGCGACGTACGGCTCGGCGCCCGACGTGCGCACGAGCGTCGCGCACGCCAGCAGCCCCGAGATCCCGCCGCAGCGCCCGAGCTTCAGGCAGACGGCGTCGGCGGCGCCCGAGGCCAGCGCGCCCGGCACGTCGGCGGTCTCGTCCATCGCGATCCGCACCGCGACGCGCTCGCGCACGGCGCGCAGGCCGTCGAGGCCGTGCACGGGCTCCTCGACGAGCTCGAGGCCGGCCGGCGCGAGCGTCTCGATCGCGCGCACGGCCTCCGGCGGCGACCAGGCGCCGTTGGCGTCCAGGCGCAGGTCGACGTCCGGCCCGAGCGCCGCGCGCACCGCGGCGACGCGGCCGGCGTCGTCGCCGGTGCCGACCTTGAGCTTGACGCAGCGAAACCCGGCCGCGCGCGCGGCGGCCGCCTGCGCGGCCGCGCCGGCGCGGTCGCCTGCGGCGAGCGCGGCGTTGACGGGCACGGCCGGCAGCGGGTCGTCGGCCAGCAGCGCGGCGACGGGGCGCCCGGCGCGGCGCGCGGCGCGGTCCCACAGCGCGAGGTCGACGGCGGCCAGCGCCTGTGGCAGGTCGTCGACCGACCGGCAGGCGTCGAGCAGCGCCGCGCCGTCCTCGGGCAGGCGCTCGAGGACCGGCCGGTAGGCCTCGAGCGCCGCGAGCACCCGGTCCAGCGGCACGCCGTCGTAGGGCTCGAGCGGCGCGGCCTCGCCGCGGCCGGTGACGCCGTCGGCGTCCTGCAGGCGCAACTCGACGATCTCGCGCCGCGACAGCGTGCCGTAGGACGTGTGGACCGGGGCGGCGAAGCGCAGCGTCCGGCGGGCGATCGACACGCGCATCGTCTCGCGGCCGGTGCGCTCAGCTCGCGAGGACACCGGCGCTCAGCAGCAGCGAGAAGGCCAGCTGCAGCATGCCCGTCTGCGCGAGCGCCTCGTTCAGCGTCGGTCCGTCGGCGTGCTCGCGCACGCGGCGCACGAGCGCCAGCGCGAGCGGCAGCGTCAGCCACGGCGCCAGCAGCCACGGCGACAGCGCGCCCAGCAGCCACGGCAGCGGCGCTACGACGTACGCGCCCAGGACCGCCAGCGCATAGAGCCGGCGCGTCGGCTCGCGGCCGAGGCGGACGGCGAGCGTGCGCTTGCCCGCCCGCCGGTCGGAGTCGATGTCGCGGACGTTGTTGACGACGAGGATCGCGGCGGCGAGCAGGCCGACCGGCACGGCGAGGACGAACGCCTCCCACGGCCAGGCCTCGAGCTGCGCGAAGGCCGACCCGGTGACCGCGACGACCCCGAAGAACGCGAACACGAACAGCTCGCCGAGGCCCTCGTAGCCGTAGGGCTTCGGGCCGCCCGTGTACAGCACGCCGGCGGCGATCGACGCGATCCCGACGAACAGCAGCTCGATGCCCGCGACGGCGACGAGGTACAGCCCGCACACGACCGCCAGGCCGAACGTCACGTACGTCGCCACGAGGACCTGGCGCGGCGGGACGAGCCCGCCGGCGGTCACGCGCACCGGCCCGACGCGGTCCTCGGCGTCGGCGCCTCGGCGCGCGTCGGAGTAGTCGTTGGCGAGGTTCGTCCCGATCTGGATGAGCAGCGCTCCCAGCAGCGCCGCGACGAACGCGCCGGCCCGGAAGACGCCCTCGGTTATCGCGAGCGAGGTGCCGACCAGCACCGGCGCGACGGCCGCCGGCAGCGTCCGCACGCGCGCGGCCATCAGCCAGATCCGCATCGCGTCGCTGCGCACGGCGGTGGCCATCGTCGCGACTACGGTCTCCTCGGGAAGCGCGAGAAGTCCGGCGCGCGCTTCTCGCGGTAGGCGTCGCGTCCCTCCTGCGCCTCGCCGCTGGCGTAGAAGAGCAGGTTGGCGTCGTGGGCGAGCTGCTGGACGCCGCTCAGGCCGTCCTCGGCGGCGTTGAAGCTCGCCTTCATGAGCCGCAGCGCGAACGGCGACATCGCGAGCATCTCGCGACACCAGGCGACGGTCTCGGCCTCGAGCTCGTCGAGCGGCACGACCGCGTTGACGAGGCCCATCTCGAGCGCCTGCCGGGCGTCGTACCGGCGGCACAGGAACCACATCTCCTTGGCCCTCTTGGGGCCGATCAGGTTCGCCAGCAGGCCGGCGCCGAAGCCGCCGTCGAAGGACCCGACGCGCGGCCCGACCTGGCCGAAGCGGGCGTTGTCGGCGGCGATCGAGAGGTCGCAGACGAGGTGCAGGACGTGGCCGCCACCGATCGCGTAGCCGGCGATCATCGCGACGACCGGCTTGGGCAGTCGGCGAATCTGGATGTGCAGGTCGGTGACGTGGAAGCGCCCGACCGCGGGGCGGGTCGAATCGGATTCCGCCTCGGTGAGGTAGCCGGTGTCGCCGCGGACGTTCTGGTCGCCGCCCGAGCAGAACGCCAGCGGGCCCTCGCCGGTCAGCACGATCACGCCGACCGACGTGTCCTCGCGCGCGCGCGTCAGCGCGTCGGAGATCTCGACGATCGTCTCCGGGCGAAACGCGTTGCGCACCTCGGGACGGGCGATCGTGACCTTCGCGATCCCGTCGCCGCTGAGCTCGTAGCGGATGTCGCCGTACTCGCCGGCCGGCGTCCAGTCGACTGCCATCCGTGCAGGCTACTTTCACGGGATGCTCGTCGAGTCCTGGCTTCGCCGCGCGGCCCGGTCGCGACCGGCCCACGTTGCCCTGCGGGCCGCCGACGGCGCGCCGACGTACGCCGACCTCGACGACGCCGCGACGCTGGCGGCGCAGCGCCTGAGCGCGCTGGGCGTGGGGCCCGGCGACCGCGTCGCGATCGCACTGCCCGCGCGGCTGGCGTTCGTCGAGGCGCTGCACGGATGCATGCGCCTGGGTGCCGTCGCCGTGCCGATCGACCTGCGCCTGGCCGCCGCCGAGCGCCGCCGGCGGACCGCCGGCTGTGCCGCCGTCCTCGCCGAGCCGCTGGAGGGGCTGGCGGACGCCGGCGCGCCGCTGCTGTCCACGCACGATCTCGACGCGCCCGCGATCGTCGTGCACACCTCCGGCACGACGGCGGGCCCGCGCGCCGTCGAGCTGACGTACGGCAACTGGCTGTGGAGCGCGCTCGGCTCGGCCGTCGCGCTCGGCGTCGACCGGGCCGACAAGTGGCTGTGCACGCTGCCGCTCGCGCACGTCGGCGGCCTGTCGATCCTCGTGCGCAGCGTCGTCTACGCGACGACGGCGATCCTCCACGAGCGCTTCGACGTCGAGGCCGCGGCCGACGAGCTCGCCACGCGAGCGACGCTCGTCTCCGTCGTCCCGACGACGCTCGCACGGCTGCTGGACGCCGGCCTGCGCCATCCGCCGGCGCTGCGCGCGGCGCTCGTCGGCGGCGCGCCGATCCCGCCGGCGCTGCTGGAGCGCGCCGCCGACGCCGGCGTGCCGGCCGTCGCGACGTACGGGCTGACCGAAGCCTGCTCGCAGGTGACGACCGGCGGCCCGCCGCTGTTCTGCACCCGCGTGCGGATCGGGGCCGCGCGCGAGATCCTCGTCGCCGGGCCGACCGTCGCGCCCGCCGCCGTCGCCGCCGACGGCTGGCTGCACACCGGCGACGAGGGCGCGATCGACGCCGAGGGCAACCTCGCCGTCACCGGCCGCGCCGGCGACACGATCATCACCGGCGGCGAGAACGTCGCGCCGGCCGAGGTCGAGGCGGTGCTCGCGAGCCACCCGGCCGTCGCCGAGGCGGCGGTCCACGGCGCGCCGGATCCGCACTGGGGCGAGCGCGTCGTCGCGACGGTCGTCCTGCGCGCGGGACACACCGCAACGGAGGACGACCTGCGGGGTTATTGTCGTGTCCGACTCGCGGGCTACATGGTGCCGCGCGCCGTACGTTTCGCCCCCGAGCTGCCGAAGACGGTCTCAGGGAAGCTGTTGCGCCGATCTTTGGAGGTATGAATGCCACGCCTGGGCCGCCGTCACTGGATGACAACCGCCGTCGCGACGCTCGCGATGCTCGCCGCGCCTGCCGCGGCCCGCGCGGCGACGTACACCGTGGCCGCCGGCAACGGGCCGTGCGGCGGCGCCGACCTGGCCTGCGGCTCGCTCGGCGAGGCCGCGGCGGCCGCGGCGCCGGGCGACGTCTTCAGCGTCGCGCCCGGGACCTACGACGCGGCGACGTTCGCGGTCGGCGGCGTGACGATCAGCGGCGCCGCGGGCGTCGCGATCAACGGCACGATGACCTTCAGCGGCGCCACCGGCGGGCCGTCGCGGCTCGAGAAGGTCGCGATCAGCCAGAGCACCGGCGGCGCGCCGGCGATCAACGTCAGCGGCGAGTCCGGCCTCGAGCTGCTCGACGCCGCGGTCGTCAGCCTCCACGGCGACGGCATCATCGTCACCGGCGGCGAGGCCGGCAGGATCATCCGCAGCGTCGTCGTCACCGGCGGCGCCGAGACGAGCGCCGTGCGCGTCACGTCGACGGCCGGCACGCCGGCCAAGGGGCTGACGCTCGAGTCCGTGCTGCTCATCGGCGGCGGCGCCGGCCTGCGCGCCGAGACGATCAACAACGCGATCGAGGCCGCCGCCGGCGACATCTCGATCGTCGCCCGCCACGTCACCGCGGCCGGCTCGACGAACGGTCTCGTGCTGGACTCCACGAAGGCGCTGCGGCTGCTCGGCACCGGCGTCGGCAACATCGCCGCGACCGTCACCGACTCGATCGTGCTCGACAACCGAGTGGCGAACTACGCCGGCGTCGCCGGACTCGGCGCCAACACGGCGACGCTGACGGCCAGCCGCTCGCTGCAGACCGGCGACCGCAACGTCCTGTTCGCCGACGCGGCGGCGCGCAACTTCCGCCTGCGCCCCGGCTCGCCGGCGATCGACCAGGGCGGCATCGAGCCGGGCGAGTCGACGACGGACATCGACGGCGATCCGCGGCCCGGCCCGGTCACCGACCTCGGCGCCGACGAGTTCGTCAACGCGCCGCCGGTCGCGAGCATCGTCGTGCGCACCGCCAGGCCGCGCGCCGGCCAGCCGGTGCTGCTCGACGGCAGCGGCTCCACCGACCGCGAGGCGAGCTACGGCGGCGGCATCGTCCAGTACCGCTGGAGCTTCGGCGACGGCACGACCGAGACGACGACGACGCCGACCGTGCTGCACACCTACGGCGGCGAGGGCGCGGCCGCCGCGCAGCTCGTCGTCGTCGACCGCCAGGGCGCCGTCAGCGCGCCGGCCGTCGCGCGCATCGACGTCGGCGACGGCACCCCGCCGGTCGCGACGATCACGCGGCCGTTTGAGGGACAGCGCATCAAGCTCACGACGAGGCGGACGAGGACCGTGCGGCGCAACGGCGTGCGGCGCAGGGTCACGAGCCGCCGCAAGACGCGGATCGGCTTCAACGGCGTCGCGCGCGACAAGTCGGGCGTGGCGTTCGTCCTGCTGACCGTCGAGAAGCTCGGACGCTCGTCGTCGAGCAGCAGCCGCGCGCGCTGCACGTGGTACGACGCCCGCCGCGGCCTCGTCAGGCGCAGGTGCTCGCAGCCGGTGCTGCTCGTCGCCAGGCTCGCCGCGGACGGCTCGTGGAGGTTGCGCATCTCCACGCGCAGACAGCCCTCGGCGGGGCTCTACCGCGTCAGCGTCTACGCCGCCGACCGCAGCGGCGCGTTCGGCAACTCCGCCCCGGCGCGGGACCGCGTCGTCCGCTTCCGGCTGACCCGGTGAGCGCGGCGCCGACGCGCAGCGGCCGCCGGGCGCGCAGGGCGCTGGCGGCCGCGGCCGCCGCCGCGGCCGCGCTCGCGGCGCCGGCCGCGGCGCAGGCTGCGACGTACTCCGTCGCCGTCGGCGGCGGCACGTGCGGCGGCGAGGACACCACCTGCGAGTCGCTCAACGCGGCCGCGGGCGCGGTAGCCCCCGGCGACGCCGTGCAGGTCGCCCCCGGGACGTACGACGAGGCCCCGACGTTCGCGGTCCCCGGCGTCACGATCAGCGGCACGGGGACGGCCGCCGACGTGATCGTCACGGGGACGATCACGTTCGCCGGCAGCGGCCCGACGGCCAGCGTGCTCGAGAGGCTCGTCGTCGCGCCGACCGCCGTCGGCGCACCGGCCGTCGGCGTGACCGGCAGCGCGGGCGTCGCGGTGCGCGATGCCTTCCTGATCAGCGCGGCGGGCGCCGGCATGGCGATCGCCGGCGGCACGGGCAACGAGATCGCGCGCAGCGTGCTGCTGTCGGGCGCCGCCGGCGGCAGGGCCGTGGACGTGCAGGTCAACACGACGCCGGTGAACCTCGTCCTGAGCTCGAGCATCCTCGCCGGCGGCGACCAGGGCACCGGCCTGTCGGTCCGCACGGGCGTGAACACCTCGCTGCCCGGCACGGCGGCGCCGGCGACGGTCATCGCCCGCCACGTCACGATCGCCGGCTCGGCGACCGCGATCGCGCTCGACGCAAGTGCCGCGGCGGCCGCGCCGCTCGGACGGCCGGTCGGCTCGATCAGCGCCACGGTCACCGACTCGATCGTCCACGGCGCCGCGCCGACGGCCGCCAACTCCGGCCTGCTCGGCCTCTCGCCGCCCAACAGCGCGACGGTCGCGTTCACCCGCACCGATCGCACGACCCCCGGCGAGCAGCTCTTCGTCAACCCCGGCCGGCGCAACTACCACCTGCGCGCCGACGCGCCGGTGATCGACAAGGGCCAGGTCACGCCCGGCGACTCGCCGACCGACGTCGACGGGCAGCCGCGTGAGGCCGGCGCGGCCAGCGACCTGGGCGCCGACGAGTTCGTCAACACGCCGCCGACCGCGGCGATCGCGATCACGACCCCGACGCCGCGCAGCAACCAGCCCGTCACCCTCGACGCCAGCGGCTCGACCGACCGCGAGGCCGGCTCCGGCGGCGGCATCGTCCAGTACCGCTGGAACTTCGGCGACGGCACGGGGGAGACGACCTCCTCGCCCACCGTGACGCACACCTACCGCGAGTCGGGCACCGCCGTCGTCCAGCTCGTCGTGGTCGATCGGCAGGGCGCTGCGAGCGCTGTCGCCACCGCGCCGATCAGGGTCTTCGATGGCTCTGCGCCGGCGGTGACGGTCTCCAGGCCGCGGCCCAACCAGTCGATCCGGCTCGTCACGCGGACCCGCCGGACCGTCACGCGCAACGGCGTGCGGCGCGCGGTGACGACGCGCAAGCGCACGCGGATCCGCTTTCGGGGCGCCGCGCGCGACCCGTCGGGGGTCGCCGCCGTCTACCTCAGCGTGCAGCGGCTGACGCCGCGGGGCGCCCGCTGCGCGTGGCTGCATCCCCGGCGCGGCGTGCTCAGGCGCGCCTGCGACAGGCCGCTGCTCTTCCGCGTGGCCGTGCGCAACGGGCGCTGGGCCTACAACGTCGCCCGGCGGATCCGGCTCGCCGCCGGCACCTACCGCGTGAGCGCCTACGGCACCGACCGCAACGGCGCGTTCGGCAACACCGCCGCGACGCGCAACCGCATCGTCCTGTTCAAACTCGTCAGATGACGCCGGCCGACCCGTCCGCGGACCGCAGCGCCGGGCTCGAGCGCTGGGCGCGGGCGGCGGGCGGCTGGCGCACCCAGCGCGCCGTCATCCAGGCGGCGGCGCAGCCGGTGTCGGCATGGCTCGTCGAGGCGATCGCGCCGCAGCCGGGGCACCGCGTGCTCGAGCTGGCGGCCGGCCCGGGCGACACCGGCTTCCTCGCCGCCGAGCTCATCCGGCCCGGTGGCACGCTGATCAGCTCAGACGCCGTGGAGGAGATGGTCGAGGTCGCCCGCGCGCGCGCCGCGGAGCTCGGGATCACGAACGTCGAGTTCCGCACGATCGACGCCGAGTGGATCGATCTGCCGACGGCGCACGTCGACGGGGTCCTGGCGCGCTGGGTCTACATGCTGCTCGTCGACCCGGCGGCCGCACTGCGCGAGACGCGCCGCGTCCTGCGCCCGGGCGGCCGCGTCGCGCTTGCGGCCTGGGCCGATCCGGCCGACAACCCGTGGGCGTCGGCGCCGCTGCGCGCGCTGCAGGCGATGGGCGCCGCCGAGCCGCCCGACCTCGACGCGCCGAACATGTTCGCCTTCCGCGATCCCGCGCGCATCCGCGGCCTGCTGGAGGACACGGGCTTCACCGACATCGTGGTCGAGCAGCTCGAGATCGTCTTCCGCTACGAGGACCTCGACGCCTGGTGGGACACGCAGCTGGACCTCTCTACGACGCTCGCCGACAACGTCCGCGCGCTGACGCCGGCCGAGCGCGACGACCTGCGCGACGCGATCGACGCGAGCCTCGAGCGGTACGTCGGCGACGACGGCAGCGTCGCGCTGCCCGGCCGGACGCACGTCGCGACCGCGAGCGCGTAGCGGCCGCCTGCGCGCGCCGCGCGCCTGCCGCGCGCCGCGCGCCTGCCGCGCCGCACGGAAGCCGTAGGATCCCGCGCCATGTACTACGACGACGACGCCGACCTCGCGCTGCTCGACGGCAAGACCGTCGCCATCATCGGCTACGGCTCCCAGGGCCACGCCCACGCGCTGAACCTCAAGGACTCCGGTGTCGACGTCGTCGTCGGGCTGCGCGAGGGATCGGGCTCGGCCGCGAAGGCGTCCGAGCACGGCCTCGACGTGCTGCCGATCGCCGAGGCCGCCAGCCGCGCGGACCTCGTGATGATGCTCGTGCCCGATGAGCTGCACCGGACGGTCTACGAGGACGAGGTCCGCGACGGCATCGCGGAGGGCGACATGCTGCTCTTCGGCCACGGCTTCTCGATCCACTACGGCGAGGTCCAGCCGCCGCCCGGCGTGGACGTCGCGCTCGTCGCGCCCAAGGGCCCGGGCCACCTCGTGCGCCGCCAGTATCTCGAGGGCTCCGGCGTGCCGGGGCTGGTCGCCGTCGCGCAGGACGCAAGCGGCCGCGCGAAGGAGCTCGCGCTCGCCTACGCCAAGGGCATCGGCTGCACCCGCGGCGGCGTCATCGAGACGACGTTCAAGGACGAGACGGAAACCGACCTCTTCGGCGAGCAGGCGGTGCTCTGCGGAGGCGCCTCGGAGCTCGTGCAGGCGGGCTTCGAGACGCTCGTCGAGGCCGGCTACGACCCGAAGATGGCCTACTTCGAGTGCCTGCACGAGCTCAAGCTCATCGTCGACCTCATGTACGAGAAGGGCCTGGCGGGCATGCGCTACTCGATCTCGAACACCGCCGAGTACGGCGACTACACCCGCGGCAGGCGCGTGATCACCGACGAGACGCGGGCGAACATGCGCAGGATCCTCGAGGAGATCCAGTCCGGCGACTTCGCCCGCGAGTGGATCGCCGAGAACCGCGCCGGCCAGGAGAACTTCAAGCGCATGCGCGCCGAGCAGGCCGCCAGCGCCGTCGAGACGACCGGCAAGGAGCTGCGCGCGATGATGGACTGGATCGACACGGAGTTCCACGAGTAGCGGTCGGTTCGGTGGCCGTCGGCGGGCGCGTCGGCGGGGGCGTCGCTCCGAACGGCGGCTCTGAGGGAGGACGGTCCGGGTGGCGTGGGGATGCGCGTGCGCGCCAGCCCGGGCGCCCCCGGGCGAGCATGCGCACGTGCCCGACCGGCGGCGCGCCGCGGGACGGGCGTCGGTTGTGCACGCATGCCGTGCAGGTCCGCCGGCGCGACGCGCAGGGGTGCGACGAGCCGGCATTTGCGCATCGCGAGGGCCGCGGGTGGCTCGCGCCGGCGGTTGTAGACTTGACCGCGCCGTCGCGACTGGCGTTCGGGTGGAGCACACCACCGGGGAGCGGCGGAGCACTCGCCGCCGCACGCCTGGGCACTCAGTCCTTCGACGCACCCGACAACGAGGGCCCATGCCATGACGACGAGCCTCAGCCTCGAGATCCCCGAATCGCTCCGGCCGGCCGACGGCCGCTTCGGCTGCGGCCCGTCGAAGGTCCGCCCGGCGCAGCTCGAGCTGCTGGCCGGCGAGGCCGCCGGGGTCATCGGCACGTCGCATCGCCAGAAGCCGGTCAAGGCGCTCGTCGGCCGCGTCCGGGCCGGCCTGGCAGAGCTGCTCGGCGCGCCCGACGGCTACGAGGTCGTGCTCGGCAACGGCGGCACGACGGCGTTCTGGGACGCCGCCGCCTTCGGCCTCGTCCGCGAGCGCGCGCTGCATCTCGCCTTCGGCGAGTTCAGCCGCAAGTTCGCCGACGTGACGCGCAACGCGCCGTTCCTCGCCGATTCCCTCGTCGTCGAGGCCGCGCCCGGCGACGCGCCGCAGCCGGCCGCCGACCCGTCCGCCGACGCGATCGCGTGGGCGCACAACGAGACCTCGACCGGCGTCATGGTCCCGGTCGTGCGCCCCGCCGACGCCGGCGACGCGCTCGTCCTCGTCGACGCGACCTCCGGCGCCGGCGGGCTGCCGCTCGACGCCGCGCAGGTCGACGCCTACTACCTCGCGCCGCAGAAGAGCCTCGGGTCCGACGGCGGGCTGTGGCTCGCGCTGCTGAGCCCGGCCGCGATCGAGCGCGTCGAGCAGATCGCCGCCGCCGGCCGCTGGGTGCCCGACTTCCTCAGCCTCCGCGCGGCGCTGACGAACTCGCGCTCAGACCAGACGCTCAACACGCCCGCGATCGCGACGCTCGTGATGCTCGCCGACCAGCTGGACTGGATGCTCGGCCACGGTGGCCTCGACTGGTGCGTCGCACGGACGACCGCGTCGTCCGAGCACCTCTACGGCTGGGCCGAGCGGGCGCCGTGGGCGACGCCGTTCGTCGCCGACCCGGCGAAGCGCTCGCTCGTCGTCGGGACGGTCGACTTCGACGCGTCGGTCGACGCCGCGAGCGTCGCCGCGACGCTGCGCGCCAACGGGATCGTCGACGTCGAGCCGTATCGCAAGCTCGGGCGCAACCAGCTGCGCGTCGGCATGTTCCCCGCCATCGAGCCCGCCGACGTGCAGGCGCTGACCGCCTGCATCGACTGGGTCGTCGAGCGCGTGGCCGCCTGATGCGCGTCCTCGTCAGCGAGGCGATCGGCGACTCCGGCATGGCGCTGCTGCGCTCCGCCGGGCTCGACGTCGACCTCGGCATCGGCTGGTCGCGCGAGGAGCTCGAGCAGCGCATCGGCGACTACGACGCGCTGCTGATCCGCTCCGCGACGCAGGCCGACGCCGCGCTCATCGCCCGCGCGACCAGGCTGCGCGTCATCGCCCGCGCCGGCGTCGGGATCGACAACATCGACGTCGGCGCCGCGACGAAGCGCGGCATCGTCGTCGCCAACGCCCCGCGCTCGAACATCGTCACCGCCGCCGAGCACACGATGGCCCTGCTGCTCGCGCTCGCGCGCAACATCCCGCAGGCGCACGGCGCGCTGACCGCCGGACGCTGGGAGCGCAAGGCCTTCACCGGCACCGAGCTCATGGACAAGACGCTCGGCATCCTCGGCTTCGGCCGCATCGGCCAGCTCGTCGCCCAGCGCGCGAAGGCGTTCGGCATGCGCGTCGTCGCCTACGACCCCTACGTGGCGGCCGAGCGCTACCAGAACCTCGGCGTCGAGAAGACCGGCTCACCCGACGAGCTGTACGCGCAGGCCGACTTCCTGACGATCCACCTGCCGACGACGCCCGAGACCGAGGGCCTGCTCGACGCCGAGGCGTTCGCGAAGATGCGCCCCGGCGTGCGGATCCTCAACGTCGCGCGCGGGTCGCTGATCGTCGACGACGACCTGCGCGCCGCCCTGGACAGCGGGCGGGTCGGCGGCGCGGCGCTCGACGTCTTCCAGTCCGAGCCGATCACCGACCATCCCCTGTTCGGCTACCCCAACGTCATCGTCACCCCGCACCTCGGCGCCTCGACCGCCGAGGCGACCGACCGCGCCGGCCTGCAGGCAGCCGAGCAGGTCGTCGCCGCGCTGCAGGGCGGCAGCGTCACGACCGCCGTCAACGTCGCTGCGATCGCCCCGGAGGACATGGAGATCCTCGGACCGTTCCGCCCGCTGTGCACCCAGCTCGGACGGCTGGCGACGACGTTGGCGGTCTGCGGCTCGATCGAGCGCATCGAGATCGAGTGCAACGGGCGCGTCGCCGAGCGCGACACGCGGCCGCTCGGCATCGCCGTCCTGCTGGGGGCGCTGCAGGGCCGCACGGAGGAGCCGGTCAACGACGTCAACGCGCACGCGATCGCCGAGGAGCGCGGCATCGAGGTGCGCGAGAGCGCCAGCACGACGGCGCGCGACTTCACCGACCTCATCCGCGTGACGGTCGTCTGCGGCGAGCAGCGCACGACGGTGGCCGGCACGACGATCGGCAACCGCAACCGGCCGCACCTGCTGCAGGCCTGGGGCCAGCGCTTCAACCTCCAGCTCGAGCCGTACCTGACGCTGTTTCGCTATCGCGACGTGCCGGGCGTCGTCGGCCTCGTCGGCACGGTCTTCGGCCAGCACGGCATCAACATCGGCGCGGCGGCGGTCGGGCACTCGACCTCGGACGGCGGCGACGACCAGCGGGCGGTGATGGTGCTCACCACGGACGCGCCCGTGCCGCAGTCGGTCGTCGACGAGATCATCAACTCGTCGGCGGACTTCGACGACGGGCGCACCGTCGCGCTCGGCTGACCGCCCGGGCGCGATGCCCGAGCGGCCGCCGGTGCGGCGCAGCGTCTAGCGTTCGTCGCCGCCGTCGCTCATGTAGTTCTGCCCGCTGTCGGACCAGTACGGGTCACGGCTGCCGGCCTTCGCGAGGCCGCGGCTGATCATGTAGCCGACGGTCAGGATCGTGATGTAGAGCCAGACCTTGTCAGCCGCGAAGTAGTCCGCGCCGCCCTCGCGGGTCTCGATCGCGTTGCCTGCGATGAGGATCCCGACGAGCACCGCGAGGAACGCGTAGAACTCGGTCGTCTTGATCGCCTGCTTGGTCTCGGTCGTCAGGCGCTTCGCCGTCGCACCAAGGCCCCCATTGGAATTTGCGTCGGTGCGGCCCGGGCGGGTCGCGGTCACGTCTCGGGATGCCATCGGGCACCTCCCTGTGATGTCAGCTCATGGAAAGAGGAGATGCGGCGGGGGGCTCGGCCGCACCTGTTGGGCCCTCGCCGTGTGCCCAGGCCTGTCGAGCGACTAACCAGCGTCGGCGCCGAAGTCGACGAGCTCCTCGAGGCGCTCGCGCAGCGCGCGCACGCCGGGCCGGGCACGAGGGTCGGGCTCCAGGCAGGCCGCGACGAGCACGTCGAGCTCGGCGAACTCGCGCGGCAGCGCGCGGTGCTGCGTGACGCGGTCGGCCCGGCGCACGACCTGCGCGCGCTCCGTGCCGGCGGCGGCGGCGGACCGGAACGGCGCGCTGCCCGTCAGCGCCGCGTACAGGACGCCGCCGATGCCCCAGACGTCGGTGGCCGCACCGACCAGCGCGCCGCGCGCCTGCTCGGGCGCCAGGTAGCCCTCCGTGCCACGGCCGGCGTGGCCACGGCCGGGCGCCCGCGCGTGGCTGAAGTCGATGACCTTCGCGAAGCCGCGGTCGCCCATGACGTTCGCCGGCTTGAGGTCGCCGTGCACGAGCCCGTGGCCGTGCACGTAGTGCATCGCCGAGCACAGCTGCGCGCCGAGCTCGGCGACGACGTCCGGCTCGAGCGGGCCTTCGTCGTGCAGCGCGTCGTCCAGCGAGCCGCCGGTGAGCGGCTCGAGGATCAGGACCGGTCGCGGCCCGGCGATGATCTCGTAGGCGCGGACGACGTGGGGGTGCGTCATGCCCAGGAGGATGCGGGCCTCGCGGTACAGGCGCCGGCGCGAGCGGGTCACCTCCAGCCGGTCCGGCCGCAGCGCCTTGGCGACGCAGTGGGCGTCGCGCTCGTCGCTCCAGACGTCGTAGACGTCGAGCACGTTGCTGCGGGCGACGTGGAAGACGACCTCGTAGCCGGGGGCGAGCTGCTCGCCCTCCTCGAGCGGCGGGTCGACGTCGCTCATTCCGTCGGCGCTCCGGCGGTGGCCGCCTCCTCGTCGTGCGAGCGCCACATCTGCGCGTACGCGCCGTCGCGCGCGAGCAGCACGTCGTGCGTGCCGCGCTCGGCGATGCGGCCGTGGTCGAGCACGACGATCTCCGTCGCGCTTCGCACCGTCATGAGGTTGTGCGAGATGACGATCGTGGTGCGGCCCTCCATGAGGCGCTTCATCGGCGCCATGACGCGCTGCGTGGACTCGTTGTCCAGGCCGGTCGTCGGCTCGTCGAGGATCAGGATCGGCGCGTCGCGCACCATCGCGCGCGCGATCGCGATGCGCTGGCGCTGGCCGCCCGACAGCCGCCGCCCGCGCTCGCCGATCGGCGTGTCGTAGCCGTCGGGCAGCGCGACGACGAACTCGTGCGCGTCGGCCGCGCGTGCTGCGCGCTCGATCTCCTCGTCGCTCGCGCCGGGGCGCCCGTAGGCGATGTTCTCGCGCACCGTGCCCTCGAAGACGAGCGTCTCCTGCAGCAGCACGGCGATGTTCTCGCGCAGCGAGTGCAGCGTCAGCTCGCGCACGTCATGGCCGTCGACGGAGATCGTGCCGGTGTCGGGCTCGTGGAAGCGCAGCAGCAGCTTGGCGATCGTCGACTTGCCGGCTCCGCTGCCGCCGACGAGCGCCAGCGTCTCGCCGGGGCCGACCGTGAACGAGACGTCGCTGACGGCGTCGCGCTCCGTGCCGGGATAGCGGTAGGAGATGCCGTCGGCGCGCACCGCGCCGCGCGCGCGGCCGAGGTCGCGGGCGCCCGGCCGGTCGGTCACCGCGGGCTGCTCGTCGAGCAGCTCGAGGACGCGCTCGGCGCCCGCCGAGGCCGAGTAGATCGTCGTCGTGAGCTTCGTCAGCGAGCGGATCGGGTCGTAGAGCCGCGTCAGATACGTCATGAACGCCAGCAGGCCGCCGAGGCTCAGGTCGCCCTGCGAGAGCTTGTAGGTGCCGAAGCCGATGACGACGAGCGCGCCGAGCAGCTCGATGAGCGTCACGATCGGCGTGAACAGCGCCCGCAGGCGCATCGACGCCATCGTCGCGCGGAACGAGCCCACCGCCTCGCGCCGGTAGCGCTGGACCTCGAAGTCCTGGCGGTTGTAGGCCTGCACGACCTGGACGTTGCCGAGCGACTCCTCGGCCACGGCCGTCAGCGAGCCGCTGCGCCGGCGGCGCTCGCGCGAGGCGGTGCGGATGAGCTGCGAGAAGCGCTTGGACGTCGTCCAGAACAGCGGCGCGACGACGAGCGAGATGAGCGCCAGGTCCCACTGCAGGTAGAAGAGCGCCGCCGTGAAGAAGAGGACGCTGAAGACGTAGGACAGAAAGTCGGCGACGCCCGACAGGACGAGGCTCTCGATGGCGCTGATGTCGCCGGTCAGGCGCGCGAGCAGGTCGCCCTGGCGACGGCGCTCGAAGAAGCCCAGCGGCAGCGACTGCAGATGCGAGAACAGGCGCGTGCGCAGGTCGAGCAGGAAGCGCTGGCCGACCCACGTCGAGACGTACTCGTCGATGAAGTCGACGATCCCCGACAGCACCGTGAGCCCGACGTAGGCCGCGGCGATCCACCAGAAGGCGTCGAAGTCGCGCGGGACGAGGACCTCGTCGACGACGATCTTGAACATCCAGATCATCGCCGCGTCGATCGCCGGCCCGATCATGATGAAGATCAGGCTGAAGGCCAGCCACTTGCGGTAGGGGCGGGCGTAGGGCCAGAACCGCCGGAAGATCTCCCGGACGGGCACCGGCGGGGCCGCGGCGATGAAGCCCTCGCTGCTCTCGCCCGTGGCCAGCAGCGCGCGCAGGCGTTCTTTCATGGCGCGCACGTCACGAGCCTAGTGCGTGCGACCAAAGTCGCATCTCGGGTTTGCCCAATCTTTGCCGACGCTTTCCTTGGCTGTGGATCCGCCCGAGTACCTTCTTCCCAGGTCAACTTCTCCCCGAAGCAGAAAGGACCGCACATGTCCCGTCGCAGGCGCCGTCGCCGTCGTAACCGTAGAGGCAAGTTCGACGTCTCCCCGACCCCCGTCCGTCGTGGCCGGGGCCGAGGCACGAACACCAACACCAACACGAACGGCAACACGAACACGAACACGAACACGAACACGGGCGGCTGACGAGCGTCGGGCCCCGCGCCCGACGCCCCGCGCCCTCGCGCCTCGCGGGCAGGACACGCGGCAGCCACGCGTGCCCTGCCCGCTCGTTGTGTCCGCGCGCGTTAGCGCGCGCCCAGCACGGGCAGGACTCGGCCCGTGCCCACGGTCGCAGATCCGGTCTGGTGGCGAGACGCCGTCGTCTACCAGATCTACCCGCGCTCCTTCCAGGACTCCGACGGCGACGGCGAGGGCGATCTGCGCGGCATCGCGCAGCGCCTGCAACACATCGTCGCGCTCGGCGCCGACGCGATCTGGCTGTCGCCGGTCTACCCGTCGCCGATGGCCGACGGCGGCTACGACGTCGCCGACTACACCGACGTCGACGCGCGCTTCGGCACGCTCGCCGACCTCGACGCGCTGATCGCCGCCGCCCACGACGCCGGCCTGCGCGTGCTGATGGACGTCGTGCCGTGCCACACGTCGATCGAGCATCCGTGGTTCCGCGAGCATCCCGAGCGCTACGTGTGGTCTGACCGCGACGGCCCGCAGAACAACTGGCTCGCCGCCTTCGGAGGGCCCGCGTGGTCGCCCGACCCGCACGGCCGCGGCTGGTACCTGCACTCCTTCTACCCCGAGCAGCCCGACCTCGACTGGCGCCGCGAGGACGTCCGCGCGGCGTTCGCGGAGATCCTGCGCTTCTGGATCGATCGCGGGGTCGACGGCTTCCGCCTCGACGCGATCGACCGCCTGCTCAAGGACCCGCAGCTGCGCGACGACCCGCCGGCGAGCGCCCCGCCCGTGCTGCCCGAGCTCGCCGACGTGGCATCCCTCGAGCAGCGCCACAGCCGCAACGCGCCCGACATCGGCAGCGCGCTCGCGGCGCTGCGGGCGGGCGCCGGGAAGGACGCCTGGCTCGTCGGCGAGGTCTACCTGCCGTCGGCGCGCCAGGTGCCCTACCTCGACCACGTCGACGCCGCGTTCGCGTTCGAGCTGCTGCACGCGCCGTGGCGGGCGGATGCGATGCGAGCCGCGATCGCGTCGGCGCTCGACCCGCGGGGCGTCGCCGGGCGCGCGGCCTGGGTGTTCTCCAACCACGACTTCCCGCGCCTGCCCAACCGGGTCGGCCCGGGCAACGCGCGCGCCGCCGCGATGCTCGTGCTGACGCTGCCGGGACCGGCGTTCGTGTACCAGGGCGACGAGATCGGGATGGGCGACGGGCCCGGGCGCGAGCCGCCCCACGATCGCGCCGGACGCGACCGTCACCGCCATCCGATGCGCTGGGACGACGACGCGCCGCACGGCGGCTTCACGACCGGCGAGCCGTGGCTGCCGGCGATCGAGGTGCACGGCGGCGGCGTCGCGGCGCAGGCCCGCGAACCGGACTCGTTCCTGGCGCTGTACCGCGACCTCGTCGAGCTGCGGTCCGCGCTCGGCGACTGGCTGGTGTTCCTCGACGAGGCCGCCGACGGCGTGCTGGCCTACCGCCGCGGTCGCGACCACGTCGTGGCGCTCAACGTCTGCGACGAGCCGCGGCCGGCGCCGGTGGCCGGCCCGGTCGTGCGAGCCACGCACTCGGCGCGCCTGCCCGCCGGCGCGCCGACGCCCGTGCACCTGCAGCCCGGCGAAGGAGTCGTCGTCCGCGCGAGAACGTGAGGTTCGTGACGAGGCGACGTGGGTATTGGGCGAGCCATGCTCGGGAGGACGCTGCTGCTGATGGTCGTGATCGCCGTCGGCACCGCGCTCGCAGCCTGTGGCGACGACGACGCGGCGGGCGGTCCGGCGACGCTGCGGTGGTTCATCTTCAACGAGCCCAGCGGCGCCCCGCAGAAGGTCGCCCAGCGGTGCTCTGAGCAGTCCAACGGGCGGTACCGGATCGAATTCTCGTACCTGCCCGCGCAGGCCGACCAGCAGCGCGAGCAGCTCGTGCGCCGCCTCGGCGCCGAGGACGAGTCGCTGGACCTGCTCGGCCTCGACGTCGTCTGGACCGGCGAGTTCGCCAACGCCGGCTGGATCCGGCCGGTGCCGGCGGACACCGAGCGGGCCGTGACCGAGAACGTCTTCCAGAGCGTGCTCGAGACGGCGCGCTTCGAGGACCGCCTGTACACGGTCCCGATCTGGTCGAACACCCAGCTGCTGTGGTACCGCAAGGATCGTGTCCCGCGTGCGCCGCGAACCTGGGACGAGATGCTCCGGCAGGCCGAGCGGATCGGGCGCGACGAAGGCCGCATCCAGGTCCAGGCGAACCGCTACGAGGGGCTGGTCGTGCTCGTCAACCAGCTGATCGAGTCCGCCGGCACGTCGATCCTCGCGGGCCCCAAGGAGATCGAGCTCGAGCGCGAGGCGACCGAGCGCGCGCTGGCCGTCCTCGGCCGCCTGTCGAACTCGCCCGTGACGCCGCCGAACATCACGACCTCGACCGAGGACACCGCGCGGCTGGGATTCGAGGGCGGCGACTCGACGTTCCAGATCAACTACCCCTTCGTCTATCCGTCGGCGAAGGAGAACGCCCCGGACGTCTTTCGGCAGATGGGCGCCGCGCTGTACCCGCGCGTCGATCCCGACCGCCCGAGCGAGCCGCCGATCGGGGGCATCAACATCGGCGTCTCGGCGTTCTCGAAGAACCCCGAGCTCGCGTTCGAGGCGATCGAGTGCCTCATCCAGCCCGACAACCAGCTGGAGATCGCGCAGCTCGGCGGCCTGCCGCCGGTGCGCTCCGACGTCTACGACCGGCCGGAGATCGAGAAGATCTATCCCGGCTTCGCCGATCTGATCCACACGTCGATCGAGAACGCCGCGCCGCGCCCGTCGGAGTCGCCCGCCTACCAGGACCTGTCGCTGGCGATCCAGCGCGCGATCCACCCGACGACCCAGATCTCGCCGACCAACCCCGACGAGACGTACGAGCGCCTGCGCGACAACGTCGAGAAGGCGGTCAAGCGCGAGGGCCTGCTGTGACCGCCGTCCCGATCGGGCGCAAGTCGCGCGGGGCGCGCGGCGGCCCCGTGCAGACGAGCGACAAGACGAAGGCCGAGCGCAAGCTGGCCTTCATGCTCTGCGCGCCGGCGGTGCTGGCGATGCTGCTGGTCACCGTCTATCCGATCCTCTACGCGATCGTCCTGTCGATGCAGACGATCGACCTGCGCTTCCCGGAGGAGAGCGGCTTCGTCGGGCTGCGCAACTACGGCGCCGTGCTGAGCTCGGAGCTGTGGTGGAGCGGCGTGTTCTTCACGACGGCCGTCACGGTGGTGACGGTCGCGATCGAGCTCGTCCTCGGGATCGCGCTGGCGCTCGTGATGCACCGGGCGATCTTCGGCCGCGGCGTCGTGCGCACGTCCGTGCTGATCCCCTACGGGATAGTCACGGTCGTCGCCGCCTTCGCCTGGTTCTTCGCCTTCGACCCGTCCAGCGGCTTCGTCAACAACCTCCCCGGCGTCGCGCAGGACAAGGCCTGGTTCGGCGACCGCTGGAGCGCGTTCTCGGTCATCACGATGACCGAGGTCTGGAAGACGACGCCGTTCATGGCGCTGCTGCTGCTCGCCGGCCTGGCGACGATCGACGAGGGCCTCTACGAGGCGGCGAAGGTCGACGGCGCGAACGCCGTGCAGCGCTTCTTCCGGATCACGCTGCCGCTGCTGAAGCCGGCGCTGCTCGTCGCGCTGCTGTTCCGGACGCTCGACGCCTTCCGGGTGTTCGACTCGATCTTCATCATGACGCGGGGATCGCAGAACACCGAGTCGGTGTCGATCCTCGGCTACAACCAGCTCATCTCGCGGCTGAACCTCGGCCTCGGGTCGGCCGTCTCCGTGCTGATCTTCCTCCTCGTGCTGCTGATCGCGTTCCTCTTCGTGCGCGGCTTCGGGACGACGGTGCCGCAGGGCGGAGGCAAGAAGTAGATGGAGCGCACGGCGAAGGAGCGGCTCGCGTGGACGGCAGGACTGGCCGTGGTGCTCTTCTACGCGCTGCTGCCGGTCTTCTGGCTGCTGTCGCTGTCGCTGAAGACGCCGGACACGGTCAGCGACAAGAAGTTCATCCCGCAGAAGTTCACGCTGGACAACTACACGACGCTCTTCAGCGGGGGCCTCGACAGCCCGCTGCTGCGCCCGCTCATCAACTCGACCGCGATCGCGCTGATCGCGACGGTGATCGCGGTGACGCTGGCGGCGTTCACGGCGTACGCGATCGCGCGGCTGGACTTCCCGGGGAAGGCGCTCATCCTCGCCGGCGCGCTGGCGATCGCGATGTTCCCGCCGATCTCGGTCGTCGGGCCGCTGTTCGACATGTGGCGCGCGCTCGGCCTCTACGACACCTATCCCGGCCTGATCATCCCGTACCTGACGTTCGCGCTGCCGCTCGCGATCTACACGCTCGTCGCGTTCTTCAGAGAGATCCCATGGGAGCTCGAACAGGCGGCCCAGGTCGACGGCGCGACGCCCTGGCAGGCCTTCCGCAGGGTCATCCTGCCGCTGGCCGCGCCGGGCGTGTTCACCGCCGCGATCCTCGTGTTCATCTTCGCGTGGAACGACTTCGTCTTCGCGATCACGCTGACGTCGTCCAACGACGCGAGGACCGTCACGGCGGCGATGGCCTTCTTCCAGGGCGAGTCGCAGTTCACCGCGCCAACAGGCAACATTGCGGCAGCAGCCGTGCTCGTCACGATTCCGATCATCATCTTCGTGCTCATCTTCCAGCGCCGCATCGTCGCCGGGTTGACGGCGGGCGCCGTCAAGGGATAGGAGGACTCCCGCAATGGCCGACATCAAGCTCCACGACGTCACCAAGCGCTACGCGGACGGGACCGAGGCCGTCAAGCACATGGACCTCGAGATCAACGACGGCGAGTTCATGATCCTCGTCGGCCCGTCGGGCTGCGGCAAGTCGACGGCGCTGCGCATGATCGCCGGGCTCGAGGACATCTCGGAGGGAGAGCTGCGGATCGCCGACCGCGTCGTGAACAACCTCTCGCCGCGCGACCGCGACATCGCGATGGTCTTCCAGAACTACGCGCTGTACCCGCACATGACCGTCCGCGAGAACATGGGCTTCGCGCTGAAGCTGGCGAAGACCCCGCAGGAGGAGATCGACCGCAAGGTCGAGGAGGCGGCGCGCATCCTCGACCTCACCGAGCACCTCGACCGCAAGCCCTCGAACCTCTCCGGCGGCCAGCGCCAGCGCGTCGCGATGGGCCGCGCGATCGTGCGCGACCCGCAGGCCTTCCTGATGGACGAGCCGCTGTCGAACCTCGACGCGAAGCTGCGCGTCCAGATGCGGACCGAGGTCTCGCGCCTGCAGCGCCAGCTGTCGACGACCATGGTCTACGTCACGCACGACCAGACCGAGGCGATGACGCTCGGCGATCGCGTGGCCGTCATGCGCTCCGGCGTGCTGCAGCAGGTCGACACGCCACGGGTGCTCTACAACGATCCCGTGAACATCTTCGTCGCCGGCTTCATCGGCTCGCCGGCGATGAACTTCTTCGCCGCGCGCGTGAGCGACGGCACCGTCCACCTGCCGTTCGGCGACGTGCCGGCGCCGGAGGGCGTCGGCGACGTAGGCGACATCATCGTCGGCATCCGGCCGGAGGACTTCGAGGACGCGCGCTACGCGCCTGAGGGACGCAGCGACGGGATCGAGTTCGACGCCCCGGTCGAGCTCGTCGAGTCGATGGGATCCGAGATCTACCTCTACTTCTCCTTCCAGGGCGGCGAGGTCCGCTCCGACGAGCTCGCCGAGCTCGCACGCGACTCGGGGATCGCGGAGACGCCCAGCGGCGGTGGCGGCAGCGCCGTCGCGCGCGTGAGCCCGGAGTCCGACGTGCGCGAGGGCCAGACGGCTCGGCTGTGGTTCGACGCCGCGAAGCTGCATCTCTTCGACGCCAAGGACGGCGCCAACCTGCGCCGCAGCGGCAAGGAGCACCAGGCGGCCGTCGCCGCCACGCGCGCGGCCGTCGCCGAGGAGTCCAAGACCGACCCGCCCGAGCGCGCCCAGGCCGAGGCCGACGCGGCGCCCGAGCCGCCGCCGACGCCGCAGCGCGAGGACGCCAAGCGGGCGCAGCGCTCGGCGCCCGAGTAGCGGGTGCGCATCGGCGTCCTCGGGACGGGGGTCGTCGGCCGAACGCTCGCCGGCGCGCTCGTGGCCGGCGGCCACGAGGCACGGATGGGCGCCCGCAGCGCCGGCAACAGCGCCGCCGTCGCCTGGGCGCGGGAGATCGGCGACGGTGCCAGCGAGGGCACGTTCGCCGATGCGGCCGGCTTCGGCGAGCTCGTCGTCAACGCCACCGCCGGCGCCGCGTCGCTCGAGGCGCTCGACGCCGCGGGCGCCGAGCAGCTGGCCGGCAAGGTGCTCGTCGACGTCGCCAACCCGCTGGACTTCTCGCGCGGCATGCCGCCGACGCTGACGGTCTGCAACGACGACTCGCTCGCCGAGCGCATCCAGCGCGCCTTCCCCGACGTCCACGTCGTCAAGGCGCTGAACACCGTGACGGCGGCGGTCATGGTCCAGCCCGGGCTCGTGCCGGGCGCGCACACGCTGTTCGTCTGCGGCAACGACGCCGACGCCAAGGCGCAGGCCGGCGCGCTGCTGCAGGGCTTCGGGTGGACGGCCGACGCGATCCTCGACCTCGGCGACATCACGGGCGCGCGGGGGATGGAGATGTACCTGCCGCTGTGGCTGCGCCTCTACGGCGCGGCCGGCACCGCGATCCTCAACGTCGAGGTGCGGACCGGCGCGGTCAGCTAGCGCCCGCGGCGCACGCGATCGATCGCCTCGTCGCTCCACTCCTGCGTGCGCATGATCCGGTAGCGCTCGCCGCTCAGCCTCAGGTAGGCGTCGGTCTCGGTCTCGCGGCGCCCGATGAGCTCGGCCTCCTGCAGGATCTCCACGACCGGCTGGTACTCGTCGCGGAACCAGCGCAGCGCGACCTCCTCGCGGTCCAGGAAGCGCTGCTCGTGCTGGATGAGCCGAAAGCCCCACGCCTCGACGCCCTCGGCCAGCGTCCCGTACTGGACGGGGTCGGTCAGCACGGTGCGCTCGCGAGCGCCGGGCGGCAGCGGCACGCGCTCGCGGAACAGTCGCTCGTGGCTCTTCAGCGGCAGGTCGCGCAGGCTCATCGAGCGGTCGGCGGGGACCTTCGTCAGGACCTCGACGACGCGCGCGTCGATGACGTCGCGGCCCTGCGCGCGCGCCACCGCCACGCGGTGGTGGCCGTCGCGCACGAAATGCATCTCGCCGATGCGGTACAGGTCGATCGGCGGCATCGCGACGCCTCGCCGCGACGCCTCGGCGATCCGCTCGAAGCGCGTGCGCGCGCGCGACGACCGCGGCCGGAACTCGCGGTCGAAGTCGGAGGCGCGGTCGACGGTGCCGACGATCGAGTCGATCGGGACCGTGACGATCCCTAGGTCGCGCTCGCCGGCGCGGCCGAGCGCCGCGACGACCTCGTCGAAGGTGAGCATGACGTCGACGTCGCCGGGCTCGAGGCGCAGGATCCCCGACAGGCGGGCGAACATGCGCCGACGTCGCGCCCGCAGGAAGTCGTCCTGGGCGTCCTGGGTCGGGAATCCGGTCTCGCGCGGCATGGCCCTAATGATGCTTGCGCGGCGCTCTCGGGTGAAGCCGGATGTCGTCGGCGGGCGCGAGCAGCATCGTGATGGCGTCGCGGGCGTCGCGCGGCGAACGGCGGCGTTCGCGCAGCACGACGGCCGACCACGGGCGTCCGCTGTCCAGATCGGGCGCCAGCTCGGCGGCAAGCTCGCGCGGGACCCAGCCGAGTTGCTCGCCGTCGCCGGCGAGCACGGCGATCGCGGACGGGTCGTGCGCGTTGCCGTGGTCGCGGCGCAGCGTCAGCGGCGCCCCGGGGAAGATCGCCGCGGACTGCAGGACGTCGCCGTGGAAGCGCGCCGCGCCGGCGACGCCCGTGACGAGGAGGCCGCGCGACGCCAGCTCGGGCGCGTCACGCGCGAGCACGCGGCCGGAGCCGGGATCGACGACCGAGAGCCCGGCGAGCCAGACGATCGCTCCGTCGTCGGGATACCAGTAGCGCTCGTCCTGCACGACGTCGACGTCGGCCACGCGTGCGGGCGCGCCGCCGTGGACGCGAGCACCGCCGGATGCGCCATCTCCCGGCATACGAGCCCAGGTTGCCCGCCCCGCGGACGTCCGACACGACCGATCCAGCCGCTCGCCGTGACGCTGGTGGGCAAGCGCGCGCGCATGACCTACACTGCGTCGCGCATGACGCGTGCGCTCGAGCTGTCGCTGCTTCTCCTGCTCCCCCGCTAGGGGGAGCGTTACGCGTGGCGGCCGCACTGCCGCAAACCGACTGAGAAGCAGCCCACCTCGAGCCTTTCGCCAAGGAGCCCCACGTCATGAGCAGCGACATCGACCCCCAGCACGTCCGGATCTTCGACACGACCCTGCGCGACGGCGAGCAGTCGCCGGGCATCTCGCTGAACACCGCAGAGAAGCTCGAGATCGCCCACCAGCTCGCGCGGCTCGGGGTCGACGTCGTCGAGGCCGGCTTCCCGATCGCCTCCGCCGGCGACTTCCACGCCGTCCAGGCGATCGCGCGCGAGGTGCAGGGACCGATCATCGCCGGGCTCGCGCGCGCTCAAGCCGCCGACGTGGAGAGCGCCGCCCGTGCGGTACGCGACGCCGAGCGGCCGCGCATCCACACGTTCATCTCGACGTCGGACATCCACATCGTCCACCAGTTCCGCTCCACCCGCGAGGACATCCTCGCGCAGGCGCGCGCCGCGGTGGCCCACGCCCGGTCGTTCGTCGACGACGTCGAGTTCTCGCCGATGGACGCCACCCGGGCCGACCTCGAGTACACCGCCGAGGTCTGCGCGGCGGCGATCGAGGAGGGCGCGACGACGATCAACATCCCCGACACCGTCGGCTACACCACGCCGGAGGAGTACACCGCCTACCTCGAGGGGCTCTACCGCCTCGTCCCCGGGCTGCGCGACGTCGTCGTCTCGGTGCACTGCCACGACGACCTCGGGCTCGCCGTCGCGAACTCCTACGCCGGACTGCTGGCCGGCGCGCGGCAGGTCGAGTGCGCGGTCAACGGCATCGGCGAGCGCGCCGGCAACTGCTCGCTGGAGGAGATCGTGATGCTCCTGCACACCCGCGGCGACGCCTCGGGCCTGCACACGACGGCGGTCACGACGGAGATCGCGCGCACGTCGCGGCTCGTGTCGCGCCTGACCGGCTACGTCGTGCAGCCCAACAAGGCGATCGTCGGGCGCAACGCGTTCGCGCACGAGTCCGGCATCCACCAGGACGGCGTCATCAAGGAGCGCACGACGTACGAGATCATGGACGCCCGGACCGTCGGCCTGGACGCCAACTCGCTCGTGCTCGGCAAGCACTCAGGGCGCGCCGCGCTGAAGCAGACGCTCGCCGAGCTCGGCTTCCAGGTCGACGGCCAGGCGCTGAACATGGCCTTCAAGCGCTTCAAGGACATCGCCGACAAGAAGAAGCAGGTCACGGCGATGGACCTCGAGGCGCTCGTCACCGACGACCTGCGCGACGAGCTCGCCAGCTACACGCTGGAGTCCTTCGAGGTGACGGCCGCGTCCGGGCGCGCGCCGCACGCGAAGGTCACGGTCATGCGACCCGACGGCGAGGTCGTCGCCGGCGAGTTCTCCGGCGACGGCCCCGTCGACTCGGTCTTCCAGGCGATCAACGCCGCGACGGGGCTCGACGCGCAGCTGCGCGCGTTCCGGGTCGACGCCGTCACCGGAGGGCAGGATGCGCTCGGCGAGACGTCGGTCGTGCTCGAGTTCGACGGCCAGTCCGCCTCCGGCCAGGGCGTCGCCACCGACATCATCGAGGCGGCGGGCCGCGCCTACGTGCGAGCGCTGTCCAACGCGGTGCGCAAGGCGCAGGCGGCCGGCCAGGCCGTCGATCTCGCCGACCAGCGCGAGCCGCTCACGACGCCGTAGGCGTCACCGCGACCGCGGCGGGCCGTCGTCGTCCGGCCAGCGCCCGTGCTCGTCGAAGTACCGGCGCGCGTCCTCCTCGCGGTCGCGCTCGGCGTCGCCGGACACGCCGAAGCGGTGCAGCACGTTGAGCAGCAGGATCGAGCCCCCTGCGCCGATGAACAGCACGAAGCCCTCCAGGCCGATGATCGACTGGTCGAAGACCAGCACCAGCACGCCGGCGAGCGCGACGACCGCCGGCAGCACGTAGCGCACGGCGATCATCATCCGGCACCGCCCAGCTCCAGGCCCTGCGCGTAGCCGCCCGCCAGGACCTCCTCGCGCAGGCGCGTGTCGCCGAGGTCGGGGCCCATGAGGCGCGCGACGTCGTGCGCGGGCCCGACCATCCGCACGCGCGCCCCGCGGTTGCGCAGCGCGAGCGTCTCGACCGCGGCGCTGCTGCCGGCCAGGGCGCGCAGCATCCGCAGCGGCGAGGCCATCGCGATGTCCAGGCTCGCCAGCGGGTTGAGGCAGAGCACGTGCGTCATGCGGCCGGCGGGCGCGACGTCGAGGTTCGTGTTGCTCCAGACCCCGCCGTCGACGTACTCGCGGCCCTCGATCACGACCGGCGCGAAGACCCACGGCACCGAGCAGGAGGCCTGGACGGCCTCGGCGACGGTCGCGTCGGGCGCGCCCGGAGCCCCGAAGACGACGCGCCGGCCGCGCGCGCGATCGACGGCGACCACGCGCAGGCGCCCGTCGAAGCGCGCCTCGCTGGAGCGGATGCCCTCGGCGATCGCCGCCAGCGAGCGGTCGGCGCCGGGCGCGAGCCCGAGCAGCGCTGCGCGCGCCGCGGTGCTGCCGCTGGAGCCGACCGCCAGCGCGACCGGCGCCAGCGGCGTGGCCGCCACGCCGGCCAGTCGCACGGCCTCGCGCGCGACGTTCGAGAGGACCGCGCGCGGCGCCAGTCGCGCGGCGGCGATGCCGCTGCCGGCGCGCGAGGCGACGCCGTCGGCGGGCTCGCCGGGGGTCAGCGCGGGCAGCGGCGCCCTCGCCCGCGGGCGCCGCGGCCGCTGACCGGCGACGAGCGCCGCGGCGACGAGCGCGCCCGCCGACGTGCCGACGAGCGACTCCGTCGTGCGGAAGTCGTGGCCCGTCGCGTCCTCCACGCCGGCCAGCACGCCGCTCATCCACGCCTCTCCGAGCGCGCCGCCGCTGGCCAGCACGAGGACGTCCGGAGGCATGAAGGTCTCGGCCACGCCGAATCAGCGTAGCGGCGGCGCAGGCGCGTCAGCGCGGGCGCAGCACGACCGTGCGGCGCACCTCGGCGACGCCCGCGAGCGATACGACGACGACCGCCCGGACCGTCCGGTTGCGCGCCGGCAGGCGCCACCCGGCGGCCGTCGGCCGCGTGACGATGGCGAAGATCCGCGCGCCGCTGACGACGGCGGCGCCGCGCGCGACGACCGACCGGCCGACGAGAACCGTGACGCGGCAGATCCCCGGCAACGCCGAGTTGCAGCCGACCCGCAGCCCGCGGCGGAACTGCGCCGGCGTCGCGCTCGACGGCGTCTCGGGGCGGACGACCGGGGGAAGGCGGCCCTCGAGGGCGCCGTCGAGCGCGCGCTCGGCATCGAGCAGGCCGGAGCCCGAGCGCGCGTCGGGCCCCGGCGCGCCGATGTCACGGGCGCTCTGCTGCAGTCGCTGCATGACGTGCTCGCCGCGGAGGCCGAGCCCGACGAGCAGCGCCGCGACGCCGCTTGCCACCGCGGCCGCCTGGGACGTCCCGGAGAGGGCCCGATAGGTGCCGTCGTGCCACGTCGACACGAGGTCGTCGCCGGGCGCGACCAGGCCCAGCCCGTGCCCGTAGCTCGAGAACGGCGCGAGGCTCAGGTTGCCCCCGACGGCGCCGACGCAGAGCGCCTGACGGGGCAGCACCGGCTCCTCGCAGCGGCCCTGCGCGCTGTTGCCCGCGGCGACGACGAGCAGCACGCCCGCGGCCGCCGCTCGCTGCATCGACGCGGTGACGGCAGCGAGCGCGTCGCCGGCCTGCGACCAGTTCAGCGAGAGGTTGATCACGTGGGCGCCTGCGTCGACCGCCGCGTCGATGCCCGCCGCAACGTTGGCAGGGGTGCCGCTGTTGTCGCCGTCGAGCGCTCGCACCGCGAGGATCCGCGCCGCCGGCGCCACGCCGGCGCCGCCGACGCCGTTGCCGGCGGCGGCCGCGATGATGCCTGCGATGTGCGTGCCGTGGCCGCTGACGTCGTCGGGGACGCCGTCGCCGTCGACGAGGTCCGGACCCGCGACGACGCGGCCGGCGAGGTCGGGATGCGCCAGGCTCACGCCCGAGTCGACGACCGCCACGAGCGCGCCGGCGCCCGTCGCCGACGCGTTCGTGGCGTGCAGGTGGATCGCGTCGAGCGCCCACTGGGACTCCCGCAGCGGATCGCCCGCCGCCAGGGCGTCGGCGGCGCCCGGACCTGCGAGCGCCGCGAGGACGGCGACCACGCTGAGAAAGAGCCGGTGCATGCGTTCGCTGTGTGCCGACGGTACGAAGATGGCGGCCAGCTAAGTGCGCGTTGCCGCAAGGCGAAGCGAAGAATCGGCAAAGGTTGGGCAAAAAGCGCACGCACTCAGACAAAAGTCCCGCCCCCGCGGTGGCCGACGGCCGACCCGCCGACCGGCGCGCGGGCGTTGGGGGTGGCGGCGCCCCGCGCGGGGAAGACAGGGAGCATGCTCGACCTCCCTCCGACGATCACGACCTGCCTGTTCGACCTCGACGGCGTGCTGACGCAGACGGCGAAGGTGCATGCGCGCGCCTGGAAGGAGATGTTCGACGCCTACCTGCGCGAGCGCTCGCAGCGCACCGGCGAGCCGTTCCGCGAGTTCGCCGTGCCGTCCGACTACGACCAGTACGTCGACGGCAAGCCGCGCCTGGACGGCGTTCGCTCGTTCCTGTCCTCGCGCGCGATCGAGCTGCCGTCGGGCTCGCCCGAGGACCCGCCCGACGCCGAGACCGTGTACGCGCTGGGCAACCGCAAGAACGAGCTCGTGCTCACGCTCATTCGCGAGCAGGGCGTCGAGCCGTACGAGGGCTCCGTGCGCTTCGTCCATGCGGCACGCGAGCAGGGCCTGCGCCGCGCGGTCGTCTCCTCGAGCACCAACTGCCGCGACGTGCTGGTGGCCGCCGGCATCGACGACCTCTTCGAGGTGCGCGTCGACGGCGTCGTCGCCGAGCGAGAGGGGCTCGCCGGCAAGCCCGCGCCCGACACGTTTCTCGCCGCCGCGAGGGCGCTCGGTGCGCGGGCCGACGAGGCGGCGGTCTTCGAGGACGCCCTGGCGGGCGTCGAGGCCGGCCGGGCGGGCGACTTCGGCTGGGTCGTCGGCGTCGATCGCACCGGCCAGGGGCAGGCGCTGCGCGAGCGCGGCGCCGACGTCGTCGTGTGCGACCTCGACGAGCTGCTGCCGGAGCGCCCGTGATCCCCGCCGACGTTTTCGCGATCGACCCGTGGAGCGTCCCCGAGCGTGAGCTGCAGCTCGAGCTGCTGGGGCAGACGGAGTCGATCTTCGCGCTGTCCAACGGCCACATCGGCCTGCGCGGCAACCTCGACGAGGGCGAGCCGTCGGGCGCGCCGGGGACGTTCCTCAACGCCTTCTACGAGGTCCGGCCGCTGCCCTATGCCGAGGCCGGCTACGGCTATCCGGAGGCCGGCCAGACGATCATCAACGTCACGAACGGCAAGGTCATCCGGCTGCTCGTCGACGACGAGCCGTTCGACGTGCGCTACGGCCGCGTCGTGCGCCACGAGCGCGTCCTGGACATGCGAGCCGGGGTGCTGCGCCGCGAGGTCGAGTGGGTGTCGCCGGCGGGCCAGGCCGTCGTGGTCCGCTCGACGCGGCTGGTGTCCTTCGTGCAGCGCTCGGTCGCGGCGATCCACTACGAGGTCGAGCCGGTCGAGGCGGGCGCCCGCATCGTCGTGCAGTCGATGCTCGTCGCCAACGAGCCGGTGCCCGAGCACAGCAACGACCCGCGGGCGGCGGCGGCGCTGCGCGCGCCGCTCGTGGCCGAGCATCAGGCCCACAGCGGCCTGCACGCCGAGCTCGTGCACAGCGCCCGGGCGAGCAGGCTGCGGATGGCGGCCGCGATGGACCACGTCGTCGAGGGCCCCGAGGGCACGATCACGACGACCGAGACCGAGCCCGACCTCGCCCGGCTGACGATCAGCACGGAGCTCGAGCCGGGCGAGAGCCTGAGGCTGGAGAAGTTCCTCGCCTACGGGTGGTCGAGCCGGCGCTCGCTGCCCGCGCTGCGCGACCAGGTCGACGCGGCGCTCGCGGCCGCGCTGCGCACCGGCTGGGACGGGCTGCTCAGCGGCCAGCGCGAGTACCTCGACGACGTCTGGCGCCGCGCCGACGTCGAGCTCGGCGGCGACCCGGCGCTGCAGCAGGCCCTGCGCTTCTCGCTCTTCCACGTCGTCCAGGCGGGGGCTCGCGCGGAGGGCCGGGCGATCCCCGCCAAGGGGCTGACCGGCGCGGGCTACGACGGGCACTCGTTCTGGGACATGGAGGCCTACACGCTGCCGGTCCTGACGTACGTTGCGCCGGGCGCCGCCCGCGACGCGATCTGCTGGCGCCACTCGACGATGGACCTCGCCGAGGCGCGCGCCCGCGAGCTCGGCGTGCAGGGCGTCACGTTCCCCTGGCGCACGATCCGCGGCCAGGAGTGCTCGGGCTACTGGCCGGCGAGCACGGCGGCGTTCCACATCAACGCCGACGTCGCCGAGGCGGTGCGCCGCTACGTCGCCGCGACCGGCGACGAGGAGTTCGAGCAGAGCGCCGGCATCGCGCTGCTCGTCGGCACGGCGCGGCTGTGGCGCTCCGTCGGCCACCACGACGCGCGCGGCGGCTTTCGCATCGACGGCGTGACGGGCCCCGACGAGTACACCGCGCTCGTCGACAACAACGTCTTCACGAACCTCATGGCCGCGCGCAACCTCGTCAGCGCGGCCGACGCGGCCGTCCGCCACCCGCAGCGGGCCGCCGACCTGGGCGTCGACCAGGAGGAGATCGCCAGCTGGCGCGACGCTGCGCGCGCGATGGTCATCCCGTTCGACGAGGACCTGCAGGTGACGGCCCAGAGCGAGGGCTTCACGCGCCTGCGCCAGTGGGACTTCGCCGGCACGGCGCCGGAGGACTATCCGCTGCTGCTGAACTTCCACAACTACCTGCTCTACTCGAGCCAGGTCGTCAAGCAGGCCGACCTCGTCTTCGCCCTGTACGTCTGCGGCGACTGCTTCAGCGACGAGCAGAAGGCGCGCGACTTCGAGTACTACGAGCGGATCACGGTGCGCGACTCGTCGCTGTCGGCGGCGATCCAGGCGGTCGTCGCGGCAGAGGTCGGCCACCTCGAGCTGGCCTACGACCTCTTCGGCGAGACGGCGCTCATCGACCTGCGCGACCTGGCGGGCAACACGCGCGACGGCGTCCACCTCGCGTCGCTGTCGGGGGCGTGGCTCGTCGCGGTCGCCGGGTTCGGCGGGATGCGCGACCACGGCACGCGGCTGACGTTCGCGCCGCGCCTGCCGTCACGCCTGCAGAGCCTGAGGTTCGGGGTCCTGTACCGCGGCCGCCGGCTGCGCGTCGACGTGCGCGCCGAGGGGGCCACCTACGAGCTGCTCGAGGGAGTGCCGCTGGAGATCTCCCACCACGGCGAGTCGATCACGGTCGCGACGGGCGCCCCGCAGACGTGCCCGCTGCCGCCGCCGCAGCTGCGACCGCCGCCCGAGCATCCGGCGGGACGCGCGCCGTCGCACCGGCACGGCGACGGCTGAAGCCGTATGCGATAACGTACAGCCGTAATGGCCACGGCGGTCGAGCATCCGCACCACATCGGTGCGCGGATCCGCGCCCTGCGTGACGCGGGCGGCCTGAGCCTGCGCGACCTGGCGCGGCGCAGCGGCGTCAGCGCGCCGATGCTCAGCCAGGTCGAACGCGGCGAGACCAGCCCGACGCTCGCGGTCGCCGGCCGCATCGCGGCGGGCCTGGAGCTGCGCCTGTCGCAGCTGCTGCGCCTCGACGAGGGCGGTCAGGTGGCGATCGTGCGCGCGAGCGAACGTCGCCCCGGAACGAGCGATCGGGCCTCCGGCCACCGCGCGGAGATCCTCACGCCGCCGCTGCCCGGCCAGCGGGCGGAGCTCTCGCGCCACGTCCTCGCGGCCGGCGCCGTCACCGGCGGCCCCGGCGACCCGCCGATGCACGAGCCCGGCAGCCGCGAGAGCGCGCTCGTCCAGGAGGGCCGCGTCGTGCTCGAGATCGACGGCGAGCGCCACGACCTCGCCGCCGGCGACTGCGTGACCTTCGACGCCGACCTGTCACACCACTTCGAGAACCCCGGCCCCGGCGACGCGGTGCTGCTCGCCGTCGTCTCGGCCGGCCTACGCAGGAGCTGACCGCATGACCGCACCCGAGCCGACGACGCTGTTCGAGAAGATCTGGGCCGACCACGAGGTCGCCTCCGGCCTGCTGTGGATCGATCTGCACCTCGTCCACGAGGTCACGAGCCCGCAGGCGTTCGACGGCCTGCGCCTCGCCGGGCGCCGGGTCCGCCGCCCCGACCGCACGCTCGCGACGGCCGACCACAACGTGCCGACGGACGGCACGCCGACCGCCCGGCTCATCGCCGACCAGCTCAGCCGCGTGCAGGTCGAGACGCTCGAGCGCAACTGCGCTGAGTTCGGCATCCCGGTCTACTCGCTGGGCTCCGACCGGCAGGGCATCGTGCACGTCATCGGCCCTGAGCTCGGCGTGACGCAGCCCGGCATGACGATCGTCTGCGGCGACAGCCACACCGCCACCCACGGCGCCTTCGGGGCGCTCGCGTTCGGGATCGGGACGAGCGAGGTCGAGCACGTCCTCGCGACGCAGTGCCTCGTCGCCCCGAAGCCGCGCTCGATGCGCATCCGCTACGAGGGCGCGCTCGGCTCCGGCGTCACGGCGAAGGACCTGATCCTCGCGACGATCGGCCAGATCCGCGCCGACGGCGCCGCCGGCCACGTCGTCGAGTACGCCGGCCCGGCGATCGAGGCGCTCTCGATGGAGGGCCGCATGACGGTCTGCAACATGACGATCGAGGCTGGCGGCCGCGCCGGGATGGTCGCACCGGACGAGACGACGTTCGCCTGGGTCGCCGACCGCGCCGGCATCGACATCCCCGACGCATGGCGTGGTCTGCGCAGCGACGACGGCGCGACGTTCGACCGCGAGATCGAGGTCGACGCGTCCGCGATCAGCCCGCAGGTGACGTGGGGGACGGCGCCGGACATGGTGGCCGGCGTCGCGGACGCGGTTCCCGAGCCCTCGACGGAGGGCCACGAGCGCGCGCTCGCGTACATGGACCTGCGGCCGGGGACGCCGATCCGCGAGATCGCCCTGGACCGCGTCTTCATCGGCTCGTGCACGAACAGCCGCATCGGCGACCTGCGCGTGGCGGCGGAGGTCGTCAAGGGCCGCCGCGTGGCGCCGAGCGTGCACGCGATGGTCGTGCCGGGGTCGGCGCAGGTCAAGGCGCAGGCCGAGCGCGAGGGCCTCGACGAGATCTTCCGCGCGGCGGGCTTCGACTGGCGCGGCGCGGGCTGCTCGATGTGCCTCGGGATGAACCCGGACACGCTCGCCCCGGGCGAGCGCTGCGCGTCGACGTCGAACCGCAACTTCGAGGGCCGCCAGGGGCGCGGCGGGCGCACGCACCTCGTCTCGCCGGAGATGGCGGCCGCCGCAGCTATCGAGGGCCGCTTCGTCGACATCCGCGACTGGAGCTGAGCATGGAGCCGATCACGACGATCCGCGGCAAGGTCAGCGTGCTCGACCGCGCCGACGTCGACACCGATCAGATCATGCCCAAGCAGTTCCTCAAGCGCGTGCAGCGCACAGGCTTCGGCGAGTTCCTCTTCCACGACTGGGCCACGGAGCCCGGCTGGGATCTGCCGCGCAATCCGATCCTCGCGACCGGCCGCAACTTCGGCTGCGGCTCCAGCCGCGAGCACGCGCCCTGGGGCCTGCAGGACTACGGCTTCAAGGCGATCGTGGCGCCGTCGTTCGGCGACATCTTCCGCTCGAACTGCACGAAGATCGGCCTGCTGCCGATCGCGCTGGCCGAGGACGAGGTGCGGGCGCTCATGCAGGCCGGCGAGGCGCAGATCGACCTGGCCGCCCAGGAGGTCCGCTTCGGCGATGCCGTCGCGTCGTTCGAGATCGACCCCGAGACGAAGCACCGCCTGCTCAACGGGCTCGACGACATCGCGCTGACGCTGCAGCGCGAGAAGGAGATCGCCGCCTACGAGCGCGTGCGCGAGCGCAGCGGGCCCATCACGACCGCGCTGTGACCGCGCGCCGTCGCTGGGTTTGCGCCGTCGGCGTCCGACGACGCGCGTCGTCGCGATGACTGCGCCCGCCGGCCGGGAGTGGGACGCGGACGCCTACCACCGGGTGTCCGATCCGCAGGTGGCGATGGCCCGCCCGGTGATCGACCGCCTCGCGCTGCGCGGCGACGAGAGCGTCCTCGACGCCGGCTGCGGCTCGGGGCGCGTCACGCGGATGCTGCTCGAGCGCCTCCCGCGCGGCCGCGTCATCGCCGTCGACGCGTCCGAGGAGATGATCGCCCGCGCGCGTGAGGAGCTCGCCGCCCAGCGGGCCGACGTGCGGCTGGCCGACCTCACGCAGCTGCGCCTGCGCGACGACGAGCGCGTCGACGCCGTCTTCTCCAACGCGACGTTCCACTGGGTCCTCGACCACGACGCCCTGTTCGCGGCCCTGGCGGCGGCGCTGCGCCCGGGCGGGCGGCTGAGCGCGCAGTGCGGGGGAGAGGGCAACGTCGAGGCCATCCGCGCAGCGGCGATGCGCGCCGCCGACGACGCCGGCCTCGCCGAGCGCTTCGCCGGCTGGGCGCGCCCGTGGAACTTCGCGGGCCCGGAGGCGACCGAGCGTCGGCTGGTCGCCGCCGGCTTCGAGGACGTGCGCTGCTGGCTGCAGCCGTGGCCGGTGCAGCCCGACGAGCCGCGCGCCTACCTCGAGACGGTCTGCCTCGGCCCGCACCTCGAGCGCCTCGCGCCCGCCGAGCGCGAGCCGTACCTCGATGCGGTCATGGCGCGTCTCGGCGAGGCCCCGACGCTCGACTACGTGCGCCTGAACATCGTCGCGCGCCGGGCCGCCGGCGCGGCTGGTTGACGAACGCCGTCGTCGCGCGAGCGCGCGAGTCCGCGGCGGAGTGGCCCGCCCCTGCATGCGCAACCGACGGATCGTCCCGCCGCCCCGATAGCACAGGCGCTTCTGCACGCATGCCGTGCACATCTGACGGCGCCACGGCGCGCAGCGATCGAAACGTCACTTCCGCACGCCACCACGTGTGGTCGCCCGCCCTCAGCGATGCCGTTCGGTCCCGCCACGAGCGTCGCGCAACGCCCGACGCCGACGCGTGCTGCGCAGCGCGTCCGGCCCGAACCGGGAACCGCTGGCCGGCGGCCGGATAGCCTCCCGCGCCATGCCGACGATCGTCACCCTGCCCGGCGACGGGATCGGGCCCGAGGTCATGCGGTCCGCGCTCGAGCTGCTGCGTACCGTCAGCGAGGACTTCTCGTTCGAGGAGCACGCGTTCGGCGGCGCGGCCATCGACCTGCACGGCACCGCGCTCGCCGACGAGACCCTCGCCGCCTGCCGGCAGGCCGACGCGGTGCTGCTCGCGGCGGTCGGCGGGCCGCGCTGGGACACGACGAGCCCCGACGCGCCGCGCCCCGAGCAGGGGTTGCTCGGCCTGCGCCAGGGGATGGGCCTGTTCGCCAACCTGCGCCCGGTGCGCGCCCTGCCTGCGCTGCTGGACGCCAGCCCGCTCAAGCGCGAGCGCATCGAGGGCACCGATCTGCTCGTCGTGCGCGAGCTCACCGGCGGGATCTACTTCGGCGCCAGGACCCGCACGGCCACGAGCGCCAGCGACCTGTGCTCCTACAGCGTCGCGGAGGTCGAGCGGATCGCCCGCGTCGCGTTCGAGGCGGCGCGCGTGCGCCGCAACCGCGTGGCGAGCGTCGACAAGGCCAACGTCCTGGAGACCTCGCGCCAGTGGCGCGAGGTCGTCCACCGCGTCCACCGCGAGGAGTACGCCGAGGTCGAGTTGTCCGACGTGCTCGTCGACAACGCGGCGATGCAGCTCGTCGCCCGCCCGGCGGAGTTCGACGTCATCGTCACGGAGAACCTCTTCGGCGACATCCTCAGCGACGAGGCGGCGATGGTCACCGGCTCGATCGGCATGCTGCCGAGCGCCAGCCTCTGCGAGCCGGGCGACCCGGGGCTGTTCGAGCCCGTCCACGGATCGGCGCCGGACATCGCCGGCAAGGGGATCGCCAACCCGCTGGCGATGTTCCTGTCGGCGGCGCTCATGCTGCGTCACGGGCTGGGTTGGGAATCGGAGGCCACCGCCGTAGAATCGGCCGTGGACCGCGCGCTCGACGCCGGTCTGCGCACCCGCGACCTGGGCGGCGACGCCACGACGGCAGAGGCGACCAGGGCCGTTGTCGACAATCTCGATCGTTGACCGCATGACCCACACCATCATCCGGCAGCGCCTCGCGGCGCTGGATCGCCACGCGCTCGAGGCGGCCGTGGCCCTGGCACTGTCGCCTTCGGCCCGCGACGCCCGACCCCCGCGATGCACAGCCATCCGGCGGCGCGGGTCATCCGATCAACGATCTAGGAGCCTCGAGTGAAGCAAGCGGACCTCATCTGGATGAACGGGGAGCTCGTCGCCTGGGAGGACGCGAAGGTCCACGTGCTCACCCACGGGCTGCACTACGGCACCGGGGTCTTCGAGGGGATCCGCTGCTACGACACGGAGATCGGCCCCGCTGTCTTCCGCCACCGCGAGCACCTGCAGCGGCTGCACCGCTCCGCGGAGCTCTACTACATGCCGCTGCCCTACGACGTGGAGGCGCTGCGCGCGGCGACGCACGAGCTGATCGGCCGCAACGGGCTGCGCTCGTGCTACATCCGCCCGATCGCGTTCCGCGGCTACGGCCAGATGGGGCTCAACCCGCTGGAGGCGCCCGTCGACGTCTCGATCGCCGTGTGGGAGTGGGGGGCGTACCTCGGCGAGGAGGGCAAGCGCAGCGGCATCCGAGCGAAGGTCGCCAGCTGGCGGCGCATCACGCCCGAGTCGCTCCTGCCGGCGGCGAAGGCGTCCGGGCAGTACCTCAACAGCGTCCTGGCGAAGATCGAGTCCCAGAAGGCCGGCTACGAGGAGGCGATCCTGCTCGACGACCACGCGCGCGTCTGCGAGGGCACGGGCGAGAACGTCTTCGTCGTCTGGGAGGGGCGCATCGTCACGCCGCCGGCGGCCTCCTCGATCCTCGACGGCATCACGCGCAAGTCCGCGATCCAGATCGCCCGCGATCTCGGCATCGACGTCATCGAGCGCGACATCGCGCGCGCCGAGCTGTACCTCGCGGACGAGGTCTTCATGACCGGGACGGCCGCCGAGCTCGTGCCGGTCCGCGAGATCGACGACCACACGATCGGCGACGGCACGCCGGGCGCCATCACGCGGGCCGTCCAGTCGGCGTTCGAGGACGCGCTGCTCGGGCGCACCGAGCGCTATCGCGAGTGGCTGGACCCGGTGCCGGCGCGGACCGAGGCCAGGGTGGCATGACGAGGGCAGGCCGGCGAATTCCGTAGGCGTCCGCGCGCGCTGCGCGCGTCGCGGATCGCCTGCCCACGGAACCTCGCCCCCGAACCTCGAAAGGAACCACCGACCGGATGACGCAGATCGAGCTCTACGACGCCACGCTCCGCGACGGCATGGGCGGCGGCGGCATGTCGCTGACCGCCGCCGAGAAGGTGCGCCTCGTCAACCGGCTCGACGACCTCGGCGTGCACCTCGTCGAGGCCGGCTTCCCCGCCTCCAATCCGAAGGAGGCCGAGCTGTTCGCGCTGCTCGAGCACGAGCCGCTGTCGCACGCCACGATCGCCGCCTTCGGGATGACCCGCCGCCGCGGCGTCGCCGCCCACGAGGACGCCGGGCTGCGCGTGCTCGCCGACTGCTTCGCGCCCGTCTGCACGATCGTCGGCAAGACGTGGACGCTGCACGTCGACAAGGTCGTACGCGTCTCGCGCGAGGAGAACCTCGCGATGATCGCCGAGTCCGTCGCCTTCCTCGCCGGGCAGGGAAAGCGGGTGATCTTCGACGCCGAGCACGTCTTCGACGGCCTGCGCTCCGACCGCGCCTACGCGCTGCGGTGCCTGCGCGCCGCCGCCGACGCGGGCGCCGAGCGCGTCGTCCTGTGCGACACGAACGGCCCGTCCCTGCCGGGGCAGATCGCGGCAGCCGTCGCCGACATCCGCGGCGCGCTGCCCGACGTCGCGCTCGGCATCCACTGCCACGACGACGGCGGCTGCGCGGTCGCCAACACGCTCATGGCGGTCGAGGCGGGCGCGACGCAGGTTCAGGGAACGATCAACGGCATCGGCGAGCGCACCGGCAACGCGAACCTCATCACGATCATCGCCAACCTGCAGCTCAAGATGGGCAAGCGCGTCGTGTCGCCCGACCAGCTGCGGCTGCTGACCGAGACGGCGCACTTCACCGACGAGCTGCTCAACCGCCAGCCCGACGCCGCGCAGCCGTACGTCGGAAAGAACGCCTTCGCGCACAAGGCCGGCCTGCACGCGGCCGGCATTCGCGCCGACGCGGCGACGTTCGAGCACATCGACCCGGCGCTCGTCGGCAACCGCAACGAGCTGCTGATCTCCGAGCTGTCGGGCAAGGGCACGGTCGCCGACAAGGCCGAGCGCGCCGGCCTCGCGCTGGGCGACGCGGTCGTCTCGCGGGTGCTCGAGCGGATGAAGAAGCTCGAGCACGAGGGCTATCAGTTCGAGGCCGCCGACGGGTCCTTCGAGCTGCTGCTGCGCAAGGAGTCCGGCGACTACGAGCCGCTCTTCCGCCTGGAGTCCTGGCGCGTCATCGTCGAGCAGCGCGCCGACGGCAAGGTCGAGACGGAGGCGACGATCAAGGTCTGGGTCGAGGGCGAGCGCTACGTCAAGACGGCGGAGGGCAACGGCCCGGTGAACGCGCTCGACGCCGCGCTGCGCGCCGTGTTCGCCGAGACGCATCCGCACCTCTCGGACATCTGGCTGTCGAACTTCAAGGTGCGGATCCTCGACGAGACCAAGGGCTCGGATGCGAGCATCAGAGTGCTCATCGAGGCGACCGACGGCATCGAGACGTGGGGCTCGATCGGCGTCTCGACGAACCTCATCGAGGCGTCGTGGATGGCGCTCGTCGACTCGCTCGAGTACGCCGAGCAGCCGAGCCGCCTGCGCGGCGCCGCCGCCCGCTCGTGACGGCGCTGCGGGGCCCGGGCGCCGCGCGCGCCGACACGCGAGGCAGGCGCTCGCCGTGAGCGTTCGCCTCGACGAGGTGCCGCTCGCGCGGCCGGTGCTCGGCGATGCCGAGGAGCGCGCCGTGATCGACGTCCTGCGCTCGGGGCAGCTCTCGCTCGGGCCGCGTGTCCCGGCCTTCGAGCGCGCCTTCGCCGCCCGCCTCGGCGTCGCGCACGCGTGCGCGGTCTCCAGCGGCACGGCGGGGCTGCACCTCGCGCTGCGTGCGGCCGGCGTGCGCGACGGCGACGAGGTCGTGACGTCGCCGCTGTCGTTCGTCGCAAGCGCCAACGCCGTCGTCTTCGAGCGCGCAAGGCCGGTCTTCGCGGACATCGACCCGCGCACGCTGAACCTCGATCCCGCCGCCGCCGCGGCGGCCGTGACCGACCGCACGACGGCCGTGCTGCCGGTGCACATCTTCGGCTACCCGGCCGACGTGCCGGCCTTCGAGCGCCTCGGCCTGCCGATCGTCGAGGACGCCTGCGAGGCGCTCGGCGCGGTGCACGCCGACGGCGTCGCCGTCGGCGCCCGCGGCCACCCGGCGGTCTTCGGCTTCTACGCCAACAAGCAGCTGACCACCGGCGAGGGTGGCATGGTGACGACCGCCGACGCCACCGTGAAGGCGCGCGTCGACTCCGAGCGAAACCAGGGCCGCGCGCCGGACATGGACTGGCTCGACCACGACCGGCTGGGCTTCAACTACCGACTGAGCGACATCGCCTGCGCGCTCGGGCTCGCGCAGCTCGAGCGCCTGGACGACCTGCTCGCCGATCGTGCGCGCGCCGCCGCCGCCTATCGCGCGGCGCTGGCCGGCATCGAGGGCCTCGAGCTGCCGTGCGAGGACGCCGGCGGGGAGAGTCGCGGCTGGTTCGTGTTCGTCGTGCAGCTGCCGCGCGGCACCGACCGCGACGCGGTGATCCGCGCGCTGCGCGAGCGCGGCGTGCAGTCCAAGCCGTATCTGCCGGCGATCCACCTCATGACGTACTACCGCGAGTCCTTCGGCCACCGCGAGGGCGAGTTCCCGGTCTGCGAGGACGTCGCCGCGCGCTCCGTGGCGCTGCCGTTCTTCCCGGGCCTCGACGAGCGCCAGGTCGAGCGCGTCGCGGGCGCGCTGCGCGAGGCGCTCGGCCAGGTCTAGGCTGGCGCCGCCATGTCGCGCTTCTCCGAGCCGCAGAACCCGGCGTTCCGGCGCATGAACACGTCGCTGGGCTTCGACCGCCGCCTGTGGCCCCACGACGTCGAGCAGTCGCGCGCCCACGCGCGGATGCTCGCCTCCTGCCGGATCATCCGCGCCGACGACCGCGATGCGCTGCTGGCGGCGCTCGACGCCGTGGCGGCAGAGCTCGCCGCCGGCAGCTTCCCGTTCGCCGACGACGACGAGGACATCCACATGGCGATCGAGCGGCGCGTGACCGAGCTCGCCGGGCCGGTCGGCGGCAAGCTGCACACCGCGCGCTCGCGCAACGACCAGGTCGCGACCGACGTCGCGCTGTTCACGCGCGAGGCGGCCGCCGCCGCGCGCGAGCGCTGCGGCGCGCTCGCCGGCGCGCTCGCCGACGCCGCGGAGCGGCACCTCGACTGGCCGCTGCCCGGCTACACCCACCTGCAGCGAGCCCAGCCGGTCTACCTCTCCCACCACCTGCTCGCCTACACGTGGATGCTGCTGCGCGACCGCGAGCGCTTCGGCTTCGCCGGCCGCGCGACCGCGGCGCTGCCGCTGGGCGCCGGCGCGCTGGCGGGCACGAACTTCGCGACCGACCGCGCGGCCGTGGCCGCCGAGCTGGGCTTCGAGCGGGTCGCGCCGAACTCGATCGACGCGGTCGCCAACCGCGACTTCGTGCTCGACTACCTGGCCGCCGCCGCGACCTGCGCGATGCATCTCAGCCGCCTCGGCGCCGAGCTCGTGCTGTGGTCCAGCGAGGAGTTCGGCTTCGTGACGCTGCCGGACGCCTGGACGTCGGGCTCGTCGATCATGCCGCAGAAGAAGAACCCCGACGCGGCCGAGCTGCTGCGCGCGAAGGCGCCGCGGATCGCCGGCCACCTCGGCGCGCTGCACGGCGTGCTGCACGCGCTGCCGCTGACCTACAACAAGGACCTGCAGGAGGACAAGGAGCACCTCTTCGATGCCGCCGACACGCTCGGGCTGTGCCTCGACGCGGCGCTCGGGATGATCGCCGGCGCTCGCTTCGACCGCGAGCGCATGGCCGCGGCGGCCTCCGACGACCTCATCGCTGCCACCGACGTCGCCGACCTGCTCGTCACGCGCGGCGTGCCGTTCCGCGAGGCTCACGGGATCGTCGCGGGGCTGGTGCGGCTCGCCGTCGACTCCGGCCGAGGGCTCGCCGAGCTGAGCGACGACGAGATCGCGGGTGCCTCCCAGCACCTCGACGCGCGCGCCGTGCGCGAGGTGCTCGGCCAGCGCTCGTGGCTGGAGTCGAAGGTCAGCGAGGGCGGCACGGCGCTTGCGCGTGTGCGCGAGCAGCTCGGGCTCGCGCGCGCCGAGCTGGCGTGAGCGCGGCGGCCAGCGACCGCCAGCGCCACCTGCGCGCGCTGCAGCTGCCGGTCGTCGCCGCGGCCGAGCAGCTCGTCGGCTGCACGATCTCCCACGGGCGGGCGAGCGGCGTCATCGTCGAGACCGAGGCCTACCACGAGTCCGAGCCGGCGTGCCATGCGTTCGTCGGCCGCACGGCGCGCACGTGGCCGCTCTTTGCGGCGCCGGGGATCGCCTACGTCTACCGCTCCTACGGCATCCACGCGCTGCTGAACGTCGTCGCCGAGCCCGCCGACGTCGGCGCGGCGGTCCTCATCCGCGCGCTCGAGCCGCTGACTGGGGAGGACCTCATGCGCGCGCGCCGCGGGCGCGATCGCACCACCGATCTGTGCTCGGGCCCGGGCAAGCTCACGCAGGCGCTCGGGATCGGCCTGCAGCTCAACGCGACGTCGCTGCTCGACGGGCCGATCCGGCTCGGCCCGCCGCCGGCCGGGCGACCGCTGCCGCGGATCGTCGCCGGCGGACGGATCGGGATCACGCGCGCCGTCGAGCTGCCGTGGCGCTTCTGCGCGGCCGGCAGCCGCCACGTCTCGCGGCCGTGGCCGCCGAACCTCCTCGCCGCGTGACGTCGCCGGGCGCGGGCCGCGGCTAGGGCTCTGCCGGCGCCGCGCCGCCCGACTCGGGCGGCGGCGCCTGCGCCGGCGGCTGCGGCGGCGCCTGCTGCGCCGGCGGCTGCGGCGGCGCCTGCTGGGCCGCCGGGGGTGGCGGCGCGCCGCCGGCGCCGTCCCCGCGGCCCGCCGCCTGACCGCCCGGCGCGTCGTCTTGCGCGGGCGCCGGCGCACTGTCGGACGGCGTCGTCGCGGTGCCGGCCCCGGGCGCCGCCTGGGTCTCGGTCGCCGCGGCGGCGTCGGGGTCGGTTTCGAGCCCCGCCTCGATGCACGCCTGCGGCGGTCGCGCGTCGGGCTTGCGGCCCTCCTGCTGCTTCGCGCACTCCCGTTCGAGGCGCCGCTTGTCGGCCTGCAGCGCGGCGAGCATGAAGTCGCGCCAGATCTGCGCGGGGAACGTGCCGCCCGCGACGGGCTGGCCGCGGTACTCCGTGCGCATCGGCCGAAGCTCGTTGGGATAGCCGACCCAGACGGCGACGGTCAGCTTCTCGGTCGCCCCGACGAACCACGCGTCCGCATAGTCCTCGGTCGTGCCGGTCTTGCCCCACGCGGGCACCTCGCCAAGGCTGGCGGCGCGCGCGGTGCCGACCTTGATGACCGACTGCAGGATGTTCGTGGTCGTCTGCGCGACGTGCCTGGGCAGCACGCGCACGCGCCGGCGCTCGTTGCGCGCGCGGACGCGGCTGCGGTCGTCGCGCAGCGCCACGCGGCGGATGCCGACCGGGCCGCGCCTGCCGGCGCCGAGCGAGCCGGTCACGAGCAGGCCACCGGTCGCCAGCGTCTGGTAGGCGTGCGCGAGGTCGAGCGGGGTCACCCCGTGCTTGAGGCCGCCGAGGGTGATCGCGTAGTTCGTCGAGACCGGCGTGCGGATGCCCATCCGCTGCGCGGTCCGGGCGATCCGCCGCGTGCCGACCTTGATGCCCACCTGCGCGTAGACCGCGTTGTCGGAGAACGTCGTCGCCCGCGCGAGCGTGCTCACGCCCGCGTAGCTGTCCTCGTAGTTGTTGACCTCGAACCGCTCGCTGCTGCCGGGGACGTCGAAGACCTGCTTCTGCGACGTCCAGGTCGAGCCCGGCGAGATCCCGCGGCGAAGCGCCGTGGCGAGCACGAACGGCTTGAACGCCGAGCCCGGCTGGCGCTGGCCCTGCGTCGCGAGGTTGAACGGCACCTTCGCGTAGTCGCTGCCGCCGACCATCGCGCGGATCTCGCCGCTGTCGTTGTCGATCGCGACGAGCGCCGCCTGCGGCCCGGACGGCGGGCTGCCGAGCCAGCGCGCGATCGCGAGCTCTGCGCTGCGCTGCAGGCCGAGGTCGAGCGTCGTCTGCACCCGAAGCCCCCCGAGCAGCGCCTCGCGGGCGCCGTAGCGGTCGACGATCTGCTGGCGCACCCAGCTCGTGAAGTAGGCGACCGACCTGTTGACCGCCTGCACCGTCGGCGGCCTGATCGTCGCGCTCGAGGGCACCGCCTCGGCGATGCCGCGGGCGTGCTCGACGCGCGTGATGTATCCCTGCTCGAGCATGTTGTCGAGCACCAGGTTGCGCCGGCGCGTGGCCGCCGCCTGGTTGGCGACGGGGTCGTAGCCCGTCGGCGAGGCGACGAGCCCCGCCAGCAGCGCCGCCTCGTGCGGCTTGAGCTCGCTCGCGCAGCGGCGATGCGGAGGACCGCAGCCGCGGTGGTTGACGTCGTTGCCGAAGTACGTGCGCGCCGCCGACTCGATGCCGTAGGCGCCGTTGCCGAAGTAGATCGAGTTGAGGTACTCGGTGAGGATCTTCTCCTTGGACCACTTGCGCGTGAGGTGGTAGGCGAGCGCCGCCTCGCGAATCTTCTCCATCACCGTCCGCCGGTCCTGGGCGCCCGTCGCGTTCTTGACGAACTGCTGCGTGATCGTCGAGCCGCCCTGCACCGCGCGGCCGCTCATGATGTCCTGGTACAGCGCCCGCGCGGTGCCGCGCAGGTCGACGCCCTGGTTCTCGTAGAAGCGCTTGTCCTCGACCGCGATGATCGCGTGCTGCATCGCGGGCGCGACGGCCTTCGCGGGGATGATGATGCGGCCCTGATCGGCGAGTGTCGCCAGGTAGTCGCCGTGGACGTCGGTCATCACCGAGTTCTGCGCGCGCTTGAACTCGCTGCGGTTCTCGAGCTGCGGCAGGTCGGAGGCGACCGCCATCATCATCCCGAAGGCGGTCGACACGAGTGCCAGCACGCACAGGCCCGCCAGGATGAGGGCCAGCCGCAGGCGCTTCAGCCTCGGCCGCCCCAGCGGCGGGTCGGGGAGGACCATGATGTCGGGACGGTCGGTGACGCTCATGCTGCGGAGCAGGAACGGCCGTCTCCGGACGACGGCGAACCCGCGGGCGCCGTGGATGACGACAGGCGGCAGCGACTGCCACGGGCGCGGCGGACTCTAGCATTGAGACGTGAGCGAATCCCCGGCCGAGCAGGCCGCCTTCCTGGCACGCGACGCGGTCGACTGCCTTCCCGCCGGAGGCCTGGAGCGCAAGCTCGCCGAAGGCCGCCCGCTGCGCGTGAAGCTGGGCCTGGACCCGACGGCGCCCGACGTCCACCTCGGCCACGCCGTCGTGCTGCGCAAGCTGCGCGAGTTCCAGGACCGCGGGCACGTCGTCGTGCTGATCATCGGCGACTACACCGCACGCGTCGGAGACCCCAGCGGGCGCTCGTCGACCCGGCCGATCCTGTCCGGCGAGCAGATCGACGCCAGCGCGCGCACGTACGTCGAGCAGGCCGCGACCGTGCTCGACGCCGACCGCGTCGAGCTGCGCCACAACTCCGAGTGGCTCGACATGCCGATGGAGCAGCTGTTCGCGCTCACGCGGACGACGACGGTCGCGCAGCTGCTCGAGCGCGACGACTTCGCCAAGCGCTACGCCGCGCGCGAGCCGATCTCGATCCTCGAGCTGCTGTATCCGCTCATGCAGGCCTACGACTCCGTCGCGGTGCGGGCCGACGTCGAGCTCGGCGGCACGGACCAGAAGTTCAACCTCCTGCTGGGGCGCGACGTCCAGCGCGCCTACGGCGTCGGCGAGCAGGTCGCGCTGACGCTGCCGATCCTCGCCGGCGTCGACGGCGAGCGCAAGATGTCCAAGTCGCTGGGCAACCACGTCGGCGTCCGCGAGGCGCCGCACGAGATGTACGGCAAGACGCTGAGCCTGCCCGACGCCGCGATGGAGGGCTGGTACCGGCTGCTGCTCGAGGAGCCGCTGCCCGAGGGGCTGTCGCCGCGCGACGCCAAGCACGCCCTCGCGCGCCGCCTCGTCGAGCGCTTCCACGGGCCGGCGGAGGCGGCTGCCGCCGCAGAGCACTTCGAGCGCGTCTTCGTCCGCCATGCGGTCCCCGAGGATCTCGAGGACGCCGAGTTCCCGGTCGCCGACGGCGTCGTCCACCTGCCGGCGCTGATCGCCGACGCACTCGGCCGCACGCGCTCGGAGGCGCGCCGCATGCTCGGCCAGGGCGCCGTCAAGCTCGACGGCGAGCCGCTGGGAGCCGACGACCTCGACCTGCCGCCGGAGCGGCTCGACGGCGCGGTGCTGCAGGTCGGCAAGCGGGAGTTCCGGCGCCTGCGCCGCCGGCCGTAGGGGTTGCCGACGGGGCACGCACGCGGCGGTGGCCCGCCGCGCTCGGACGCCCGGACCGGCGTGCCCGCGACCGGCCGCCGCCGCCCCGCTATACTTCGCGATCCGCCGGTTGCGTCCCCCGCCGAGCCTTCCAAGACCGCCCGGGGAGCGCTATACTGGCCCGTCCTGCCGCGGACGGCTCTGCCGCCCGCAAGAGCGCAGGCTCCGGGAGGAGTCCCCTCCGAGGGAGCGCGCGACGGTCTTTGAAAACTCAACAGCATGCGCACCTGGGTCGATACCTAGCGACCCGGTGTGCGTCCAGGTTCGAATCCCTCGGACCCAGCCGGGCCCGGGGGACCTGAAAAAGAACCCGTCACGACCGCGGCGCCGCGTGTACTTCGGCGTCGCATCAGGTCATGACAGCTCTACGTGACGAGGCCGGCCCCTCGGGTGCCGACCTCAGCAGTTCTTCACGGAGAGTTTGATCCTGGCTCAGGACGAACGCTGGCGGCGTGCTTAACACATGCAAGTGGAGCGACGAACCGGGGCTTGCCCCGGGGCAGAGCCGCGAACGGGTGAGTAACACGTGGGTTACCTACCCCGATGACCGGGACAACCCGAGGAAACTCGGGCTAATACCGGATGTGGTCTTCGGACGAAAGGAAGCTTCGGCCTCCGCATCGGGATGGGCCCGCGGCGCATTAGCTTGTTGGTGGGGTAACGGCCTACCAAGGCGACGATGCGTAGCTGGTCTGAGAGGACGATCAGCCACACTGGGACTGAGACACGGCCCAGACTCCTACGGGAGGCAGCAGTGGGGAATCTTGCGCAATGCGCGAAAGCGTGACGCAGCAACGCCGCGTGAGGGAAGACGGCCTTCGGGTTGTAAACCTCTTTCAGTTGGGACGAAGCCTCGTCGGTTAATAGCCGGCCGAGGTGACGGTACCTTCAGAAGAAGCCCCGGCTAACTACGTGCCAGCAGCCGCGGTAATACGTAGGGGGCAAGCGTTGTCCGGAATCATTGGGCGTAAAGAGCGTGTAGGCGGCCCGGTAAGTCCGCTGTGAAAGTCCAGGGCTCAACCCTGGAATGCCGGTGGATACTGTCGGGCTCGAGTCCGGAAGAGGTGAGTGGAATTCCTGGTGTAGCGGTGAAATGCGCAGATATCAGGAGGAACACCAATGGCGAAGGCAGCTCACTGGGACGGTACTGACGCTGAGACGCGAAAGCGTGGGGAGCAAACAGGATTAGATACCCTGGTAGTCCACGCCGTAAACGATGGTCACTAGGTGTGGGGGGTGTCGACTCCCTCCGTGCCGAAGCTAACGCATTAAGTGACCCGCCTGGGGAGTACGGCCGCAAGGCTAAAACTCAAAGGAATTGACGGGGGCCCGCACAAGCAGCGGAGCATGTGGTTTAATTCGACGCAACGCGAAGAACCTTACCTGGGCTTGACATGTTCCTGACCGCCCTGGAAACAGGGCTTCCCTTCGGGGCAGGATCACAGGTGGTGCATGGCTGTCGTCAGCTCGTGTCGTGAGATGTTGGGTTAAGTCCCGCAACGAGCGCAACCCCCGTCGCATGTTGCCAGCATTCAGTTGGGGACTCATGCGAGACTGCCGGTGACAAACCGGAGGAAGGTGGGGATGACGTCAAGTCATCATGCCCCTTATGTCCAGGGCTACACACGTGCTACATTGGCGCGTACAGAGGGCTGCGATACCGCGAGGTGGAGCGAATCCCTCAAAGCGCGTCTCGGTTCGGATTGCAGGCTGAAACTCGCCTGCATGAAGGTGGAGTTGCTAGTAATCGCGGATCAGCACTGCCGCGGTGAATACGTTCCCGGGCCTTGTACACACCGCCCGTCACACCACGGGAGTGAGCAACACCCGAAGCCGGTGGCCTAACCCGCAAGGGAGGGAGCCGTCGAAGGTGGGGCTCGTGACTGGGGTGAAGTCGTAACAAGGTAGCCGTACCGGAAGGTGCGGCTGGATCACCTCCTTTCTAGGGAGCCCCTGACCAAGGGGCCCGTACGGCACGGCGTCGTCGCCGGCCGCTCGCCCTGTCGTCCCTCGGGACGGCCCGCGAGCTGCTCGACGCGGCGACCACCAACCGTGCGGCCTAGTACGTCGACCGAGCCTGGCCCCGCCAGGCGCGCATCCCGCGCGCCTCGAGCGGGTGCATGCTGTTGAGTTTTGAGAGACCGGCCCGCGAGTCCCGCGGGGCGCCTCCTGCGGCCCTTGAAAACTGCACAGTAGCCACATCGTCGTCGTGACGATAAGCACGACGACGACGGGTATCACCGAACCAATCAGTCCTGTGCCTCAGGGCACGAAGGCTGAGGGTTCGATCACCGTCAAGATAATAAGGGCACATGGTGGATGCCTTGGCACCTAGAGTCGATGAAGGACGTGAACGGCTGCGATAAGCCACGGTGAGGCGCTGAATAGCCTTTGACCCGTGGATTTCCGAATGGGGAAACCTGGCGCTGGTAATGCGGCGTCGCCGCCGGCTGAACACATAGGCCGGCTGGAGACAAGCGGGGGAAGTGAAACATCTCAGTACCCCGAGGAAAGTAAATCAACCGAGACTCCCTGAGTAGTGGCGAGCGAAAAGGGATCAGCCCAAACCGGGTGCGTGTAAGCGGTCACGCGTTGCGCGTCCGGGGTTGTAGGGCGTCTGTTCCAGGCTGTGACCGGCCTGGCGGAAGTTACAAAGTCATGTGGTAGTCGAAGCGTGTGGAACCGCGCACCATAGAGGGCAATCGTCCCGTAGACGAAACCGCATGGCCTTCCGTCAGACGTTCCTGAGTAGGTCCGCACCCGTGAAACGCGGACCGAATCTGGGGGGACCACCCTCCAAGGCTAAGTACTCCTAGGTGACCGATAGCGGACTAGTACCGTGAGGGAAAGGTGAAAAGTACCCCGGAAGGGGAGTGAAATAGTACCTGAAACCACGTGCCTACAAGCGGTGGGAGCATCCCTCGGGATGTGACCGCGTGCTTTTTGCATAACGAGCCGGCGAGTTAGCCGTCTGCGGCAAGGTTAAGCGATGAGCGGAGCCGTAGCGAAAGCGAGTCCGAACAGGGCGCATCGAGTCGTAGGCGCTAGACCCGAAACTTGGTGAGCTACCCATGGGCAGGTTGAAGCGGGGGTAAGACCTCGTGGAGGACCGAACCGACCTAGGTTGAAAACTGGGCGGATGACCTGTGGGTCGGAGTGAAAGGCTAATCAAACCAAGTGATATCTGGTTCTCTCCGAAATATATTTAGGTATAGCCTCGGATCAATTGCGTGGTGGCCGTAGAGCACTGTTTGAACTAGGGGCCCTACCAGGTTACCGACTTCAGGCAAACTCCGAAGACCATCACGTCTACTCCGGGAGTCAGTTGCTGGGGGATAAACTTCAGCGTCGAAAGGGAAACAGCCCAGACCGCCAGCTAAGGTCCCCAAGTACTAGCTAAGTGGCAAACGATGTCCGAGTGCACAGACAACCAGGAGGTTGGCTTAGAGGCAGCCACCCTTGAAAGAGTGCGTAACAGCTCACTGGTCAAGTGCTCGGGCGCGGATAATGTAACGGGGCTCAAGCTAGTCACCGAAGCTGCGGGTGCGATCTATGATCGCGCGGTAGGAGAGCGTTCCCATGCCCGTGAAGCGGCGGCGTAAGCCAGTCGTGGAGGCGTGGGAAGTGAGAATGCCGGCATGAGTAACGAAAGAGGGGTGAGAATCCCCTCCGCCGATTGCCCAAGGATTCCTGAGTAAAGTTCGTCTGCTCAGGGTTAGTCGGGACCTAAGGCGAGGCCGAAAGGCGTAGTCGATGGCCAACAGGTTGATATTCCTGTACCACGTCGCAACCGTTTGACCGATGGGGGGACGAGGAAGGCTAAGGGAACCCAGGCGATGGTCGCCCTGGGGTAAGCGTGTAGGGGAGGCCCCTGTGAAATGCGGGGCCTCATGACCTGAGGCGCGATGCCAGCTGGCTCTAAGCCGGCGAGTCCCCGACGCCATGCCTCCTAGAAAAGCCTCTAGGGAGGTTGCGCGTGCCCGTACCAAAACCGACACAGGTGGGCAAGTAGAGAATACTAAGGTGATCGAGATAACCCTCGTTAAGGAACTCGGCAAAATTGCTCCGTAACTTCGGGATAAGGAGCGCCCCGGTAGGGTGACGCGCTTCGCGCGCAGAGCCCGAGGGGGCCGCAGTGAATAGGCCCAAGCGACTGTTTACCAAAAACACAGGTCTCTGCTAAGTCGAAAGACGACGTATAGGGGCTGACGCCTGCCCGGTGCCGGAAGGTTACGTGGAGTTGTTAGGGCTTCGGCCCGAAGCAGCGAAGCTAAGCCCCGGTAAACGGCGGCCGTAACTATAACGGTCCTAAGGTAGCGAAATTCCTTGTCGGGTAAGTTCCGACCTGCACGAATGGCGTAACGACTTGGGCGCTGTCTCAACGAGGGGCTCGGTGAAATTGCAGTCTCGGTGAAGATGCCGAGTACCCGCGGCTAGACGGAAAGACCCCGTGCACCTTTACTACAACTTGGTATTGGAATGCGGTGCATCTCGCTCAGGATAGGTGGGAGGCTATGAAGCACCGGCTGCGGCTGGTGTGGAGCCAACCTTGAGATACCACCCTTGATGTATCGTGTTTCTAACACCGCGCCGTGAATCCGGGCGGTGAACAGTGCCAGGTGGGTAGTTTGACTGGGGCGGTCGCCTCCCAAAATGTAACGGAGGCGCACAAAGGTTCCCTCAGTACGGTTGGAAATCGTGCGTAGAGTGTAAAGGCAACAAGGGAGCTTGACTGCGAGACTGACAGGTCGAGCAGGAGCGAAAGCTGGTCTTAGTGATCCGGCGGTAGCAAGTGGAAGTGCCGTCGCTCAACGGATAAAAGGTACGCCGGGGATAACAGGCTTATCGGGCCCAAGAGTCCACATCGACGGCCCGGTTTGGCACCTCGATGTCGGCTCGTCGCATCCTGGGGCTGTAGTAGGTCCCAAGGGTTGGGCTGTTCGCCCATTAAAGCGGTACGCGAGCTGGGTTCAGAACGTCGTGAGACAGTTCGGTCCCTATCTGCCGTGGGCGTTGGAGAGTTGAGAGGATTTGTCCCTAGTACGAGAGGACCGGGATGAACGCACCTCTGGTGTATCTGTTGTCCTGCCAAGGGCATCGCAGGTTAGCTACGTGCGGATCGGATAACCGCTGAAGGCATCTAAGCGGGAAGCCGACCTCGAGATGAGCTCTCCCATCCCCATGAGGGAGTAAGACCCCTGGTAGACCACCAGGTTGATAGGCCGGATCTGGAAGTACGGCAACGTACGAAGGAGACCGGTACTAATGGGTCGAGGGCTTGACGGATGACTTTTTGGTACCCGTCGCAAAGACGACACAGCTACTGTGCAGTTTTGAAGGGCCGCTGGAGGGCTCTCACCGTTCTCCGGTGGCTATGGCGAGGGGGAAACACCTCTTCCCATTCCGAACAGAGAAGTTAAGCCCCTCAGCGCCGATGGTACTTGGCCCGCAAGGGCCCGGGAGAGTAGGACGCCGCCGGTTCTTTCGTCGATGGGCCGCCCGCCGGGCGGCCCATCGTGCGTGCTGCGCCGCGACGCTGCCACGCCGCGACGCCGCGAGTCCGCGCACCGTTCGCTTCTCACTGGCCTACTTGACCTGGAGCCGGGCTGCGCACGCGTCGGCCGGCGGCCGCGCGCGAAGCCAGCGGCGTCGTGCAGAGCAGCGTCCGCCCGGGCACGGCCCCCCGGCGGCGCGAGCGCGGCCGAGGGAGCGGGCGGCGGTGCGGGTGGATACCGGCCCCGGTGGCGAGGCGTGGAGGCGCCGTCGCGTCAGCGGTCGTCCCGGCGCGCGGCGACAGGCTCCGCGCGAGTGCGGGCGCAGCATGAGGGGCGTACTCGGCTCGCGGCCGAGGGGCGTCGTCGCCTCGTGGTCTGCCGGCGCTGTGGGAAGCGGGTGCAGGGGCGTCCTCCAGCAGCACGAACGCCTTCGCCAGCGCGAGGACATGGCCCAGGCGGCGCTTGCAGCGGCTGAGATCGGCGGCGAACACGTGTTCGTAAACGTAGGCGACGGTGCGGACGGAATGCAGTGCGTTTGGCTGCGCGCAGCCAAGAACGCCGGCTGGTGCTGCAAGCCGTCTTGCAGCGCCGGAGAACGCGCGCTCGAGTCGCGCGGCCGCGGTCGGGCCAGTGCCCGGGCCCGCCGGCTGCCCGCCGGCCGCGCGGCTGGGCCGATCGCGGCGACCGCCGCGGCGACGAGGTTGCCGACGAGCGCGCGGCTGGCGTCGGCGAGCGCGTGGGCGGCCATCGACACGTCGTGCTCGGCGCCGAACAGCGCCCGTGTACGGGCGCGGCGAGGCGAGGCCGACGGCGCTCACGGCGCGACGGCGAAGGCCGTCGACGCAGCGCGGCCCGCGGGGCCGGCCCGCAGTGCCCGCCGCGCGACGAGCCGGTCGACGATCCGCACGGCGACGAAGACCGCAAGCACGCAGATCGCAGATCGCAGCGCGAGCGTGAATTCGCGCAGCCAGTGCGCGAGCCCGACGGCGCCGGGCCCTCGTGCGCGCCCTCCGCTTCGTACAGGACGTGCAGCCAGAGCCCGCCGTAGGCGACGGCTGGGCCCAGGGCGAGGGTCTGCCATTGGGAGGCGGCGGGTGCGCCAGGCGGTACGTCGTTGGTCCCGGCCCCGGCGCCATGCGCCGGGCACGGTGGGTTCGACCGCGCCGCGCGCGCCCTGTCATCGGCACGTCGCGCAGCGCGCGCTGCGAGTCACTGCAACGGCGCGCGGCCGTGCAGGCCGAGCTCGTCGGCGCGCGCCTCGAGCGCGGCGATGACGAAGGCGACGTGCTCGTCGAACCCGACGCCGAGCTGGTCGGCGCCGCCGCGGACGTCCTCGCGGTCGACCGCGGCCGCGAACGACGGCTGCTTGAGCTTCTTGCGCACCGACTTCGGCGTCAGGCCGTGGATGCCCTCCGGCCGGACGTACGCGCAGGCGACGAGAAACCCGCACAGCTCGTCGACCGCGACGAGGGTGCGCTCCATCGGCGTCCGCGGCGGAACGCCCAGGTAGTCGGCGTGGCTTGCGATCGCGCGCACGATCTCCGGCGGCGCGTCGCGGCGCTGGAGCTCGGCCATGATCGTCCGGGGATGACCGTGCTCGGCGTCGTCCATGTCGGGAAAGCGCTCGTAGTCGGCATCGTGCAGCAGCCCGGTGACGCCCCACAGCTCGGCGTCGTGGCCGTCGCGCCGCGCGTAGGCGACCATCGCCGCCTCGACGGCCAGGCAGTGGCGGCGCAGCGAGTCAGACTGCACCCAGTCGCAGAGCAGGGACAAGGCCTCCTCGCGCGAAATTCGGGACGGCATGGCTGTTACCCTAGCCCAGCCCTCCGGCTCTGCTTCCGCGCCGGGAGGCCCCCCTCTCATGGAGAAGTTCGTCATCGACGGAGGCACCGCTCTCTCCGGCACGATCGTGCCGGCGGGCAACAAGAACGGTGCCCTCCCCATCCTTGCCGCCTCGGTCCTGACCGAGGACGAGGTCGTCGTGCGCAACGTCCCGAAGATCGACGACGTCGCGGCGATGCTCGCGCTGCTGGAGGGCGTCGGCGTGCGCGTCACCTGGCTGAGCGAGCACGAGGTCGCGCTGTGTGCGGCCGGCATGTCCGCCGACGAGGCGGTCGTCGACGCCCGCCTGGCGGAGCGCATCCGCGCGTCGTTCCTGCTCGCGGGGCCGCTGCTCGCGCGCTTCGGGCGCGCCCGCATGCCGCCGCCCGGCGGCGACGTCATCGGGCGCCGGCGCCTGGACCCGCACCTCGACGCATTCGCGGCGCTCGGCGCCCGCTTCGAGCACGGTCGCGAGATCGATCTGCACGCCCCCGCCGGCCTGCGCGCCGGCGACGTCTTCATGGACGAGCCGTCGGTCATGGCGACCGAGAACGCGCTGTTGGCGGCCGCACGGACGCCGGGCTCGACCGTCATCGGCAACGCCGCGTGCGAGCCGCACGTGCAGGACCTCGCGCGGATGCTCGTGAAGATGGGCGCCGACATTCAGGGCATCGGCTCCAACGTGCTGACCGTCACCGGCACGACGAGCCTGCACGGCTGCGAGCACGTGATCAGCCCCGACCACATCGAGATCGGCTCGTTCATGGCGCTCGCCGGCGTCACGGGCGGCGAGCTGCGCATCCGCGACACGATCCCGCGCGATCTGCGGATGATCCGCCTCGTCTTCGACCGCCTCGGGCTGCGCAGCGAGCTCGACGGCAACGACGTCGTGGTGCCCGGCGGCCAGCAGCTCGTCGTCGCGCGCGACGTCGGCGAGCACAAGATCACGATCCAGGACGGCCCGTGGCCGGCGTTTCCGGCCGACCTGACGTCGATCGCGGTCGCGCTCGCGACGCAGGCCGCCGGATCGGCGCTCATCCACGAGTGGATGTTCGAGAACCGCATGATCTTCACCGACAAGCTCGTGTTCATGGGCGCCGACATCACGCTGTGCGACCCGCATCGCGTCATCGTCACCGGCCCGTCGCGGCTGCGCGGCGAGCGCCTGGAGTCGCCCGACATCCGCGCGGGCATGGCGATGCTGATCGCCGCGCTGTGCGCCGAGGGGCGCTCGGAGATCGGCAACATCCGCCAGATCGACCGTGGCTACGAGCGCATCGACGAGCGCCTGCGCGAGCTCGGAGCGCGCATCGAGCGCGTCGCCACCGAGCCCGTCCACGCCTGACACCGCCGCCGCCCGGCCGATCGCCGGGCGCCGCGCCTCATCTAGATTGCCAGCCCCCGTGCGCCCGCAGATCCACCCGATCCCCTCCGGCACCCGCGACGTGCTGCCGGACGAGATGCGCGAGCTGCGGGCGATCACCGAGGCGCTGCGCGAGGTCTTCGAGCACGACGGCTACGGCGAGGTGTGGACGCCGGCGCTGGAGTACGAGGCCGTCCTCGGGCGCGGCGGCGGCGCGCCGCCGGCCTACCGCGTCTTCGACGACCACGGCGAGGTGCTGGCACTGCGCACCGACATGACGGTGCCGATCGCGCGCGTCGTCGCGACGCGTTACGCCGGCGCCGAGCCGCCGCTGCGGCTGTGCTACTTCGCCCACGCCTACCGCGCCGTGCGCCCCCACCGCGGGCAGATGCGCGAGTTCCTGCAGGCCGGCATCGAGCTCGTCGGCGCGCCCGGGCCGCAGGGCACCGCGGAGGCGCTGACGGTGCTGTGCGAGGCGCTCGACGCGACCGGCCTGCGCGACTACCGGATCGGCGTGGGCGACGCCTCGCTGTATCCGCGGCTGCTCGGCACGTTCGACGTGCCGCAGGAGGCGCGCGGGCGCCTCATCGACGCGCTCGTCGCGCGCGACTTCGTCGCGCTCGAGGTCGAGCTCGGGCGCCTGTCGCTCGCCGACGAGGACGCCGGGCTGCTGCTGCGCGTCCCGCAGACGCGCGGCGGTGCCGACGTGCTCGCCGCCGAGCGCGGGCCCGTCGCCGACGCCGTCGCCGGCCTGCGCTCCCTGCAGGAGCTGCTCGCGCCGCAGGTCGCCGGCCGCGTCATCTTCGACCTCGGGCTCGCGCGCGAGCTCGACTACTACACGGGCGCGGTGTTCGAGGTCTACGACCCGGCGCTCGGCGCGCCGATCGGCGGCGGCGGGCGCTACGACGACCTGCTCGGACGCTTCGGGCGGCCGCTGCCCGCGGTCGGCTTCGCGCTCGGCGTCGACCGGCTGCACATCGCGCTGACCGGCGAGGAGCGGCGGCGGAGGCGATGACCGGCATCGGGCTCACGATCGCGGTGCCGCGCGGCGCGCTGCTGGCCGAGACGCTCGACCGGCTCGACGCGATCGGCCTCGACACGGCCGAGGTGCGCTCCAACGACCGCAAGCTGCTGTTCGCGGACATCGGCGTGGTGACGATGCGCCCCTCCGACGTGCCGACGTACGTCGAGGCGGGCGCCGCCGACGTCGGGATCACCGGCAAGGACGTGCTCACCGAGCAGCCCGAGCGCGACGTCTACGAGCTGCTCGACCTCGGCTACGGCACGTGCCGCATGGTGCTGGCCACGACCGACGGCCCCGACCCGTCGGCGGAGGCGCTGCGCCGGCTCGGCGTGATGCGCGTCGCCACGAAGTACCACAAGACGGCCGCCGCCTACTTCGAGCGCACGGGGCGCCAGGCCGAGATCGTCGAGGTGAAGGGCTCGGTCGAGCTGGCGCCGCTGACCGGGCTCGTCGAGGCGATCGTCGACCTCACGGCGACCGGCACGACGCTGCGCGAGAACAACCTCGTCATCCGCGAGCAGCTGTTCGTCTCGACCGCCCGGCTCATCGCCAACCCGGTCGCGCACAAGCTCAAGGCGGCGGCGATCGACGAGATGCTGGAGCGGCTGCGTGCGGCTTGAGCGGATCGACGTGGGCGACGATCCCGCGGCGGCCGCCGCCCGCGTGCGCGCGCTGGCACCTGCGCCGGCGTCCGTGAGCGCTGCCGTCGCGGAGATCGTCGCGGCGGTGCGCGACGGCGGCGATCGCGCCCTGCGCGAGCTCGTGGCCCGGTTCGACACCGGCGGCGCCCCGCCGCCGGAAGCGCTCAAGCTCGCATCCGAGGAGCTCGACGCCGGCCTGCTGGACGACGACGTGCGGGCCGGCCTCGAGGTGGCGATCGCCAACGTCGCCCGTGTCGCCGACGCGGCGATCGGCGAGGACGTCGAGGTGACGCTGACGCAGGGCCAGCGCATCGTGCTGCGCGAGGTGCCGGTGCGGCGCGCCGCGATCTGCGTCCCGGGCAGCCAGGCGCCCTACCCGTCGACGGTCGTCATGGGCGTCGTGACGGCGCGCGCGGCCGGAGTCGAGGAGGTCGTCGTGCTGTCGCCGCCGCCGATCGATCCGGTCCTGCGCGGCGCCTGCGCGCTGTGCGGCGTGCAGGAGGTGCTGGCGATGGGCGGCGCGCACGCCGTCGCCGCCGTCGCCTACGGCACCGAGACGATCGAGCGCGTCGACGTCGTCGCGGGCCCCGGGCACCTCGTCGTGCAGGAGGCCAAGCGGCAGGTCTCCGACGTCGTCGGCATCGACGGCTTCTACGGGCCCAGCGACGTGCTCGTGCTCGCCGACGAGGTCGCCGACGCGCGCCTGGTGGCGCTCGACCTGCTCGCCCAGGGCGAGCACGGCCCGGGCGCGCCGATGGTCGCCGTCAGCGACTCGGCGACGCTGCTCGACGCGGTCGCGGGGCAGCTCGAGCAGCTCGCGCCGCGGCGGCCGCGCAGCGAGCCGGCAGCCTTCGTCGTCGCGCACGCCGCCTCGCTGCGCGGCGCGCTGGCGTTCGCCGAGGCCTTCGCGCCCGAGCATCTCCAGCTCGTCGGGCCACGCGCCGAGCGGCTCGCCGGGCGGGTGCGCTCGGCCGGCTGCGTGTTCGTCGGCGGCGCCGGCGCCACCGCCTTCGGCGACTACGTCGTCGGCTCCAACCACTGCCTTCCCACCGGCGGCGCGGCGCGCTTCGCCTCCGGGCTGTCGCCGCGCCACTTCCGCCGCCGGCTCAGCGAGGTCCACGTCGGCGATGCGGCGGCGGCGCTCGCGGCCGCCGGCGCGCCGATCGCGCGCGCGGAGGGATTCGACGTGCACGCCGAGTCGATGGAGGCGCGCGTGCGGGAGAATGGGCCGTCATGACGCGCGCGGCGGCCCGGGTGAGGGATACGAAGGAGACGCAGATCCGGCTCTCGCTCGCGCTCGACGGCAGCGGCGCGGGCAGCCGCACGAGCGGCGTCGGCTTCCTGGACCACATGCTCGACCTGCTGGCCCGGCACGGGCGGCTGGACCTCGACGTCGACGCGACGGGAGACCTGCAGACCGGCGCGCACCACACCGTCGAGGACGTCGGCATCGTCTTCGGCCAGGCGCTGGACGCCGCGCTCGCCGACCGTGCCGGGATCGTCCGCTACGGGCACGCCGTCGTGCCGATGGACGAGGCCCGCGCGGCCTGCGCGATCGACGTGTCCGGCCGGCCGTTCCTGTGGCTCGACGACGGCGGCCTGCCGCCCGGGGTGACGGGCGGCTTCGACCACGAGCTGCTCGAGGAGTTCTTCCGCGCGGTCGTCAACAGCGCGCGCGTGACGCTGCACCTCGAGCTGCAGGCCGGGACGAATGCGCACCACATGATCGAGGCCTCGTTCAAGGCGTTCGCACGCGCGCTGCGGGCGGCGACGGCGCTCGACCCCACCGAGCGCGGTGTGCCGTCGACGAAGGGGACGCTGACGGCGTGAGCCTCGCGATGGTCGACTACGGGATGGGCAACCGCCGCTCGGTCGCCAAGGCGTTCGCGCACGTCGGTGCCGAGCTCGCGGCGACGGCCGACCACGACGAGCTGCGTGCCGCCGACGGCCTCGTCGTGCCGGGCGTCGGCGCGTTCCCGGAGGCGATGCGGCGGCTGCGCGCGCTTCGCCTCGACGAGGTCGTGCGCGAGCGGGCGGCCGCCGGCGTGCCGATCATCGGCCTGTGCCTCGGCATGCAGCTGCTGTTCGAGGGCTCGGAGGAGCACGAGGGCGCCGACGGCCTCGGGCTGCTGGCCGGGCGCGTCGTGCGCCTGGACACGCGCGGCCTGAAGCTGCCGCACATCGGCTGGAACGCGGTCCGCTGGCGCCGGCCGTCGGCACTCGTCGCGGGGCTGCCGGACCCGGCGGCCTTCTACCACGTGCACTCGTTCGTCGTGGAGCCCGCCGACGACGCGATCGTGCTCGGCGTCGGCGAGTACGGGTCGCCGTTCCCGTCGTTCGTCGAGCGCGGCAACGTGTTCGGCGCGCAGTGCCACCCGGAGAAGTCGTCCAAGCACGGGCTCGCGATCCTGCGCAACTTCGCCGAGCTGTGCGCGACGGCCCGCGTCGGGTCGCACCGGTGATCCTGCTTCCCGCGATCGACATCGCCGGCGGCAGGGCGGTGCGGCTCGTGCAGGGCGACTTCGACGCCGAGACGGTGTACTCCGACAGCCCGCTGGAGGCGGCGCGCGCGTGGGCGCAGGCGGGCGCCCGCTACCTGCACGTCGTCGACCTCGACGGCGCGCGGACCGGCGCGCCGCAGAGCCTGCACCACGTCGAGCGCATCGCCGGAGAGCTCGGCGTGCCGGTGCAGGTCGGCGGCGGGCTGCGCACGATCGGGGCCGTGCGCGACGCGCTGGCCGCCGGAGCGGCGCGCGTCGTCCTCGGGACCGCGGCGTTCACCGACGTCGACTTCCTCGACGAGGCGGTCGCCGAGTTCCGCGACCGCGTGGTCGTCAGCGTCGACACCCGCGGCGGCTTCGTCTCGACCGCCGGCTGGACGCACACGACCGACCTGCCGGCGGCCGAGGTGATCGCCCGCCTGCAGGACCGCGGCGTGCACGCCTTCGTCTTCACGAACGTCGACCGCGACGGGATGCTCGAGGGCCCCGACCTCGACGAGGTGCGCCGCGTGGCGAGCGTCGTGCGCGGGCGCTTTCTGTACTCGGGCGGGATCGGGCGCCGCGAGGACCTCGCCGCGCTCGCCGCGCTGCGCCAGGTGAACCTCGCCGGCGTGATCGTCGGCAAGGCGCTCTACGAGCGCCGGTTCACCGTCGCGGAGGGCCAGGCCGCGCTGGACGGCGGCTAGCCGGCATGCACCTCAAGCGCGTCATCCCGTGCCTCGACGTCGACGCGGGCCGCGTCGTGAAGGGGACGAACTTCGTCGACATCCGCGACGCCGGCGACCCCGTCGAGCTCGCCGCCCGCTACGACGCCGAGGGCGCCGACGAGCTCGTGTTCCTCGACATCACCGCCACGAGCGACCGCCGTGAGACGGTCGTCGAGCTCGCGCGCCGGGTTGCCGACGACGTCTTCATCCCGTTCACGATCGGCGGCGGCATCCGCTCGGTCGCCGACGCCCAGTCGGTGCTCGACGCGGGCGCCGACAAGGTGGCGGTGAACTCGGCGGCGGTCGCGCGCCCCGAGCTCATCGCGGAGCTGGCCGACGTCTTCGGCGCGCAGTGCGTCGTGCTGGCGATCGACGCGAAGAGGGTGTTTCGCCGTCCGGTCGTCGGAACCGGCGACCTCCCGGCGACGTCGCACGCGGCCTGGGAGGTCTTCGTGGCGGGCGGGCGCACGCCGACGGGCGCCGACGCCGTGCGCTGGGCGCGCGAGGGCGTCGAGCGCGGGGCGGGCGAGATCCTGCTGACGAGCATGGACCGCGACGGCACGACCGACGGCTACGACCTCGAGCTGACGCGGGCGGTCAGCGAGGCGGTCGGCGCTCCCGTCATCGCGTCGGGCGGCGCCGGCGCGCTCGAGCATCTCGCCGCCGCGCTGCAGGCCGGCGCCGACGCGGCGCTCGCCGCATCGATCTTCCACTACGGCACGTTCGCCGTCCGCGAGGCCAAGGAGCACCTCGCCGCCGCGGGGATCGCAGTGCGCGTCTGACGCGCGCCGGCGCCGCTCAGCGCCGGCGGATGTGCCTGTGGCAGTGGTTGTGGCGCAGGACGATCGTCCTGCCGCGCACGGTGTAGGTGTGGTCGTGGCGGTGGCAGCGCGGCGGGCCGCCCCGGCGCCGCGTGTGACGGTGGCCGTGCAGCGCGGTGCGGTACTTCACCTGTCGGGCGCGCTGCGCCCGCGCGCGCCTGACCGCGCGCAGCCGGCGCGCCTCGCGGCGGGCGCGCGCCGCTCGCCGCGCCGCCGCGCGCGCGACCGAGCGCGGCGCGAACGGCCGGCCGACCGGGTCGAGCGCGTGCAGCGACGTCGAGCCCGTGAAGTAGATCCTGCGGCCGTCGCTGATGACGGGATGGAACGCCCCGCGGTTGGCCTTCCAGGCCGTCCGGCCCGTGCGGGCGCCGAGCGCCCACGTCGATCGCCTGCCGAGGTCCGAGACGAAGACGAGGTCGCCGACGATCGTCGCGGCGCCGGAGATCCGGCCGCCGAGGTTGCGCACCCAGCGCGTCGCGCCCGAGCGCGCATCGAGCGCGTAGAAGCGCCCGTCGTAGGAGCCGACGTAGACCGTCGGGCGGCCGCCGCCGACCTGCCCGACGGCGGGCGAGGAGTAGACGTAGCCCCCGGTGCGTTTGCGCCACGCCAGCTTGCCGTCGGCCGTCGAGAACGAGTAGACGTTGCCGTTCGTGCTGCCGATGTAGACGCGCCCGTACTTGACGGCCGCCGACGAGTAGAACGTCCCGGACGTGATGCCGAGCGGTCCGCGGCCCGGCGACACCTCCCACAGCTTCCTGCCGTCCGAGCGGCGCAGCGCGTAGACGCTTCCGCCGTAGTCGCCGAAGTAGAGCTTCCCGCGGTCCAGCGCGATCGAGCCCTTCACCGCGCCGGATGCGCGCATGCGCCAGCGGACCGCACCGGTGCGCGCGTTGAGCGAGAACACCGTGCCGTTCTCCGTGCCGATGAACAGCCGCCCGCGGTCGAGCAGCGGCGAGCCCTCCGCGCGGCTCGCAAGCGGGCGCGACCAGCGCACGCGGCCGGTCTTCGCCGACACGGCGGCGACGCGCCCGCCCTTGGAGCCGCGGCTGCGCTCCAGCAGCAGCGCGTAGACGACGCCGTGACTGCACGCCGGCGAGGCGGCGGCGAGCGTGCCGAGGCGGCGCTTCCAGCTCACGCGGCCGGTCAGGCGCGAGACGGCGTACAGGGCGCCGTTGTCCTTGAGCACGAAGAGCTTGCGACCGCACAGCACCGGCGAGAACTCGAGCAGGACGTTGCCGCGCAGCGCCCACGCCTGGCGGTACGGCGGGCGCGGCGTCACGCGCAGCGGCAGATGGTGGGTGCGCGACTTGTCGAAGCCGTAGAGCGGCCACTCGAAGCGGTCGTCGGCCGGATGGCGCGCGCGGCTGCGATCGGAGGCCGCGCGGGGCGTGCTCTCGGTCGTATCGATGAACGTCACGTCCGGGTTGGAGACGTCGCCTCCGCCGCGCAGAAGAAGCAGCGCGGCGACGGCACCGAGCACGAGCACCACGGCCCCGAGCGCAAGCCGCGGCAGCAGGCGCTTGCCGCGGGGCGGAAGGGACACGCCCGCAATGGTAGAGCGAGAGGCCGTCGCATCCGCCGCTCGTCGCGGCCGCCGGGCGGCGCGTCCAGCGCAGGCGCGAGACTGTCGAGGCGATGGACGACCTGCTCGCGCGCCTGGGGGAGCTGCCGTGCGGCCGCAGGCTGCTCGCGGCGGTCGCCGGCCGCGGCGGACTGCACCTCGTCGGCGGCGCCGTGCGGGATCTGCTGCTGCGGCGCCCGCCGCGGGAGCTCGACGTCCTCGTCGAGGGCGACGTCGCGGAGGCGGCCGCGCTGCTCGGCGGCGCCGCCGCGGTGCACGAGCGCTTCGGCACGGCGACCGTCGAGTCCGGCGGGTGCCGGTTCGACCTCGCCGCGGCGCGCGCGGAAGTCTACGCGCGACCCGGTGCGCTGCCCGACGTGCGCCGCGCCGGCGTCGAGCAGGACCTGCTGCGCCGCGACGTCACGGTCAACGCGATCGCGCTGGACCTGCGCAGCGGCGAGCTGCGCGCGGCCGAGCACGCGCTCGACGACCTCCGCGCGCGGCGGCTGCGCGTCCTGCACGACGCGAGCTTCGTCGACGACCCGACGCGGCTCTGGCGGATCGCGCGCTACGCGGCGCGCCTCGGCTTCGAGCTCGAGCAGCACACGGCCGAGCTCGCCGCCGAGGCCGTCGCCGCGGGCGCGCTCGCGACGGTGTCCGGCGCGCGGATCGGCAACGAGCTGCGCCTCGCGCTGGCAGAGCCCGACCCGCTCGCGGCGCTCGAGCACGCGGTCGCGCTCGGGCTCGCGCCGTGGCTTGCGCCCGACCGCGAGCGCGTCGCAGCGGCACTCGAGCTGCTCCCGCCGGGGGAGGGGCGGGCCGATCTCGTGGTCCTCGGCGCGTCGCTGGCGGATTCCGCCGGCGAGCTCGACGCGCTGCTCGTCGACCTCGGCTTCGACGCCGGCGAGCGGACGGTGCTCGGCGCCTGCGCGCGCGCGCCGCAGCTCGCGACCCAGTTGCTCGCGGCGGATCGGCCGTCGGCGCTCGCGCGGGTCGTTCGCGGGCTGCCGGTGGAGGCCCTCGCGGTCGTCGGTGCGCACGGCGCAGCGGCGCCCGTCCGGCGCTGGCTCGGCGAGCTGCGGCGCGTCTCGCTGAGCATCGGCGGCGATGACCTGCTCGTCGCCGGCGTCCCGCGCGGGCCGCAGATCGGCGCGCGGCTGGCCGCGGTCCTCGATCGGCGGCTGGACGGCGAGCTCGCCGCCGGGCGGGAAGCGGAGCTCGCGGCGGCGCTCGAGCTGCCGCCGGCGGTGCCCGGGCGCCTGCCGGGCGGACGCTGACCCGCTGATACAACTAGCTGCATGTCGACCACGCCGATGCGCTCGAGCAACGTCTGGGGCGACCGCCTTCAGCCGCCGTTCATGGCGGTCGGCGACCACATCGGATGCGAGCTGCCCGGTGGGCGCGTGCTGTTCACGACGCGCCGCGGGGGCGTGTCGGGTGAGCCGTTCGACACGCTGAACGTCGGCCTGCAGACCGGCGACTATCCGCCTGCGGTCGAGGAGAACCGCAACCGCGTGGCGGCGCTCATCGGCATCCCGCGGGAGCGCTGGCTCGAGCCACGGCAGGTCCACGGCGCGACGGTCGCGCGGGTCACCGAGCTGCCGGACCCCGAGGCCGAGCGGCCCGAGGCCGACGGCGTCGCGACGTCGCTCGAGGGCGCGGCCGCGCTCGTCGTCACCGCCGACTGCCTGCCGGTGGCGCTCGTCGCACGGGAGGCGGTCGCGATGATCCACGCCGGCTGGCGCGGCCTGGCGGCCGACGTGCTGGCGGAGGGCGTGCAGGCGATGCGCGACGTCGGCGCGAAGGGCGAGGTCCGCGCCGCGATCGGCCCGAGCATCGGCGTCTGCTGCTACGAGGTCGACACGTGGGTGCACCGCGCGTTCATGAAGTACCCGCGCGGCGTGGCGCGGCTGAGCAACCACGCGCACCTCAAGAACGTTGCCCGCCTGCAGCTGCAGGCGGCCGGCGTCGAGCGGGTCCACGACGTCGACATCTGCACGATGTGCGCCCCCCGCAGCCTCTTTCACTCCCATCGCCGCGACCACGGCGCCGAGCCTGAGAACACCGGCCGGCAGGCGAGCGCCGTCTGGCGCGTCACCGAGCCCGGAGGCGCTTGGCCGAGCTGATCACCGGCCTCACGGCCGACCGGGTCCGCGCCAACCTCGCGACGGTTCGCGAGCGCATCGAGGGCGCCGCGGCGCGCGCGGGGCGAGATCCCGCGGGCGTCGAGATCGTGGCGGCCTGCAAGTACGTCGCCGTGGAGGAGCTCGGCGCGCTCGCCGAGGCGGGGATCACGGTCGTCGGCGAGAACCGCGCGCAGGACCTGGAGGCGAAGGTCGAGGCCTACGGCGAAGCGTTCACGTGGGACTTCATCGGCCACGTGCAGAGCCGCAAGGTCAAGCAGATCGCACCGCTCGTGCGGCTCATCCACTCCGTCGCCAGCGACTCCGTGCTCAGGCAGCTCGAGCGCCACGCGCCCGACGGGCTGCGCGTGCTCGTCGAGGTCAACGTCGCCGGCGAGGCCGGCAAGGGCGGCGTCGCGCCGGCCGAGCTGGGCGGCTTCGTGCAGCGCTGCCCGGCCCCGGTCGTCGGCCTCATGACGATGCCGCCGGTGGCGCGCGACCCCGAGGACAGCCGGCGCTGGTTCGCGATGCTGCGCGAGCTCGGCGACGAGCACGGGCTGTCGCAGCTGTCGATGGGCACGACGCAGGACTTCGAGGTCGCCGTCGAGGAGGGTGCTACGATCGTGCGAATCGGCACGAGTCTGTTCGCCTGATGGGAAGGAGAACGGCCGCCGGGGTCTAACCTTCCTGCAGTCATGGCCTTTCGGGACAGCTGGCACCGCGCGCTCGTGTACTTCGGCCTGGCCGTCGATCACAACTACGTCGACGAGTACGAGCTCGAGCGCCAGCAGGCACGGCAGGTCGAGGAGCGCGAGCGCGAGCGCGAACGAGAGCGCGAGCGCGAGCGCGACCGGGAGCGCGCCGCCTCGCAGCCCGAGGCCGATCTCGGTGACCGCTACAGCGAGCGTCCGAACGTCCGCCGGCTCGCGCCGCGCCGGCGCCAGCGCGACGAGTTCGACGACATCTTCGCCGACGACGAGCCGCGCAGCGGCCGGCCGACGTCGGTCCTGCGCCCGGTCGAGCGCGCCCGCAACGGCGGCGACGTCCGCGTGCACCTCGTCATCCCGAAGTCGTTCAACGACGCCCAGCAGGTCGCCGACAAGTTCAAGCAGTCGATCCCGGTCGTCCTCAACCTGCAGAACAGCGACAACGACCTCGCCAAGCGCCTCATCGACTTCGCCTCCGGACTGACGTACGCGCTCGACGGCGGGATGCAGCGCATCGCGCACAAGGTCTTCATGCTCACCCCGCGCAACGTGCAGATCAGCGCGGAGGAGCGAGCCGAGCTCATCGAGAAGGGCTTCTTCAACCAGTCCTGAGGATCGCTGACCGCGCATCGGTCGCCCGGCGGCCGAGGTCCGTGCAGAGCACTGTCCCTCGTCCGCCGAACCACCCATCCAGCCGTCATCGCCTCGTCAGGACAACGCGAGCCGAGGCTCCTGCTCCATACTGCGGTTATGAAGCTCGGTCTCATCGGGGCGGGGAACATGGCCGGCGCGCTTGCGCGCGGGTGGGGGGAGCCGGTCCTCGTGCACGACCCGTACCGGGCTCGCGCCGAGGCGCTCGTCGCGGAGCTGGGCGGCGAGGTCGTCGACTCCAACGCCGAGCTCGCACGGCGCGCCGACGCGGTGCTGCTCGCCCACAAGCCCGCGGGCCTCGAGCAGGTCGCGGCCGAGGTCGGCGGCGCGGCCAGGGGCGTCGTGTCGATCCTCGGCGGCGTGCCGCTGGCCGCGCTGCGCGCCGCCTACGGCGCGACCCCGGTCGTCCGCCTGATCCCGAGCCTCCCCGTGGAGGTCCGCCACGGCGTCACCTGCCATGCCCGCGACCCCGAGGCCGACGCCGTCCTCGAGGCGCGCACGATCGAGCTGTTCGAGCGCGTCGGGATCGTCGTCAGCATCGACGAGTCGCAGATGCAGGCCGCCACCGGCGTCATGAGCTGCGCGCCGGCGTACGTGGCGCTCGTCGCCGAGGCGCAGATCGACGCCGGCGTGCGCGCCGGCCTGCCGGCGGACGTCGCGGGAGAGCTCGTCGCCGCGAGCATCGGCGGCACCGCCGCGCTGCTGCAGGCGCGCGCCGGGGACACCCTCGGAGTGCGTCGCGCGGTCACGTCGCCCGGCGGGATCACCGCGCGCGGCCTGGCGGCGCTCGAGCGCGGCGGCGTGCGGGCGGCGTTCGACGACGCGATGCAGGCGGTGCTGGCGCGATGAGCGTCTTCGTCATCGCGACCGTGCGCGACTCGATCGCCGACTTCCTGCAGGCGCTGCTGACGGTCTACGTCATCCTCATCATCGTCTACATCCTGACCTCGCTGATCCTCGCGTTCGGCGGGCGGATCCCGTATTCGAAGTGGTCCAGTGCGACGCTCGGCTTCCTGCGCGACGTCTGCGAGCCGTACCTCGGGCTGTTCCGGCGCTTCATCCCGCCGATCGGCCCGGTCGACGTCAGCCCGATCGTGGCGATCCTCGTCCTGCAGATCGTCGGCGGGATCATCGTCACGCTCATCCGGGGGTGAGCGCACGGACAGCCGCGCGCCGGGTGTGGGTGCGCGCCGCCGCCGTGGCGGCCGTCGTCGTGGCCGCCGACCAGCTCGTCAAGGCGCTCGTGACCGCGTCGCTGGAGCGCGGCGAGGAGCGCGAGCTCGTCGCGGGCATCAAGCTCGTCAACGTGCGCAACAGCGGCGTCGCCTTCGGGCAGCTCCAGGACGCCGGCGCGATCGTCGCCGTGCTGATCGGACTCGCGGTCGTGGCGCTCGTGGTCTTCGTCGCCCGTCAGGTGCACCGCAGGCTGATCTGGCTGCCGGCCGGCCTGCTGCTCGGCGGAGCGCTCGGAAACGTCGTCGACCGGATCCGCGAAGGCGCCGTCGTCGACTTCGTCAAGCTGCCGTACTGGCCGGCCTTCAACGTCGCGGACGCGGCGATCACCGTCGCCGTGATCGCGCTGCTCCTCGTCGTGGAGCGCGGTGATGGAGATCGAGATCCCGGCTGACGCCGGCGGCGAGCGGCTGGACGTGGTCCTCGCGGCGCCGGTCGGCTCGCGCTCGCAGGCGCAGCGGCTGATCGCGGCCGGCCGCGTGCTCGTCGACGGCCGCCGCGCCGTCAAGGGCCAGCGCGTGCGCGGCGGCGAGCGGGTGGCGATCGCCGCCGAGCCGGACGAGCGCGACCGCGGCGCCGACGTCGCCGCCGCGTCGTTCGAGGTCGCGTACGAGGACGAGCACCTGCTCGTCGTCGCCAAGCCGGCCGGGGTCGTCGTGCACCCGGCGCGCGGGCACCGCGCGGGCACGCTGGCGCAGGCGCTCGCGGGCCGCGCCGCGGGCGGCGACGACCCGTGGCGGGCGGGCATCGTCCATCGCCTGGACCGCGACACGTCGGGGCTGCTCGTCGTCGCCAAGAGCGACGAGGTGCACCGCCGCCTGAAGGCGGCGCTCGCGTCGCGCGAGATCCGCCGCGAGTACCTCGCGCTCGTCGAGGGGCGCCCGCCGGCGCGGTCGGGCACGATCGAGGCGCCGATCGGCCGCGACCGCCGCGACCGCACGCGGATGTCGACCGACAGCGATGCCGCGAAGCCGGCGGTCACGCACTTCGAGATCGAGCGCACGCTGCCGCAGGCGACGCTGCTGCGGGTTCGCCTGCAGACCGGGCGCACGCACCAGATCCGCGTGCACCTGCAAGCGATCGGGCATCCGGTGTGCGGCGACCGGGAGTACGGCCGCACCGGCCTGTACGGGCTCGAGCGCCAGTTCCTGCACGCCGCGCGCCTGGTGCTCGCGCATCCGGTCACGGGCGCCCCGCTGGACGTGGCGTCGCCGCTGCCCGACGACCTCCGGCGTGCGCTCGCGGCCGCCGGCTAGGCGCGACGGGGCGGCCCGTCCAAAGGCCGCCCCGCCACCCCACTTCACGAGGCGAGCCCACCGGAGGTAGGGGAAGGGAGGACTCGTCCCGCAGGAGCCACAACGTAGCCGGTGGCCGAACCTTGCGTAAACTTCTGCGTCCACGTCATCGACCCCGCCGGGGTTCGCGTCGCGGCCCTGCCCGGAAGCCATCTCCGGGTCCCGTGCGCGCCGGCGGCACCAAGCCACGCACATACCAAGGAGCAGGACCATGGCCCAGGTTGGGATCAGGGAGTTGCTGGAGGCCGGCGTTCACTTCGGCCACCAGACCCGCCGCTGGAATCCGAAGATGCGCCGCTTCATCCACGGGGAGAGCGGCGGCATCTACGTCATCGACCTCCTGAGGACCGAGCGCCTGCTGCGCGAGGCGCAGGAGTTCGCCTCCGCCGTCGCGCACCGCGGTGGCACCGTCCTGTTCGTGGGCACGAAGAAGCAGGCCCGCGACGCGGTCAAGGACGCGGCCGAGCGGGCCGGCATGCCGTACGTCAACCACCGCTGGCTCGGCGGCCTGCTGACGAACTTCCAGACGATCAGCCAGCGGATCAAGCGCCTGCACGACCTCGAGCGCTACGAGGAGGAGGGCCAGCTCGAGCTGCTGCCCACGCGCGAGCGGATGGCAGCACAGGCCGACCTGACGAAGCTGCGCGCCAACCTCGGCGGCGTCAAGAACATGGGGCGCACGCCCGACGCGATGCTCGTCATCGACCTCAACGTCGAGGAGATCGCCGTGCGCGAGGCGCAGCGCCTGCGGATCCCGATCATCGGGCTCGTCGACACGAACTGCGACCCCGACGGCATCGACTACGTCATCCCCGGCAACGACGACGCGATCCGGTCGTGCGCGCTCATCGTCAACGCGATCGGCGACGTCGTGCGCGAGGGCTCCGAGGTGTTCCGCGCGCAGGAGGAGCGGGCGCGCAGGGAGGCCGAGGAGCAGCAGCGCCGCGAGGCCGAGGAGCGCGCGCGTCGCCAGGCCGAGGAGCAGGCCGCCCGCGAGGCCGCGGCGCAGGCCGAGCGCGAGGCCGCCGAGGCCGCCAAGGTGCTCGCCGACGGCGGCGGCGACCGCCAGGCCGCCGAGGCGGAGGTCGCCGCGGCGGTGCAGGCGTCGGGGCGGCCGCAGCCCGACGCGCCGGTCCGCCAGGCCGCCAACAGGGAGTTCGCTCCCGTCAACCGCGACAACGTCAAGGGCGCGTCGCCGGCCGCCGCGCCGCCCGCCGAGGACCTCACGCCCGATCCGGCGTCGCCGCCCGCCGAGCCGCTCGTCGCCGCCGCTGAGATCGACGAGCCGGAGACGACGTCGCCGCCGCCGCAGGAGGCCGCCGCGGCCGAGCCCGCCCCGCCCGACGACCCGCCTGCGGCGCCGATCGCCGACGAGCCGCCAGCCGCGCCCAAGCGCCCACGGCGGCCGCGCCGCAAGCGCGCGGACGCAGCGCCGGCGGCCGATGGCGAGCCCGCGGCCGCGGCGCCGGCGGCCGATGGCGAGCCCGCGGCCGCGGCGCCGGCGGAGACGGCGACCGAGCCGGCAGGCGAGGAGCCGGTCAAGTGACCCAGATCAGCGCGAAGGACGTCAAGGCGCTGCGCGACCAGACCGGCGCCGGCATGATGGACTGCAAGCGCGCGCTGCAGCAGACCGGCGGCGACATGCAGGCCGCCATCGAGCTGCTGCGGGTGCAGCTGGGCAACAAGATCGGCAAGCTGGCCGGCCGCGAGGCGACCGAGGGCACCGTGCAGTCCTACATCCACGCCAACGGCAAGGTCGGCGTGCTCGTCGAGGTCGACTGCAACACCGACTTCGTCGCGCGCAACGAGGACTTCGTCGGCTTCGCCCGCGACGTCGCGATGCACATCGCCGGCTCGCCGACGACGCGCTACGTGTCCGAGGAGGACATCCCGCCCGGGGACCGCGAGGCCGAGCTGCGCGTCTTCGAGGGGCAGGCCGCCGACAAGCCCGAGAACGTCCGCGCGAAGATCGCCGAGGGCAAGCTGCGCAAGTGGATGGAGGAGACCGTGCTGCTCAAGCAGCAGCACATCAACGCCGACCGCTTCGACGGCAAGACGATCGACGACCTGCGCGGCGAGCTGTCGGCGAAGACCGGCGAGAACGTCGTCGTCCGCCGCTTCACCCGCTTCGCCGTCGGTGAGTAGGCTCATGCCCCGGTGATCGGGAGATGACCCCGCAGCCCGCGTTCACGCGGGTCCTGCTCAAGCTGTCCGGCGAGGCCCTGATGGGCGACCTCGAGTACGGCACCGACCCCGAGCGGGTCCGTGCCGTCGCGTCGCAGATCGCCGCCGTGCGTGCGCGCGGGGTGGAGATCGCGATCGTCGTGGGCGCCGGCAACATCTACCGGGGGCTGAAGGGCGCGGCGGCGGGCATGGACCGCGCGACGGCCGACTACATGGGCATGCTCGCGACCGTCCTCAACGCACTTGCGCTGCAGGATGCGCTCGAGAAGCAGGGCGCCGACACGCGCGTGCAGTCGGCGATCACGATCTCGGAGGTCGCCGAGCCGTACATCCGCCGCCGGGCGATGCGCCACCTCGAGAAGGGCCGCGTCGTGATCTTCGCGGCCGGGACCGGCAACCCGTTCTTCACGACCGACACGGCCGCCGCGCTGCGGGCCGTCGAGGTGCACGCCGAGGCGATCCTGATGGCCAAGAACGGCGTCGAGGGCGTCCTGTCGGCGGACCCCAGGGAGGACGCCGGCGCGCAGCTCATCCCCGAGATCAGCCACATGGACGCGCTGCGCCGCGGGCTGCGCGTCATGGACTACACGGCGCTGACGCTCTGCGCCGAGAACGCGATGCCGCTGTACGTGTTCAACATGAACGACGAGTCGAACATCGAGCGGATAGTGTCCGGCGAACAGGTGGGAACGGTGGTGGTGACGCGAGATGAGTGAGCTGATCGACGAGCTGCTGGCCGACGCCGCCCAGCGGATGTCGAAGTCCGTCGAGGCGACGAACCACGAGTTCGGGTCCGTCCGCACGGGCCGCGCGAGCCCCGCGCTGCTCGACCGCGTGCACGTCGACTACTACGGCGTCTCGACGCCGCTGCGCCAGCTTGCGACGATCAATGCCGCCGAGGCGCAGCTGCTCACAGTCCAGCCCTACGACAAGTCGTCGATGAAGGCGATCGAGAAGGGCATCTCCGAGGCGAAGCTGGGTCTCACGCCCAGCAACGACGGCCAGATCATCCGCCTCGTGATCCCGCAGCTCACCGAAGAGCGCCGCCGGGAGCTCGTGAAGATGGTGCGCCACATCGCCGAGGAGGGTCGCATCGCGATCCGCAACATCCGCCGCGACGTCATGCACGACCTGCGCGAGCTCAAGGGCGAGGGCGAGGTCGGCGCCGACGAGGAGCACCGCGCCGAGACCGAGCTGCAGAAGCTGACCGACGCGAAGATCGCCGAGCTCGACGCGCTGCTGAAGGGCAAGGAAGAAGAGATCCTCGAGGTGTAGTGCGCCCGTCTGCGCGCTACGTCGCGATCATCACCGACGGCAATGGGCGCTGGGCGGAGGCGCGCGGCCTGCCCGTCGGCGAAGGCCACCGTGCCGGCGCCGACAACCTGAAGGCGCGCCTGCGCGACGCCGGTGAGCTCGGGGTGCGCGAACTGACCGTGTACTCCTTCTCGACGGAGAACTGGTCGCGGCCCGAGGACGAGGTGCTCGGGCTCATGGCGATGTTCGCCGAGCGGATCGTCGACGAGACACCCGAGCTGCACGAGAACGGGGTGCGGATGCGCTTCATCGGGCGCCGGCAGGGCGTCGATCCGGAGCTCGTCGAGCAGATGCGGTGGGCCGAGAGCCTCACGGACGCCAACGACCGCATCACGCTGTACGTCGCCTTCAACTACGGCGGGCGCGCGGAGATCGTGGACGCCGCGCGGCGCTTCGAGGACGGCGACGAGGAGGACTTTCGCGCGCTGCTGTACGCCCCCGAGATGCACGACCCCGACCTCATCATCCGCACGAGCGGCGAGCAGCGGCTGAGCAACTATCTGCTGTGGCAGTCGGCGTACTCCGAGCTCGTCTTCCGCGACGAGCTGTGGCCGGACTTCGACCGCGCGGCGTTCGAGGGCGCGCTGGCCGAGTACAGCGCGCGCCGGCGGCGCTTCGGGGGCCGCTGATGGCCGTCGGCGGACGCCGGGCGCCCGCTCGCCGGGAGCGCCGTCCCGAGCGCAACCGCGGCCGCGGAGGCTCGGACCTCGGCGCGCGCGTCGTCGTCGCGATCCCCGCGATCGCGTTCGCGATCACGATCATCGCGCTCGGCGGCATCTGGTTCACGATCGCGCTCATCGGGCTGGGCGTCGCCTGCCTCGGCGAGCTGTTCGACCTCTACGCCGACGCCGAGCCCGTCCGGCTCGCCGGCTTCGTCGGGCTGATCGGGGTCGTCCTCGCCGCGTACCTCGGCGACGACATGCACGTGCTGCTGGCGTTCGTCGCGTTCTTCCCGCTGTTGTTCGCGGTCACGCTCGCGCAGCGGCGCGCCGGCACGCTGGGGATGGCGCTGACGGCGTTCGGGGTCGCCTGGGTCGGCATCGCGCTCGCGCACGGCGTGCTGCTGCGCGAGCTGCCACACGGCGCCGGCATCATCGTCGACGTGCTCGTCGGCACGTTCGTCGGCGACAGCGGCGCCTACCTCGGCGGCCGCTGGTTCGGCAGGCGCCCGCTCGCCCCGAGCGTGTCGCCGAACAAGACGGTCGAGGGGCTGCTCATCGGGATGGGCACGGCGATCGTCGCGACGTGGCTCGCGGGGACCTACCAGGACTGGCTGTCGGGGACCGACGCGCTGCTGCTCGGCGTCGGCGTGGCGCTCGCCGCGCCCGTCGGCGACCTGTTCGAGTCGTTCGTCAAGCGCGCGGCCGGCCGCAAGGACAGCGGCCGCCTGTTCGGCGCCCACGGCGGCGCGCTGGATCGGCTCGACGCCGTCCTCTTCGTGGCCGTCGTCGGCTATTACCTCTGGCTCGCGATGCTGTGAGCCGCGGGTGCCGCGGCGCCGGGGCGGCGCGACCGCCCCGGCGCCCGGCCGACCGCTCAGCGGTTGTCGCTGCCGCGGCCGGAGTTGTCACGCCCGAGCTGGCTGCGAAGCTCGCCGCCCGGCCACTTGGTGCTGTGGACGTTGACGTAGGTAACGCCGGCGCGGATCGCCGCGATGAGCTCGGCGAACTCGCCCGCCGTGATGCCCTGGCCCGTCGGCCCGATGACGTCGGCCGCCGTCAGCGTGCCCTCGACGGTCGCCGGGGAAGCCAACGGACAGGCCTGCGTACCCGCCGGACCGTTGCCCAGGTTCGAGCACAGGAAGACGCTGATGCCGCCGTTGACCCCGCGCTGGCCGAGGTGGATGTGCGACTGCTGCACGCTGCCCTCCAGCGCGGAGTACGTGAGCTTGTAGGTGATCGCGTCGCCGGCCGGCTTGACGCTGGCCTCGAAGGTGCCGCTGCCGGCGGTCGAGACGGCCGGCACCTCCTCGTAGCCCGTGAGGGTCTCGCGTATCTGCTGGCCTCCGCCCGCGAGCGCGGCGGTGCCCGCGACGGCCATCGTCGCGGTGACCGCGACCGCCAGGGCGAGCTTGATTCGAACGTTCACTGCACACACCTCCTGTGTGACGGAGAGACTGCCGATGTCCCGGCCTGCTCACCGTATCCGGCCGGCTAGACGCCGTGTGAGAGATGTTGTGCCGGGTGCCGATCGCGGGGCGCCTGCGACAATCCCCGCGTGGCCCGGCGGCTTCTCATCCTCGGCTCGACCGGGTCGATCGGCACCCAGGCGCTCGACATCGTCGCGCACGACCCCGGCCTCGAGGTCGTCGGCCTGAGCGCCGAGCGGTCGGCGGACGCGCTCGTCGAGCAGGCGGCGCGCTTCGGCGTCGAGCGCATCGCGCTCGCCGATCCGGACGCCGGCGCCCGCGCCGCCGAGGCGTGGACGGAGGGCGACGTGCTCGTCGGCGCCGAGGGGCTCGTGCGGCTCGTCCTGGAGTCCGGCGCCGACCTCGTGCTCAACGCGCTCGTGGGCTCCGCGGGGCTCGGGCCGACGGTCGCCACGCTCGGCGAGGGCATCGACCTCGCGCTCGCCAACAAGGAGTCGCTCGTCGTCGGCGGCGAGCTCGTCATGGCGCTCGCCGAGGCGACCGGCGCGCAGATCCTGCCCGTCGACTCCGAGCACTCCGCGCTGCACCAGTTGCTCGCCGGCGAGCAGCCCGGCACCGTCGAGAAGCTCGTCCTGACGGCGTCCGGCGGCCCCTTCCGCGGGCGCACGCGCGCTGAGCTGGAGGACGTCAGCGTCCGCGACGCGCTCGCCCATCCGACGTGGGAGATGGGCGGCAAGATCACGATCGACTCGGCGACGCTCATGAACAAGGGCCTGGAGGTCATCGAGGCGCACCACCTCTTCGGCGTGCCGTACGACCGCATCGACGTCGTCGTGCACCCGCAGTCGATCGTGCACAGCCTCATCACGCTGTGCGACGGCGCCGCGCTCGCGCACCTCGGCCATCCCGACATGCGGGTGCCGATCTCCTACGCGCTGCACCACCCCGATCGCGTCGACGTGCCGGTGCGCGCGCTCGACCTCGCCGAGGTCGGCGCGCTGACGTTCGAGCCGGTCGACCACGACGCCTTCCCGTGTCTGGCCCTCGCGCGCGCGGCGGCCGCCGCCGGCGGGACCGCACCGTGCGTCCTCAACGCCGCCAACGAGGTCGCCGTGCACGCCTTCCTCGCCGGCAACCTGAGCTATCTCGGGATCGCCGAGGTCATCGAGCGCACGCTCGAGGCGCTGCCCGCCGCGCCGGTGCGGGCGTTCGAGTCGCTGTACGACGCCGACCGCCGGGCGCGCGCCGTCGCGTCCCGGCTCGTCGAGGCCGGATCCGACCGGTTGGCACACTGAGCGCGTGAGCTATCTGCTGGCCTTCGCGGGGTTCGCCGCGCTGATCATCCTGCACGAGGCGGGCCACTTCGCGGCCGCCAAGGCGGTCGGGATGCGCGTGGAGCGCTTCGCGCTGTTCTTCCCGCCGCTCGTCGCGCGGTTCCGCCGCAAGGGCAGCGAGACCGAGTACGCGGTCGGGGCGGTCCCGCTGGGCGGCTACGTGAAGATCACCGGGATGAACCCGGCGGAGGACATCCCGCCGGAGGTCCTGCCGCGCGCGTACTTCCGCCAGCCGGTGTGGAAGCGGATCTTCGTCATCTCCGCCGGCCCGGCCGTCAACATCGTGCTCGCCTTCTTCATCCTCTGGGCGCTGATCCTGTCGCAGGGCAGGGTCGAGAACAGCCTCGGCGTCCTGCAGGTACAGCGCGACGCGCCGGCAGCGGGAGCGCTGCAGCCGGGCGACAGGCTGCTCGCCGTCGACGGCGTGCGCGGCTACGCGCCCGGGCTCGAGGACGAGCAGATCGCGGCCCGCGCCGAGGCGCTGCGCCGGCAGATCAACGCGCACGGCTGCGAGGGGCGCCGCGTCGACGGCTGCACGGCGGCGACGCCGGCGCGGCTGACGGTCCTGCGCGACGGCCGGCGGCTCACGGTCGAGGTGCGCCCGCGATACGACGCCCAGGCCAGGCGGATGCTGCTCGGCTTCGCCTTCGGAGAGCGCGTCGACGTCGGCGCCGGCGAGGCGGCGTCTCTGAGCGTGACCGGCATGTGGCGCGTGACGACGCTGACGGTCGACGCGATCGTCAGGCTGTTCTACGACGCGGAGGCCCGCGATCAGGTCTCCGGCGTCGTGGGCTCCTACGAGGCGACCCGCCAGACGCTCGAGTTCGACACCGCGCGCGCGGTGCAGATCCTCGCGCTGATCTCGCTGTCGCTCGGGATCATCAACCTGTTTCCGTTCCTGCCGCTCGACGGCGGCCACATCTTCTGGGCGGTCGCGGAGAAGGTGCGCGGCCGGCCGATCCCGTTCAGCCTCATGGAGAAGGTCGGCGTCGTCGGCTTCATGCTCGTGATCTTCCTGTTCTTCGTCGGCCTGCAGAACGACATCGGCAGGATCACGAGCGGCGAGGGGTTCGGCGTCCGCTAGACGGAGCCGGTCGTCTCGTTCGCGAAGCGCTCGAGGTCCCAGACCTCGAGCCCGTCGGGTTCGGCCGTGCGCTCGAACTCGCGCAGGGCCACCGGGCCGAGCGCTGCGAACGCCGCGCGCGTGCGCTCGAGGTAGTCGCGGCTGACGACGGCGCGGCTCGCCTCCCGCGCGCGCCGCAGGCGCCGCCGGCCCGCCGGCGTGCCGACGTATGCCCAGACGCGGCCGGGCGCCTCGGCGACGGCGGCCGTGACGTCGACGCGGGCGTAGTTGCGCTCGCGCGCGTCGATCGCGGGCAGGTGCTCGGCCGCGACCGGCAGGCAGACGCCGTGCGTCGAGGCCTCGGGATCGGCCGCGAGGTCGAGGAACGCGACGAAGATGGGCGGCCGGCTGCCGTCGGAGCGCAGGCGGTAGTGCTTGTAGCCGGGCACGTCGACGCTGTTGTTCATCGCCACGCCCCAGCACCGGCGCAGTCCGCGCAACTCGGCGACGCCGCCGCCCTGCAGGTCGGCCGCCAGCGATGCGTAGCCGAAGACGAACTGCGGCCGCTCGCGCGGCGTTGATCGGCTTGTACCGGGTCGCTCGTAGAATGGGTCCATGGCCTCAGCCCGACAGATCATGGTCGGCGCCGTCCCCGTCGGGGGCGGCGCGCCGGTCGCCGTGCAGACGATGACGAAGACGGAGACCGCCAACCTGCAGGCCACGATGGACCAGATCCGCAAGGTCGCCGACGCCGGCGCCGACATCGTGCGCGTCGCCGTCCCGCGCGACCGCGACGTCGAGGCGCTGCGGACGATCGTCGCGCAGTCGCCGATCCCCGTCATCGCCGACATCCACTTCAACCACACGCTGGCGCTGAAGTCGATCGACGCGGGCGCGCACTGCATCCGCCTGAACCCCGGCAACATCGGCGGGCCGGACAAGGTGGCCGAGGTCGTCGAGCGGGCGAAGGCCGCCGGCACGCCGATGCGCATCGGCGTCAACTCCGGCTCGCTGCCCAAGCACCTGCACGCGCTGGAGCGCGAGAGCCCCGTCGAGGCGCTCACCGCCGCCGCGACGGAGTTCGTCGAGCTCATGCACCGCCTGGACTTCTACGACTTCAAGGTCTCGATCAAGTCGACGAACGTGCCCAACACGATCGCCTCCAACCGCCTGCTGAGCGAGAAGATCGACCATCCGCTGCACCTCGGCATCACCGAGGCGGGGACGAAGTGGTCGGGAAGCCTGAAGTCGGCCGTCGGCCTCGGGACGCTGCTCGCCGACGGGATCGGCGACACGATCCGCATCAGCCTCTCGACGTTCCATGCCGAGGAGGAGGTGAAGGTCGCCTGGGAGATCCTCAAGGCGCTGCAGCTGCGCGAGCGCGGCCCGGTCCTCATCGCCTGCCCGACGTGCGGGCGGCTGCAGTTCGACATGGACACCGTCGTCGCCGAGATCGAGCGTCGCCTGGAGGCCTACGAGGACCCGATCGAGGTCGCGGTCCTCGGCTGCGCCGTCAACGGCATCGGCGAGGCGTCGCACGCCGACTTCGGGATCACCGGGGCCAAGGACGAGGGACTGATCTTCAGCCGCGGCAAGCCGCTTCGCAAGGTCAGGACGCCCGAGCTCGTCGACGTCCTGTTCGAGGAGATCGACAAGTACGCGACGTCCAAGCGCGTCGTCGTCGACGAGCGCGCGGCCGCCGAGGGCGCCGCGTGGCTGGAGGCCAACGAGGACGCGACCGCCATGACCCCCGAGCGCCTCGCCGCACTCGAGGCGGCCGAGGCGGCGGCCAACGACGGCGGCGACGCGGTGCTGTCCGTGGACGATGAGGCCTCGCCCGTGGCCGGGCGGCGCTTCACGCGCGCCTGAGCGACCGGACGCGCGAGCGCGCCGGCGCGCGCCCCGCCGTGCGGGGTCGCGCGCCGGCGTCTCGGCGGGTCAGGTCAGCTTCCGTCGGTGCCGGGGCTCGTCTGGCCGATCGTGCCGTCGGGCTGCATCCAGGCCGCACGCCACTCGCCCGGCAGCAGCGAGGGCGCGACGCGCGCCGCCGTGAAGTAGCCGCGCTCGTCGATCGGGACGGGCTCGCCGACGCTGATCCAGCCGCTGGAGTTGTCCTTCGGACGCCACTGGATCTGCGCGAAGTCCTGCACGCCGTTGGGCAGGAAGCGCAGCTGGCCCCAGAAGCTGAACGTCGGCGCGGCCGTCACCGGGTCGACGCCGACGCGGGTCGCGAGAAACGGCATCGTGTACGCGAACGCCGCCGGCTTGGGCTGCCCGCGCTCAAAGAAGAGCCCGGACTGGTACGTGAACCAGTACGGCTTCGTGCCGCGCCTGCGCTTGCGGACCGGCGCGACGTCGGCGAGCAGGAACTGCGCCTGGGACATGATCCGCGGGTTCTGCCATGCGAGGAACTCGCCGACGGTATTGAACTTCGCCTGCGCGTCGAGCGGCACGCCCGAGAACGGGTCCGGCGGGTTGGTCTCGAAGCCGAACTCGGTCATGAACAGCGGCAGCCCGGAGGGGACGTTGTTCGTCTTCGCCGAGAGCTCGTCGAGCAGGCTGCCGAGCTCGTTGATGTTGGCCATCGTCAGCGAGTCCGGATGGCGGTCGCGGACCGTCGGCGGCACGTTCTTCGTGTAGGGGTGGTGGGCGTAGCCGGTCGCGCGCAGCGGGCCGCGCTTGCCGAACTCGCCGCAGTCGCGCAGGCGCGCCGCCCGGCCGGTGTAGCGCGTGCCGTTCGGCGCGATGCACAGCAGCTCGCGCAGGAACTGCTTCGGGCGCATCGGCGACTTCTCGGTCCGCCTGTCGGAGCCCAGCGGCGCGGTCTCGCCCAGCAGGATGATGTCGCCCGCGTGGCCGCTGGCGACGAGGCCCTGGTAGCCGAACTGGTACAGCTGGCGGAAGATCGCCGGCGACGCGGGGATGATCTCGCCGCCGCGCCGCTCCCACTGCGGCGACAGCCAGCCGCCCTGGTTGGGCTCGTTCCACAGCGACCAGAAGCTCACGCGCGGAAGCAGCGCGCGGCTGCCGTTCTCGTCGCGGTAGGTGCCGCTGAAGCGACGGCCGACGGCCGTCACGAACTGCTTGAAGGCGCCGACGCGCGGCTTGTAGGTGGCGATCAGGCTGCGCAGCCGCTTCGGCGGGGTGCGCTGGGCCCAGATCGGCCCGGGGCCGGTGATGTTGAAGTAGACGCGGATGCCACGGTCGTTGGCCGCCTTGACGAGGTTGTCGTAGCGGTCCCAGTTCTGGCGCGGGTAGGTGCGCGGGTCGGCGGCCCGGAAGCGCCGCGCCTGCCGGCGCGCGCGCTGCTTCGCGCGGCCCCTGAGCTTGGCGATCTCGGCCTTCGTCGGACGCGCGCTCTCCGCCACGACCTTCCACAGCACGGTCACGCGGATCGTGTCGACGCCGAGCGACTTCATCTGCGTCAGCGCGCGCGCCGCCGTGCTGTCGTCGCGGTAGACCAGCAGATCGTCGTCCATCATGATCGACGTCTGCTGGGGACTCGCATGCGCTGCGGGGGCCAGGACGGCGCCGAGCACGAGCGCGGCGATGAGCGAGCGGATGGTAGGCCTCATGAAGCTCCTGGCAGACGGGGGATTGAACGATCGCGCGGCGGGACGGCATCCTGCCGTCCCGCACGTGAGAACACCGTGGGCGGGACGGAGTTCCGTCCCGTATATCGGTCAGCCCGACGCAGCGCTGTAGCGCTCGGCGACCTTCGACCAGTCGACCGTGTTCCACCAGGCCTTCAGGTACTCCGGCCGGCGGTTCTGGTACTTGAGGTAGTACGCGTGCTCCCAGACGTCGTTGCCCAGCAGCGGCCGGCGGCCGTCGCTGATCGGATTGTCCTGGTTGGGCGTGCTCGTGATCGCCAGCTCGCCGCCGTCGACGACGAGCCACGCCCAGCCCGAGCCGAACTGGCCGACGCCGGCCGCCTCGAACTTCTCCTGGAAGTCGTCGAAGGAGCCGAACGCGCTGTCGATCGCGGCGGCGAGGTCGCCGTCGGGGGCGCCGCCCGCGCCGGGTGCCATCGTCTCCCAGAACATCGTGTGGTTGAGGTGCCCGCCGCCGTTGTTGCGCACCGCCGTGCGCTTGTCCTCGGGGATCGAGTCGAGGTCGGCGATGATGTCCTCGATCGACCTGTCGGCGTGCTCGGTGCCCTCCACGGCGGCGTTGAGCTTGTCCACGTAGGCCTGGTGGTGCTTGTCGTGGTGCAGCGACATCGTCTGCGCGTCGATGTGGGGCTCGAGCGCGTCCGGGGCGTACGGAAGGGGCGGAACCTCGAAGGCCATGGGACGTTCTCCTCTCGATCGGCGGTCTCGCGCGGACTCTACCCGCGTAGGCTTGAGCGTCACGTGACCCGACTCTCGCAACTGCTGCTGCCCACGGAGCGCGAGCCGCCGGCCGACGCGGAGGCGCTGTCGCACAAGCTCATGGTCCGCGCCGGCCTCGTCCGCCAGGTGGGAGCCGGGCTGTGGTCGTGGCTGCCGGCCGGGTGGCGCGTGCACGAGAAGATCGTCCAGATCGTGCGCGAGGAGATCGACGCGATCGGCGGCCAGGAGATGCTCATGCCGGTGCTCCAGCCTGCCGAGCTGTGGCGCCGCAGCGATCGCTACGAGATCGAGGAGCTCTTCAAGCTGACCGACCGCAAGGGCGCCGACATGGTGCTGGCGATGACGCACGAGGAGTGCGTCACGCTGCACATGGCGCAGTTCGTGCGCTCCTACCGCGACCTGCCGCGCATCCTCTACCACTTCCAGGTCAAGGAGCGCGACGAGCCGCGGCCGCGCGCGGGCGTCCTGCGCACGCGCGAGTTCATCATGAAGGACTCCTACAGCTTCGACCGCGACCTCGACGGGCTGTCGGCGAGCTACGACCTGCACGTCGATGCGTACGACCGGATCTTCCAGCGCACCGGGCTGGAGTGGTACAGCGTCGAGTCCGACGTCGGGATGATGGGCGGCTTCGGCGCACACGAGTACATGGCGCCGTGCCAGGCGGGCGAGAACGAGGTCGCGCTCGCGCCGGGCTACGCCGCCAACGTCGAGGTGGCGAGCGCCGATGCCCAGCCCGTGCAGCTGCCCGACCCGCTGCCGGCGCCCGAGCCGGTGCACACGCCCGGCGCGACGACGATCGACGACGTCGCGCGGATGCTGGGCATCGCGGCCGCCGCCTCGCTGAAGGCGTTTCCGGTGGTCGCGGACGGCCGCGGGCTCGTATTGGTCCTCGTGCGCGGAGATCACCGTGTCAACGAGGTCAAGCTCGCCAACGCCCTCGGGGCCGGCTTCCGGCCGGCCCACGACGACGAGGTGCGCGAGCGAATCGGCCCGCCCGGCTTCATCGGCCCGGTCGGCGCGAACGTGCACGTCGTGCTCGACGCCGCCGTCGAGGACGGCGGCTACGTCGTCGGCGCCAACGAGCCCGACCACCACCTGCGCGGCGTGGAGCCCGGCCGCGACTTCGCGTTCGAGCGCGCCGACGTGCGCTCCGTCGAGCCCGGCGACACGGTCGCCGGCCAGCCGATCACGATCGAGCCGGCGATCGAGGTCGGCAACATCTTCAAGCTCGGCACGCGCTTCTCGGTCCCGCTCGGCGCCACCTACCTCGACGAGCAGGGCGAGTCGCAGCCGATCTGGATGGGCTCCTATGGCATCGGCCCGGCGCGGATCGCGGCCGCCGCGGTCGAGCAGTTCGCCGACGAGAAGGGCATCTCGTGGCCGCGGGCGCTCGCGCCGTGGGACGTCGAGGTCGTCGCGCTCGGGCGCGCCGGCAGCGAGGAGCTGGCGGCCGCGGAGGCGCTGTTCAAGCAGCTGCGCGCGATCGGGCTCGACGTGCTGCTCGACGACCGCGATCTGGGTCCGGGCGCGAAGTTCGCCGACGCGGAGCTGCTGGGTTGCCCGCTGCGGCTCACGGTCGGGAGGCGCTCGCTGCAGGAGGGCCGCGTCGAGGCCCAGCGCCGGCGCGGGCTGCAGGACATCGAGGGCGGCGTCGCGCTGGACGGCGCCGCGGAGGCGGTGGCCGAGCTGTGGCGGAGTCTCCCGTAGCGAGGCAGGCGGCGCGGGCGCGGCTGACGTTCCGCCGCCTCACCGGCCTCGACCGCTCCGGCCCGCCGCCGCCGCAGACGCTGCGCGGACAGCCGTGGAACCTCTGGACGATCCCCAACGCGATCGGCTTCGTCCGCCTGGCGCTGATCCCGGTCTTCCTCGGCCTCGCGCTGAGCTCGGAGTCCGGCACCGACGCGCTGCCGGCCGTGATCTTCGCCGTCATCTCCTGGAGCGACTACTTCGACGGCATCGCCGCGCGCGTGACAGGCCAGTACAGCCGCTTCGGCGCGATCCTCGACCCGATCGTCGACCGCCTGCTGGTCCTGTCGGGGCTCATCGTCTGCTGGCACTTCGAGCTGCTGCCGCGCTGGGCCATCGCACTCGTCGTCTTTCGCGAGCTGTTCGTGCTCTCGGTCGGGTCGATCGTCGAGCGGCGCGGCTTCGAGCTGCACATCAACTGGCCCGGCCGGCTGGCCGTCTGGCCGACGATGTCGGCGATCTTCTTCGCGCTCGTCGGCCTCGCGACGCTCGCCGAGGTGCTGCTCTACATCGGCATCACGCTGTCCTGGTACGCCGTCGTGCTGTACCTCCGCGACGGCCTGGCGCAGCTACGTGCCGGCAGACTCTCAAGCTCAGCTTGAAGGCAAGATGGGCGCTGGTATGCTCGCCGCACGCTCTGTCCTTGCGCCCCTTCCACGGAGGAGACTCCCTGATGGACACGTTCCCGGACCTCGGCTCGCTCTCTGACCAGGAGCTCAAGGACCTCATCCAGCAGCTCACCGACGAGGAGGTCGAGATCTCCTATCGCCGGCGAATCCTGCACGGGAAGATCGACATCCTGCGCGCGGAGCTCGTCAACCGCCTGCGCAAGAAGCACGAGACGGGCGAGGACGTCATCTCCGGCGCCGACGTGCAGCGGCTGACCGAGATCCTCGCGGGGCGCGCCCCCCAGGAGTGATGGCGCACCACTGCCCCGAATGCGGGTTCGCCAACGCCGAGAGCGCCAACTACTGTCAGAAGTGCGGCGCGTTCATCGGCACGCGCGAGACGAAGGACTCGCACTCCACCGCGACCTACCGCGTTGACGAGACCGGCGACCTCGTCCCGGTCGAGCTCGAGGACGTCGTCGCGCAGGGCGCGGCGCTCGTCATCCGCGCCGGCGGCGGGCGCGTCGGCGAGAGCTTCCCGCTGACCGGAGAGCGCGTGACGATCGGGCGCCGGCCCGACTGCGACGTCTTCCTCGACGACGTCACGGTGTCGCGCGACCATGCGCTCATCGTCAGCCGCAACGGCGCCTGGCACCTCGACGACCTCGGCTCGCTCAACGGCACCTACGTCAACCGCCAGCGCATCGAGACGCACCGCCTGACCGACGGCGACGAGCTGCAGATCGGCAAGTACAAGCTCAGCTTCCTGTCGCGCTGATGGCCGCCGACCCGACTTCCGCACCGGACCAGCCGGACGTCGACACGGGCGGCCGGTCGCCGAAGTCGATGACGATCGGCGCCGTCTGCAAGGGGCTCGCCGTGGAGTTCCCCGACATCTCGATCTCGAAGATCCGCTACCTCGAGGACCAGAAGCTCATCAACCCGCGCCGCACGCCCGGCGGCTACCGGCTGTACTCGCCGTCGGACGTCGCGCGCCTGCGCACGATCCTGCGCCTGCAGCGCGACGAGTTCCTGCCGCTGCGGGTCATCCGCCAGGAGCTCGCCTCGGGCCGCGGAGCCGACGACGGCGGTGCGGTCGCGGCGGCCTCCGAATCGCCCGCGGGCGACAAGCGCAAGCGGCGCGCGAGCGTCTCCGTGCAGGACCGCGGCGCGCTCTACGCGCTCGACGACGTGCTCGAGGAGACGCGCGCCACACCGGAGCTCGTCAAGGAGCTCGAGGACTACGGCGTCATCAAGGGCGAGGTCAGCGGCGGCACGCACTTCTACGACGAGACCGAGCGCGAGATCATCCGCGCGGTCACCGAGCTGGCGCGCTACGGCGTCGGCGGGCGCAACCTGCGCGTCTTTCGCTCCTCCGCCGACCGCGAGGCGGCGCTGCTGCAGCAGATCCTCGCCCCGGCGCTGCGCTCGCGCAATCCCGAGCGCCGGAAGGAGGCGCTCGAGGCGCTCGAGAACCTCGCGGCGGTGGCGTCGCACCTCAAGCACCTGCTGCTCATCCGCGATCTGCGCAAGATCGCCGGCTGACCGCGATGGGCGCCGGCGCGCAGCTCGAGCGCCTCATCCGCTCCGTCCCGGACTTCCCGAAGCCGGGGATCGTGTTCCGCGACATCACGCCGCTCGTCGCAAGCCGCGAGGGCCTCGACGCCGCGGTCAGCGGCCTGGCCGAGATGACGCGCGACCTGCGGCCCGACGTCGTCATCGGCGCCGAGGCGCGCGGCTTCCTGCTCGGACCCGCGGTCGCGCGCGAGCTCGGCGCCGGCTTCGCGCTGGCGCGCAAGCCCGGAGCGCTGCCGTGCGCCACCGTCAGCGCCCACTACGCGCTGGAGTACGGCGCCAACACGCTCGAGCTGCACGCCGACGCGTTCGGGCCGGGCGCGCGCGTGCTCGTCCACGACGACCTGCTGGCTACCGGCGGCACGGCACGCGCGCTGTGCTCGCTCGGCGAGCAGCTCGGCGGCGAGATCGTCGGCTGCGCGTTCGTCGTCGAGCTCGCGTTCCTCGACGGCCGCCGGGCGCTCGCGCCGCTCGACGTGCGCGCGCTCGTGCGCTACGACGCCGAGTAGCCCGGCCGAGGGCCGCGTCGCGGGCGCTGCTCAGGGGGTGGTCTGCGTCGGCGTCCCGGCCTCGCCCTGCGTCGCGATGACGAGACGGCCTCGCAGCACGATCGTCCCCGGCCTCGTCGGCGCCCTCGAGCGCTCGAGCGTCAGCAGCACCTCGCGGTAGTTCGGCGTGTCGGGCGAGAGGTCGGCGACCGTGTCCAAGCGGCCGTCGCGGCCGACGACCGTGTCCGGGAAGCCGAGGAACTGCGCGCTGCGCTGCGAGGTGTACAGCCACACGCCGTACGCCGATCCGCGGGTGCGGCTCGGCGGCAGCCCGCGCGCCGTGAGCGCCAGCCGGAACCGGTTGGTCTCCGGAAAGCGGACGATCGCGGCCTCGCCGCTCGCGGTGGTCTCGCTGCCGCGCGGCGGGCGCAGCTCGGCCTGCGCGAGCAGTTGCGCCTCGCCGCCGATCGTGGCGGTCGTCGACGTGGCGGGCGTCGTCGCGGCCGCGCCGCCGTTGCCGGCGTCGTCGCCGTCGTCGCCGAGGCTCATGACGAGGATCACGGCGATCGCGAGCAGCAGGCCGAGGCCGGCGGCGATCAGCCGGCCGCCGAGCTGCGAGCTGCGCTGCACCTCCTCCTGGCGCGCGGCGCGGCGGTCGAGCGCCTCCAGGGCCTCGGCGACCTCCTCGCGCTCGGCCGGGATGTCGGCCAGCGCGTCCTCGCCTGCCACCGGCGCGAGCGTGGCCGCCAGCGCGCGGGCCCAGCCGCGCGCGGCACGCGAGCCCTCGAGGAACTCGCGGGCCGCCGCGCGCTGGGACGCCGTCTGCTGGCCGAGCAGGTAGTCGGCGAGCTCGTGGCGGCGGTCGTCGGACAGCTCTCCCGCGTCGGGCGCGAGCGCGTCGACGGCGTCGTAGGCGCGACGGCGCACGCGCGTGGCATCCGTGCGCAGCAGCTGGGCGATCTCGTCGTAGGACTTGCCCTGGCGCAGCAGCAGCTGCAGGACGGCGCGCTGACCGTCGTTGAGGCTCTCGATCGATCCCATCCCCCGAGCACCCTAGCCCACGAACCGGCGCCGCGAGACGCTCGCGAGGGCGCCTCGCGGGCGTGGCGCTAGGGTGCTCCGGCGATGGCCGACGCGCCCTACCTGCCGCCCGTCGCGGGCCTCGACGCGCTGCTCGGACTGCAGCTGCTCTCCTGCGAGGACGACGTCGTCCGCGCCGTGCTTGCGGTGCGCGAGGAGGTCCGCCAGCCCTTCGGACTCGTCCACGGCGGGGTCTTCGCCGCGATCGCCGAGGCGCTCGCGTCGATCGGCACCGCGATCGCCGTCGTGCCCGACGGCAGCGCCCCGATGGGGATGTCGAACAACACGTCGTTCCTGCGGCCGGTCACCGAGGGCACGATCCACGCCCGCGCCGTGCGCCGGCACCGCGGCCGCACGACGTGGCTGTGGGACGTCGAGATGACCGACGACGACGGCCGGCTGTGCGCGATCACGCGGATGACGATCGCGGTGCGCCCGCTGCCCGGATCACCTAGCCGCGATAGCGGTTCGTGATCGGCACGCGGCGGTCGCGGCCGAACGCGCGCGTCGTGATCTTGATCCCGGGCGGCTGCTGGCGGCGCTTGTACTCGGCGACGTCGACGAGCCTGATGACGCGGTCGACGTCCTCGGCGTCGAGGCCGCGGGCGATGAGCTGCTCGCGGCCGAGGTCGTGCTCGATGAAGCCCTCGAGGATGACGTCGAGCACCTCGTAGGGCGGAAGCGACTCCTCGTCGCGCTGGTCGGGGCGCAGCTCGGCGGACGGTGGGCGCGTGAAGAGCTCGGGCGGGACGAGCTCGCCGCCCGCGATCCGGTCGCGGTGGCGCGCCAGCCGGTAGACGAGCAGCTTCGGCACGTCCTTGATGACCGCGAAGCCGCCGGCGCTGTCGCCGTACAGCGTCGAGTAGCCGACCGACATCTCCGACTTGTTGCCGGTCGTCAGGACGAGCCAGCCGAACTTGTTCGACAGCGCCATCAGCAGGTTGCCGCGGATGCGCGCCTGCAGGTTCTCCTCGGCGATGTCGGATTCGCGGCCCGCGAAGACGTCGCCGAGCGCCTCGTCGTAGGCGCCCATCATCGCGTCGATCGGCAGCTCGATCAGCTCGACGCCGAGGTTGGCGGCCAGCGCGCGCGCGTCGCGGCGGGTGCCCTCCGACGAGTACGGCGACGGCATCGTCACCGTCGTGACCGCGTCGACGCCGAGCGCGTCGACCGCGATGAGCGTCACGAGCGTCGAGTCGATGCCGCCGCTGAGCCCGAGCACGACGTGCTCGAAGCCGTTCTTGCGGGCGTAGTCGCGCGTGCCGAGCACGAGCGCGGCGTAGACCTCGGCGTCGGGCTCGAGCTTGCGCTCCAGCGCCGGCTCGGCGCGCCGCGGCGCGTCCCGCTGCCCGCCGACCTCGAACGAGCCGAGCCGGTCGACGCTGCCCGTCGCGGTCGCGGCGGGCGCGCGGCGGCGCGTGTCGCGCAGCCGCGCCGAGCCGGCCGTCACGGGGTCGACTTCGACGACGAGCAGCGCCTCCTCGAACTGCGGTGCGCGCGCGACGACGCTGCCCTCGTGGTCGACGACGACCGAGTCGCCGTCGAAGACGAGCTCGTCCTGGCCGCCGACGAGCGCGCAGTACGCCACGACCGTCAGGTCGTCGCGCGCGCGCTGGGCGATCATCCGCTCGCGCGACGCGCTCTTGCCGGCGTGGTACGGCGAGGCGGAGAGGTTGACGATCACGCGCGCGCCCGACAGCGCCTCGTCCGACAGCGGCGGCCCGGGCTGCCAGATGTCCTCGCAGATCGTCACGCCGACCGTGACGCCGTCGACCTCGATCGTCGCGCCGCGCGCGCCGGGCTGGAAGTAGCGCAGCTCGTCGAAGACGCCGTAGTTGGGCAGGTGCACCTTGCGGTAGCTGGCCTGCAGCTCGCCGTCGGCGAGGACGGCGGCGGCGTTGTGGACGTCCTCGGCGCGCTCGGGATAGCCGACGAGCGCGACGATCCCCTCGACGCCGGCGGCGATCCGCTCCAGCGCCTGCCGCGTGTCGGCGAGGAAGTGCTCCTTGAGCAGCAGGTCCTCGGGCGGGTAGCCGGTGAGCGCCAGCTCCGGGAAGACCACGAGCTGCGCGCCCGCGTCGCGCGCGGCCGAGATCTGCCCGGCGATCGCCGCCTCGTTGCCGGCGACGTCGCCGACGACGGCGTTCATCTGCGCGAGCGCGATGCGCAGCGGGCCGCTCACCGCGGCGCCTCGCGGCCGAGCCAGTACTCGACGAACGCGCGCAGCTCGGGATCGCCGGGGTCGCGGGCGTCGAGCCGACGGGTGGCGCTGACCGCGACGATCGGTGCGCCGAGGTCCGGCTGGTGGCGGACGAGCACGGCCTGTCCGGCGGCGACGAGCGAGCTGTCGGGCGGGCCGGCGATGTCGGCGGCGAGCTCGCGCAGGCGGCGCGTGAGGCGCTCGTCGGCGTGCAGCAGCACGACGTTGCCGTCGCTGACGCGCGGCGTCGCGCCGGCGGGCCGCGCGACGCCCGGCCCGCCCGCCGGCTCCACGGTCGAGTCGTCGCGCGACGCGAGGACGGCGACGAGCCCGCCCACGCCGACGACCGCGGCGACGACGACTGCCAGCGCCAGGAACGCCTGGCGCGGCATCAGCTGCCACGCGCGGCGCGCGCGCGCGTTGCGGTCCGGCGCCGCGGCGCCGGGCGGCTCGTCGCCGAGGCCGCCTCCGCGAGCGCGTCGATCGACGCGCGCAGGGCGCCGGCGACCACGTCGATGTCGGCGAGCGCGTCGTAGTCGGCGAGCAGCCCGAAGCCCATCCGCCCGTCGTAGCTCGTCACCGCGATCGCAAGCGCCTGCCGCCTGGCGAGCGGCAGCATCGGATACAGCCCCCGCAGCCGGCGTCCGAGCAGGTACAGCGGCACCTGCGGCCCCGGCACGTTCGTCACGACGACGTTGAACCCGCGCTGGCGCTGCTGCAGTCGCGCCGCCTGGCTGAGGATCGTCGGCGAGGCGAAGCCGGCGAGCTCGGTCAGCGTGCGCGCCCCGACCGCGCGCCGCGACTGCTCCTGCGCGGCGACCGCGTCGCGGATCGCCTCGAACTGCTCGACCGGGTCCTCGATGCCGACCGGCAGCGGTGCCCACATCGGCGCGACCTCGTTGCCGAGCGCGCCCTGCGCGGCCTCCGCGCGGACGGAGACCGGGACGAGCGCTCGCAGCACGAGCCCGCCGGTGTCGACGCCGCGGTGGCGCAGAAAGCGACCGAGCGCGCGGGCGACGACCGCCAGCACGGCGTCGTTGACCGTTCCCCCGAGGGCGTCCTTGACGGCCTGCAGCTCGGCGAGCTGCGCGTCGACCCAGGTGTAGCGGCGGTGCGGCCCCGTCTCGACGTTCAGCGGCGTCGGCGGCACCGCGGCCGGACCGGTCAGCGGCAGTGCGCCGGTCGCCTCCAGGCGCTCGCGCGCTCCGCGGACGACGTCCTCCGGCGCGCGGGCGACGGCGAGCGCGGTCCGCGCGAGCTCCGCGGGCCACGTCGCGCGCTCGATGAGCGCATCGGACAGCAGCTGCGCGGGCGTCGGCAGCGGTCGCGCCGTCCACGGACGCCGCGGAGCGGGCGCCGGCGGCGCGTCGGGCTCGGTGTCGAAGAGGACGCTCGTGATGTCGACGCCCGACACGCCGTCGACGAGCGCGTGGTGGCTCTTGGCGATGAGCGCGAAGCGCTCGTCGGCGAGCCCGTCGACGAGCAACAGCTCCCACAGCGGCTTCGTCGGGTCCAGGCGCTGGGCGACGACGCGGCCGGCGAGCGCCTTGAGCTGCTCCTCGCCGCCGGGCGCCGGCAGGCCGGCGTGGCGCAGGTGGTAGCGCAGGTTGAAGTGCGGGTCGTCGACCCACACGGGCCGCCCCTGGCGCAGCGGCACCTCGGCCAGGCGCTGGCGGAATCGCGGCACGAGGTGCAGCCGCCCCTCGACGTGCGCGAGCAGCTCGTCGTACGGCGGCGCCGGGCCGTCGAAGACGGTGACGGACGCCACGTGCAGCCGTGCGCCCGCCTTCTCGAGCTCCAGGAAGGAGGCGTCCAGCGCGGAGAGGCGGTGCCCGCGGGCCATCGGGCGATTGTTCCACGGGCGTGGGCGCCGAGCGCTCCGGCGCGCACGTCATCGTGTGGGCCCCATGGCGCCGATCGCCCATCTCGACATCGACGCCTTCTACGCGAGCGTCGAGCTCCTGCGCCGGCCCGAGCTGCGCGGCCTGCCGGTCATCGTGTCCGGCAGCGGCCCGCGGGCGGTCGTCACGACGGCGTCCTACGAGGCGCGGCGCTTCGGCGTGGGCTCGGCGATGCCCACCGCGCGCGCCAGGCGGCTGTGCCACGACGCGATCCTCGTCCCTCCCGACTTCGCCGCCTACCGCGAGGCGTCGCGGGCCGTCATGGAACTCGTCCGCGCGCAGGTCGAGCACGTGGAGGTCGTCGGCCTCGACGAGGCCTACCTCGACCTCGAGGGTCTCGTCGCGCCGCGCGCGGCGATGCGCCGCCTCGTCGCCGAGGTCCGCGCCGCGACCGGCCTGGACTGCTCCGTCGGCATCGGCCCCAACCGCCTCGTCGCGAAGGTCGCCTCCGACGCCGAGAAGCCGCGCGGCTTCGTCTGCCTGTCGCGCGAGCAGGCGTGCGAGCGCTTCGGCTCGCGGCCGCCCGGGATCGTCCCCGGCATCGGCCCGAAGACCGCGGCGCGCCTGGAGCGCATGGGCATCGGCACGCTCGCAGCACTCGCCGCCGCGCCGCTCACCGCGCTCGTCGCGGAGTTCGGCATCAACCACGGCCCCGACCTGCAGCGCCGCGCGCGCTTCGAGGGCTCGGGCGCCGTCACGCCGGTGCGGACCGCCGTGTCGGAGTCGCGCGAGACGACGTTCGACGCCGACGTGGCCGACCTCGCGCGACTGGAGGCGCTGCTCGCCGGCCTCGCCCGCCAGCTCTGCGAGCGGCTGGCCCGACAGGAGCGCCGCGGGCGCACGATCGCGATCAAGGTGCGCCTGGACGACTTCACGACGATCACGCGGGCGCGCACGATCGCCGCGCCGACGAACGACCCGTCGACGGTCACGCGCGTGGCGCTCGAGCTGCTGCGTGAGTACGCGCCGCCGCGGCCCGTGCGGCTGATCGGCGTCCGCGTCGCCACCTTCGAGGGCGGCGACGCGCGCGCGGCGGCCGACCACCAGCTGGCACTGCCGCTGTAGCGTTCTCGGCGTGGCGACGGTGACGATCGACGGGACCGAGCTCTTCTACGAGCGCCGCGGCGCGGGCGAGCCGCTGCTGCTCATCCAGGGCCTCGGGGGCCACAGCCTGCACTGGGGGGATCGCTTCCTCGACGCGCTCGAGGAGAGCTTCGAGGTGGTCGTCTACGACCACCGTGGCGCCGGCCGCAGCGCGGCGCTCGGCGGCGAGCTGACGATCGCGGGGCTCGCCGACGACGCGGCCGCGCTGCTCGACGCGCTGGAGGTCGGCTCGGCGCACGTCGCGGGCATCTCGATGGGCGGCATGGTCGCCCAGGAGCTCGCCCTCACGCATCCCGAGCGCGTGCGCACGCTGACGCTCGGCTGCACGTTCCCCGGCGGGCCGGAGGCCACGATGACCGACATGGCGGTCGTCGGCGCGCTCGCCGAGGCCGTGCTGTCGGGCGACCCCGAGCGCGCCGTGCGCGCCGGCTACGACGTCATGCTCGCACCCGAGTACGCCGCCGATCCCGACAACTACGCGCGCTACTCGCGGGTCGCCGCGCAGTACCCGGCGCCGGTGGGCCTGCTGATGGCGCAGCTGCAGGCGGTCGTCGGGCACGACGCCAGCGAGCGGCTGGCGCAGATCGGCGTCCCGACGCTCGTCGTCCACGGGACCGCCGACCGGCTCATGTCGCCTGTCAACGGCAAGCTGCTGGCGCGGCTGATCCCCGGCGCGCGGCTGGAGCTGCTCGAGGGCGCGGGCCACATGTTCTTCTGGGAGCAGCCCGAGCGCTCGGCGCAGCTCGTGCGCGAGCACGCACTGCGTCAGTAGAGCGCGGCCGCCAGCCGCCGGCGCGTCTCCCGTGCGAGCGGGTGCTCGACGCCGAGCGCGTCGAGGACCGCGACGACGACCTTGCGGACGCGCTCGCGTCCGTCCTTGTCGAGGCGGCCGTCGGTCAGCGCCGCGAGCAGCGCGTCGATGCCCTCCTCGAGGCGCAGGTCGTCGAGCGCCTCGAAGGCCGCCAGCAGCTGCGGGTCCTCCTCGCGCTCGAGCTCGATGCGCGCCGCCAGTCCATCGGCCAGGAAGTTGCCGGAGACGTTGCGCAGGCGCTCGAGCGCGGCGTCGAGCTCGCCGTTGCGGTAGTGGATCTGCGCCAGCGCGAAGTTCGCGTCGACGTTCGCCGGCTCCTTCTCGATGATCTTGCGCAGCGACTCCTCGTCGCCGGCCTGCAGCAGGATCTCGTTCTCCGACGGCACGAGCCTGTCGAAGAAGGCCTCCACCTGGCTCGGAGGCTTGGCTCCGACGAACTCGTCGGCGACCTCCCCGTCGACGAACGCCTTCACCGCCGGAATCCCCTGGATGCCGTACTGCTGCGCGATGCCGGGATTCTGGTCGGTGTCGAGCTTCGCGAGCACGACCTTGCCCTCGCGCGCCTCGGCCGCCTTCTCGAGCGCGGGGCCGAGCTGCCTGCAGGGCCCGCACCACGGCGCCCAGAAGTCGACGACGACGGGCACCTCGGAGGAGCGCTCGAGCACCTCGGTCCGGAACTCGGCCTCGCTGACATCGATGACGGTCATGGGTCACAGGTTACGAGACGCCGGCTGCAACGCTGTGGCGATGCCCGACAGGGTCGTTCGCGCCGGTGACGTCGCCCTCGCCGCCTCAGACGACGGCGCCGGGACGCCGGTCGTGCTGCTGCACGGCCTGACGGCGTCGAGGCGCTACGTCGTCATGGGCTCCAGCGCCCTGCAGCGCGCGGGCCATCGCTGCGTCGCCTACGACGCCCGCGGCCACGGCAGCTCGTCGCCGGCGCCCGCCCCGGAGCGCTACGGCTACGGCGAGCTGACGGAGGACCTCGTCGCGCTGCTCGACGCGCTGGAGATCGAGCGCGCCGTGTTCGCGGGCGCGTCGATGGGGGCGCACACCGCGCTGCGGCTCGCGCTCGAGCAGCCCGAGCGCGTCGCGGCGGTCGCCGTCATCACGCCGGGGTACGACCCCGTCGAGTTCGACGACCCGCAGCGCCTGGTGCGCTGGGACGCGCTGTCCGACGCGCTGCGCCACGGCGGCATCGATGCCTTCGTCGAGGCCTTCGGCGTGCAGCGCCTGCCCGAGGCGTGGCGCGACACGCTGGCGACCGTCATGCGCCAGCGGCTGGCGGTGCACGAGCACCTCGACGCGGTCGCCGACGCGCTGCGCGCCGTCTCGCGCTCGCGGCCGTTCGGCGACCTGCACGCGCTCGAGCAGATCGAGCGCCCGGCGGTCGTCGTGGCAAGCCGCGACGAGGCCGACCCGGGCCACCCGCTGGCGCTCGCCGAGGCCTACGCGGCGCTGCTGCCGCGTGGGCGGCTCGTCGTCGAGGAGCCCGGCTGCTCGCCGCTGGCGTGGCAGGGCGGCCGCCTGTCGAGGGTCATCGCCGAGCTCGCGGCGCGCGCCGACCGAGAGCCGTCGTGAGCGCCGGCGGGTACTCGGCACGCCGCTCGTGCGCAAGCGCTTCCCGTCGGACGTCGCGACGGACTTCGCCGAGGACGTCGTGCGCGACGTCGCGCTGCCGCGCGGGCTCGTCGACGTCAACGTCTGCGCGATCGACGCGACGTGATCCGGCCCGAAGCTCGTCACGCGCCGCGTGCTGCGCTGAGCGCGCCGAGCTCCCCGGCCGCGCATGCGTGCCGGGGGCTCGCCGGCCGGACGGGCGCAGACGCCCGCCGACGACGGGCGGCGCCACGACCGGATCAGGCGTTGAGTGACTTCTTCAGCGCGGAGGCGGGCGAGAACTTCGCGGCCTTGCTGGCCGCGATCTGGATCGTCTCGCCGGTGGCGGGGTTACGGCCCTCGCGCGCGGAGCGCTCGCTCACGCTGAACTTGCCGAAGCCTGCGACCGCGACCTCGCCTCCTCCGGCGAGCTCCTTGGCGATCGCGTCGAAGGTGGCGTCGACCGCGCCCTTCGCGTCAGAACCGCTGAGACCGGTGTCGGACGCCACCTTCTGTGCGAGCTCCTGCTTGGTCATTGTGTGCTCCCGGTTCGGGTACGAGTTGCGCTGAGGCTAACGTCTGCCCCGGCGGCCCGGGGCCGAATCCCGTCATTGCGAGGTTGGGCGGCGCCTGCGCGCCCGGCCGCGCGCCATCTCCGCGGACCGAGTTTTAGCTATGCCATAATCCAGGACGTGGCAAGGCTGACTCGTCGTGGTCTCATCCTCGGAAGCGCCCCGCTCGTCGCCGGCGCGGCGCTGCTCGACGGCCGCGTCACCAACGCCGCCCAGCACGGCGCGCACGGGGCGGCGCCGGCCGCGGGCGGCCACGCCGGCCACGGCAACGGACACGGCGACGGGCACGCCGCCTTCCGCGGCCGCGTCGACCACGCCGCCAACGGATTCGACCCGCACGCGCTGCTGCGCGACTTCGACATGGGGCGCACCCGCCGCCTGGCCTCCGGGCGGGTGCTGCGCGAGTTCGAGCTCAACGCGGTCGACCGGGAGATCGAGGTCGCGCCCGGCGTGCGCTACGCCGCCTGGACGTACGACGGGCGCATCCCGGGCCCGACGATCCGCGCGCGCGAGGGCGAGCGCGTGCGCGTGACGTTCGCCAACGGCTCCAGCCACCCGCACACCGTCCACTTCCACGGGATCCACGTCGCGTCGATGGACGGCGTGCCGGGCCTCGGCGCGGGCGTCATCCCGCCGGGCGGCCGGACGGTGTACGAGTTCGACGCGCTGCCGTTCGGGATGCACCTGTACCACTGCCACGTGCGGCCGCTGGCCGAGCACATCGCCAAGGGGCTCTTCGGCGCGTTCATCGTCGATCCGAAGGACGGCCGCGAGGACGCCGACGAGATGGTGATGGTCATGCACGGGATCGACACGAACTTCGACCGCGCGAACGAGATCTACGCCGTCAACGGGATCGGGTTCGCGTACATGGACCCGCCGATCCGCGTGAGGCGCAACGAGCTCGTGCGCCTCTACCTGGCGAACATGACCGAGTTCGACCCGATCAACTCCTACCACCTGCACGGCAACTTCTTCGACTACATCCCGACCGGCACGTCGCTGAAGCCGAGCGAGTTCACCGACACGATCATGCAGTGCCAGGGCCAGCGCGGGATCCTCGAGTGGCGCTTCCCGCACCCCGGCCGCTACATGTTCCACGCCCACCAGTCGGAGTTCACCGAGCTCGGCTGGCAGGGCTTCTTCGAGGTCACGTGATGGAGGCCGGGGAGGCGGCGGCCGGCCTACGGCACGGGCGCGGCGCGCGCGTCCCGCGGTGGGTGCTCGGGCTCGCGCCGCTGGCGCTCGTCGCCGCCGCGATCGCGGCGTTCGTCGCGCTCGGCGCGCCCGGCCTCGGCGAGCGCACCGGGCCGCCGGTCGAGGAGCTCGCCGTCGAGCGCACGGTGCTGAAGCCCGGCACGATCGAGCTCACCGTCCGCAACGACGGCCCCGACCCGGTGCGCGTCAGCCAGGTCCAGGTCAACGACGCGTTCGCGCCCTTCAGCGGCGCCGACGCGCCGATCCCGCGACTGGGCTCGGAGACGATCCGCGTCCAGGAGCCGTGGGTGGAGGGGCAGGCCTACTCGATCGCGCTGCTGACGTCGACCGGCGCGACCGTCGAGCACGAGGTCGCGGCCGCCGTCGAGACGCCCTCCGGCGACGTGTCGTTCTTCGCGCTCATGGCATTGCTCGGCGTCTACGTCGGCGTCATCCCGGTGGCGATGGGGATGCTGTGGCTGCCGTGGGTCCGCCGCATCCCCGCAAGCTGGCTGCGCGCGGTGATGGCGCTGACCGTCGGGCTGCTGGCGTTCCTCGCCGTCGACGCGACGCTCGAGGGCCTCGAGATAGCCGCCGCGGGCTCGCAGGCGTTCGGCGGCGCGGCGCTCGTGCTCGTCGGCATCGGCGTCGCCTACCTGCTGCTCGGCGGCATCTCCAACTGGATCGCCGACCGCCGGCGCCGCGCGGCCGCCGCGGGCGCCGGCGGCGGCACGATGGCGATGCTGATCGCGGTCGGGATCGGGCTGCACAACCTCGGCGAGGGCGTGGCGATCGGCTCGGCGTACGCGGTGGGGGCGCTCGCTCTCGGGGCGTTCCTCGTCGTCGGCTTCGCAATCCACAACACGACCGAGGGCCTTGCGATCGTGGCCCCGATCGCCGGCGATCAGCCCCGCCTGCGGCGGCTCGTGCTGCTCGGGCTCGTCGCCGGCGCGCCGGCGGTGCTCGGCGCCTGGATCGGCGCCGCGGCCTTCAACACGAGCGTCGCCGCCTTCCTGTTCGGCCTCGGCGCCGGGGCGATCGTGCAGGTCGTCGTCGCGCTGCTGCCGTCGCTGCGCGACGGCGCGGGGCGGACGCTTCATCCGGCGGCCGTCGCCGGAATGCTCGCCGGGATGGCGATCATGTTCACGACCGGCCTCGTGGTCTCGGTGTGATGGCCGTCGACTCCAGCGCCGGCCACAGCAGCGCGATCGAGGACTACGCGAAGTCGATCTACTCGCTGCAGCAGCGAACCGGCGGCGCGGCGGTGACGACGAACGCGGTCGCCGAGCGCTGCGGCGTGACGCCGGCGTCGGCGTCGGCGATGGTCAAGAAGCTCGCCGAGCGCGGCCTGGTCATCCACGAGCCCTACCGCGGGGTGCGGCTGACCGCAGAGGGCGAGCGCCTGGCGCTGGAGATGCTGCGCCACCACCGGCTGATCGAGCTGTACCTCGCCCAGCATCTCGACGTCCCGTGGGACCGCGTGCACGAGGAGGCCGAGGCGCTGGAGCACGTGATCTCCGAGGACCTCGAGGCGCGGATCGCGGCGAAGCTCGGCGACCCGACGCACGACCCTCACGGCGACCCGATCCCCGATCGCGATCTCAACGTCGACGAGCGCCCGACGGAGGCGCTCAGCTCACTGGCGCCCGGCGCCGGCGGGCGCTTCGTGCGGATCTCCGACTCCCACCCGCAGATGCTGCGCTACCTCGCCGAGCGGGGGATCTCGATCGGCGATCGCTGCGTCGTCAGCGCGCGGCAGCCGTTCGACGGGCCGCTGACCGTTCGCTTCGGCGATCGCGAGCACGTGCTCGGCGGCAGGCTCGCCGAGGCGATGCGCATCGAGGTCGACGGCTGAGCGGGACATCGGGCTTCCACGACGGGCGCCGGCGTCGTACACTCCGGCGCCTCGGGGGGATGCACGCGTCAGGTGCGCACACGGTCGCCATCGCCAGGGCCCACGGCGGTGGCGGCCGGCGGCGCGCCGCGCCGTCCTCGCGCCGCCCCTCCCGGACGACGACGCGCCGGGCGAGCCGTCGCATGACCGCCGTCGCCGACGCGGCGGCCGGCTGACGCGGATGCCGGTGTCCGACGAGATCGAGCGCGTCGCCGAGCGCGTCGCCGCGGACCCGGAGCACGCGGTCGCGCAGGTGCTGGCGTTCCTCGGGCACATCGCCGACCGGGGCGCAGGCGCGGGGTTCGCCGCCATGCGGCGCGAGCGACCGATCGTGACGCTCGGCCCGACGACGATCGTGACCCTCGACGAGGACGTCAGGGAGGTGCTCGGCGATCCGGCGCGCTTCACGGTCGGCCGCTATGCGCCGAAGATGGCGGCGATCACCGGGCCGTTCATGCTCGGCCTCGACGACCCGCTGGCGCATCGCCACGACCGCGCCGCGATGGACCGCGCGCTCACGCGCGAGGACCTGCGCCGAATCGCCGCCGCGACGTACGAGGTGGCGCGAGGGCTCGTCGCCGAGCATCGCGGCGACGGTCGGATCGACGTCGTCGGGCAGCTCGCCGATCCGGCCCTGGACCATGTCGTCACCGGCGTCTTCGGCACGCCGGCGCCCGATGCCGCGACGCAGCTGCGCTGGGCGCGCAGCATCTACGAGGAGCTCTTCGTCAACGTCGCCGACGTGCCGGCGATCCGCGACCGCGCGCTCGCCGACGCCGCGGCGTGGCGGTCGCACCTCGACGGCCTCATCGGTGTGCGCAAGCGCGCGCTGCAGGCGGGCGACGACGTGCCCGACGACGTGCTGACGCGGCTTCTGCGCCTGCAGGGCGAGGCTGAGCCCCGGCTCGACGACGTCGCGATCCGCCACAACGTGCTGGGGATGGTCACCGGCTGGCTGCCGACGGTCTCCAACGCCTTCGCGCGCATCGTCGACGAGCTGCTGCGCCGCCGCGAGGACCTCGAGCGCGCGCAGCAGGCCGCTCGCGCGGGCGACCGCGAGCTCGTCGCCGCCCATGCCTTCGAGGCGTCGCGCTTTCGCCCGCAGAACTTCGCGCTCCTGCGCCACGTCGCCGGCGACACGACGATCGCGCCGGGCACGGAGCGCGAGACGCCCGTGCAGCGCGGATCGACCGTCCTCGCGGTGACGCTGTCGGCGATGCACGACGAGCGCGCGATCGACGACCCCGAGGCCTTCCGCGTCGACCGCCCTCGCAGCGACCACCTGCTCTTCGGCCACGGCATGCACAGCTGCTACGGCCGGCAGGTCGTCCGCGCCCAGCTGCCCGCGCTGGCCGCCGCGCTCCTCGAGGGGCCGCCGATCGGGCGCGCCGGGAGGATCCGCTTCGACGGTCCCTACCCGTCGTCGCTCCCCGTCGGCTTCGACGGCTGAGCGCGCGCGGCGCCGGGCGCGCGGGGCGTGTCCGTCCTCAGGCGACCTCGTCGCCGGCGTCCGCATCGCCGGCCGGGTCCGGATCGTCGTCGGCGCCTCGGTCGTCGCGGAGGCTCCCGCCCTCGGCGTGCGACGCCTCGTCGTAGGCGCGGACGAACGCGTCGTGGCTGTCGCGCACCGTCGTGATGAGCTCCGCGATGTCGTCGAGCAGGCGTCGGCCCTTCGGCGTCAGCCGGTAGAACCGCCGCCGCGGCCCCGCGACCGATCCCATCCAGCGCGACTGCACCAGACCGTCGCGCTCGAGCCGCCGCAGCACGCGGTACACCGTCCCGGGATCGGTGTCGAGCCCCTGCGCGTCCAGCTCGCCCCGCAGCTTGTAGCCGTAGGTGGCGCCGCGTTCGAGCAGCAGCAGCAGCCAGCCGGTCAGCAGCTCCTTGTCTGGGCGGACGGCAGGAGGTGGGGTGGGGGGTGTGGTCACGAGGGAGTACGCAGACTCCAGTGTGGCGCGTCGCGCATATATGTTCAACACACATACGGACGGCACGCCGATGCACGCCCGGGCGCCGCATCCATGTTTCTTCGCCGGCGGCGCGCGCCGCTCAGTCGGCCTGGAACGGGCGCGGATCGGAATCGTCGACGGACACGATGCACGACGGCGGGCAGCCCACCGGCAGGATCAGCTGCTCGCCGGTCCACCACCAGCCCTCGACGGGGTGCACCGCCGCGTCGGGCACGTCGAGCTCGAGCAGCACGCACCCGTCCGCACCGAGCGTCATCGCGCGGTCCCACGCGTAGTCGCGCGCCAGCGCCGCGTTCGGCGCCACGTACGAGCCGGGGCGCAGGCCCTCGCGCCGGATGCCCTCCAGGCAGTCGACCGTCGTGCCGTGATAGACGATCATCGCTGCGCCCGAGTCTAGGAGGCCACGCCCGGATGGTCCGGTAGCTTGCAGCCGGTGAGGGCGGCCGGCCGGGTCTCGATCGCCGACGCGCGCCGCGCGGTGCTCGAGCATGCCGCGCGGCTGGAGACCGAGGACGTCGCGCTCGACGACGCGCCGGGGCGGGTGCTCGCGAACGACGCGGTCGCACCGACCGACCTGCCGCCGTTCTCGTCGTCGGCCATGGACGGCTTCGCCGTCCGCGCGGCGGACACGCGCGCCGCGCCGGTGCGCCTGAAGGTCGTCGGCGAGGCGCGCGCCGGCGCGCTCGCCGCGGTCGCAGTCGAGGCGGGCACCGCGATCCGCGTGTCGACGGGCGCGCAGATGCCCGAGGGCGCCGACGCCGTCGTGCGCCAGGAGCTCACCGAGGGCGGCGAGGGCGAGGTCGTCGTGCTCGAGGGGGTCGGCGCCGGCAACGACGTGCGCTACGCCGGCGAGGACATCACGAAGGGATCGACGATCCTGCACGCCGGCACGCTGCTCGGGGCGGCGGAGATCGGGGCGCTCGCGGCGGTGAACATCGCGCGGCCGCAGGTCGTTCGGCGCCCGCGCGTGACGCTCGTGAGCACGGGCGACGAGCTCGTCGACCCGGGCCCCGAGCTGCGCCCCGGCGAGATCCGCGACGCCAACCGGCCTGCGCTGACCGCCGCCGTGCGCGCGGCGGGCGCCGACGTCGCCCGCAGCCTGCGGGTCGGCGACGACCGCCAGGAGACGATCGCGACGCTCGGCGAGGCGCTGCGCGACGCCGACCTCGTCGTCACCGTCGGCGGTGTCTCCGTAGGCCCGCACGACCATGTCCGCCCGGCGCTCGAGAGCCTCGGGGCGCGCGAGGTCTTCGCGCGGGTGAGGCTGAAGCCCGGTGGCCAGGTCTGCTTCTACGTCGCGTCGGGCGCCACGCTGGTCTTCGCCCTGCCGGGCAACCCGGCGTCCGCGCTCACGGCGTTCCGGATCCTCGTCGTGCCGGCGATCCACGCGCTGCTCGGCCGCAGCCACGTGCTGCACGTCGCCCGCGGCGTCGCGGCGGCCGACCTCCCCGGTGCGATCGGGCGCACGTCGGTCGTGCGCTGCTCCGCGCAGATGCACGACGACGGCTGGCACGTGACGCCCAACGGCGACCAGGGCTCGCACATCCTGACCTCGATGCTCGGCGTGCCCGCGCTCGCGCTCGTCCCCGAGGACCGCGAGGTCCTGCGGGCGGGCGAGCCCGTCGACATCGAGTTCGTCGGCTGACGGCGGCGCCCGGGCTACGCTGGGCGGATGCGCGCGCCGACCGTCGCGATCGCCACGTGCGCCGCGCAGCCGGCGCCTGACGCCGAGAACCGCCTGCTGATCGACGCCGTCCGTGCCCGCGGGGCGGACGCACGCGCCGTCGCCTGGAACGCGCGGCCGCCCGGCGGCTGGGACGCGTTCGACGCCGTCGTCGTGCGGGCGACGTGGGACTACACGGCGGCGCTGCCGGAGTTCCTCGACTGGGCGGCGGGCATCGGCGGCCGGCTGCACAACCGCCCCGACGTCATCGCCTGGAACGCCGACAAGCGCTACCTGTTCGACCTCGGGCGCGCCGGCCTGCCGGTCGTCGCCGGCGAGCACGTCGCTCCCGGAGCGAGCTTTCGCCCGCCGTCCGGGCGCTATGTGGTCAAGCCGACGGTCTCGGCCGGCGCCCGCGACACCGCGCTCTACGACGCGGCGCGTGCCGACGCCGCTCGCGAGCACGTCCGCGCGCTGCACGCGGCCGGGCGCGACGTCCTCGTGCAGCCCTACCTCAGCCGCGTCGACGACGAGGCCGAGACGGCGGTGGTGCTGATCGACGGGCAGCCGTCGCACTGCATGCGCAAGGGCCCGCTGCTGGCGCTCGACCAGCCGCCGGTCGACGGCCTGTTCCGCGTCGAGGACATGCGCCGACGCGCGTGCGACGACGACGTCCTCCACCTCGCCCACCGGACCCACGCCTTCGTCGCCGAGCGCTTCGGCGTCCCCCTGTACGCGCGCGTCGACGTCCTGCGCGACGACACCGGCGAACCGGCGGTGCTCGAGGTCGAGCTCATCGAGCCGTCGCTGTTCCTCGACCACGCCCCGGGGTCGGCCGAGCGGCTTGCCGGCGCGCTGCTGCGGCGCACGCGTCCCGGGGCCTAGGGTACGAGGCCCGCAGGACGAGCCGAGAGAGGGAGCCGGACGTGGCGCAGACCGAGCGATCGCACGGGCCAGAGCAGCTCGACGCCGAGCAGCGCCGGCAGCTGCGCCGCGCGCACGAACGCCTGCGCGCCGCGTCCAAGGAGCTCGAGGCGCTCATCGCGACCGAGCCGATCAAGGGCCGCTGGGAGCCGGAGCCGCCGCCGCCCGAGATCCTCGCGGCGGCGCGCGCCGCTCTGGGCGACGCCTACGAGGCCGTCGTGCGCCGCCAACACGAGATCCTCGGCTGGGAGCCGCCGTCCGGCGCCGGCTGAGGCGCGTTCGACGGTGCCCGCGACGGCCGCGGCGCACCCGCTGTGTGCGATCGGTCACGCTGGACGGAGCGCGCGTGACCGCGGTCGGTGCGCTGGGTACGCGAACATGTGCACGGGTCGTCGGACACCGGTCGCAGCAGGACAGCGCGATCGGCCGGCCGCCGGCGCCCCCGGCGCAGCGGGCCCGTGCTTCACACCCCGCACTCCGCCACGAATGGAGGAACGACAGATGAGTCGCTCCGAACAGAAGATCGTGCAGTACCTCAACGAAGCGCATTCGACCGAGCAGGGACTCGTGCGCGAGCTGCAGTCGCAGATCGCGATGACGCCGCGCGGCCGCTATCGCAGCCTGCTGGAGACCCATCTGCGCGAGACCCGCGACCACGCCGAGCGCCTGCAGGCGCGGCTGGCCGACCTGGACGCCGGTGACAACCCGCTGCAGGCGGTCGCCGGCACCGCGCAGACGATCGTCGGACAGGCGTTCGCGATCGCCAGGGCCCCGCTCGCCCTCGTCCGTGGAAGCGGCGGCGAGGAGAAGGTGCTCAAGAACGCCAAGGACTCCTGCGCCGCCGAGGCGCTCGAGATCGCGACCTACGACGCCTTGGAGCGCCTGGCGCGCCGCGTCGGCGACGAGGAGACCGCCGAGCTCGCCGCCTCGATCCGTGCCGACGAAGAGAAGACGCTCGAGCGCATCCGGCGCGAGATCCCCGCGCTCGCCGACGCCGTCGTACGCGCCGACGTCCGCGACGACGGCACGTACGACATCGCCGAGACCGGTGCCGCCGACGCCGTTCGCGAGGTCGCCGACAAGGCGAAGCAGACGACGCGCGAGACGACCTCGCGCGCCAAGCGGACGACCCGGCAGGCGCGCAAGGTGCCCGGCGTGGCCGACGCGGAGGGCCTCGTCAAGGGCGCCGTCGCGTCCGAGGAGGACCTGCCGATCGCCGACTACGGCAGGCTGTCGGCCAACCAGGTCGTCGAGAAGCTGTCGTCGCTCTCGCAGATCGACCTCGCCAAGATCGAGGCCTACGAGCGCAAGAACCAGGGGCGCAGGACGGTCCTGAACCGCATCGACGCCCTGCGCGGCGACGAGCCGTGGCCCGGCTACGACGAGGAGAACGTCGACGAGATCGTGGGCCGCCTGCGCGACGCCGACGACGACGTCGCGCGCACGGTCCGCGACTACGAGCGCGCCCACAAGGCCCGCACGAGCGTTCTGAAGGCGAGCGAGCGCGAGCTCGCCAACGCCTGAACCCGGGCCGCTCGGGGAGCCGCCGGGCTCCCCGGGCGGCGCCGGACGACCAGCCGGCGAAGGTCGGCCGGAAACGTCATACTCCGGTCACGGAACGGCGAAGCTCGGGCAGAGCGGTGCCGCGACGGGTCGGGGTGTCCGGGTACGCCACCGGCTCGACGCGCGGACCCGCGGACCTTCACTCCTATCGGGGGCTTGCAGGAGGCACGACGTGACCGACCAACCGTTGACGATGATGCGCTGCGAGCGCTGTCGCGCCGTGCTGTCGAGTGCCGACGCGCCGGCGCTGATCCGTGCCGGCACGCCGTGCGGCGTGTGCGGCGGAGTGCTTGCGCTGGCCGGCGCGTACGCCCGCGCGGCGGCGCAGGGCGGTCTTGGAGACGTGCAGGAGCACGCGCTCCCGCGCGGGGCCGTCTCGGTGGGAGGCGGCGTGCTGCCGGACGAACGCTGATCTGCACCGGTCGTCACATGTCGCGCTCGGCGGTCGGCAGGGACGTCCGATGAGCGACTGGGTCGCCGAGCGCAGCGCGCAGATGCACGACCCCGGCTTCGGGCTGGGCCTCGAGGGCACGCTGAAGTGGTTCCTCATCGCGACCGCGACCGCCGTCATGTTCGTCGGGTCGTACTTCATCGGCTTCCTCATCGGAAGCGGCGCCGAGCCCGAGCCGGTGGACGGCCCATCGCCGGCCGCGGCGATGCCCGCCGAGGAGGCCCGCGTCCTGCTGACGGTCCGGATCGAGGGCGCGGGCGGCGGACGGGTCCGCATCGAGCCGCGCGGCGCGGCCTGCGCGGAGACGTGCGACCGCGAGTTCTCCGCAGGCACGCGCGTGACGCTGACCGCCGAGCCGGTGAAGGGCTCGCGCTTCGAGGGCTGGGACGACACCTGCGCCGGCGACGAGGACGGCAGGAAGTGCTCGTTCGTGCTCGACCGCGAGCGCGAGGTGTCCGCGACGTTCGAGGGCACGCCGACGCCCTCCGAGTGCGCCGACGGGCGCGACAACGACCGCGATCGCTTCATCGACGGCGCCGACCCCGGCTGCCGCGGCGACGCGAGCGAGGCGCCCGACAACACGCCGAAGCCGGGCGAGGACTGCAGCGACGGCCGCGACAACGACTCCGACGGGCTCATCGACCGCGCGCAGGACCCCGGCTGCGAGCGCGACGACACCGAGGCCGAGGGCTCGGCCGTGCCCGTCGCACCGCCGCCGCCGGTCGCCGTTGCGCCGCCGGCGTCGTCGGAGTGCAGCGACGGCCGCGACAACGACGGCGACGGCCTCGTCGACCGCGCCCAGGACCCCAACTGCGTGAGGGGCACCACCGAGGGCGGCCCCCCGACGCCGACCCAGTCCGAGTGCCGCGACGGGATCGACAACGACGGCGACCGCAAGGTCGACCGCCCGGCCGACCCGGGCTGCGACGCCGACGCCACGGAGGCCGGCGGATGAGCACGGGCAGCACGCTCGCGGTGCTCGACGGCGGCGAGCGGATCGAGTTCTCCTTCGCCGACATGATGCGCTACCACGGGCCGGGCTCGCCCGGCGGCGTCGCGCACGCGTTCAAGGTCATGGAGCGCGCCTTCGGTGTCCTGGCGGGCGGCGAGCCGCCGCAGCGCCGGGACATCACCGTCCGAACGGCATTCCGGGGTCCGGGCGCGCGCGACGGCTTCGAGCTCGTCACCCGCGCCGTGACGCAGGACCGGTTCGTCATCGACCCGTCGCTCGAGCGGCCGGAGCGCGGGCGAACGCACGAGCGCTTCGTCTTCGAGGTCGGCGTCGGCGGCCGCAGGGTCACGCTGCTCCTGCGCGACGGCTACGTCACCGAGGAGTTCATCGATCTCGCGCGCACGGAGAACCGCGACGACGCCCAGGAGGAGCGCCTGACGCTGCTGAAGCGCCAGATGGCCGAACGCGTCATGGCAAGCGAGGCGAGCGACGTCTACGAGCCGGCCGGCGCCGTCGTCTGATCCGGTTACCCTCCCCGGCAATGTCTTGGCTCGTCACCGCTGCGCTCGGCGATGTCGCGCTCGCCGTCGCCGCCGTCGTAGGACTCGTCGCCGGCGTCGTCCTGATGGCACGCGGAGTCCGCCGGGACGCGACGCCGACGGCCGGCGCCGGCAGCGCGGCGGCGCCCCTGCGCGTCGCCGGCGAGCCGCAGGCCGACGACGGCGCCGCCCGCGTGCCGAAGCTCGTGCCCGCCCGCGAGGCCGTCCGCGGCCCGGAGCCGGCGCCCGATCCGCAGCCGGCCGCGGAGGCGCCACCCGCGCCGACGCCCGATGCCGAGCCGGCGACCGCCTCCGCCAGCGAGCCGGCGCCGCTCGCCGAGGCGCCGCCTGCCCGGGAGCCCGCGCGGCTCGCCGAGGCCCCGCCGCCGCCGCAGCGCGAGCCCGAGCCGGCGGCGCTCGCCGAGGCCCCGCCTGCCCCTGGGCCGCCGCCGCTCGCGGAGGCCCCGCCGCCTTCGGACGCCGAGCCGCCGGCCGAGGCGCCGGCCGCCGCCCAGCAGGCGCCCGGCCCGCAGCCGGTGCCCGGGCCCGCCGCGCCGCCCAAGCCGCGCCGCTTTCCCGACCGCTCCCGCCCCCCCGCGGAAGGCGCTGCACCGCCGTCGCAGCGGCCCGCCCCCGCGCCGCCGCCGGCGCCGGCGCCGAGCGGCTGGTCGCCGCCGAAGCTGTTCGGTCGCCGCAAGGCGCGTGGCGGCAAGCCCAAGCGCGGCGCGCCGCGGCCGGTGCGGCCCGACGACGACCCGCCCGCCGCCGCCTGAGGCGGCGACCGCGGCCGGGGCGCGGAGCGGCGGTCAGCCGGCTGCAGCCGCGCGCGCCAGCACGCGCAGCGCGGCGACGCGCACGGCCTCGTCGAGCATCTGGCCGTCGAGCGCCACCGCTCCGCGGCTGCCGTCGCGCTCGGCGTCCTCGAGCGCCGCGATCACGGCGCGGGCGCGCTCGAGCTCCTCCTCGCTCGGCGAGAACAGCTCGTTCAGCGTGGAGACCTGGGCCGGATGGATCGCCCACTTGCCGTCGAAGCCCATGTCGCGCGCGCGCTCGGCGGCCGCCATGAAGCCCTCGTCGACCTTCACGCCGAGGTACGGGCCGTCGATCGCCGCTATGCCGTGCGCGCGCGCCGCGACGAGCAAGGTGTCCTGGATCGCAAGCCACGAGTCCAGATCGGCGCTCGCGCCGCGGGCGCGGCCCAGCGACGCCGACAGGTCGGCGTACCCGAGGATCAGGCCGACGAGGCGCGGCGACGAGCCGGCGATCGCGGCGCAGTTCGCGACCCCGGCCGCCGTCTCGATGAGCGCCTGGACGCCCAGCGGCGCGTCGCGTCCGGCCGCCGCCTCCGCTCCGTCGAGCAGGCGCTCGACGAACGCGACGTCGGCGGGGCTCTCCACCTTCGGAACGATGATCGTCTCGGGGCCCGGCAGGCTCGCGAGCGCGATGACGTCGAGGTGGCACCACGGCGTCCGCGGCGCGTTGACGCGCACGCTCGTGCGCGCGCCGCCCCACTGCGGCTCGGCGAGCGCCGAGACGACGCTCGCGCGCGCCTCGTCCTTGGCGGAGACGGCGACCGCGTCCTCGAGGTCGATGACGATCTCGTCGGCGCCACGCGACGGCGCCTTGGCGAGCATCGCCGCCGAGGAGCCGGGGACGGACAGGCACGACCGGCGCCTTGCGGGGGTCGGGGAAGGCACGACCCGGAGCCTAGTCGTCATTCACACGACGAGCAGCTCGAAGGCGATCGCGCCGTCGTCGACGCGCGCGACGCCCATCGTGCGCTCGGGCGCGCGCCGGCGCTCGGTCGGCGAGCCGGGATTGAAGATCTGCACGCCGTCGTGCTCGCCGTGCTCGGGCATGTGCGTGTGGCCGAAGACGATCGCCCGGCAGCGCGGGAACGCGGCGCTCAGGCGCGCCGCCCGCTCGCGTGCGGGCCCGGGCTCGTGGATCATCCCGATGCGCACGCCGCCGAGCTCGACCTCCAGGCGCGCGGGCAGCAGCGCGCGGACCGCCGCCGTGTCGACGTTGCCGTGGATCGCGTGCACGGGCGGGCCCAGCGAGCGCAGCAGCTCGAGCACCGGCACGTCGATCAGGTCGCCGGCGTGCAGCACGGCGTCGGCGGAGCGGCAGCGCTCCAGGCACGCCTGCGGGATCGCTCGCGCGCCGCGCGGCATGTGGGTGTCGCTGATGATCGCGATCTGCACGCGGCGGGGAGCCCGTCAGTGCAGCGTGGACGACAGCGAGCGCCCCGCGGTCAGCTCGAAGAGCCAGTAGTCCTGGCCCATGACCGGGATCGACACGTTGAAGACCGGGATGCCCTGCAGCGAGGCCTGCAGCGTGCCGGAGTGGGCGTGCCCGTGCAGCACGAGGTCGGGCCGGTGCTCGAGCAGCGGCGCCGCCATCCGCTCGCTTCCGAGGAACGACCAGATCTCCGTCGGCTCGCCGACGAGCGTCTCGCACGTCGGCGCGTAGTGCAACAGGGCGATCCGCAGAGGACACGTGGCGATCTCGCGCAGCCCGGCGTCGAGCGCGTCCACCTCCTCGCCGGTCTCCGCGTACACCTCTCGCAGCGAGCGCTCCCCGAAGTCGGGCAGCGTGTGGCTGCGAAAGCCCCCGACGAAGCCCTTGACGCCCGCCACGCCGACGCCGCACTCGCGGACGACCGCGGTGCTGCCCGCGCGGTCGAGCACGACGATGCCCGCGTCACGCAGGACGTCGGCCACCTCCCCGCCGCGGTCGACATGCAGGTCGTGGTTGCCGAGCACCGCGATGATCGGCGTGCCGACGTCGCGGCAGGCGTCGGCGAGGACCGCCGCCTGCTCGGGCTCGCCGTGCGTCGTCAGGTCGCCGGCGAGCAGGACGACGTCGCCGTCGCTGGCCATCGCGGCGATCGCCGTCGTGGCCGCGTCGCGGCGCGACTCGTCGACGTGCAGGTCGCCCGCGGCGGCGATGCGAACGGTGCGCTCGCCGGTCATGCCGGACGCGAGCACGCTCGTCGGACCTTGCATGCAGGCTCCACTACCCGTCCGAGCGGGTATAGGTGCGGCGTGACCGACGACGGCCAGCCCTTCGAGCACATCGAGCGGACCCTGAAGCGCGCGGTTTCCGCCCTGCGCGAGGCCGGCGTGCCGTTCGTGCTGGCGGGCAGCCTCGCCAGCTGGGCGCGCGGCGGCCCGCCGACGCGCCACGATCTCGATCTCATCGTCAAGCCCTCCGACGCCGAGCGCGCGCTCGACGCGCTCGTGGCGATCGGCATGCGCGCCGAGCGTCCCGTCGAGGAGTGGCTGCTGAAGGCCTGGGACGGCGAGGTGCTCGTCGACGTCATCTTCTCGCCGCGCGGCCTGGAGGTCAGCGACGAGCTGCTCGAGCGCAGCGACGAGCTGCACATCCTCGGGACGACGATCCCGGTGCTCGCGCTCGAGGACCTGCTCACCAGCAAGCTCATGGCGCTCGACGAGCACCGCCTGGACCTCGCGCCGCTGCTGCAGATCGCGCGGGCGGTGCGCGAGCAGATCGACTGGGACGCCCTTCGCCGGCGCACGCGCGGCTCGCCGTTCGCGGACGCCTTCTTCGCCCTCTGCGAGGGGCTCGGCGTCGCCCCGCGCGAGCACGCCGCCGGCGCGGAGGTGCGGCTGCTGACGCCCGAGGGCGGGCCGTGACCGCGTGGCGCTGACCGTCGCCGTCACGGGCCCGACGGGCACGTTCGGGTTCGGCCTCGTGCCGCTGCTGGAGGCCGACGAGCGCGTCGAGCGCGTGATCGGCATCGCGCGGCGGCCGTTCGATCCGGCGGCGCACGGCTGGACGAAGATGACCTACCGGCGCGGCGACGTGCGCGACCGCGCGGCGATGCTGTCGGCGTTCGACGGCGCCGACGTCGTCGTCCACCTCGCGTTCATGATCACGGGCGCCGCCGAGCGCGACGCGATCCGCGCGATCAACGTCGAGGGGACGGTCAACGCCTTCGAGGCGGCCGCCTCCGCGGGCGCCCGGCGATTCGTCTACGCGTCGTCGGTGGCGGCCTACGGCTTTCACCGCGACAACCCGCTCGGGATGACCGAGGACTGGCCCGTGCGCGGCTCCGACCACCTCTTCTACTCGCGGGAGAAGGCCGAGATCGAGCGGCTGCTGGCGGAGCGGTCGCCGACGACTCCCGGGCTGGGCGTCTACGTGCTGCGCCCGCCGATCGTCATCGGGCCGAACGCGGTCGGGGCCAAGGACCTGCTGCCCGGAGCGCTGCGGCCGCTGGCGCGCGCGCTCGCCGCCGGCGTCGGGCGGCTGCCGGTCCGGCCGCCGGCGATCGTGCCGCCCGTGCCGCTGCAGCTCCTGCACGAGGCCGACGTGGGGGAGGCGCTGATGCGCTGCATCGTCGGGGCCGGGCCCCCGGGCGCCTACAACATCGCGGCCGACGACGTCCTCAGCGCCGTCGACGTCGCGCGCGCGCTCGGCCTCGCGACGCTGCCCGCCCCGCGTGGCCCCGTCGGCGCCGCCGGCAGGCTGCTGGCGGCGATGCCGTGCGCGCCGCCCGCGATGGGGTGGGCCGAGGCCGTGAGCCATCCCGCGATCATGGACACGACGAAGGCCCGCCGGGAGCTCGGCTGGCGCCCGCGCCACACCGCCCGCGAGGCGCTCGCCGAGACGCTGCCCCGGCTCCGCAGCCGGGCGGCGGACGCCGGCGGCTGACGCGCATCACGCGCGCAGCGGCGTGCGCGCGATCGCCGGGACGTGCGCGTCGCTCAGCCGAGGACCGGGCTGGCGAGGTCGGTGCGCAGCGCGGCGATCTCCGCCACGGCGAGCATCGTGTAGTCCCTCCGCGCCTCGGCGATCGCGTCTGACAGCCGTGTCATGTACGGCGACGGATCCTCCACGCCGGCCTCGAGGGCGGCCATGCGCTCGTTCTGCAGGCGGATCAGTCGCGCTCTTGCGTCGATGATGGTCATGGGCGCAGCCTGCCATCGCGCCGCGGGCGCCGCCAGGGGGCAACCCCGCCCCCCGTGGTTCGGATAGCCCCCGGGCGGTCGCCGCCGCAGCGCGGGCCGGGGCTCGCGGCTCACGCCCCGACGCGAACGGAGGCGATCGCCGGCAGCCGCCGTGCGACGGTGAACCAGGTCGCGCCCGCGTCGGCGGAGCCGAACAGCTCACCGGAGCTCGCGCCGAAGTACAGCTCGAGCCCCGCGCCCTCGCCGGCAGTGTGGAAGGCCTGGCGCAGGACCTGCACGTACGCGTCGCGCTGCGGCAGCCCCTCGCCGTGCGGCGACCACGTCGCGCCGGCGTCGCGCGTCTCCCAGACGAGCACGCGCCCGTCGGGGACGACGCGATCCTCCGTCGTGACCGGGATGACGAACGCGCTGTCGGGATCGGCGGGGTCGACCACGACCGGGAAGCCGAAGTCCGAGGGCAGCCCCGCGGCCACGTCGATCCACGTGGCGCCGCCGTCGTCGGAGCGGTAGACGCCGCCGTGAAACTGCATGAACAGCCGCTCGGGACGCTGCGGCGCGCGCTCGAGGTGGTGTACGCAGAGGTCGATCGCGCCGGCGCGCGCGTCCTCCGGCAGGTAGTCGGCCACGATGCCCTCGTTGCCGTGGCGCCACGTCGCGCCGCCGTCGTCGGTCAGCCAGACGCCGGCGGCGGAGGTGCCGAGCACGAGCCGCTCGGGGCGGCCCGGCCACGGCGCGATGGAGTGCACCGACAGGCCGCCGGAGTCGCGGCGCCAGCGCGGGCGCGTCGGGTGCTCCCAGAGGGCGCGGTTGAGCTCCCACGTCGCGCCGCCGTCCTCGCTGGAGAACAGCACGGCGGGATCGCCGCCGGCCCACAGGGTCCTGCCGTCGTCGGCGGCGACGATGACCCAGATGCGTCTGAGCGCCTGATCGCCGCCGCGGGGCAGCGACACGCCGGCTGCCGGGTGCCACTCCGAGGCGAGGTCGTCGGCGTACCAGACCCGCGGCCCATAGAACGGCGAGCTGACGGCCGCGAACACGCGCCCGCTGCCGGCGTCGCGCGTCGCGTAGTCGACCGGCTCGCCGGCGAAGAAGCGGTGCGTGATGGCGAACGTCTCGCCGGGCTCGCCGTCGAGGACGAAGAGCCCCTTGCGGGTCCCGACGAGCAGCTCGGTCATGCGGCCCGCTCAGCCGCCCGAGATCGCGGGCAGGATCTCGATCCGCTCGTGGGGTCCGACCGGCGTCCCGGGCGTGGCGGGCTCGGCGTTGACGAAGACGTTGATGTGCCGCCGCAGGACGCCGCGCTCGTCGAGGATCCAGCCCTCCAGCGAGGCGTGCTCGCGCTCGAGCTGCTGCAGGACGTCGCTCACGGTGGCGCCCGCGACACGGTGCTCGGGGCCTCCGGCCAGCTTCTCCAGTGGCCCGCGAAGCCGAACGACCGCCATCGCGGCAGCATAGACCGCGCCGCCGCGGCATGCTGGTGACTAGGTGCACTTCGGTTGACGTACGGCGTTGGAGCGGTAGACTGACCGGTCTCGGCTCGGGCACCGAACGCGGATGCACCGAGACGGTTTCCACGACGACGGGACTAGCCGCGATGTGAGCGCCGGACTAGGACCATCGCTACCAGCGAGGGTTCTGCATGCCTTACTCCACAGCAGGCGACGCCTACTGCCGCGTCTGTCAGGCGACATTCGAGAAACCGTTGCCGCAGCCGTACGGCGCGATCTGCCCGGACTGCTTCGCCGGCGGCCACATCGTGACGCTGACGGACGCGCCGCCGCGTGCTTCCCGCCGCATGGATCGCGTCCGTGTGGCCCGCGCCGAGCGCGAGGCGCTCGGCCGCCGCGTCAACCAGGGCGCGCTCGCCGCAGCCGTCCGCGAGCTGCGTTCGCCCCGCGCAAGCGACCGACGCTCGATCGGCCGGCGCGCGTGAGCGCTGCGCGCGAGGCGCAGCTCATCCCGTCCTCGGCGCCCGCAGAAGCGGCAGCTCCGGCCGCGGCTTCGGCCCGGCAGCGGCGGGTGCGCGAGGAGCGAGCGCTCTTCGAGCGTGTCGCCAGGGACGGCGACGCGCGCGCCCGCGAAGCGCTGATCGAGCGGTTCATGCCGCTGGCGCGGTCGCTCGCGCTGCGCTACCAGCGCTCCTACGAGCCGCTCGACGACCTGCTCCAGGTCGCGTCGATGGGGCTCATCAAGGCCGTCGACGGCTTCGATCCGCGACGCGACATCGCGTTCTCCTCCTACGCGGTGCCGACGATCCTCGGCGAGATCAAGCGCCACTTTCGCGACCGCACGTGGGCCGTGCGCGTGCCGCGCGACCTGCAGGAGCTCTCGCTGCGCGTCGATCGTGCCGTCGGCGAGCTCGCCGAGAAGCTCCATCGCCAGCCGTCGGTCGTCGAGATCGCCGAAGCGGTCGCTGCCGACGAGGAGCGCGTGCTGGAGGCGCTGCAGGCCGGCGGCGCCTACCGTGCGCTGTCCTTCGACGCGCCGCGCGGCGCCGAGGAGGACGCCGCGACGCTCGCCGACTCGATCGGCTTCGACGAGGACGGCTTCGACCGCGCCGAGGACCGCGCGACGCTGAGCGCGCTGCTGGGCATGGTCAGCGAGCGCGAGCGCGAGGTGCTGCGCATGCGCTTCGAGCAGGACAAGACCCAGGCCGAGATCGGTGAGATCATCGGCGTCAGCCAGATGCAGGTCTCGCGGATCATCCGCCAGGCGCTCGCCCGCCTGCGCGTCGCGATCGACGCCCCCTCGGGGCGCTACGCGCTCGACCCGGTGAGCTGATCGGCGGCGGCCGGGGCGGCCCGCCCGCGCACCACCTGCGCGACTGCCGGATCGTCGCCTCGCAGGACCCGCCGCCGTCATGTCTGCAGCCATGCGGTGCTCGACTGCCGGTGCCGCCGGCACGGCCGGTCGAGGCGGCAGTCGTGCATGCGACCACGGGGGCGCCGCGGGGCGCCGCGAGCCACGTCGGCGGGACGAACGGCATCACTGAGGGCAAGCTGAGCGGGGCGTGCGGGCGGCGTGGCAGCTCCGCTCGGCACAGCGCGCGCGCAACTGCCGGATCGCCGCCCGCACGAGCGCCGCCGTCAGTTGCGCACGTATGCCGTTGAACTGCCGGCGCCGCACCGCACGACCGCTCGAGACGGCGGTTGTGCACGCGCCGGCGGGGGCTCCGCGGGCAAACGCGACTCCCTTGCGTCAGGACAGCGGTGCCGTGCCCGGGCGTGCCCATCGCCGGCAGGGGGTAGCCCGACGGGGTGTCGAGCGACAGCGCGGGATGTCTGGACCGGCGGCCATACGCCGGGCGACCGGTCGGGCGCAACCTTGACGCGGTGATCGCCAGGCGAATGCGACGGGCCCCCGCGGTCATGGCGATCAGCGCGAGCTTCGGCCGCGACCTCGAGCTCTGCATGGCGCAGATCGAGCGAACCGTCGCGCTGGCGCGCGACCGCGGCGCGGCGCTCGCCGTGCTGCCGGAGTCGGCGCTCGGCGGCTACCTGTACGAGCCGCGCGTGGACGGCGCGCCGATGCCGTGCCCGCCGCCGCCGGCCCTGCGCCGCGACGGCCCGGAGATCGCGCGCATCGCGCGGATCGCGGGAGACGTCGTCGTCTGCGTCGGCTACACCGAGGACGCCCCGGGCGGCCCGTACTCGAGCGCCGTCTGCGTCAGCGGCGACGGCGTCCTGGGCCACCACCGCAAGGTCCATCTGCCGGCGGGCGAGCGGCAGTGGTTCAGCGCGGGGTCGGGGTTCGCCGCCTTCGACACGCCGATCGGTCGCATCGGCATGCTCGTCTGCTACGACAAGATCTTCCCCGAGGCGGCGCGCCAACTGGCGCTCGACGGCGCCGGTCTCGTCGCCTCGCTCTCGGCGTGGCCGGTGTGCCGCGTCGACCCCGCGCCCTGGACCCGCCGCGACCTGCAGGTGCGCCACTTCAACCTGCTCGACCAGGCGCGCGCGCTCGAGAACCAGGTCGTGTGGGTGTCCTCCAACCAGGTCGGGCGCTTCGGCCGGCTGCGCTTCCCGGGGCAGGCGAAGGTCGTAGACCCGCGCGGCCGCGTCCTCGCGCAGACCCGGGCCCGTGCGGGAGCCGCCTTCGCGCGCGTCGACGCCCCGAGCGTCGTGGCCGCCGCCCGCAACGGCCTCTCGTACCTCGACGACCGCCGCCCGCTGGCGTACCGCGATCGCACGTCGGCGGTGGCGGGCTGATGTGCGGGATCGCCGCCGCCTACGGCGCGGTCACGCGCGCCGAGCGCGAGCGCATGCTCGACCGGCTCGCGCACCGCGGGCCCGACGACGGGGGCGAGGTGCGCGTCAACGGCTCGTGGCTCGGCCATCGCCGCCTGTCGATCGTCGACGTGGACGGCGGCCGTCAGCCGCTGCGCAGCCCCTGCGGCGGCGTCTGGCTCGTCGGCAACGGCGAGGTCTACAACCACGAGGACGTGCGCGCGACGCTCGCGACGGCGCGGTTCGCGACGCGCTCGGACAACGAGGTCGCCCTGCACCTGCTCGACGAGCGCGGCCCGTCGGCGCTCACCGAGCTCGAGGGCATGTTCGCGTTCCTCGTCGCCGGCGACGACGGCCGCTTCATCGCCGCGCGCGACCCGGTCGGCATCAAGCCGCTGTACTGGGCGCGGAGCGACGGCGTCGTGCGCTTCGCATCGGAGATCTCGGCGTTCGCTGCGAAGCTGCTGCCGCACGTCGAGGCGTTTCCACCGGGCTGCCACTGGACGCCGCGCGGCGGGCTGCAGCGCTTCGCCGGCGCGGTGCCCGATGCCGGCGCGGCGGCCGAGTCGGCGACGAGCCTGGACTGGAGCCTCGCCGCCGAGCCGCCCGAGGAGGCGCTCGCGGCGACGCGCCGGATCGTCACCGGCTCGGTGTGCCGGCAGATGATGGGCGACGTCCCCGTCGGCGTCTTCCTGTCGGGCGGCCTGGACTCGGCGATCGTGGCCGCGATCGCGGCGCAGGAGGCCGGCTCACACGGCGAGCGCCTGAAGACCTTCGCCGTCGGCACCGAGGGCAGCGCCGACGTGCTGGCCGCGCGCGTCGTCGCGCGCCAGCTCGACACGGAGCACCACGAGCACATCTACACGGCGGCCGAGGCGCTCGCCGCCGTCGAGCCCGTGGTGCGGGCGATCGAGCACTTCGACCCGTCGCTCGTCCGCAGCGCGGTGCCGAACTTCCTGCTGGCGCGGATGACGGCCGAGCACGTCAAGGTCGTGCTCACCGGCGAGGGCGCCGACGAGCTGTTCGCCGGCTACGAGTACCTGCGTGCCTTCGACGATCCCGACGCGCTGCAGGAGGAGCTCGTGCGGACGATCAACGGCCTGCACAACCTCAACCTGCAGCGCTGCGATCGCGTCACGATGGCCCACGGGCTCGAGGCGCGGGTGCCGTTCCTCGACCGCCAGGTCATCGCGTTCGGGCTCGGCCTGCCGGTCGCGTGGAAGCTCTCGCCTCCCGGAGAGCTCGAGAAGCGGCTGCTGCGCCGGGCGTTCGCCGGCTGGCTTCCGGACGAGATCCTGTGGCGTGAGAAGGCGCAGTTCGGCGACGGCAGCGGCGCCGCCGACGTGCTCACGCGCGCGGTCGAGGAGACGGTCAGCGAGGCCGACTTCGAGCGCGAGCGCGGCGCCGTCGATCCGCCGCTTCGCACGCGCGAGGAGCTGGCCTACTACCGGGTCTTCGCCGAGCACCTGCCGGGGGTGCGCCCGGAGCTCACGGTCGGGCGCTTCGCGACCGCGTAGCGCCCGGCGGCGTCAGAAGTCGCCGCCGCCGCCGAAGCCGCCGCCGAAGTCCCCGCCGCCGAAGTCCGCGCCGAAGTCGCCCATGCCTGCGCCGTCGTCGAAGGCGTCGGCCGCCGCGGCGCCGCCGAAGAGCCCGAGCCCGCCACCGAGCATCGACCCGATGAAGAGGCCGGGGAGCAGGCCGCCGCCGAAGAACCCGCCGGCCCACGGCATGAACATCGGGCCGGCGTTCCAGTAGGGAACCGACCGCCCGCCGACCGTGACCTGCCGTGCCTCGGGATCGACGCCGTCCGCGATGCGCTGCGCGTCCGCGGCGCACACCGGGACGAGCCGCGGCACGCCGTCGAACGGCGCCCATTCGACGTCGGCGGTCGACGGTCCGTGGCGGGGGTCGAAGAAGCACGGCGGCCGCCGCTCGGGCACCGGCCGGCGCTCCAGTCGCGCCTGTGCGGCCGTCATGGCGTAGCGGCCCTCCTCGAGCAGCGACGTGACCTGCTCGATGTCCCCGGGACGGCGGGCACGCCGCAGCGCCTCGTCGGCGCGCTGGTAGCAGTCGACCGCGCGCCCGTAGTCGCGCCTGGCGGCGGGGTCGACGCCCGGCATCTCGACGTCGATGTCCAGCGCGCGGATGTCCTCGCCGAGCGCGACGAGGTCGTCGCGGGCGAAGTCGCGCACCTGCTCGAGATCCTCGCGCTCGCGCCGCCGCCGGCGGATGCGGCTCAGCCCGAAGAGGCCGCCCGCGACCGCGAGCAGCGCGAGCAGCACGCCGCCGCCACCGCCGCCGCCACCTTCGCCGCCGCCGCCGCCCGACGGCGCCGCGCGGCGCGCCTGCGCGACGCGTCCGACGAAGTCGGCCAGCACGGCGCTCGTGCCGTCGGCGCGCCGCGCCTGCAGCGCCTGCGCGGCGAGGCGGCCGGCCTCGCCGCGCCGCAGGAGACCGGCCGTCGCGCCCGCGCGGAACGACGAGCCCACGACCGCGGCATAGGTTCCCGGCTCGCCGACGGCGATCGCCAGCTCGCGCAGCGCCGCGTCGGGATCACCGCCGGCGGCGTCGGCTGCGCGCGCGGGCAGGATCGCCACGCGGATCGGCCCGGCGCCCGCCGTGCGAATCCGTCGCCGCAGGCGCTCGGCCTGCGACGCGCTGATCGCGCGCTCGGCCGCGGGATCGACGTAGACGGTGTCCGAGCGCAGAGCGTCGGCGGCCCGTTCGAGCGCCGACGGCGCCTGGACCTGCGCCGCGGCGCCGCCCGCGACGAGCAGGCCGACCGCGAACAGCAGCGCCGCCGCCGTCGCGGCCCGGAGGTTGGTGGACCCCACGCGCGGCACGTGCATCCACCCGAGCTCAGCCCGCGCGGAGCCTCGCGCGCCAGCCGAAGCGGTTGAGCTTGCGCCGCAGCGGTGCGTGGCGGAAGCTCACCTGGTCGAGCGCGGCGTTGACGGTCACGAGGCCGACCTCGGTGGCGATCGTCGTCAGCCCGAGGACGTTCAGGCGCCGCTTGCGCCGCCGTGCGGCGTCGGAGGCATCGAGCGTCGTGTGGTCGCCGTCCTCGAGCGGCACGGCGCCTGCGGGCGCCTCGCGCGAGAAGCGGACGCCCTCGACGGCCGCGGCGACCCCGGTGAGGACCAGCGTCGCGACGAGACCGTCCTTCACGCGCGCCAGGCGGCGCTCGCGACCGATGAGGTTGGGGTCGCGGATCTCGCCGAGGCGCGCGCCGAGCCAGCCGGCCGAGACGGCCGCCAGCCCGGCGCCGTTGATGACCCCGTAGCGTCGCCAGGCCGCGTTGACGACCGCGCCGCGCTCGTGCGGCTCGCTGATCGCGGTCACCGCCGGGTGCAGCGCCAGGCGGCCGAAGAGCTGGCCGCCGAGCAGCCCCGCGAGGCCGAGGTCGCTGAGCGCGCGGCCGAGGCTGCTGACGGCGTCGTTGCCGGGTTGCACGATGACGGGCATGGCGTGGGGATTTCCCGACCGCGGGCGGGGCAAACGCGCCGCCGCAGCGACCGCGGGCCGCGCGTCGCACGCGCGCCGCGGCGACTTTGCCCACTGCGCCAACCCTCGAAATCGGCCGTGTCCGCGGCAGCGGGGCGGGTACGCGAGAAGCTCGGGTGTATTCCCCGACCGAAAGGAACGATATGAGCACGATCGAGCAATCCATCGAGGTTGAGGTGCCGATCAGCACGGCGTACAACCAGTGGACGCAGTTCGAGGAGTTCCCGCAGTTCATGGAGGGCGTCGACGAGGTCCGCCAGCTCGACGACACACACCTGCACTGGGTTGCGAGCTTCGGTGGAACGCAGCACGAGTGGGACGCCGAGATCACCGAGCAGATCCCCGACGAGCGCGTGGCGTGGCGCAACACCGACGGCAAGGACAACGCCGGCGTCGTCACGTTCCACAAGGTCGACGACTCCACCACGCGCGTCATGGTGCAGATGGACTTCGTGCCCGAGGGCATCAAGGAGAAGATCGGCGACGCGATCGGCGCTCCCGATCGCCGCCTGCAGGGCGACCTCGCGCGCTTCAAGGAGATGATCGAGTCGCGCGGCGTCGAGACCGGCGCCTGGCGCGGCGAGGTCTCGCGCTGAGCGGGACGGCGCGCCGGCGCTCCCGGCGCGTGGCTTCGCGACGCAGCCCCCGGCCCGCGCTCCGCCGTCATCGCGGCGCGGCGCCGGCGGCCGGCGCGCCGGGCTCGTCGCGCAGGCGGGCCACCGCCGCGTCGGCCTCCAGCTGCGCGCGCGCGCCGTCGCCGCGGCGCGCCCACGTGCGCTGCGACAGCGGGTAGGCGTAGTCGCGAAGGCGGTTGAGCACGCTGACGGGCTCCATGCCGCCGCCGCAGTTGAATGGGTTGAAGCGCAGCGCGTCGACCGCCGGCGACAGGCGCTCCTGCACGCTGAGCGTGCCGACGGACCGGAAGCGCCCGCCGAGCGAGGCGACCGCGAGCGCGAACCGCAGCCGTCCGGTGGCGGCGGCGTGATCGAGCCGGTCGAGCTCGTCCTCGCCCGCCGGGCGCGGCGAGCCGGGATCGGGCACGACGCCGACGATGAACGTCTGCTCGCCGGCGCGGTAGGGCAGCGACGAGCTGTACGGGCGCTGCTGCACGTCGGTCGCCGGCACGAAGATGTGATGCAGCACCGGCAGGTCGATCGACGAGACGAGCAGGAAGTCCTGGTGGCGGCCCGCACCGTAGGCGTCCAGCACCCGCAGCGAGACGCCGAGCAGGTCGGGGATCGGCCGCGGCACGCCGACGGAGCGCGAGAAGCGCATGACCGCCTGGTGCTCGGCGGGCGTGGCGAACAGCTGCGACGCGGCCGGCGCGGAGCAGGCGCCGTCGACGGTCAGCCGCGCGCGGTAGGCGACGCCGTGCGGGTGCACCGCCTTGCCGCCACGCGCGGCGGCGAGCGCCGCAAGCGCCGCCGCGAGCCCGTAGCCGGCGGCGTCGACGGCGACTCTCGACGGTCGCCGCAGGCCTCGCCGGGCGTTGTCGCCGAGTCGCGGCACGCGCGGCCGATACCCCGCCGGCAGCTGCGCTACACGCGCCGCCGGCGCGAAGCCGCGCCCGGCGCTGCGTACAGTCCGCCGATGGTGCCCCACGGCGAGACGGTCGCGGTCGAGCTTCCGGGCAGGGCGAACGGGCCGGTCAGCAACATCTCGCCGAAGGTCGCCGAGGTGCTCGAGGACCTCATGTCCGTGGGGCAGTGCCTCGACGGCGCCGAGTGCGTCGTCGACGAGGGCGACGGCGGACCGCCGAACGCGCTCGGCCTGCCCAGTCCGATCGTCGCGGTCGCGCGCGGGGAGGAGCTCATGCGCTTCGACGACCCGCGGGCGGCGACGGTCTGCGCAGGCGACCGGGTGGTCTACCTGCGCAGCCATCGGCGCTCAGCGCCCGCCGGATGGCGGGCTGCCCGCGCCGTCAGTGGTCGATGCAGACGTCGCCGAGCACGACCTCGCCGGGGAACGGCAGCACGTCGGTCAGCCCGAGAACCGGCAGCTGCACCTGCACCTCGAGGTCCTCGCACTCCATCTGGTTGTCGCGAAGCAGCGTCCTCGGCACACCGAGGAACCCGCCGTTGAGGTCGGCGAGCAGGAAGAAGTGGCTGCCCGAGTTGCGCAGCGGCGGGCCGCCGGTGTGCCCCGCCTTCACGATCGTCGAGGAGTCGGAGGCGTCGTTGCGGACGAACAGGTTGTCGACCCTGATGCCGCCCGCGTCGCCCTCCAGCCACAGCTTCAGCAGCTTGTCCTCCAGCGGGTCGCCGTCCCCGTCCTCGTTCGTCGTGTCGCCGGAGGCGAACTCGAGCCGCTGCTGCCTCAGGCGCAGGTTCGAGATCTCGATGCGGTTCGGCGACGTGCCGTCCAGGCAGGCACCGTACACCGTCCCCGGCGGGTCGAGCGCCTCGCCGTCGCCGTCGGTCGGCGGCAGGCAGACCCTGCCGCCCATCCGGATCGTCCCGTTGGCGTCGGTCACGGTCGTGAACGAGTTCGGGAAGACCCACCGCTCGTCGCCGGCCTGGAAGACCGACGGTGCCTTCGGCGAGCAGCCGGTGAGCCCGCCGCCGACGCAGACGTCGACGAACGACGGCAGGTCGCTGAGCGTCAGATCGGCGCCGACCTCCTTGGCCGACAGCTTCAGCCCCACATCGGTCCCGTGCGACGCCGCGTTCCAGCCGATGCGCATCCCCAGCAGCTGGTTCAGGCTGAACGTCGACGACGTCGGCAGGTCCGTCGCTACGACGTCGAGATCGAGCGGCTCGGCGCCGGTCCCGCCGTCGACGGCGATGTCGAGCGGCGCGGGCGCGGAGCCGAACGCCGTCTCGACCTTCGTGGTCGCCGACGTCCCGAGCAGCACCTTGCTGAGCGCGAAGACCCGCGCCTGGACGTGCAGCCGGCCGTCGCGGGTGCTCAGCGCCACCTTGTTGCGGTCGTCCTCGGGGAACGCGGCGTTGCGCGGCCCGTGGTCCCAGGCTTCGAGGTCGGCGCGGGTGAAGGCCCCGTTGGCGACGACTCCCGCCTCGGCGCCGGCGCTGATCTCGAAGTGCGTCGGCACGCCCGTCAGCGTCCCGACGGCGTTGTGCAGGCCGCCGTCGAGCGAGCCGCCGGGGCTTCCGCCCGGCAGATTCCGCGCGTCGAGCGTGACCTTCGGCACCGTGCTCGAGGCGTCGTAGATCGTCTTGCCGCCCTGCTGCTTGAGGTTCAGCGTCGCGGGCAGGTCCTCGACGAAGCCGACGATCCGGGCGGGCGCGGCCACCGCGTCGCCCGGCGTGTCGAACGTCACGTCGAGGTCGATGTCCTGCAGACCGCCGCCGTTTGGCAGCGGGCCCGTCTTGAGCGTCGCGTCGAGGTTGGCGCCCGCGGTCGTCACCGACGCCGAGCTGACCTCGAACAGGCGCCCGAAGAGCGAGAACTCGCTCGGCACGTCCTTCATGACGACGCCCGACCTGCCCGCCGGCAGCGACGGCTCCGCCGCGACGCCGTCCGTCAACGCGGCCTGCATCATGCCCACCGCGGGCGTCGCCGCGAACGCGACGCCCGAGCCGCTGGCGGGCTTGAAGCCGATCGACACGATGCTCGGCAGCCGCTCGACGCGCGCGCGCACGTGCCTGACGCGGCCGAACAGCGGCGCGGTCGAGTCGACCGTCGCGTCGATCGAGTCGATCCCGGCGCTGGCGTTGTAGCCGACGTTCCCGGCGTCCGGATCGAAGGCGACCGTGACGTCGTCTGGGATCGCCGACAGCGACGCGTCGATCGTCTGGCCGTCCCGCAGGTAGCGCAGCCGCAGCGGCTTGCTCGCCAGCCGCACGCGCCCCGTCACGGCGTCGCCCGGCCCGGTCGTGACGTCGACGAGCTGCAGGCCCTCGACGCGACCGAATGCGGTGAAGCGGCTCGCCAGGTCCTCGACCTGCGCGCCGAGCTGGCCCGCCGGCAGGCTCGCGTCGGGGCCGCTCGTGAGCAGCGCCTCGACCTTGCCGATCGGGTTGTTCGTCGACAGCCTCATGCCGCTGTCGCCGGGCTTGATGTTCACGGTCGCCTGCGAGGGCAGCTGCTCGATGCGACCGCGGATCCGCCTGACGCGGCCGAAGAACGGCGCGCTCTGCTCGGCGTCCACGACGATCTCGTCGATCGTCTCGCCGAAGGCGTCGTAGTCGATGACGCCGCCCTCGGCGTCGAGGAGGACCTTGAGGTGGCGCGGCAGGTTTCGGACGACGCCGTCGATGTGGCGACCGCCGGGCATGTCGACGAGCGCGCGGAAGCGCTTGCGCGGCTCGGGCCCTAGCCGCAGCTCGCCGGTGACCGTCGTCGTCGCGTCGAACGACGCCGACCGCAGCGCGTCGATGCGGCCGGCGTACGACCTCAGCGTGCCGTCGTCGAAGACGCGCGCGTACGGATGGTCGGCGGGCAGCAGCCGCGGCTCGCCGTTGGCGTAGCCGACCTCGACGCTGCCCAGCGTGCCGCCGTTGGCGGTGAACGTCGCCGCGCGCGCGCTCGTCTGTGTGAGAACCATCCCGGTCGGGATGCCGCGCGCCTTCGCGACGACCTTCGTCCCGAGCGTGCCGCCGAGCGTGTCGGTGTAGCTCGCGTCCAGCGACGGGACGGCGGCCGATGCGGCGTACGTGACGGTGCGCCGGTCGGCGCCCGGCTCCTCCATGCGCACCGACAGCGACTGCGGCAGCCCCGCGAGATCCGCGCCGACGCGCTGCTCGCGCGGGCCGTTGACGATCTCGGCGCGGGCCTTGACGTTCGTCGTCGTGACGGCGCCCGCGCGGACCTCCATCGAGGAGGCGGCGAGCGTCACGCCGAGGTTCGCCACGAGCGCCACCGGCGCGTAGCGGATCTCGCCGCCCATCGGGTCCCGGCGATGGATCGAGTCGCCGTTGAAGAGGCCACCGAGGAGCTTCACCGAGGCGGGGACGGCGCCCTGCAGCTCGGTCGGCTCGTCGTTGCGGACGTCCTGGACGACGTCGAGCTTCGTGCTCCCGCCCGCGCCGGAGAACGTCGCCGTCGCCTTCCAGTCCGCCGGCGCGCACAGGCCGGGGGCCGGCGCCGCAGGGCAGCCGTCGCGGGCGTCATAGCCGGCGTTGATCCTGCGCCGCGGCAGCGCGCCGGCCGTCGGGTCGTCGACGATCGCCTCGACCTTCAGCGGCAGCTTGGAGCTCTCGAACAGGAACCGGTCGATCTCGAGGCTGACGCCCGAGAGCGTGAGCGCGTCGACGGCGAGGGTGCCGATGACGTCGGGATCGAGGTCGTCGTCGACGTTCAGCGCAGTCGGGACGTTGAGCAGCGCGGTGTGGCGCCGGACGACCTCGGTGCCGTTTTCGCGCCTGAGGCGCGTGACGTACTGCAGATCGAGCGCGGGGATAGCGCACAGCGCCTGGCTGACCGGCTGGCCGCCGGGCAGGTAGCCGCCGACGGTCTGACCGGGCTCGCAGACGAGGTTGCCGACGGCGTCGAGCGGCTGCGTCTGGCCCGTCGGAATGCCCTCGATGAAGGGCGCACTGAGGCTGGCCTGGAGTCCGATGCTCACCGTCAGGAGCTGCGCCTGGGCGCTCGCCGCGAAGCCCAGCGCGACTGCCGCCGTCACCGCAGCCACCGCTGCCGACAGTCCGTGTCCCTTGCCCATGGTCCCCACCTCCGTGTCGAGATTCCGTCGGGGAGAACGTAGTCCCATCGAGCTCGCCAAAGCAAGGGAACTCGCCGTGACGTTCGTCACGCATGTCCCTTGACGGCATGTATCTCCGCAAAGCCTCCCGTCGCGGCGCGCGCCGCTGGACGGCGGCTCGTCTAGCGCAGCCCCGCCTGAACGGCCTGACGGAACGCGGACACCCCGAAGGACCCCTCGAGGCGCGCCGCGACGGTTCCGTCGCGCTTCACGACGAACAGCCAGGGCTCCGTTCGCAGATTGAGCCGGCGCAGCGGCTCGCGCAGCCCCTTCGAGGGGTTGTTGTCGACGAAGACCTCCTGGTGGATGAACTCCATCCGCTCGCCGAACTGCGCCCGCATCTGCAGCTGGATGTCGACGACGGGACCGCACACGCGCGACTGGCACAGCTGCGGCGTCGCGATGAGCAGCGCGACCGGCTTCTCGCCGAGGATGTCGGCGAGGTTGCGCCGGTGCAGCTCGGGAGCCGGAGGGACGCGTGTGTCGATCTTCGAGATGTCGCCGGCGGCGTCGGCGACGGTCTCCGTGTCGACCCGCGGCATGCGCTCGCCGACGCGGGGGATCCCGCTGTCCCTGACGACCTGCAGGCGGGTGAGCGCCCCGACCGTGCCCTGCGGCGTCTTGGTCACGACGAGCGCCACCTGCTCGCCCGGCCGCTCGAACGGGATGTCGGCGGAATAGATCGCGGCGATGTGGTCGTCCTCCTCGGCGGCCGTCTGGCTGCGGTAGCGCGGCTCGGTGACGAGCGTGTCGGCCGGAGCCGGGAACGGCCCGCGCGCCCGCGCGCCCGGCGTCGCGGCCACGTAGACGGCGCTGCGCCCGTACAGGAAGCGGTTCTGGCTGTCGATGAGGCCGAAGGCGAGGCGGTTGTCGCCGGGCTCGAGCACCGACGTCGCGAGGCCCACCTGCACCTGCCCCGTGACGGTCTCGGCGATCTGGTCGAGCGTGCGTCCGCGAGCCGGCTCGAAGTCGGCCGCCGTCACCTTCGCGGCGTCGGCGAGCAGCGGCGCCACCGGGCTCGCGGACGCCTGCGTCGACGTCGCGCCGGCGCCGGCGGTCGTGTCGCCGTCGCCGTCGCCGCCGCAGCCGATCGCAAGCGCGGCGAGCAGCGCGGCGGCGGCCGCCGCGACCGTTCGATGCAGCGTGAGCATATGACGATCCATGTCCGCGAAACTACCGAAGCGCGCGAGCGCCGCGCTGCACAACGCGTCCGCATGCACCGCGCGCCTGCGTGCTCGGAGTCGCCCGCACGGCGCGCTGAGAGATAGGCTCTCACGTGCGATGGCGGAGGCGCACGAGGATCCGGAGCGGCGCGGTCAGGGGCTGCTGGCACGGCTCTCCAACGAGATGGTGCGGGCGCAGAAGCAGTTCTTCGGCAAGGGCCCGACGGAGGCGAAGTCGTACATGCTCGACGACCTCCTCCTCATCGTGATGCGCGGCGGCCTGACGACGGCCGAGAAGACGATGCTCGAGTTCGGGCAGCCCGACCAGGTGCGCCAGTTCCGACAGCTGTTCGAGAACGAGATGACCGAGCGGCTCACGAGCATGGTCGAGGAGCTGACGGGCCGCAAGGTGCTCAGCTACCAGTCGCAGATCATGTTCGACCCCGACCTCGTCGTCGAGATGTTCGTCTTCGACTCCGACGTCTCCGACGACAGCCGTGCTGCGACGGCGCTGGAGCAGACCACGCGCCAGGGCATCGGCGAGGCGACCGACGAGGACGCGCTCGACGAGCCGGCGGGCTCCGGGCAGTAGCCGCCGGCCACGCTGCTCGCCGGCCGCGCGGCGAGCAGCGTGCGCTGCGGGGATCAGGCGCCCGAGGGCGCCGTGTCGTCGGATCCGCTCGTCGTCGGCAGCGTCCGACCGCCCGCCGCCCCGTCGCCGTCGGCGCGAGACCCGTCACCCGCGCTCGACGGGACCTCGCCGTACTGGTCGACGGCGAACTGCAGCAGGCCGCGCGCCTCCAGGCGGTTGACCGGCGCGCGGAACGTGACCTGGACGACGCCCGGATGGCGTCCGATCTCGATCGCTCCCGAGATCGTCGCCCGGTTGGCGACCTCCGGGACCGTCATGTCGAGCAGCTCGGCGGCGCGGGCGAGCCCGTTGTCGGTCGCCGAGTTGAGGTCGGGACCGGTCCCGATGACGGAGATCGGCAGCGACTCCTCGAGGCTCGACAGCCCGTAGCGGCGAGCCAGCGCGAGCGCGCGCGAGCGCTCCAGGTCGCTCAGCGGGCGGGCGAGGAACGGCAGGTCGTCGGCGACCGGGAACAGGATCGGCCCGTCGACGCTCAGCCGCTTGATGACCTCGACCTGCATCGTGACGGTCCCCGCGACGTCGGCGGTGTGGCCCGCGATCTCGCCGTCGCCCTGGAGCGCGTGCATGTCGCCGACGTAGACACCGCCGCCCGGCACCTTCACCGGGCAGACGATGACGGCACCGGCGCGCGCGGCGTCGATGTCCAGGTGGCCGTCGGTCTTGTGGCGCTGCAGCTCCTGGGCGTCCATCGCGTAGCGGTGCGGCGCGCCCACGAGGAACGCGCCGAAGTCGCCGGCGTTGTGCGAGTCGGGGATCGTCGCCGACGGCGACGTGCCGATCTGCCCGAGGAACGGCCGTAGCCGCGTGGCGAGCGCGACGAGGTCGTGCGGTGCGAACGTCAGGATGGGGTTCTGCGTCGAGTTGTCGGGTAGCGCGGCAGCGGCGGCCGCGTCGCGGGCCAGCTCCTCCGCACGCTCGCCGGGCAGCGTCACGCCGAGCTGGCGCTGGTCGTCGAAGGCGATCGTGTAGCCGTTCGTGAACGTGAACGGCGCGCAGTCGGCGCCGCAGGCGGCGCAACGGATCGCGGTCGGCCCGATCCCCTCGATCCTGGTCTCCGGCCACTCCGTGCCGCAGCCGGGGCAGACGGCGGCGCAGTAGGGATCGCCGTTGAAGCGCCCCTCCATCGGCTGGTCGTTGCCCGAGGACGTCGCGATCGACGCCACGGAGATGTCCTTGATGCGGATCGCGATCGCGTCGCCGACCTCGGCGCCCTCGACGGCCACCGGCTGGCAGACCTCGTGGCCGCCGCGGATCGACGGGGTGATCATCGGACCCCAGCAGCCGGGCGTCGAGTTCCAGACGATGTGTCCGCCGTCGCGCACGGGGCCGAGCATCGGCACATCCGGGCCGAGCAGGCCGTCGGTGAACGTGTCGACGAAGACGGTGCGCCTCGCCTCCGTTCTGGTCTGTGGTTGGGTCGCCATCTCGTCCTCCTGGATTGGGGCGGTTGTCAGCCTCCTGATACGGGCAGCAGCAGCGCGACCTGCTCGCGATCGGCCAGCCGCCGGTCGCGCGGAACGTGCTCGCCGCCGACGACGGGCAGCGCCGAGCGCAGCGCCGGCGCCAGCTCGGGCTCGGTTGCGCCCAGCCGCTCGTAGAGCTCGTCGACGGTGGCGCCGTCGGCCAGCTCGACGGTCAGCATCGGCGCCGCCGAGAGGCGCGACAGCCCTGCACCAAGGCGGACACGAACCTGCACTCGAGCTCTGCCTCCGATCTCACGCGTGAGCCGTGATCGATGTCACGGTACCCGCCCCGGCCGCGCGATGCGACACGCCTTCGGCGGAGTTCTCCGCCGTCACGCCGCGGTCTCGACATTCGCCTCCCAAGCTGAGATCGTCGCGCCATGAGCGGGTACAGCGTGCGCGCCATCGACGAGCTGCCGACGCTCTGGGACGGCTTCGCGAAGCTCGTCCGCCCGGGCCTGGGCATCTCGGCCTTCGGCGCCAACATCATGGACCTGCCGGCGAACTACGAGACGAGGTCTCACGACGAAGCTGACTCCGGCCAGCAGGAGCTGTACGTCGCGCTGCGCGGCGCGGGCTGGGTGGTGATCGGCGACGAGCGCTGCCCGCTCGACGCCGAGCACCTCGTGCGCGTCGACGCAGGAACGTCGCGCGTGCTCGCCAGCGGCCCGGACGGCCTGCGCGTGCTGTGCATCAGCGGCGTCCCGGGCGGCGTCTACGAGCCGCCCGCCTGGTCGTCGGGCTAGCGTGCGCGCTCGGGCGCCGCGCGCGGTGGCCGGGACGATCCACGTCGAGGCCGGCCCGTCGATTCCGTCGGGGCCTTCCAGGCGGCGAGCTGCTCGCGCAGCGCCTCGGCGATCTGGTCGTGCACGTGCGCCGCGCGGTCGCCGCCCGGCCGCAGGATCTCGCCGGCCGGGCCGAGCTTCATGGTCAAGCCGACCGCCTCGTCGAGGTCGTGGCCCATCCGGATCGGCAGGTCGCAGCGCCGCAGCGCGATCGCGTCGTAGCCCGTGCTGCGCAGGATCCCGGTCACCGTGTCGGCGTTGCCCGCAGCGGGGCGCGGCCGGGGCAAGCCGCCGGTTCGCTCAGCGGCGCACGTGCGCCATGACGTTGACGACGAGGCCGTTGGGGTCGCGGACGAAGAAGCGCCGCACGCCCCAGCTCTCGTCGCGCAGCGGCCGGACGATCTCCAGGCCGCGTCGCACGGCGTCGTCGTGGAGGCGGTCGACGTCGGCGACCTCGATCGTGACGTCCGGCAGCGCCTCGCCGGCGGCGTCCTCGCCGATGATGCTGAGCTGCGCCGTCTCGTTGCCCGGCGACGCGAACGTCACCATCGATCCGATCTCCATCGCGACGCGAAAGCCGAGCAGGCCGACGTAGAAGTCGCGCACGTCGTCGCCGTCGCGGCCGCGGAAGATCGGGACGACGCGCCTGATCGACATGGCGCCACGATACGCCGCGGGGCGGCGGTGACGGGGGCCGGCGCCCGCCGGCCCCGTCGGCTCACCTGTCGCTCAGTGACCGCCCTCGTGGTTGCGGAACACCACAGCCCCAGGTCGCGGTCGCTGCCGCCCTCGATGCCCGTCCGATCGATATGCATCGATGGTGGACCGGGGCGGGCGCGGCAGTGGCGCCATGGTCCGTCTGCGCAGGCGACGAGCGATGCGCCGCCGCGGCGCCGGGTATGGGCGGGCGTAACGACCAGCGACCTGCGTGAAGGAGGCTCGAAGGTGCCGACGCTCATCGCGTTCTCGGGGCTTGGCGGCGACTACATCCTCGTCGAGGAGGAGCCGGGGGAGGTGGCACGCCTGCTCGACGGCGCGGAGGGGTTCGTCGAGCTCAGGCGCATCCCCGCCCCGGTCAGCGAGCGCCCGATCGCGACGTGGGTCAACCCGGCGCGCGTCGCGTTCCTCGTGCAGCCCGTCCAGCAGCTGCGCCCGGGCCCGCCGGCGGAGCGCTAGTTGCCTGCGCACGGCGCCACGCAATACCGTGTCGTGAACCCACGAAGGGACGGCGACGATGCAGCTCCCGCCAGACGCAGCGAACGACCACCTTCCCGGCACGACGACGGGCAGATCGCTGGTCCTCTTCGCGGAGGGGGCCGCGCGCGCGGGCGCGGAGGCGCTCGTCGCCGCGACGGGGGCGCGAACCGTCGCCCTCAGCGAGGACGTCACGCAGCCGGCGCCGAACGAGATGCTGCTCTTCGAGCAACTTGGCGTGGCCGTCGTCGGCACGAGCCCGCAGCAGATGCTGCAGGCCGGCGTCATGGCGACGGGCGCCGACGGCATCGTCGCGGTGGAGCCCGAGCGCATCAATCACGCCCTCGGCACGACCGCGCATGCAGCGCGCAGCCCACGCTCGCCGGAGTACCTGCGGGGCTTCCGCGATGCGGTCCTGCACCTCACGAGCCCCACGGGCGACGGCCTGGTCGGCGACGCGTCCCACGTCACCCCGCCGGACGAGTCGCAGGCGACCTGGGGGATTCAGGCGGTCATGGCCGTCCAGTCGGCGCTCAGCGGCAAGGGCATCCGCGTCGCCGTGCTCGACACGGGCTGTGACCTCGACCACCCCGACCTGCAGGGACGCGAGATCACGAGCCAGTCGTTCGTCGCGGGGGAGGCCGTGCAGGACGCAAACGGCCACGGCACGCACTGCATCGGAACGTCGATGGGGCCGAAGCGTCCGCCGTCGGGGCCCCGCTACGGCGTCGCGTACGACGCCGAGATCTTCGCGGGCAAGGTGCTCGGCAACGCCGGCTCCGGCTCGGATGCGCAGATCCTCGGCGGCATCGAGTGGGCCGTCCAGCACGGCTGCGCGATCGTGTCCATGTCGCTCGGGGCTGCGACGCGGCCGGGGCAGCCCTTCTCGCAGGTCTTCGAGGCGGTCGCCGAGCGCGCGCAGCGGGCCGGCACGCTGATCATCGCCGCCGCCGGCAACGAGAGCAATCGTCCGATCAGCGTGAGTCCGGTCGGCCACCCCGCCAACTGCCCGTCGATCATGGCGGTGGCCGCCATCGACGCGAACATCATGGTGGCGCCGTTCTCCAACCGCGGCCTGAGTCCCGGAGCCGGGCAGATCGACGTCGCTGGGCCGGGCGTCGACGTGCTGTCGAGCTACCCGATGCCGGCGCGCTACCGGCGCCTGAGCGGGACGAGCATGGCGACGCCGCATGCCGCCGGCGTCGCGGCGCTGCTCGCCGAGGCCAACCCGGACGCGCGCGGCGCCGCCCTCGGACAGCTGCTGACGACGCGCGCACGACGGCTCGAGCACCTGTCGTCCGCGGACGTCGGCGCGGGCCTCGTGCAGGCGCCTTGAGCGACGGCGACCCGACGCCCGCGCGATCGGTCGAGGTCAGCGTGCTCGTCGCCGGCGAGCACCTCGCCTCGATCGACGACGTCGCGGCCGCACTCGAGGACGCCGGGCTGCGGGTCGGCGCGGTCATGGCGACGATCGGCGTGATCACGGGCGTCGCGGACGATCCCGGGCAGCTCGCGGCGCTGCAGGCGCTCGACGGCGTGGCGTCCGTCGAGGTCGGCCGCGAGGTGCGGCTGCCGCCACCCGACTCGCCGATCCAGTGAGCGGCGCCGCGCTCGCGGCCCGTCGCCGCGCGCAACACTGTGGACGGGCACCCGGCCGGTGCCCGCAAGACCGATTTGCCAGAGGAGGCCGGCTGTGATGAGCAGCGTGGACATTCCCCAGTACGCAACCCACGACGACGTCGCGCTGGCCGCCGACCGGGCAGCGCTGATCGTCGTCGACATGCAGAACGACTTCGTCGAGGAGGGCGGCACGCTGCGCGTCCCCGATGCGAAGGCGACGCTGCCGGCGATCGGCCGGCTGCTCGAGCTCGCGCGCGGCGCGGGCACGAAGGTCGTCTTCACGCAGGACACGCATGACGACGGCGACCCGGAATGGGACATCTGGCCCGAGCACGCGCGGCGCGGAAGCTGGGGGTGGAGAATCGTCGACGAGCTCGAGCCGCGCGAGGACGAGCTCGTCATCCAGAAGGTCCGCTACGACGCGTTCTACGGAACGCACCTCGACCACCTCCTGCGGCTGTGGGGCGTCGACACGGTGGTGGTCTGCGGCACGGTGGCGAACATCTGCGTCCACTACACGGCCGCCAGCGCGGCCCTGCGCTGGTATGACGTCGTCATTCCGCGCGACGCCACGTCGGCCCTGGAGCCGTTCGACCTCGAGGCGTCGTTGCGCCAGACCGCGTTCCTGTTCGCCGGCAAGGTCACGACGACCGGCGGCCTGCGGCTCGAGCCGGCGGCGCGCTGAGGCGCGACGACCGGGCGGCGCCCGCCGTCAGCCGGTGTTGCGCAGGCCGGCGGCGATGCCGTTGATCGTCAGCAGCAGCGCCCGGCCGACGTCCGGGTCGGCCTCGCGCCCGGCGAGCCGGTCGGCGCGCCAGCGCTCGGTCAGGGCGACCTGGACGTAGTGCAGCGGCGCGAGGTAGGCGTCGCGCACCTGCAGCGTCCGCCGCAGCACCGGGTCCTCCGCGAGCAGCTCGGGCTCGCCCGTGACCGCGAGCAGCTCGGAGACCGTCAGCTCGTGCTCGGCGCGCAGCGTCTCGAAGAGCCCGTGGAGCTCGATCGGGACGAGCCGGCGCACGTAGTGGCCGGCGAGCTCCATGTCGGTCTTGGCGAGCGTCATCGCGACGTTCGAGAGGAAGTTGCGAAAGAACCGCCATTCGGTGCGCATCTCCCGCAGCTGGTCGCCGAGCCCGCGCTCGCGGGCGGCGGCGAGGCCGGTCCCGACGCCGAACCACCCGGGCACGACCTGGCGCGATTGCGTCCAGCCGAACACCCACGGGATCGCGCGCAGGCCGCCGAGCCCCTGGCCGGACTCCGGCCGGAACGACGGACGCGAGCCCAGGTGCAGCTGACCGAGCAGCTCGACCGGGGTGGAGGCGAAGTAGTAGGCCGGCAGGTCGGGGTCGTCGACGAGCGCACGGTAGCGGGCGAACGCCGCGTCCGACACGAGGTCCATCACCTCCGACCAGCGCGCGAGCGCGGCGTCGGGGCCGGGCTGCGCCCGGTGCAGCAGGCTGGACTCCATGACGGCGGCGAGCATCAGCTCGAGGTTCTCGCGCGCGAGGCTCGGCAGCAGGTACTTGTCGGAGATCACCTCGCCCTGCTCGGTCAGCTTGATCTCGCCGTCGAGGGCGCCCGGCGGCTGCGCGAGGATGGCGTCGTGCGTCGGCCCGCCGCCGCGACCGACGGTGCCGCCGCGGCCATGGAAGAGCCTCAGGCGGACGCCGTGACGGCCGGCGACGTCGCACAGGCGCCGCTGCGCGCGGTGGATCTCCCACTGGCTCGTCGCGATCCCGGCCATCTTGTTGGAGTCCGAGTAGCCGAGCATCACCTCCTGCACGTCGCCGCGGAGGGCGACGATACGGCGGTAGGTCGGCTCGTCGAGCATCTCCTCCAGCACCGTGTCGGCCCGCCGGAGCTCATCGACCGTCTCGAGCAGCGGCACGATGTTCACGCGTGCCACGCCGAGGTGGACGTCGATGAGGCCCGCCTCGCGCGCGAGGACCGCGGCCGCGAAGACGTCGTCGGCGCCGCGGCACATCGAGATGATGTACGACTCGATCACGTCGGCGCCGTAGCGCTCGTGGGCCGCGCGGATCGCCGCGAAGGCGCGCAGCGTGCGTGCTCCGGCCTCGTCGAGCGGCGGCGGGCTGGCGGCCAGCGGCCGGCGCGAGCCGAGCTCGTTCGCGAGCATGGCGCGGCGCTCGTCGCGCGCGAGGTCCTCGTAGCGGCGGTCGTGCTCTGCGAGACGGTCGACGAGCTGCGCGAGCGCGTGGTGGTGGGCGTCGGCATGCTCGCGGACGTCGAGCGTCGCCAGCTGCAGGCCGAACGCACGGATGGCGCGGATCGCGGTCTCCAGCCGGCCGCGCGCGATCAGCTCGCCGCGATTGGCCAGCAGCGAGTCGCGCACGACGACGAGGTCGGCGAGCAGCTGCGCCGTGCCGAAGTAGTCGCGGCCCGGCTCGTGCGGTCGCGACTGCGCCAGCCGGCGCCGCGTGTTGAGCAGCTTCTGGCCGACGCAGGTGAGCTTCAGGCGGTAGGGCTCTTCGGCGTTCAGGCGCCGCCAGCGCGGGTCGAGCTCCGGCAGCCGTTCGAGGTCGTGCGCCAGCGACTGCTCGAGCTGCGGCGTGGCGCCGCCGATCCGCAGCGACGACGAGAGCTCGACGCGCAGCTCGTCGACGAGCGCGAGCGCGTCGCGGATCGCGTGGTCGTGCTGGAGGTCGAGCACCTGCAGCGTGCTCTCGGGCGTGACGTTGGGGTTGCCGTCGCGGTCGCCGCCGATCCAGCTGCCGAACATCAGCGGGCGCGCGTCGAGCGGGAGGTCGAGTCCGAGCCGGGCCAGCTCGTCGGTCAGCGATTCGAGCACGTGCGGCACGGCGTCGCGGTAGAGCTCGTCGAAGTAGTAGACCGCGCTGCGGGCCTCGTCGACGACGTCGGGGCGCGCCATGCGCAGCTCGTCGGTCTGCCACAGCAGCTCGACGAGCTCCTCCAGCCGCCGCCGGCGGCGGCTCGCCGTGCCGGGGTCGGGCGCGCTGCCGTCGGCGCGCGGGGCGCGGTCGAGCTCGTCGAGCACGTCGGCGACACGCCGCAGCTTCTCGAGCACGCTGCGGCGCGCAGCCTCGGTCGGGTGGGCGGTGAAGACCGGTCGCACCGTCAGGCGGCGGATGTCGCCGGCGAGCGCCTCGGAGGACAGGCCCGCGTGCGAGATGCGCTCGACCGCGTGCGCGAGCCAGCTTCCGTGCTGCGCCCGGCGGGCCGCCAGCTCGCGCCCGCGGTGCACCTGCTCGGCGATGTTCGCGAGGTGGAAGTAGGCGGTGAACGCGCGCACGAGGAGGATCGCGGTCGGCGTGTCGACGTCGCCGAGCAGCGCGGCGGCGGCCTCGCGGTCGGTGCGGATCAGCTGCCGGACGCGCTCCACGAGGTCGAGCAGCTCGGGTCCGACCTGGCGTACGAGGGTGCCGCCGAGTAGCTCGCCGAGCTCGCGGATGTCGCGCCGCAGGCGCGCCTGGTGGTCGACGGCTGAGCGCTGCTCGGCGGTCGCGCTCGCGTCCATCTCAGTCGGGCACGACGACGCGCTCGAGCCCCTGCTCGGCAGGCGGGAACTGCGGCGCCATCGCCTCCAGCGTGTCGGCGATCGTCCGCGCGATCACGAGGTTGCGAAACCATTTCTTGTCGGCGGGCACGACGTACCACGGCGCGTGTTCGGTCGACGTGGCGCTCAGCGCGTCCTCGAACGCCCGCTGGTAGTCGTCCCAGTACCCGCGCTCCTCGAGGTCGTTGGAGGAGAACTTCCAGTGCTTGGCGGGGTCGTCCAGGCGCGCCTGCAGGCGGCGCTTCTGCTCCTCCTTGGAGATGTGCAGGAAGAACTTCAGGACCACGACGCCCTCGCGCGCCAAGGAGCGCTCGAAGTCGCAGATCGCGTCGTAGCGCGCGCGCCAGACGGCCTCGGGCACCAGGCCCTTGACGCGCACGACGAGCACGTCCTCGTAGTGAGAGCGGTTGAAGATCGTGATCATCCCCCTTGCGGGGGCGCGCCGGTGATAGCGCCACAGGAAGTCGTGGGCGCGCTCCTCCGCGCTGGGGGCCTTGAAGGACCACACGCGGCAGCCCTGCGGGTTGACGCCGCGGAAGACGTGCTTGATGGCGCCGTCCTTGCCGCCGGTGTCCATCGCCTGGAGCACGATCAGCAGGCTCTGGCGCTGCTCGGCGTACAGGCGCGGCTGCAGCTCGGCGATGCGCTTGCGCTGGGCGGACAGCTCGTCCTTGACGTCGCGCTTGGAGCCGTAGCCCTCGGTCTCGTCCGTCCGGACGTCCGCCAGTCGCACCGGCGTCCCGGCGTCGACGCGGTAGCGCGGGTAGTCAGGTCGCGGCGGGGGCGACGCCACGACGTGCTCCTCGGGGGCGGCGGCTGCGTTCAGGGAGTCGGGCGCATGATCGGACACGCCATGCTGCGTACCCGATCTCCGTCAGGACACGTCCGCGTCCGGCGCGGGTCCGGCTACGCCCGCTGCTCGTGCGACGCGCTCGCCGTGCCGTGGTCCTCGATGCGCAGCTCCACGTCGGGAGCGTCCTGAGCGGACTTGATCCGCTCGATCAGCTGCTCGGGCAGCAGGCTCTCGGATTCCACTCGGACGTTCGCGAAGCTCACCGTCTGACCGCTTCCGGCCTTGCGCGTATCGAGACTGCTCATCGGGGCTCCTTGTCGTCGTGTGGCATGACGTCGCTGCTCGACGGTGCGGGGCGGTGGGGCGCAAGCGGCGAGTTGCACCGATTCGGCAGCGGACATCTCAGCGTGACGTGTCGCGCGCGAGGCGACAAGCCGTTCCCCCCGGATGGGGGGACGGTCGCCCCCTGGTCGGGCGCCGGCGACAGGACGGACCGGCCCGCGCGAGGCGGGCCGGTCCGCGATTGCGATCAGCGGCCGTTGCCCGGACCGCTGGACTGGAACCTCTCCTGCGTCTGCGGATTGAGGTGGTGGAAGGACCTCGTCCTGAAATCCTTGCCGTCGGGGCGCTGGAGCGTGAAGACGTCCAGGCCGCGGTTGCCGGTCGGGCCCAGCCGGTTGAGGCCGCCGTTGGCGTACGCGTAGCCGTTGTACCAGTACGTCGACCACGAGTCCGCGACCCCGACGGCGTCCGCCGGGTCGGAGTACGCGATCTCCGACGGGTTGCTCGGGTCGGTGAAGTCCACCAGCGTGTTGCCGCCCTGGTAGTACGCCGACACGAGGAAGTACCCGTCGTTCGTGGGCAGGACGTTGCCGTTGTGCGAGACGCAGATCTGCGTGCCCTGCGGGCGCGGGATCATGTAGCGGCTCAGCAGCGGCGGCGTCGGCTTGCCCGGCTTCACCATCTCGTAGAAGTAGTAGAAGCCGTTCTCGCTCTCCCCGCCGCGCTCCTCGGCCGACCCGTCGCACTCGGCGGTGCCTCCGCCGCCCGTCTCGTCGGCGAGCGCGAAGAACTTCCCGTCCCACGTCACGACGGCGTTGTGCACGAACTCCCAGTCGTCGCCGGCGAAGCCGGTCGTCGGGATGTGCGTGTGGCGCTCGCCGTCGGACGCCGTCGGGTTCGCCGGGTTCGAGATGTCCCAGATCTGGCCGTCGCCGCCGCACGAGCCGACGGCGATCTTGTCCTTCAGGAACACCTGGATGTCATGACAGGCGATGAAGGGCGGCGCGAGCGGGTTGCCGGCGACGGCTCCGGGATACGTCCCGGAGTCGCTCGACAGCGGCTCCTCGCGCAGCACGTGCGCCCCGGCCGGGTTGCGGGCGCTGACCTCGACGATCGAGATCTTCTTGTGCGGCGACTCGCAGCGCGGTCCAGGACCCGTGTAGCTGGCCGGAGTGACGTTGCTGCCCAGCGGATACGACGACACGTACAGCAGCACGCGCTGGTTGCGCTCGTCCGGGACGAGCGTGTGGGTGTGCGACCCGCACGCGGTCGGCACCCCCGTGACGAACGCCGGCGCGGCCGGGTTCGTGACGTCGAACACGCGGATGCCCTCGAAGCCGAACTCGCGCTGACCGCCGACCAGCGGCGTGTCGCTGCTCGACCCGGCGGGCGTCCCGTCGCACTGGGCCTGCGTCTGCGGCGTGTCGATCGACTGGAAGAGGTACAGCCGGCCGCGCAGCCGGTACACGGACACGTCGTTCTGCGGTCCGCGGCAGAAGTAGTCGACGAGCACCGACGGGCTGCGCGGGTTGGAGATGTCGAGGATGCGGAAGCCGTCGTAGTTGCCGGCGAACGCGAGGTCCCCCCAGAAGGCGAGGTCGGAGTTCGTCGTGCCGTCCTTGTCTGAGTTGCCGACCAGCGTCATGTTCGAGAACGCCGGACCTGCGAACGGCGTCAGCTCGGGCGGCCCCGAGTGGCTCTCGTGGCTGTGCTGGTCGCTGGGGTCGTCGCTCGGGTCGGCGCCGGCGGCCGCCGGTAGCGCGAGCAACGCCATCGCGCAGCACACGGCTGCCAAGAGGTGCGGCACACGTCTCATCTGGTCCCCCTCTCTCGTGCGGGCGTTCGCGGGCGCGCCCGCGTGTTGACGGAAAGCTACCTCCGTGCGACGGCGATCGCCACCCACTCGCGGCGCGCGATCACGGTGAAAGCTCGATGGCGAGCGCGGAAGGCCTCCCGGCGCGTCGCTCTGCGATGCGCCACTGCTCGGTCGGGGTACACGCCCGTGCGTTGACCTTCCAGCCGCAGAGCGCGCGCGATCGAGCAGCCGTCAAACGGGCGGCCGAGCTGCTCGACGAGGCCGCGACGAGGTCGCGGACGACGGCCCGCGGGCGGCTCGCGCGCCTGCGCGACCTCGCTCCGACGCTCGCGCAGACGGCGCTCGCGGCCGGCGGCGCCTGGCTCGCGGCCGTCGAGCTCATCGGACACCAGCAGCCGTTCTTCGCCCCGATCGCGGCGGTCGTCGTGCTCGGGGTGACGCGCGGGCGCCATGCCCGTCGCGCCGTCGAGCTCGCGATCGGCGTCGCGCTGGGCATCTGCGTCGCCGAGCTGATCGTCCACCACCTCGGCGGCGGGGCGCTGACGATCGTCCTCGTCGTGGCCCTGGCGATGGCCGCGGCGGTCGCACTGGGCGGCGACGCCCTGCTCGTCTCGCAGGCCGCGATCTCCGCGACGCTCGTCGCCACGCTCGGCGGCGAGTTCACGCTCGCGCGCGCGGTCGACGCGCTCGCCGGCGGCGCCGCCGCGCTCGCCGTCGGCTTCCTGCTGCTGCCGATCGACCCGGTCCGCCCGGCGCGGACGGCGGCCGGCACCGTGCTCGACGAGCTCGCGCTGCTGCTCGCAGATCTCGCCGGCGCGCTCGAGAGCCGCGACCGCGAGGCCGTCGTCGATGCGCTGTTGCGCGCTCGAACGCTCGAGCACTGCCATGACGCGTTCAGCGAGGCGGCCACGACGGGACTGGAGATCGCGACCTACTCTCCGCTGCGCCGCCGCGCCCGCCCGGCGCTGCAGCGCTACGAGGCCGCCGCCGCCCAGGTCGGGCTCGCGCTCAACAACGTGCGCGTGATGGCCCGCGGCGCGCTGCGGGCGGTCGAGCTCGAGGACAACGTGCCGCCGGACGTCATCGACGCCGTACGCGACCTCGCCGCGACCGTCCGCGCGCTCGCGCCGGCGATCGACGACCCGCAGCGCGCGAGCCGCGCGCGCCAGCACGCGGTGCACGCCGCCGCCCTGGCGACGCTCAGCCTCGAGCGGACCGCGAACCTCTCGACGAGCTCGATCGTCGCGCAGGTGCGGTCGACCGCGCTCGACCTTCTCCGCGGGCTGGGCGACGATCGCGAGGCGGCCGCATCCGCGATCCGCAGCGCGGCGCGCGACGTGGCGCAAAAGCACTCTTGAGCGGCGGGAAAGGTGTGTTCCCGCGACGGGCCGCGGGTACGCGCGGCCGCGGAGAGAGCTCGCCTTCAGCCGGCGGGCGAGCGAGGCGCCGGCGCGTGGCGTCGCCGCCTCGCAGCTCCAGTACATCCACTGCCAGGAGGTACCTGATGCCCGACGTCGAGTCCTGGGCCGACGAGTTCTCGAGGATCAACAACGACGATCCCGAGCTCAACGCGCACGGCAAGTACTTCTCGTGCTCGTACATGCTCGACATGGAGGACCGGAGGGTCATCGTCGACATGCACAAAGGCAGGGTCGAGAACATCAACCTCGATCCGGAGCCGCTGGACGCCTACCAGTTCGCGCTGCGGGCGCCTGCCGAGACCTGGCGCGGCATGGGGGAGTCCATGCCCAAGCCGATGTTCCACGGCATCTGGGCGGCCTCGTTTCGCGAGGGCATGACGATGGAGGGCGATCTGCTCGTCCTCATGCAGAACCTGCGGTGCTTCACCCGCCAGATCGAGATCCTCCGCGAGACCGGCGTCCCGGTCTGAGAAAGGACGTCCTTAGCATGAGAAAGGCACGCTTCTCCCCGGTCACCGGCCGCTACGTCACGATCGACGTCGAGGACCCGACGCTCGGCGGCGAGTACAAGGTCTTCTACCTCGAGAACGGCGAGGGCCGGCCGCTCGTCTGCCAGCACACGGCGGGCTGCCACAACCACCAGTACCGCGATCTGCTCGAGGACCCCGACATCACGAGCAGCTACCGGGTGATCGCCTACGACCTGCCGCGCCACGGCAAGTCCGATCCCCCGAACGACCGCGAGTGGTGGAAGGAGGAGTATCGGCTGACGGCCGACTTCTACACGAAGTTCATCGTCACGCTGTGCGATGCGCTGGAGCTCGAGGACCCGATCTTCACGGGGTCGTCGTTCGGCGGCAACGTCGCGCTGCAGCTCGCCTGGCGCTACCCGGAGCGCTTCGCCGGCGTCGTCGCCGTCGAGGCGGCCGACTACTCGCCGGGGTTCTTCCTGGACTGGTGGCAGCACCCGCACGCCAACGCCGCGCAGGTCTGCGGCTCGGGCGTCTGGGACCTCATGGCGCCGATGTCGCCCGATCAGGATCGCTGGAAGACGTGGTTCTACTACACGCAGGGCTCCGAGGCCTTCCGCGGCGACCTGTACTTCTACTCGGTCGACCACGACCTGCGCGAGCATCTGCACGAGATCGACGGCGACGCCTGCCCGGTCGTGCTGACGACCGGCGAGTACGACTACCTGACGACGCCGCAGATGACGGAGGCGGCGGCCAGGCAGATCAAGGGGGCGGAGTTCATCGAGATGAAGGGCATCGGCCACTTTCCGATGAGCGAGAACTATCCCGTCTTCAAGAAGTACCTCCAGCAGGCGCTGGAGATCGTCGAGTCGAAGGTGGGTGCGGCGGTCAGGTGAGAGACGCCCTCGGCGACGGGCCTGCTCCGGCGGGCCCGTCGAAGGGGAGGCCGCCGCAGATCACTCTGCCGCGCGCGGCGCGGCTTCGGCCGCAGGCTTGGCGCCCACCCATACGGTTCGCACGTTCACGAACTCCCTGATGCCCTCGGCGGCGAGCTCGCGGCCGTAGCCGCTGCGCTTCGTGCCGCCGAACGGCACGCGCGGGTCGGAGGCGACGATCGCGTTGACGAACAGCGCGCCGGAGCGCACGCGCCGTCCGACGCGAAGGCCGCGCTCGACGTCGCTCGTCCAGACGCTCGCGCCCAGCCCGTACTGCGTGTCGTTGGCCAGCGCGACGATCTGGTCCTCGTCGGCCGCGCGCACCACGGCCGCGACCGGCCCGAAGGTCTCCTCGCGGAAGACCGGCATGTCGGGCGTGACGTCGGCGAGCACGGTCGGCGCGTAGAAGAAGCCGGGCCGGTCGAGCGGCCGGCCGCCGCAGAGCACGCGCGCGCCGCGGTCGACCGAGGCGCGCACCTGCTCGTCGAGCGCGTCGCGCAGGTCGGCGCGCGCGAGCGGCCCCATGCGCGTCGCCGGATCGGTCGGGTCGCCGACGACGATCTCGTCGGCCGCCGCGGCGAAGCGCTCGACGAACTCGTCGGCGACCGGCTCGGCGACGATGAACCGCTTCGCCGCGATGCACGACTGGCCGCCGTTCTGAAAGCGCGCGCGGGCAGCCATCCCGGCCACGGCGGCGACGTCGGCGTCGTCGAGGACGATGAACGGGTCCGAGCCGCCCAGCTCGAGCACGCTCTTCTTCAGGGCGCGGCCGGCCGCCGCGCCGACGGCGGTGCCGGCCCGCTCGCTGCCGGTCAGCGTGACGGCGGCGACGCGCGGGTCTTCGATGATCGTCGGCATGACCTCGCCGACGGCGGCGTCGCCGACGAGCAGTGCGCAGAACAGCCCGGTCGGGAGACCGGCGTCGGCAAGCAGGCGCTCGATCGCCAGCGCGCAGCCCGACGTGTTCGGCGAGTGCTTCAGCAGGCCGGCGTTGCCGGCCATCAGCGCGGGCGCCGCGAAGCGCACCACCTGAAAGAACGGGAAGTTCCAGGGCATGATCGCCAGCACGACGCCGAGCGGCTCGTACGTGACCCGGCTGTCCTGCGCGCCGGTCTCGATCACCCGGTCGGCGAGAAAGCCCTCGGCCTCGTCGGCGAAGAAGTCGCATGTCCGAGCGCACTTCTCGATCTCCGCCGCCGCCTCGCCCAGCGGCTTGCCCATCTCGGCGGTGATCAGCCGCGCGTAGTCGTCGCGGCGCTCGCGCAGCAGGCTCGCCGCCGCGTGCAGAACGGCCGCGCGCTCGTCGAACGGCGCTTCGCGCCAGCGGGCCTGGGCATCGTGGGCGGCAGCGATCGCACGCCCGATCTCGTCGGCGGTGTGCTCGCCGTAGCGCTCGAGCGGCTCGCCGGTGGCCGGGTCGACGGTCGCGATGCCCCGCGTCGCGAGGGTCATAGCACCGCCCGCCGCAGCTGAGGCGTGACGACCATGGCCTCGATCATACGGCCGCCGTGAAGGGGGGCTCTGAGCGCCTCGAGCCGGCGCTCGAGCTACGCGGACGCGGTCCCCGCCACGACGACCACGCGTCAGACGCTCCTCGCACGTCGCCTCGCTGCGCGGGATCCGGCCGTGCTCCTCGTCGCTGCGACGAACCAAGCCGAGCCCGAGCCAGCGCCCCGCTGGCCGCGGCGGTCGATTGCCGATAGGCTCGCTCGACGTGCGCCTGAGGGGACGCCGATCACGCCGGGCGATCGCAGCGACCGTCGCCGTCGGACTCGCCGTCGTGGCGCCCTCGGCGGCTCACGATCCCGTCGACGATCGCGCGGGCCTGCAGCGGCTGCCCCTGCCCAGCGGCACTGTCGCTCGCGCCGCGGTGATGACGATCACCCGAGAGCAGTACGACCATTGGCGCGCGATCGCAGTCGCGACGACCGGCGGTCCGCCGCGCAGTGGGCGCGATCGCGCCCGGATACGCGAGTACGTCATGGAGTTCTTGCTGACGGAGATGTGGGTTCGCCTCGAGGCACCCGAGCACGGCGTGACGGTGACGGACGCCGAGGCCGACCGGGCGTTCGAGCGCGCGGTTCGCGAGTCGTTCGAGCATCGAAGCGACTTCCGCGACTTTCTCGAGCGTTCGAAGATGAGCGAAGCCGACGCCCGCTTCCAGATTCGCTTCAACGAGCTGTCCTCGAAGCTCACGCGCCACGCCGGCCGGCGTGCGAAGACGGCAGTCGGCAGGCAGCGCCTCGGCGACCGGTTCCACCGTCGCCTGCGCCTGAAGTGGCGTGCGCGGACCGGCTGCGCCGCGCGTTACCGGGCCCGCGGCTGCGGACATCTCGTCCCGGTGGAGCCGGCACTGCCGCCGCCTTCCTGACCGCTCGACAGCCGGCCGGGTCGCGACAGCCTCGCAGACGCCGGCGCGCTCACCGGGTGCGCGCCCGCAGCACGGCGCGAAGGTCGCCGACCGGCCCGATCCTGCGCAGCTTGTCGGGGTTGACGATCGACATGATCGACCGCACCTGCCCGTCGGCGACGTCGATCGTCATGGCCGAGAGGACGCAGCCCTCGCGGTCGCGCAGCAGCGCTCCGGGCTCTCCGTTGAGTTCGACGGGCTCCAGCGTGATGCCGCCCGCGCGCGTCATCCGGCGCCCCCAGGCGAGCAGCGTGCGCGCCACGCGGCTGCGGCCGTGAAGCGACCTGGCCAGCGCGGGGACCTTTCCGCCGCCGTCGCCGCGCAGGACGACGTCCTCGGCCAGCAGCGCCTCGAGGACGGCGAGGTCGCCGTCCTGCGCGGCGGCGAAGAACCGTCGCGCGAGCTCCTCGCGCTGCTGCCGGGAGACCGCGAAGCGGGGGCGGCGCTCGGCGACGCGGCGGCGGGCGCGCGCCGCGAGCTGTCGGACGTTGTCCTCGCGCCTGCCGAGTATCCGCGCGATCTCGTCGTATCCGTAGTCGAACGCCTCTCGCAACACGAAGACGGCGCGCTGCTCGGGCGTCAGGCTCTCGAGCACGGCCAACAGGCTGAGCGACAGCAGCTCGGCGGTCTCGGCGGCGGCGTCGGGATGCTCGCGGCCGTCGGTGACGAGCGGCTCCGGCAGCCACTCGCCGACGTAGCGCTCGCGGCGCGCACGCGCGGAGCGCAGCTCGTCGATCGCCAGCCGGGTGGCGACGGTCACGACGTACGCGCGGGGCGAGGCGATGCGGTCGCCCTGCGCCTCGGCGGCGTGCAGGCGCAGCAGCGCCTCCTGCAGGACGTCCTCGGCTTCGGCGACGCTTCCGAGCATCCGGTACGCGACCGCGAACGCCGCCCGGCGCACCTCGTCGTCCGCTGCTGCCTGCGCCGACCTCATGCCGCTGCCTGCGCCATTCCCTCCCGCCAGCTGGCGTGCCGCGGCTGCCATCCGAGCTCGCGCTTGGCCTTGGCGTTCGAGGCTCCGCGCGCCTCGGTCATCATCACGACGGCCGGCGCGCCGGCCACCAGCCGCCCCACGAGGCGTGGCACCCGCAGCGGCGCTGGCGCGCCGGCCATCCTCGCCGCCTCCGGCAGCCACTCGGCGACGGTGGCCGGGTCGTCGTCGACGATGTTGTAGATGCCGGCGCCGCCGCGCTCGATCGCCAGCGCGGTGGCCTCGGCCGCGTCGTCGATGTGCACGAACGACCACACGCCACGTCCGTCGCCGACGATCGGGAACTTGCGCCGGCGCAGCATCTCGCCGGTCTCGCCGTCAAGCGCGAGCGACGTCCCCGGACCGTAGAAGTTGCCGTAGCGCAGGACGATCCCCGTCGTCCACGTCGCCTCGGTGACGGCGCGCTCGAGGTGACGGATCGCCTCCACGGTCTCGCGCATCTCGTCCAGGGGCTGCGTGTCGAGCGGATCGTCCTCGCTCTTGACCGCCCCGTCGGTGCGCGCGTAGGGCCACCCGGCGAAGCTCTGGGCGACGAATCGCCGGACGCCAACCGCGCGGCCGGCGGCGAGCAGGTGGTCGGTGCCCACGGTCCGCAGGCGGTTCGTCTCGGCGAACGTGCGGCCGAAGCGACGCAGGTCGAATCCGCCTGACAGCGCGGTGAGCTGATGGACGACCGCCTCGGGCTCGGCGTCGGCGACGGCGCGCGCGACCGCATCGGGATCGAGGGCGTCTGCGACGACCGGGCGCGCACCGAGCGCCTCGAGCGACGCCGCCTTGGCGGGCGTCCGCGTCATTCCCACGACCTCGTGGCCCGCGCCGACGAGCCGCGGGATCAACCGCCTACCGAGGGCGCCCGTCGCGCCCGCGACCATGATCCTCATCGTGACCTCCTCGCATCGGTGTCCGTCACCAGAGCAGACGAGACAGCAGCGCGAGCTGTGACAGCTGCGCGCGCTGTCTCATTCGAGATCCAGCGGCGGCTTGGCGAGCACGACGGACGCTTCGACCTGGCGATCGGGGATCGGCCAATACGCTATCGGCAGCGAGCCGGTGCGCTCGCTGGCGACGGGCGCGAAGCCGTGGCGGCGCTCGAAGCGATTCGCCCACTCGGCCGCAGCTATGTGCCCACCAGCGTGCGCCGCGTGCCGCGGCGCACGAGGTGCTCGAGCAGAGCACCGCCGACGCCGTGGCGTCGGCGGCCCGGCAGGACGTCGTAGCGTGGCGGATGAGATCGACGTCGCGCACCGGCTGAACGTCGATGATTGCCGAGCAGCGCGCCTTCTAGCTCGTAGCCCCAGAACACGACGCCGTCGGCGATCTCGGCGTCAAGCTCGTGGCGCGGCATGTACGGCTCCCGCCCAACGATCGCTCGGAATCACGCCGCGATAGGCCTGCGCCGCGGCATTGACGGTTGCGCAGATCGCGGGGCGCTCGTCGTCGCGAATGGCCGAATCCTGACCACGAGGCAAATCTAGGCGCTGCGGCCGCTCGCGGTGTCACCCGCGCTGTGATCTGCTTGCGTTCGCGGTCATCGTCCGACCGCTGGCTGCTCTCATGGGCGAGATGACCGTCCGCGTGAGCGGCGGGACGAGCGGTGACGCGTCCACGCTCGACTTCGCGGCGCCGCCGGGCGACGGCGCTGAGACCGGGGTTCTACGAGCGCGCGCAGCGCGCGCCGTTCCGGCAGGCCGGGTTGGGTATGCGCACGGCGGGAGCACTCGCGTGGTCATGGACAGCGACGCGGGCGACTACGTCGGCGCCGGCCTGGCATGTCGTATTGCCCGAGCGCGCGACGATCTTCGCTCGCGGCGCGCGACAGCACGCCACGCAGGGACGTCCTGAGCGGCGGCGGCGGCGCCGACCTGCTCCTCGGAGGCACCGGCGCCGACATCCTCGACGAGCCCGGCCGCGACACCCTCAGCTGCGGCGCCGGCCGCGACGTCGCCCGAACGACGCCGGCGACCGCGTGCGCAACTGCGAACGCATCGTCAGGACGCGCCGAAGATAGCGCTTCGGCGCGCTCGGCTCGCGGCTGAGGAGGGCGGCCGGGGGAGAGCCCCGTGGCGGGTAAGAGCGCCGGCCCCGGCAACGCCAACAGCGCATGGTGCCTGCGACGCACGGGCGGGGGTGGCCCCGCTGAACGCACAGGAGCATCGTGCGATCGGCGACGCCGCGTTCGGTCGCGGCGTCGTCAACCTCGGCGGCGGCGACCTCCCGCACGAGGCGCTGTGGTTGAGCTACGGCGACGTCATGGCGCTGAGCGGCGACCTCTTCAGGCCCGAGCACGAGCCGCAGCCGACGCAGGCGGGCACGCAAGGCGCTTCGGAAGCCGACAGCCTGTTCCGGCTCGCGCGGACTCCCGGCGACCACGGAAGGCTGCCCGGGACCCGCGACGAGATCGTCTGCGCGCTGAAGGTCATGGCCGTCGACGCGCTGCTCGTCGACTCGCGGTTCGAGCCCGGCGGGCAGTTCGGCGACTTTCGCTTCAGTGCCCTGGCCACGTCGACCGACGTGGAGCGCCGCGTGCGTGACCGCTACCTGCGGCTCGCCGCGACGAACGACGATCACTTCGTCGATCCGGGTGGCGTGACGCACGATCATCCGGCGAGGCCGTTCGGCTCCGCCGTGCTGGCGTATCGCCGGTTCCACGAGGTCGCCATCGACCTGGCGTGCGAGCTGGGCCGGGCGGGCGACGACGTGTCGCAGGCGATGGCGCGCGAAGCGGCGGCCCAGCATTTCCTCACCGATGCGTTCACGGCCGGGCACCTGCGCACGCCCGTCGCTCGCATCCGCCGGTACTGGCGCGCCCGCTACCCGGCGTTCTGGAGCAGCCTGCAGCGACGGGTCGCGGCGAGCACCGCCGCGACGCTGCGAGAGCTGTCGTGGGCGCTGGGGCGGCTCCCGGCCGGCGTCGTCGAGGGTCTGACGCTCGCGGCGGTCACGACGCGCACGAGTCGCTATCCGCAGCTGTCGGTCGGTGACTTCATCGCGCGGCTGTTTCACGACTGGGACAACAGCCACGGCGTGGTCGTCGAGGGCGGCGGCGTCGTGTTCGGCGACGGACACGTCGATCGCGGCGTGACGCGCGCGCTCGCGCTCGCCGCGGCGCGGGCGGGCATCGACGACGTCGAGGCCGCCTTCGAGCTGGGCGCGTCGGGCAGCACGCTCACCGGCGCGGAGCTGCACCGAGCGGTTCGCACCGCCACCGGATCGGTCGCCGACGCGTACGTGGCGGAGACGAAGGTGCCGCGTCCGTCGAGTGCCAACCGGCCGCAGAACTGGTGCGCGCCCGATGTCGAGACGCTGTGGGTCAGCCCGCTGCTCGGTGGCGCCGGGACCACGGTCGGCGAGGCGCTGGCCGAGATGCTCGATCCCGACGGCCAGTTCATCCGCCAGCTCGATCGCCTCGGACAGGGCCTCGTCGAGGACCACGTCGTGCTCTCGGCACCCGTCGTCGGCGAGCGGCTGCGCCGAACCGGCGCCGCGGCGTTTCGACGCGGGTTCGTCGAGTCGCTGGCCGCCCAGCCGCAGGAGGTGATCCTGTCGGTCGTGCACGGGACCGCTGCGGGAGCTGAGAGGCCGGTCGCCGGCCACCCGCGGCGGCGGCGGCCGCGGGCGCGCCGCGTCCGCCATGCGCACGGACCGCATCGGCTGCTGCCGCTGCGACGACGACTTCGAGAGCCGTTCGGCTGCGCGGCCGCGGCCGCAGCGCCGAACCGCTCGCGGCGCGATGACGGATCGCGGTAAGAGGCTGGTGCGGCGCGCCGCTAACAGAACATGATCGAACTCGTCCTCCTGACCGCGATGAACCGCCTCGCCAACTGGGGCCTGGCGCCGATCCTCGTGACGCGGACCGTCGCCGACGACGTCGACGCGCTGTGCGTGCTGCTGTCGGACCCGAGGAGCCAGCACCGTCTGCTGCGCACGCGCGGGCGCGCGCGACTGACCGTCAAGCGGAGCCGCTCGGGATCCCTCATCACGACCGAGGTCCGCAGCGCCGGCCGAACGGTGGCGTGGCTGACCTGGATCCTGACCGGCGCACGCGGCACCACGGACGTCACCGTCGCGCTGCAGCCCGAGTCGCGCCGCCTCGTCACGCGGCTCGCGCTCGTGCTCGGCGGCAGGCGCTGGATCGCCCGCCGGCTGGAGGCGACGCTCGCGACGCTCGCGCTGACCGCTGCGCACGTCGTCGAGCATGCCGTCGACGGGCACGGATCGCGCGCGCGGTCAGCCGTCGACGCAGCGCCGCCGCCCGAGTCGCCGATCGCGACCGTCGAGGCCACCGCCGAGCACCGCTAGACGCGCGACCACACCGGTCCGACGCCGGCTGTGGGGTTGTCCGTACTGCGACGCGACTCGTCGTTGGGTATACCGTCGGCGCGGTGGCCGACGCAGCAGGCATCGCCGTCAGGTGCGAGGACCTTCGCCGGCGCTACGGCGAGGGGCAGGCCGCGATCGACGCGCTCGCCGGCGTGGACCTCGAGTTCCCCGCCGGGCAGCTGACCGGCATCGTCGGGCCGTCTGGATCGGGCAAGTCGACGCTCATGCACTGCCTCGCGGGCCTCGATCGGCCGACGTCCGGACGCGTCTGGATCGAGAGCACCGAGCTGACGTCGCTCGGTGACTCCGCGCTGACGAAGCTGCGCCGCGACAAGCTCGGCTTCGTCTTTCAGTTCTTCAACCTCATCCCGGTCCTGAGCGCAGAGGAGAACGTCACGCTGCCGCTGCGCATCGCCGGCCGCGACGTCGATGGCGAATGGCTCGAGACGCTGCTTGAGACCGTCGGCATCGCCGACCGCCGCAGGCACCGTCCCGCCGAGCTCTCCGGCGGTCAGCAGCAGCGCGTCGCCATCGCCCGCGCGCTGATCACCCGGCCCGCCGTCGTGTTCGCCGACGAGCCGACCGGCAACCTGGACTCCGCCTCGTCGGCGGACGTCCTGGAGCTCATCCGGCGCTCCGTCGACGAGCTCGGCCGGACGGTCGTCATCGTCACCCACGATCCGCGCGTCGCCTCCTATGCCGACCGCCTCGTGATGCTCGTCGACGGAAAGGTTTCGCGCGACACGCCGGTCATGAGCGAGAGCCAGGTACACGAGCTCATGCAGACGGTGTGATGTCCGCGCGCATCGCCGGCAGCCGCCCGACCGGTTAGCGCGCCAGGTGCTCGCGCTCGCCGCCCGCACCGTCCTGTCACGCAAGTGGCGCGCGCTGTCGACCGCACTGGCCGTCTTCTTCGGCGTCGCGATGATCGCGGGGACGCTGATGCTGACCGACTCGGTCAACCGCTCCTTCGACCGGATCTTCGCCGAGACGAGCAGGGGAGTCGACGTCACCGTACGCCCGCGCGTCGAGGTGGAGGCCGAGTTCGGTCCGGCGGCCAACCGCGGGCTGGACGCGTCGCTACTCGACGAGGTGCGGGCGACGCCCGGCGTGGCGAAGGCGGCGGGTGCGATCGGCGACACCTCGATCACGATCCTCGACCGGGAGGGAAATCGGATCGGCCCGCCGCAGGGGGGACCGCCGCACATCGCGATCAGTCCGCTGCCGGAGCCCTTCGACACGTTCGCGATCGTCGAGGGCAGGCGGCCGGCGACGGCCGGCGAGGTGGCGATCGACTCCAGCGCCGCCGAGGCGCAGCACTTCGAGGTCGGCGACCGCGTTCGCATCGCCGGTCCGGCGGGCACGAAGCGCTACGAGATCTCCGGGATCGGCGAGTTCGGGTCGGGCACCGGCCTCGGTGGCGCGAGCCTCGCGCAGTTCACGCTCGCCGAGGCCCAGCGGCTGACGGAGAAGCGCGGGCGGTTCGACGAGATCGTCGTCCAGGCGGCCGAAGAGACGACGCCAGAGCGGCTGGCCAGCGAGATCGCGCAGCGGATGCCGGCAGCCGTCCAGGTGCGGACCGGCTCGGAGACCGCGGACGCCGATGCCTCGGCGATCAAGGAGGGCTTCGCGTTCCTGAACACGGCGCTGCTCGTCTTCGGCGGGATCGCGGTGTTCGTCGGTGCCTTCCTGATCTTCAACACGTTCTCGATCATCGTCGCCCAGCGCGTACGGGAGTTCGCGATGCTGCGAACGCTCGGCGCGACCTCCCGGCAGGTCCTCGTCGCCGTCCTGGCCGAGGCGGCCGTCGTCGGCCTGATCGCCTCGCTGCTGGGAATCGCAGGCGGCTTCGCGTTCGTGGAGCTCATCAAGGCCGCGTTCGACGCGATGGGGTTCTCGCTGCCGACGTCGGGACTCGTGCTGACGCCTGCGACGGTCGCGATCGCGCTCGGGGTCGGCGTCGGGGTGACGGTCGTCTCGGCGCTGGTCCCGGCGCTGCGGGCGACCCGCGTCGCGCCGCTCGAGGCGCTGCGCGACAGCGCCGGCGCGCAGTCGAGCGTCGCGGGACGCCGGCGCCGTAGACGGGTGGTCGCGCTGCTGCTCGTCGCGCTCGGCGTCGCTCTGATCGCGCTCGGCCTGTTCGCGACGGAGGCCATCGGCCCGGCGCTGCTGCGGATGGGGCTCGGGCTCGTGTGCCTCTTCATCGCCGTCGGCATGCTCGGCGACTCCTACGTGCCGCCGCTGGCAAGCGCGCTCGGCTGGCCGTTCGAGCGGCTCACAGGCGTCACCGGCAGGCTCGCGCGCGAGAACGCACAGCGCCAGCCGGGCCGCACGGCGATCACCGCGGCGGCGCTGATGATCGGGGTCACGCTGGTGGTCTTCGTCGGCGTCTTCACCGACTCGATCAAGGCCTCGATCGACGACACGCTCAACCGCCAGTTCGCCGGCGACGTGGCGATCGTCAACACCGACGGCTTCTCGCCGATCCCGTCGCGAATCGCCACCGAGGTCGCGCGGATCGAGGGCGTGCAGACGGTCGCCGCGATCGCGCAGGCGCCGGCGCGGGCGCGTGGCGTCCGCGGCCGGATCCTCCTCAACGGCATCGAGCCGGCGGCGCTCGACGAGCTCGTCGACCTGCAATGGGTCGAGGGGTCCGACGAGGTCCTGGCCGCGATGGGGCCCACGAGCGCGCTGGTCGAGCGCAACTGGGCGCGCGACAACGAGATCGCGGTCGGCGATCGGGTGGTCGTCACGGGCCCGCGCGGCGACCGGATCACGGTCACCGTGACCGGCAGCGTCCGCGACAGGGCCGGCCTGTTCGTCTCGTCGCTGGCGCTTCGCCGCGAGACGCTCAGGGATCGGCTCGGCGTCCGCGACGACCTCATCACGTTCGCCGGGTTCGCCGGCGGCGCGGACGCGCGCGCGGTCAGGGCTCGCATCGACGAGCTGCTGCGGCAGCGGTTCGGAAACGCGCAGGCGCGCTCGCAGCAGGAGCTCAAGGCCGATCAGGCCGCGCGCATCGACCAGCTCGTTGCGCTCATCTACGTCCTGCTGGGGCTGTCGGTCCTCGTGTCGACGTTCGGGATCGTCAACACGCTGTCGCTCACGATCTTCGAGCGCACGCGCGAGCTGGCCCTGCTGCGCGCGATCGGGACGTCCCGCCGGCAGGTGCGGCGGATGATCCGCTACGAGTCCGTCGTCACCGCGATGCTCGGCGCGCTCGTCGGCGCGATCACCGGGATCGGCCTCGGCATCGCCGGCGTCACGGCGCTCGAGGAGGAGGGGCTCGTCCTGTCCCTGTCGGCGGCCGTCCCGGTCGGCGTGCTGATCGTCGCCGTCCTCATCGGCATCCTGGCGGCGATCCGCCCCGCGCGGCGAGCGTCGCGGCTGCAGGTGATCGAGGCGCTGCAGTACGAGTGACGCGGTGACTAGGCCTGCAGCAGCGCTGAGCGGGCGAGACGCTCGAGGCCGGCGTCGAGCCGCTCCTCGCTGACACCGAGCTCGTCGCGCAGCGCCTCGCGGTCGCGCGTTCCGTCCACGAGCGTCAGCAGCCGGCGGTCGAGCTCGTCGTCGACGCGGATCGTCGTGTGGCGCAACGTCGTGACGAGCGGCTGCTCGCGCGCCTGGAGGCGGGCCAGCGGGCTGGCCTGCGGTCGCTTGCCGGCCCGCGCGGTGAGCGGCGGAGGGTGGACGTGCAGCTGGGCCACGTTGGCGGCAGCGCAGCGCAGAAGCGCCTCGTGCAGCATCTCGTGGGCCTCGGGCGAGGCGTCGTCGTCGAGCAGCTGCGCGACCGGCGTCGCCTCTGGCCAGTTGTAGACGGCACGCATCAGCGCCGTGACGACGGGCGCGTGCTCGGTCGTCAGGCGCGATCCGCCCGGGACGGTGAACGTCACGCGCTCGGGCGCCTGCGGATCTTCGACCGTGGCCTGTGCGGGCGACGAGACGGCAAGCCGGTCGAGCGGCTCGCGCCGCAACGTCCGGTCGATCTCGATCGCGGCATCGCACAGCAGCGTCTGGCGAAAGCGGCGCACCTTGAGGTAGTCGAGCACCTGCTCGCGGCGCACGAGGTCGTCGTCTGCGAGCAGCTCGAGCTGCAGGTCCTCGGGCAGCATCCCGGCCTGCATGTCCAGGAGGCTCGCCTCGGCGAGGTACTGCAGGCCGTGGACCGCCGCGCGGGCCGCGAACTCCTGAAACAGCACCGCGTCGTTGACGGGCGCCAGGGTGTCATGGAAGAGCAGCGCGTCGGATCGCTCCAGCGCCGCGGCCGCCTCCGCACCGAGCAGCGTCGCGCCTTGGTTGGGGCCGCTCAGCAGTGCCAGCAGACGCCGTGCGCCGGCGATCCGCTCGGCGGGATCGTCGATGCCCTCGAGCTTCATGAGCAGCAGCTCGCGCAGCGTCTGCGGCACGCGCGCGCCCGGCAGCGCGTTGTAGCTCACGTAGGCGACGCCGTGGCGGTCGAGGGCGTGGGCGCACAGGGCGAGCAGTCGTTCGCGGATCGGCTCGGGGACCCACGAGAACACGCCGTGCGCGACGACGTAGTCGAAGGCGCCGGCGGCCGGCTCGTAGCGCTCGATCGCGATCTCCTCGAAGCTTGCGTTGTCGACGCTCAGCGTGCGCGCGAGCTCGCGCGCTCGGGCGATCGCCTCGCCCGAGGAGTCGATGCCGACGAACGTCGCGGCCGGCAGCGCGAGCGCCATCGGCAGCAGGTTCCCGCCGTCCCCGCAGCCGACGTCCAGCAGCCGGCAGCTCGCCGGCGGCGCCGGCTCGAGGCCGAACAGCGTCCCCAGCGTCGCCAGCGTGTCGGGATGCGTCTGGGCGAAGGCGCCGCCCGGGTACGGGATGACGTCGTACAACGAGGCGGCGTCTGGCGGGCGCATCCCCGCGCGACACTAACGGCACTCGCGGCGCGTGCTTCGTCTGGTCAGCGCGTGCGCAACGTCAGACGGTCGCGGCTCACGACCGCACGCCCATTCGCGTCGCGGCTGGTGATGAAGACGTTGAGCGGGACGCTGCGAACGGTCCGCAGCGCACGCGCGGTGCCTGCCGAGACGATGAGTCGCGTGGTGCGTCGTCGCCCTCCCGGGATCTGGAATCCGCGCGTACCCAAGGTGATGCGCTGCCGTGCCCCACCGGGCCGGCGAACCGCCCTCGCCGTCCGGAGCTTCACGGTCCCCGAGCACAGGCCGCCCCGCGGGCAGAGCAGCTGCAGGCGCACGACGCGGCCTGCGGTCAGCCGTGTGACGGTCGTGACGGCGCTCACCGCGGGCGGCACCGCGATCGTCTGCGAGTTCGACACCGCGCCGAGGCATGCAGCCGTCTGCGCGATGCGAGCACGGTAGAGGGCGGTGCTGCGCGGGGTGATCGTCGCGGCGAAGTTGCCCTCGCTGTCGGTGCGCACCTGGGCGAGCGTCGTGTACCGCGGGTCGCCGCTGCGGCGCACCTGCAGGTCGACCGGCTGCCCGCTCTGGCACCCCGCGGCGTTGGCGAACGCCTCGACGACTCCGCGCAGCGCGACGCGCGACCCGCTGCGCACGACGTTCCTGCTGGCGTCGAGCTCGATCGTGCGACCGGCGGCCGCGACGGCGACGACCGGCGCGCCGCCGCCTGCGACGGGCGGGCCCGGCTGGGGCTGTGCGGGCGGAGCGGGCGAGTTGTCGCTGCGCAGCAGATACATCCGGCCGGCGCTCAGGGCGCCGGGGAGGTTGTAGAACCCTGCCCCGATCGCGAAGTCCAGGAAGCCGTCGTCGTTGAGATCGCCGAGCGGGGCAAGCGACACGCCGAACGTCTCGCCGCCCTGCTGATCGGGAGCGCTGATCGTCTGCAGTGCGGTGCCGGTCACCGGGCTGAAGATGTGCACGTCGTTGACGACCTGCTGATTCGTCCCCGGGTTATGGGGTCCGATCGCGCCGACGATGATCTCGCGCCGGCTGTCGCCGGCGAGGTTTCCGACACCGCCGGCGCTTGCGCCGAACTGCTCGCCCGTCTGCGGCGTGGGGTCCTCGAAGCGGACCGGGAACTCGCGAAACGAGCCCTGATTGGCGGGCCTGCCGTCGACCACCAGGCCGCGTCCCTGGGCCGTGTAGCGACCGGCGTACTGGATTTCGGGGACGTAGAAGTCGGGACCGCCGCTCGGCGTCACATCGCCGATCGCGGGCGACACGACGCCGTTCTGCGTCAGCCCCCACGCCGACTCGGGCCGCGGCTCGGGATTGGGAGTCGTCTTGATCACCGTCAGCGTCGCGCCGTCGATGAGGAGCGCCTCGCCGACCTCCGGAAAGCCGTGGAGGTTGACGCTGCTGGCGACGACCGCGAACTCGGGGCTGCCGTCCGGCGTGCTGCTGCCGGGGTTGCCGCACCGCGCTCCGGGGATCGGCGCCGGCGTCACGGCGCAGCGGCCGGCATCGCCGACCGGGATCAGCAGCATCCCGAACTCCTCGGTGACCGAGAAGCGGCTCAACGGCGCCGGGTCGTCGGGCTGCGCCAACGGGCTTCGGATCGTCGTCGCGTCGGCGTTGGCAGCGAGGGCGATGCTCGGGTCGCTGCCGGCGATGTCCTCGCCGCGATAGACGTACACCCGGCCCGCGGAGGCGCACGGCCTCGCCGGGACGAAGGTCTGCGTCGCGCACTCGGACTCCGGGTGTGCGGTGGCCTGGGTCTCGAGATAGTCGGTGGCGGCGACGAGGACGTCGCCGAGGTCGGCGCCGGTCGCATCGAGATCGCCGATCGCCGCACGCGAGGCTGGCGGGTAGGGGCACTCGTTCTCCGTCGTGGCGAGCCCCCCGAAGCCGCCGCACGGCGGCTGGCCGGAGGGGGAGAGGACCGTGCGGCCGTAGCGCGCATCGACGCCCGCGGCGACGGTCGCCGCGCGGTCGGCCGCAGGCATCAGGAGGCGCTTGAGCAGCGCCCCGCTGCGCCCGTCGAAGACGTAGACGATGCCGAGACTGTTGTTCAGCGCCGGGTTCGGAGCCCCGGTGGCGGGGTCGACGTCGACGCCGCTGGCCGCGACCAGGTGCTCGGGCACTGCGTCCAGCGGTCCGACCGTGGCGGCCGTGCAGGGTTCGCCGGCCGCGCCGGCGAAGCCGGGACAGCTTCCGACGTCGGCGAGCTTGGCGACGGCCGAGCCGAAGCCGGACGGGCGATCGCCACCGCCGCCGGGCACTCCGGGGTCGACGTCCGGCAGCGCGTAGCGGCGCAGCGTCGTGCCGTCCTCTCCGCTGATCACGTTGACCTGCCCGGCGCCGAGCGTGGTGCCGTGCTTGTCGGTGCCCGTCAGGACGTCGTCCTCGCCGTCGCCGTTGACATCGCCGACGTTCGTCAGGCTCAGCGCGAAGCGGCCGTTTTGCAGCGGGGACGGCGAATCGACGCGTTGCACCTCGTACGTACGCGGCAGATCGGCCGACACAACGCCCGGCGCGATCAAGGCGATGAGCCATGCGGTCCCTACGATGCATGCGACCGCGGTCGCCGTCGTGAGGCGGCTATGCCTCGCAGCGCGCGTCAGAGTCATGTCGCTTCCCCCTGCCGTGTGATCGCTGGTCGTCCGCTCGCCGGGCGACCCACCGTCGGACGCTAGCTCCGCGCGATGCGCGCCGCTAGATGACTTCGTCATGCAGCAACTCGCCTCGTCTCGCTGCTCGTGGTTGCGCGGGAGCGACGCGTCGAGATCGTCGACGTCGAGGAGGCGGACACGCTCGGCGTCGGCTCGGGGCCGCGGCGCTCGTTGTCAGACGTGTCCAGGCCGGCCATGAGCTCGAAGAAGGTGTTGGGGTCGTTGAGCTCGTCGCAGCTCGGCGCCCCCTCGACCATCGGGAAGACCTGCTCGAAGACGGGTCCAAGCTCGGTACGGAGGAACTCCGTGTCCTGAAACGGCTCGCCGTCGAACTCGGTGATCACGAGGATGTTGTCGAGGTTCACGAGCGATCGCGCCCGCCTGGGTGCACGTCAGATGCGATGCGCCCAGTGCGACGTGCGTGGAGGGGCGGCGACAGCCCGGTGAGGACCGGCCGGCTGCGATCGCGCGATCGCGCGACGTCTGCGTGTTGGCGGCCCCTGCGACGGGTAGCGCTGCTCGCTGATGAGCGACGACGCAACGAAGCCGTGCACGCGCTGCGGCGGCCGCGGGAAGTACCCGTCGCCTGACAAGGGCCCGCTCGTGCAGGTCACGTGCACCGCATGCGACGGCTCGGGCCGCGTGCCCGCCGACGCACCCGACGAGCCGCCGCCGGAGGAGCCCAAGCAGATGCCGTTCGGCTCCAGCCCGGATTAGCGTGAGGCGGCATGCCGCATCCAGCGGCGCCGTCGAGCGTCCGTCGTCGGCGACCTCGAGTTGACAGAACTCGGTCGCATCCGCGCGGCTCCGCCAGCGCGGACACGCTCTCATCGAAGGGCGTGCAGGAGCTGTTCCCAGCTCGCTCCTCGTAGTCGGGACAGCAGCGCTCCACCACCGCGCCGAAGTACCCGCACGGGGTACCGCTCACGGTCGTCAAGGGGGACCCCGATACCGGCCAGATCTGCACAAGCTACGTCGAGCGGCAGAACCTCACGATGCGGCACGCGCACGAACCAGATTCCGGCGATGGCCGCAGGGTCGCGGATCACCCCTGGGCGCTGCGCGAGATCGCCGCGCTACTCGATTGACGGCGCAGACGGCGAAGCGCCTTAGCGAGTTCCGAAGTTCGGCTCGACGCCCGACTGGCGGCGCGGATGTGCGGCAGGCGAACGCCGGACGGACACGTCAGCCCGTGGTCGCCTGCTCGGCAGGCGATGGCCCGGGTTCGACGCGTGTCGGGCGTCGCAGCGGCGCGCCGCCGCGCGCGGCGGCCAGCGTGCGCGGGTCGACGGGGATCCCGAACCCGTCCGCGAGCCGTGTGAGGTGGTTGAAGATGCCGACGACGTGCGCCACCTCGAGGCAGTCCTGGTCGCTGAAGCCGAGCGCCCGCAGCCGGTCCCAGTCCGCGGGCGTGACGTCGTGGGGGTCCAGCGAGAGCTTGTAGGCGATCTCGCACAGCGCACGCGTACGCGGCGCCAGGTCGAGCTCGCGCCAGGTCCCGGCGTGGATCGCCGCCGCCAGCTCGTCATCGCCCCCCTCGGCACGCAGAAACTCTGCGTGGGAGGTCGTTCAGTAGAAGCAGGTCTGCGCCGACGCCGCGACGGCGGCGATCATCTCGCGCTCCTGGCGGCTGAGCGGCCCGGGCGCGAACATGACCGCCCCGAAGAGCTGCTGGAACGCCGGCCCGATGCGCGGGTGGGCCGACAGCAGGCGCCCCATCGCGGTCGGGAAGCCGAAGTCGTACGGGTGGTCGCCCGGGCGCTCCAGCGCCTCGGGTAGCTCGATGTAGGCCTCGTCGCTCATGACGCCGCGACACCGTAGCCGGTGGCGTCGTCGCGCGTCGAACGTGAGCGCGGCCGCGCTCCGTGCGGCCGGTGCCCGAACGACTGCCCCAACGGGGGTCGCGACGGCGTGGCCCGACGGGCTAGTGTCATCGTCGTGCACGCTCGCGCCGTCGACGCCCGATCACCTCGTCGCGAGCCGCCGGTACGCCCGGCCACCCGGCGCGTACCGCCGCTCGGCGCAAGCGTGAGCGCGGGCTTGCGCAGCGACGGCGCGCACGACGCGCTTTCGTCGGTGCTCGCGCGCGCCGTCGCACAGCGCGGCGCTGCGGCGCACGGCCGACCACTGCTGCAGCGCACCGTCAACAGCGGCGCGCTGGCGCTGCACGCCGCGGGCTACAAGTCCCTGAGCCTGGTTCAGTTCAAGCAGTGGCTCGCGGCGAAGGCCGTCGACGGTGACGGCAAGACGACGAACGCGCAGAGGCACAAGCTGCACGAGGACTGGCTCGAGGACGTCAACGCCCGCCTCGCCGTTCTCATCGGCCGGGCGAGCGCCGCCGCCCGCGAACGCGAAGAGGCAGTCGACTACGCTGCCGGGTGGACGGCCGAGGATGCCGAGCTGACCGTGCTCACCGGGCGTGAGCTGACCGACGCGCGCGCCGACCTCGTCGAGCTGATCCGGCAGGCCTCCGGCAACCTCCACAGCCAGAAGATCGGCACGGTCGTCGGCGGCGGCAGCGTGTCGGGCAAGGGCGTCAAGAGGGTTGCCGGGCTCAACGATCCGAGCGCGCGGATCGACCGCCAGAACCCGCCACCGGGCAAGTACAACGTCCAGTACCAGACCGGCAACTCCTCGCACGCCTGCGTCATCTTCGTCAACGGCGACCCGAAGTCCGTCGTCCTCGCCAAGCTGCTGGCGTCGTTCGATCAGGGCCGGAAGCTCGTCTCGCCGCGCGGCTGAAGGATCCGCCGCGCCTACACGTCGTCGAGTTGTGGAAAGGCGCCCCGGGCGAGCGAGCGCACCGCGGATACGGCCGGAGCGCGCGTGCCCGCTCGACCCCGGCCGCGTCGAAGCGGCCGAGGCCGATGGGCAGGCGACGACTACTCCTCGTCGTGTTCGTGCTCGTCGTGCAGTCCGCCACCGCCGCCGGTGCCGTCCTCGCCGTCCGCAGCGGTCTTCGGGCTCTTGAAGTTGCCCTTGCCCTTCACGCCATTCACGATCGACGTGTTCTGCGCGAAGGTGATCGTCGCGTGCGCGATCGCGTCGGACATCTGATCGAGGCCTTCATCGGAGTTGTTCGCGAACGTGTCGCAGGCGGCGTGGTAGCAGGGGTCGTAGGCGACGCCCGCGACGCCGCCGAACTTCACCTCCTGCGCCGGCGTCTTGATGCCCTCGGCGCCCGTGAACAGACCACCGGACGGGATGTTCGCGCCGATGAACGGGCCGTAGTCCGAACGGCCGTTGAAGGGCGTCGGCTCCGTCGTCAGCCCGGCGACCTCGGAGAAGTAGCCGTTGAACACCGACTCGATCACGCCCGATCCCTCCTTGCAGCGCTCGATGCACCCGGCGGGGATCGTGCCCGTGCCGGTCGAGTCGTCCCCGTCGTAGACGAAGCGAGCGAAGTTCGGCGACCCGACCATGTCGAAGTTCAGGTAGAGCGCGATCCTGTTGCCCTCCGCCGGGCTCAGCGACTGGACGTAGCGGGTCGCCCCGATCAGGCCTGACTCCTCGGCACTCCACCACGCGAAGCGCACCTTGTTCGTCGGCTTGACCTTGCTCATCTGGATCGCGGTCTCGAGGATCGCCGCCGAGCCCGAGCCGTTGTCGTTGATCCCCGGCCCCGCGGTCACCGAGTCGAGGTGCGCGCCGACCATCACGACGTTTTCGTCATTGCCGCCCGCGGTCTCGGCGAGCACGTTGTAGGTGCTCAGCGGCTGCGCGCCGGTGTCGGTCCTGACGCGCATGACGACCGGACCGCTTGCGGTCTGCGTGCGCAACGACTGGCCGAGCGCCTGCGTCAGCCCCAGCGACGGGATCGCCGACAGGCCGCCGGCCTCCCCGAGCGTGCCGTTCACGACCCCCGGGATGTTGTTGTAGATCAGGATCGCCGACGCCCCAGCCGCCGCGGCGTTCGTCGTCTTGATCCGGAAGGTGCAGACGCCGCGTTCGACGAGCGCGATGCTCCCGGCTGCGAAGCCGGCGAAGTCGGCGGGGTCGCAGCCGTTGCGGTTGCCCGTCGGCTGCGCCAGCGGAGCCGTCACGGCGCCGCTGCCGGAGTACGACATGATTCGGAAGTCGTTGCCGTTGACGTAGGCGGTCGGAGTCGGGGAGATCTGGTCGAGCGTCGACGGCGAGCGCTCGAAGAACGCGTCGTAGACGAACTCGAAGGTCGTCGGCTGATAGCCGGCGTCGCGCAGCCTCGCCATGACGTACTGGGCCGACAGGTCATGGCCCTGCAGGCCGGCGAAGCGGTTGCCGCCGGACATGTCGGCGATCGACTGGAACGCCGCCTGGTGTGCGCGCACGCCCTCGAGCGTCACCGCAGCGCGCAGCTTCTGCGAGTTGTTGTTGTTGGCCGCTGCGAACGCCGTACCCGTGCCCAGCAACGACAGCGCGGCAGCGAGCGCAGCCGCCCCTCCGGTCAGGTGCCTCACGACTCTCACTCCTCTACGTGGTTGCAGCGAACGTCGGCGAGCATAGGCAGAGCCGGGAAGCCGAGTGTGTCGGGTAGATCACACAGCGCGCCGCCTACGAGTTGACGTAATCGCCGTTATCGAGCGTTGCGACGGCGCGCTGGGGGCCTACGTGTCGCGCCGCGCGTCGCGCAGGATCCAGAACAGCGTCGCCTCGCCGACGCCGAGGTTGCGCCAGCCGACGATCGGCGTCTCGTCGAGGAGCAGCGCCTCGCCGGTTCGCAGCACCGGGCGGCCGGTCTCGAGCAGGACCTGGACGAGCCCGCTGGCGACCGCGACGAGCTCCGTGCCCTTGTGGGAGATGTGCGGATGCGCGGTGCCGCGGCGCGGCAGCCGCACGACGTAGGCGCGCATCCCGGCCTCGCGGTCGTCGAGCAGCGGCAGCGGCTCGCTGCGCTCGTCGGCGCGGCGGCGCGGCGGGTAGCGGCCGCGCCCGAGGCGGTAGCCGGTCGCGACCTCGCCGCGAAGCAGCTCGTCGAGCGTGATGTTCAGCCCGGTCGAGAGCTCGAGCACCGTCTCGAGCGACAGCCCGCGCTGGCCGCGCTCGGCCTGCGAGATCGCGCTCGCAGAGACGCCCGCGATGCGCGCGAGGTCGGTCTGGCTGAGGTTTCGCTGCAGCCGCGCGGCGCGCAGCGCGGTCCCGATCCGGGCGACGACGGGCGCCGGCGTCAGGACCGGTACGCCGCCGTCGTCGACGCAGCGGAAGACGCTGCCCTCGACGCCGGGCGGCCGTCCCTCCGCCTTGGCGACGCGCAGGCGGTCCTGGTCGAGCAGAAAGACGCACTGCGTGATCTCCTCGACCGTGCGCCGCATGGCCGCGTGCTCGTCGGCGGCCGGCATCGACCAGTAGGCGATCGCGCCAAGCTCCAGCAGCTGCGGGCAGCAGGTGGCGAAGAAGCGGCCGGCCACGTCGGCGCCCCAGCGCGCGGCGATGACCTCCAGCCCGTCGAACAGCAGCAGGTTGCGCTCCGTGCCCTGGCAGCGCTTGAAGATCGCGTGCAGCAGCGGCGCCGGCTGCGCGAGGCTGCTGTCCGGTCGGGCGTCGAGGACGTCGAAGCCGGGATAGTCGGGAGCCGTGTCCTGCAGGCGGACGAACAGCCGGTGGTCGTAGGGCACGTCGCTGGCGGCGATCGCACGGTAGAAGGGCTCCGCGGTCGCGCCGTCGGCGACCTGGAAGACGACGTTGTCGCCCCAGAACAGCCCGCCGAGCGCCTGATCGAGGCCGTCGACGCCGCTCGCCGCCACGTCTCCCTCAAGCGTGGGTGTCAGTTCCCGTCCCACATCGGCCATGGCGTGAAGCATAGCTTCTGATTTCGATGGGTCCTGTTGCGTGGGCTCTAGCCTCCGGGACCGGTCCTGAGATGACGGCCGCGCTTCGACGACGGCGCGACCGTCCGAAACGGCGGGCTGACGCCCGCAGGGAGCTGCCCACATTGTGCTTTAAGAACCTGCCGATCGAGTTCGACGCCCAAGGCAACGCGACGCTGAAGCCCGGCGTCGCGAATCCGTACGCCTACACGGAGACGCCGCTTGCGACGCCGATCGAGGACGACCCCGCGCGGATGAAGGAGCTGTTCGATCGCAACGGCGCCGTGCGCCGGGTCGACTTCGACCCCGTGACGCGCGTCGCGGGTGCGCTGGCGTTCCACACGGTCGTCGACCTCGAGAACCGCCAGGTGCTGGAGACGGCCTCGATGGCGACGCTGTTCCGTGGCTACGAGATCATCCTGAAGGGTCGCGACCCGCGTGACGCGATCTTCATCTCCAGCCGCGCGTGCGGCGTGTGCGGCGGCGTGCACGCCAACACCTCCGCGCTGGCGTGCGAGATGGCGTTCGGCATCCACCCGCCGCCGATGGGCATCGTCGCGCGCAACCTCATGCAGGCGGTCGAGTACCTCTACGACCACCCGATCCACCTGTCGCTGCTGGCCGGGCCGGACTTCTCGGAGCCGGCGGTCCGCGAGACGAACCCGGAGATCTGGGAGCGCGCGGAGAACACGCTGTGCCGCGGCACCGCCACGCACGGCTATCAGTACATGTCGCAGCTGATGACGGACCTGACGCCGCTGACGGGCAAGCTGTATCTCGAGGGCCTGTACTACACGCGCCTGGCGCGTGAGGCCTACGTCCTGATCGGCGGCAAGTTCCCGCATCCGCAGACCGTCGTGCCCGGCGGCATCAGCTCCACGATCGACGCGTCGGACCTCAACGAGATCATGCTGCGCGTCGTCAAGTACTTCGACTACGGCCGCAAGGTCGTCGCGCTGTGGAACGACCTGGCGGAGTTCTTCTACGAGGTCAACCCGAAGTACCGCGACATCGGCACCCGTCCGGCGAGCATGCTCGAGCCCGGTCAGTGGGACGACCCGTACGCCTACGACGGCACGTACGAGAACTGCGACGAGTGGGGCCGCCGTCGCTGGGCGCCGCCCGGCGTCGTCGTCGGTGGCGAGCTGGTCACGACGAGCCTGCAGATGCTCAACGCGGGCGTCGAGGAGTTCGTCGAGCATGCGTTCTACGAGGAGTGGGCGCAGGACGGCGCGCGGTTCTCGACGGACCCGGCGGGCAACCCGCTGTCGCCGTGGCACCCGTGGAACAAGGAGACGATCCCGAGGCCGACCGCCACGTCGTGGAAGGACAAGTACTCCTGGTCGACGGCGCCGCGCTGGGACCGCCAGGCGATGGAGACGGGCGCCTACTCGCGCATCTGGGCGACGGCGCAGACGGGCGGCAAGGACTTCCGCGACTCGCCGTTCCTGAACTCGACCGGGCACAGCCTGCAGATCGAGCTGCCCAAGGCCGCGCTGCCCAACGACCTGATCGAGTGGCACGTGCCCGAGTCGTGGGGCGCCTTCGAGCGCAACCGCGCCCGCGCGTACTGCATCCTCTACACGGCCGCGATCGCGTACGACAACCTGCTGCTCGCCTACGACCTCATCCGCAAGGGCGGGCCGGACGCGCGCATGTCGACGCCGTACAAGATCCCCAAGGACCACGTCGTCGGCGTCGGCCTGTGGAGCGCGGGCCGTGGCTACCTGACGCACCACATGGAGATGGACAACGGGGTCATCGAGAACTACCAGATCCTGACGCCGTCGACGTGGATGGCGTCGCCGAAGGATCCGTTCGGCAACCCCGGCCCCTACGAGGAGGCCGTGCTGGCCACGCCGCTGCTGGAGAACTACGAGAAGCCGGAGGACTTCAAGGGCATCGACGTGCTCCGCGCGATTCGCAGCTTCGACCCGTGCATGCCGTGCACCACGCACC
>Ga0247713_1000006_pt1 | contig 181625 bp, 181 predicted proteins | sample 21E_NmetaG_FD_189936 | JGI IMG/M metagenome (GOLD analysis project Ga0247713, IMG submission 189936) | Soil microbial communities from hillslope of Landscape Evolution Observatory, University of Arizona, Oracle, AZ, United States - 2-1-E_N | ecosystem: Engineered > Artificial ecosystem >... | reverse complement strand
GCCGTGGCGTCGGCTCGGGCGACACCCGAGCCGACGCCGAGACCAACGCCCGAGCCCACCCCGAGACCAACGCCCGAGCCCACGGCGGCACCGGAGCCGCCTCCAGCAACGCCGCCGCCGGCGGCCGCCCGGACGGTCACGGTGCGCATCCCTGACCAGGATTTCGTGGGCGACTTCGATGGCCGCGGGAGCAATCAATACAAGGGCCGAACCGCGTCCTGGGTGTACGGACTTGGCACGCCGTACCACACGATGACGGCCGACTTCCGGCTCAGTGAGGAAGGCAACATCGGACGGCGCGCCTCATTGACGATCGTCGGCATGGACGGCGAGAACGAGCGCAAGAACATGACGCGGGTCGTGCTCAACGGGACGACGATCTACCAGGGGCCCAATCCACTGCCCAATGACTTCTGCTGCGGACCTTCGGGGCCGGGCAACTGGGGGTCCGTCACCTTCGAGATCCCTGGCGAGCTGCTGCGCCGCGACAACACGCTGAGCATCAGCAACCTCGAGCCCAACGACTGCACCCGCTGCCCGACCTACGTCATGGTCGACTACGTGGAGCTCGAGTACCGCCTTCGACCGTGATCGCCGTCCAGCGCCCGAGCTCGAGGCCCCGGTAAGTCCATGAGGTAGGCGGCATCTGCGCCGGCAAGCCGTAAGTGACGCGCGCGGCCAAAAACTGGTCTGCAGAATTCGTACAATCGTTCTACGCAGCCGTGTGGAGCGCGGGCGTCAGGCAAGGGGGTGGTGGCACGGGCATGTCGGCCACGCCAGAGAGGGACCAGCCGCCGGGCGGAGCCGAACGCTTTCCGCCGGCCGGGATGCGCCTCGCGCAGGCCCGACCATATCCGCCGGCACGCTCGGCGAGCGGGCTCGAGATGGGCGTCGCGACGCGTGGACGCGGGCCGCGGTCGCGCCGACCTCCCCAACGGCAGGATGGAGCCCCGAAAGCCGCGCTGGTCGTCGTGCTTGCACTGTTTGTGCTCATCGGGGCGGTCATCATCGTGCCCCCCTCGCTCACCCGCGACAGCAACACTGGCGCAGGCAACGTGCTGCCCACGTCTTCGCCCGCGGCCACGGCCCGGCCCACACAGGTAGCCGCCGCCCCCCTCCTGTCACCGCCGCCGACCCTGGCACCCACAACGCAGCCGACTTTGGCCCCGACCGCACCGCCGACCCGGCCGCCGACAGCCTCCCCTGCACTGCTACCGCCGGCAACGCCATCGCCGGAGCCGACGCCGAAGCCAACGCCCGAACCCACCCCGCGGCCGACCCCGCGACCGACTCCTGAGCCAACGCCAAAGCCCACCCCGGCGCCCACGCCACGGCCAGAGCCACAGGAGGCTGTCGTGCGCATCGACGACGGGCAGTTCGCCGGCGCATTCGGCGGCCGACGAAGCAACCGCTACCTGGGCCGGTCGGCGTCATGGGTCTATGGCCAGGGAACGCAGTGGCACACGATGACGGCGAACTTCAAGCTGCGTCTGCAGGGCGAGCTGACAAGGCGCGCGACGCTGACCCTCGTAGGCATGGATGGCGAGAACCCGGGCAAGAACCGCATCGCCGTGACGCTCAATGGCGAAGTGATCTATCGCGGCCGGAACCCGCTGCCCAACGACCAGTGCTGCGAGGAACCCGGCAATTGGGGCAGTGCCACGATCGACTTCCCGGCGAGCCTGCTCAGGCGCAACAACACGGTCAGCATCACCAACCTCGAGCCGGACGACTGCACGCGCTGCCCGGTGTACGTCATGGTCGATTACGTGGAGCTCACCTACCGCTTCCGTCCCTGAGCTAGACGGCCTGCCGCTCGGCTTCCAGGACCCGCAGGCTGGGCTCCAGCAGCGCAATGTCCGCCAGCACAGCGGTGACCACGTGCTTTCCGAGCGGGCGCAGGGCGGCGCGGACGGCGGCACCCGCAGTAGGCCCGATCCCGACCGGCCAGCCGGCACCATCGAGCTTGGCGACCCAGCCGTGTGAGCCACGCCGGAGGCTGACGGTGACCGGCCATCCGGGCGTCGCCGACGTAACGCTGAAGCGAATAGAAGCGCTATCCATGGCGCGCATCGTCGGTCATCCCCGTGCCACCTTCCGTGTCACGCTTTCGCGGAGATTGATAGCCCGCGCTGGACCTAGCGGGTTGCGCGGGCAGCGCCGCGGCGTCGAGACTCTTGCCGTGCCTCGAGTCGACGAGATCCTGCGCTATCTGCGCGAAAGCCTGTGGTTCATCCCTGGCATCCTGGCCATCTCATCGCTGGTCGTCGCCGGCCTTCTGGTGCTGGTCGACACGCACCTTGGGGAGACCGGGCAGGAGATCCCCTTCATCTACGCCGGCAGCGTCGACGGTGCGCGCGAGGTCCTTTCCACCATCGCCATGTCGATGCTCACCTTCACCGGCCTCGTTTTCTCGATAACGATGCTCGTCCTGCAGGCGGCGTCGAGCCAGCTGTCGCCCAGGGTCCTGCGAACCTTCCTGCGTGACCGCAGCAATCAGGTCGTCCTCGGCATGTTCGTGGCGACGTTCCTGTTCGCACTGGTCGTCCTGCGCTATACGCGGTCGGACGGCGACAACGGGGAGGGCGGCCTTGTGCCGGGCCTCTCGATCGCCGCCTCGTTCGTGCTGCTGGTGGCGAGCATCGGCGCGTTCATCTACTACATCGACCACATGGCCCACGCGATCCGCGCCAGTACGGTCATCCACAACATCGCCGCAGAGACGCGAACGGTGCTGGAGGACCTGTTTCCAGATCCTGTGGGCGAGGCCGAAGAGGGCGATGAGGCCGAAAAGCTGGGTGCTGCCGACGACGGGTCCGACAGGCAGGCTGCGCTCCCCGACGGCGAGGCCACCCATCACGTGCGGGCGTCGAAGTCGGGCGTCCTTGTGGCCGTCGACGAAAAGCGCCTGCTGAAGGCGGTCGGGCGCCAGGACGGTGAGACGCAGGAGCGGTTCGTCGAGATGGTGCCCCTGATCGGCGACTACGTGCCGGAGGGATCGACGATCTTCCGGGTGTGGGGAGACTGGGATGAAGACGAGCTGAAGGGACTTCAGGGATCCATCGAGATAGGTCAGGAGCGAACGCTCGACAAGGACGCGGGAGCCGGCATTCGGCAGCTGGTCGACATCGCCCTCCGAGCCCTCTCACCTGGCATCAACGACCCGACCACCGCGGTCCAGGCGATAGACCGGATCCACGACATCCTGTACCGCATCGCCCAGCGCAGGATCCCCTCCCCGCTGCGGCGCGACCCCACGGGCAAGGCCATCCTCTACCTGCGCCGGCCGGGCTGGTCCGACTACGTGCTGCTGTCGGTCGAGGAGATCCGGCTGACCGCGGAAAGCCAGGTGCACGTCCTCCGTCGCATGCGTCAGATGCTGCTGAGCCTGCTGGAGGTCGCCCCCATCGAGCGACGCCCACCCATCGAGGCGGCGATCGAGCGGATCGACCGCAGCGCGGCACGAGGACTGGATGACGAGCTCGACCGGCGCGTGGCCCGCGCCACTGACGCGCACGGCCAGGGCCCCATGACCACCTGACCGATGCCCAAATGACCGATGACCGCCTGACTGCGAGTTCGAGCGATGTTGCCTGACTGGCTGCTGGCCGATCCTGACAACCTGGCGCGTACGGTGGTGGTGGGCATCGGGTCGTATGCCGCGCTGGTCGCGATGCTGCGGCTGACTGGCAAGCGAACGCTTGCCCAGATGAACGCCTTCGACTTCATCGTCACGGTTGCGATGGGATCGACGCTGGCAGCGATCTTCGTCCAGCCCAACGTCTCGTTTGTCGAAGGCGTGCTAGCCCTCGGCCTCTTGCTCGGGCTCCAGTTCGTGGTGACGTTCGCGACGGTGCGTTCGCGGGCCATGCTGAGACTGGTCAAGAACGAGCCAAAGCTCCTGCTCTACCAGGGTCGCATGCTCGATGAGGCGCTGAAGACCGAACGTGTCTCGCCGGAGGAGGTCCACCAGGCCATCCGGTCGAAGGGGCGGTCCAGCGTCGACGAGGTACACGCCGTGGTGCTCGAGACGGACGGCACCTTCAGCGTCATCGCCGACGCACCAGCGGGCCGGCCAACAGCCCTGCAGGGGCTTGCGCGCCCCGATCAGGACGGCTGAACGCGGCCGCCCACGCTAGACACCGAAGAACTCGCGGCACTCCTCCAAACCCTCTACGAGGACCACTGGCCGTTCCCGTGCCTGCCAGAGGTCGCGAGTCATAAGGAAGCCGATCGCCTCCCGCAGCTGTCCCTGGGTCTCGACGTGCTCGACACCGGTCTCCTCGTAGCCAAGCGAGCGGCTGACCGCGATCGACGCCGCGTTATCGGTGAACGCCGAAGTGGTCACCATCTCGGCACCCAGATGCTCGAAGGCGAAGGCCAGCACGGCCGAGCGCATCTCCTTCCCGTAGCCCCGGCCCTGGAAGGGAAGGCCCAGCCACGAACCCGTGGAGACTGACCGATGCTCGGCGAACCCGCCGGCCGAGATGGCCTGCGCGCCGGCCGCTCGGCCCTCGGCCCACACGCCGAGCTCGAGCTGCCAGCTTTCAGGCCGCCAGTTGGCCCGCGTCGACCAGTGGTATTGAAGGAAGCCACGCTCGAACCCGGGACTGGGGGTCTGCGTCCACGGCTCGAGAAATGGCATCTGCGCGGGGTCGTGGACGCCAGCCAGCGCTACGGCCACAAGCTCGAACAGGTCAGGGTCGGTCGGCAATCGCAGCTCAAGCCGCTCGGTCCGAATGCGCAGCCCAAAGAGCGGCCAGTAGAACACGGTCCGGATCATAGGCGGGCGGCGCCACGGTGGGGGCCGTGCGACCATCCCCCGATGTGCGGTCGAATGACCCAGCAGACCGATCCGGCCGAAGTCGCTCAAGCTTTCGTAGCCGAGATCCGCGAGGTCGACACAGCCAGCCTGCGAGATCTGGGGCCCCGTTACAACGTCGCGCCGACGCAGCCCCTGATCGTGGTCACCCAGCGCGAGGATGGCCGCTACGTGGAGCGCCACCGCTGGGGATTGGTTCCGCCGTGGGCCAAGTCGGTATCGGTCGGTTCGCGAATGATCAACGCCCGCGCCGAGACGATCGCCAGCAGCAGCGCCTTTCGTCCGTCCTTCCTGCGCCGGCGCTGCATCGTGCCGGCCGACGGCTTCTACGAGTGGTGGCGGGAGGGGCGCCGGCGCTTGCCGTACCTCATCTCGCGGACCGACCGCGCGCCGCTGGCGATGGCAGGCATCTGGTCTCCCTGGCGCGACCCGCTCACGGGGGACTGGCTGCTGACGGCGGCGGTGGTGACAACGCAGGCCAATCGAACCGTCGCCCGGCTGCACGATCGGATGCCCGTGCTGCTGGCCGAGCAGGCAACAGACCTTTGGCTCGACCCGGATCTGCCCGACGAGGGACCGCTGCTCGACCTGCTCCGGCCGGCGGATGAAGATCTGCTCGAGCTGACTCCGGTTTCGACCCGACTCAACAACGTCGCCAACGAAGGTCCGGACCTGCTCCTGCCCGCGACGGACGCCGCCCCGCCGGCAGCCGAGCCGTTGACGCTCTTTGGCTAGAGCCCGCGCAGGAAGATGCCGAGCAGCATGACCACTGTCGCCGCAACGTAGGCGAGGATGCCGATCGTCTCCCCGCTTACGCCGGCCACGGCGGGGATCAGCCCGAGGAAGGTGCCCAGCACGCCGACCACGACCAGCACCAGCGCGACCGCCACGGTCGCGTTGCGCGGGGCACGCTGGCTGCCGAAACGCCTCGTCACCCTCACAGCCCCTTCAGGTACGAGCCGGCGATGAGCAGCAACGGCGCGAGGGCCAGCGCGACGTAGGCGGCCAGCTCCTCGCGCAGCAGATCGATGATCGTCGACTCGATGCCACGCGGCAGGTCGAGCTCGCGGACAAGGTCGAGCACTTGGTCCAGAGGCAGGTAGGCCAGCGCAAGGCCGAGCGCGGTCAGGGCCACGGCCGCGGCGACGGTGACCATCCGCGGCGGGTTGGGTCGGAGCACGTGCGCGAGTATAGGCGCGTGAGCGATGTGCACGAAGGCGCCTCCTGGTGGCGGCGCGGCGTCATCTATCAGATCTACCCGCGCTCCTTCCAGGATTCGGACGGGGACGGCATCGGCGACCTGGCCGGCCTGCGCCGTCGGCTCGACCACCTCCAGTGGCTGGGCATCGACGCAGTCTGGCTGTCGCCCATCTTCCCCTCGCCGATGGCCGACTTCGGCTACGACGTGGCCGACTACAACGCCGTCGACCCAATGTTCGGCAGCTTCGGCGACCTCGACGAGCTGATCGCGGAGCTCGACCGGCGCGGCATGCGCCTGCTGCTGGACCTGGTTCCGAACCACACCTCGGATCGGCATCCGTGGTTCCTCGAGTCCCGTTCGTCGCGCGACAACCCGAGGCGCGATTGGTACATCTGGCGCGATCCGGCGCCCGACGGCGGCCCACCGAACGAGTGGCAGAGCGCGTTCAAGGGCAGCGCCTGGGAGTGGGACGAGCACACCGGCCAGTACTACTTCCACGCATTCCTGAAGGAGCAGCCGGACCTCGACTGGCGCAACCCACAGGTGCGCGCGGCGATGCACGACGTGCTGCGCTTCTGGCTGCAGCGGGGAGTCGCCGGCTTCCGGATCGACGTGATCTGGCTGCTGGCCAAGGGGGTGGAACTCGAGCCCGGCCAGCCCGCCCAGGAGGACGGGATCGGCGGCGATCAGCCAGCCGTGCACGCATACATCGCCGAGCTGCGGGCGCTGGCCGGCGAGTTCGACGACGCCCTGCTGGTCGGCGAGCTCTACCTCGAGCCGGAGCGACTGATGGCCTACTACGGCACGCGCGGCGAGGGTCTGCAGCTGCCGTTCAACTTCCAGCTGGTCGAGCAGCCGTGGGACGCACAGACGCTGTCGCCGATCATCGCCCGCTACGAGGAGCTCCTGCCCCAGGCCGGCTGGCCAAACTGGGTGCTGGGCAACCACGACAAGCCGCGCATCGCCTCACGAGTGGGCGCGCGCCAGGCACGCGTGGCGGCGGTGATGCTGCTCACCCTGCGCGGCACGCCGACGATCTACTACGGTGACGAGATCGGCATGGTGGACGCAGAGGTTCCGGCCGACCTCCAGCGCGATCCACAGGGTCTGCGCGGGGGTGCCAGTCGCGACCCGCAGCGCACGCCCATGCGCTGGGACGGATCGGCGACCGGCGGCTTCACCGATGGGACGCCCTGGCTTCCCATCGGCCCGTCGCTCGCGACGATCAACGTGGAGGCTCAGCGCGAAGACCGCGGCTCGATGCTGACCCTTCACCGCAGCCTGCTCGAACTCCGTCGCCGCGAACCCGCGCTCAATGTCGGCCGTTTCCAATCGCTCGGCGCGGACGGCGACGTGCTGGCCTATGAGCGCAGCTTCGAGGAAACCACGTTTCTCGTCGTGCTCAACCTTGGCAGCAGCCCGGCGCGAACCGAGGTCGGCCGCTCCGGCCGGGTGGTGGTGTCGACCCACGTTGGGCGTGAGGACCGGCTGGTGGTCGGGGAGGTGGACCTTTCGGCCGACGAAGCCGTGGTCATCCGCGTCGATCCCGGCGACTAGCCGGCGTCCGCTCCGAGCCCAGTGGTTGCCGGTCGCCAGGGCACCCATTCGCTGCCATTCCACCAGCGATGCCACAGTGCACCATCGCGCCCGACCGCCAAGACGTCCAGGGGATCCGCGCCCCATGACGAGCAGGCCGGGCGGTGGCTCGGATCCAGCTCGCCGCCGAGGCTTTCCCAGTCGTGCCAGCCCCGGCCATCCCAATAGCGGTTCCACAGCTGCCCGTCCGGGAAGACGGCGAACACCTCCATCTCGTTCACGTCCCAGGCGGTGGCTGCCGGGCCCGAGGCGGGCGCCCCTCCCAGGGCCTCTGCTGCCGACCATTCGCCATCCGACCACCAGCGGTGCCAGAGACCGCCATCGCGGCCGACCCAGAACAGGTCGAGCCTGCCTTCGCCCCAGGAGACCGCACAGAGGTCTTTCATGCGTCCACTCCCGTCCCTGTCCGGCTACAGCCGGCTACGAAGTTGCGCTGGACGCGGCGCGCCTCGTCCGGCCTCATGGCAACGGCTGGCCGCCTACCAGCAGCCGCACCGGCTCGGCGAACGCAGCGAAGATGACCAGCACCCCGGCGATCCGCATCAGCCGCGTGTGGTTACGGGCAAGCCAACGGGCAACTCGCTGCGCGGAGGCCGCGCCGACCAGCGACAGCCCGATCAGCGGCAACCCGAAGCCAATCCCGAAGACGACGAAGCCGAGCATCCGCGTCGCCACTTCCGTCACGCCGATCGAGATGGCCAGCAGGGCGACCACGAACGGGCCGGCACACGGCAGGGCGACCGGCCCGAAGGCGAGACCATAGACGTAGGCCTGGGCCAGCGGCTGACGCACCAGCGGCACCCTGACGCTTACCAGCCGGGCGAAGGGATTGACGCCGGCCACCATCAGCAGGCCAAGGCCCACGAGCACGACCGTCGTCAACGGCACCAGGTAGCCGAGAAGGCTGCCCAGTGATACGGACAGCACGAGGACGAGTGCGCCGACGAGGATCACTGCGGTCACCACTCCGAGAACGACCAGCAGGCCGTACAGCGCGGGGGCGCGGGCAGTGCCGGCCGCGTCCTGGCGCGCCACGAGCATCGCGAGGAAGGCCGGATAGAGCGGCAGCAGGCACGGACTTGCGGCGCTGGCAAAGCCGAGCACGAACGAGCTGGCGAGGGTCTCGAACAAGGGTCGGTACCCGCCGGCCGACCGGAACGCCTACGGCAGCCCGGCCGCGAAGCGCTCCGCGAGCTGCTCCGCCGAGGCAAATCCGAAGCTCGCCTCGACGGACCCGTCGGGCGCGATCAGAACCTCGGGCGTGGAGGGCGGGGACAGGATCTGATCGCCGAAGGACTGTGCCAGCGACCGAGCAACATCGCGCGAGGCCACTACGAAGTGCCACGGGTAGCCGCGCTCGTCGGCGTAGCGCGCAAGGTCAGCCTCGCTTTCATTCGGATCGACGTCCAGGCTGATGTAGACGATCTCATTGCTTTGGAGCGAAGCGAGCGCCTCGCGGGCCGCGTCCTGCTGTGCGCGGCAGTTGGTGCACCAGATGGCCATCGGCTCGACCACCACAAGCCGGCCAGCGAGGTCGTTGAGGGTGAAGGTCTCGCCGGTACGCACGTCGCGCAGCTCGGCCGTTCGCCACGTGTCCTGGGGCAGCGCGGGCGGCTGGGTCGGGGAACCGGCGGTGGGCGCCGGCTCGGCGGTGGGCCGTGTCGTCGGTTGTCCCCCGGCAGCCAACGTCGGGCTGCCTGCGGGGGGGACGGCGGTGGCCGGAGCCAGGGTGGTCGTGGCCGTGGGGGCCGGCTCCGTCGCCGGCGTAAGGACGGGATCGACTGCCTGTCCGCAGGCGGCCAGCAGCAGCGCCGTGGCCGCCAGCCAGGCCGCCAGGCGACCCGGTGCGCGTGAATACCGCCTGGCGCATCTCCGAGACACCCGGCAAGTATCCCAGCATGAGGTCGATACTGTGGCGCAGTTGTCACTGTGCCCGGCATGTCCCTCCGATTCGCACTCGAGACACGGGTGGAGCAGCGAGCGTGACCAGCAAGACCTATATCAACCCGGTCTACGACGGCTACTTCGCGGATCCCTTCGTGCTGCGCCACAGGACGGGCTACTACGCCTACGGGACCAACGACAGGGTTGACGCCACGCACGCATTCGAGGTTCTGCGCTCGGACGATCTCGTCAGCTGGTCATCGCTCGGCCGAGCGCTGCCGGCGGTCGAGGGGCTGCGCGCCTGCGACCACTGGGCGCCGGAGGTGGCGGAGCACGAAGGCCGTTTCTACATGTACTTCTCGGCCGGTGTGGACGATCGCGAGCATGCCCTGCGCGTTGCCGTCGCTGATCGGCCGGAGGGGCCCTTCAGCACCATGGGCGGGTCCCTGACGCCGCACGAGCGCTTCGCCATAGACGCCAGTCCCTTTCGTGACGACGACGGGCAGTGGTACCTGTACTACGCGCGAGACTGGCTCGAGGGCGAGCGAGTGGGCACGTCGCTGGTCGTCGACCGGCTGGTTGGCATGGACCGCCTCGCCGGCGAGCCGGTGCCCGTCCTGGGCGCAACGGCCGACTGGCAGCTCTATCGGCGGCAGCGACAGATGTACGGCAAGGTCTACGACTGGCACACCCTGGAGGGGCCCTTCGTCGTCAAGCGGCTGGGCCGGTACTGGTGCCTGTATTCAGGCGGTGCCTGGACCAGCGCCGGCTACGGCGTGTCCTGGGCCGTCGCTGACCATCCGCTGGGCCCATTCAGCGAGCCGCTGACAGACGGCCCCGCCCTGTTGCGGACGCGGCCGGGTCAGGTTCTCGGGCCGGGCCACAACTCGGTGGTCGTCGGGCCCGACGGTCAGGATTACCTGGTGTACCACGCCTGGGACAGCGCCCAGACAGCGCGCCGGATGTTCATCGACCGGCTCGACTGGACGGAGGAGGGGCCGCTCACCGCCGCCCCCACCACGACGGCACAACCCGCTCCGGAGCGACCGTCTATGCTTCCCGAAATTTCCCCCGATGGAAGCGATTAGTCGAGGTTCATCGCCATGACAGCCAACGCGGCAGTCGCGAGCCAGGATCAACTTTCGCTGGACGTCGAGACCCTCCATCGAGACGGGATCATCGGCGCCAAGGGGCTCTTCCCGCGGGACTGGGTAGATCGCCTGCGCGAGGACATGCTCGCCGCCTTCGATGCAGCCATCGATCGGCCGGGCGGTGCAGTCAGCCGCGGGCCGAAGCGGTGGTACGTGGAGGTGCACCCGGAGCAGATCCGCGGCTTCGTGGATCTGGTCAGCCATCCCTGGGTCAAGGGTATGTGCGCCGCCGTCCTGGGCCCAGACTACAAGTTCGTCGAGATCGGCTTTGACGTGCCCTTCCAGGGCGCGACGAACCAGCCCTGGCATCGTGACTTCCGATCGCCGGTGGAGACGTACCGCGATCGCCGGCTGAGCTCACTGGCTTTCAACGTGACGGGCGTCGACGTGACCCCCGACATGGGCCCGTTCGAGATCGCGCCGGGCACGCACTGGGAGGCGGGCCAGGAGTGGAACCACGGCATGTTTCCGCCGCGCGAGGAATGGCCACGGTTCCAGTCCCTCGCTGTTCGCAAGCTCCCGCAGATGGGCGACGTGTCCTGCCGCACCGCGCTGACGGTTCATCGTGGCACGGAGCACGCCTCTGCGACATCTCGCCCGGTTCTCATCCTGGGTGTCGTGGCGGCCGACGTGGCGAATCCCGAAGAGCACGATCTCCAGATCAGCCGCCACTTCTACGCCAGCCTCAGCCCGGAGGTCCAGCGCCACCTGCTCTGCAAGGTCGTCGACGAGCTGACTCCGCTGAGCCAGCGCCATGACATCGAAGGGCTGGTCATGGGGGTGGAGGAGTGAGCGCTCACCCCCCATCAGCCCGCTAGGGGGCGACATGCATCCATCACCACAGCTCCGCCGCCAGGACTGGCTGGATCTCAGCGGACGGTGGGGCTTCGCCCACGACGACGGCGACATCGGCCTCATGCAGGGCTGGAATGATCGTGCGGATCCGTTCGACCGGGTGATCGAGGTGCCCTACCCGCCGGAGTCACGGCTGTCGGGCATCCACGACCCCGACGAGCACCCCGTCGTCTGGTATCGGCGCGGCTTCCGGCTGTCGGAGGTGCCCGGATACAGCCGCGGAAAGAAGCTGCTGCTGAAGTTCGGCGCAGTCGACTACTCGGCCTGCGTCTGGGTCAACGGCCACTTCCTCACCCGTCACGAGGGTGGTCACAGCTCGTTCACGGTCGACATCACCGCCGCCCTGGAGGACGGCGACGAACAGGTGCTGACAGTCCGTGCGGAAGACCAGCCACACGACCTGACCCAGCCGCGCGGCAAGCAGTACTGGGAATCGCGCCCGGCCGACATCTGGTACCACCGCACGACCGGTATCTGGCAGCCCGTCTGGCTCGAAGCGGTCGAGGCGACCCACGTCGAGCACCTCTCCTGGACGCCGGACACGCGGCGTGGTCGGGTGGGGGTGTCCGTCCGGCTCAACCGCGAGCCGGATCGCGAGATGCGCATGCGGCTGCGCCTTTCCATCGAGGGACAGGTGCTGGCCGACGACACGTATCTCGTCCAGCACCAGGAGAGCGGCCGCGAGATCAGGCTCGAGCCTGCTGCCGGCCACCTGCACCGGCATCGGCTGCTGTGGTCCCCGAAGCACCCCAACCTCGTCGACGCGGAGGTCGTGCTGCAGGACCGCCACGGCGGCGTCATCGATGTCATCCAGAGCTACGTCGGGCTGCGCTCCGTCGAGGCGGCGGACGGACTGTTCCTGCTCAACGGCCAGCCCTCCTACCTCCGGCTGGTTCTGGCCCAGGGGTATTGGCCGGATTCGCACCTCGCCGCGCCCAGCGTGGAGGCGCTTCGCCACGAGGTCGAGATGATCAAGGCACTCGGCTTCAACGGCGTGCGGATCCACCAGAAGGTCGAGGACCCGCGCTTCCTCTACTGGTGCGACCGGCTGGGCCTCTTCGTGTGGGCCGAGATGGCCAATGCCTACGCCTTCACCGAGAACGCCGTCAAGCGCCTGACGAATGAGTGGATGCAGGTGGTCCGGCGCGATTACAGCCATCCATCGATCGTCACCTGGGTGCCCTTCAACGAGAGCTGGGGCGTTCCCGACCTGCCCGGCGACCAGGCCCAGCGCGACTTCGTGCGAGGCATCTATCACCTGACCAGGGCGCTCGATCCCACCCGGCCTGTCATCGCCAACGACGGCTGGGAGCACCTGGTCGGCGACATCTGGGGGATCCATGATTACGCGCTGGACGGGACCGTGATCCGCAACCGCTATGGCACGCCCGAGGCGCTCGACGAGGCCCTTCAGGGTCGTCCGCAGTACCACCGCGCGGTGCTTGACGAAACGGCCCGAGCGGGCCAGCCAGTGGTGCTCTCGGAGTTCGGCGGCATCACCTTCGCTCCGCAGCCCGGCGTGCCCTGGTTCGGCTACGGTTCGGTGGCCAACGAGGACGCCTTCCTGGAGCGCTATGAGGATCTGCTGATGGCCGTCCTGGACAGCCCCGGGCTGGCGGGCTTCTGCTACACCCAGCTCGCCGACACGGAGCAGGAGACGAACGGTCTGCTCCATGCGGACCGAACTCCCAAGCTTGATCCGGAGATCGTGCGCGCCATCACCAGCCGGCCCTCACGGGCGATCCCCGGTGACGCCATCTCGGCGGCCCAGGCGGCGAGCCGGGTGCTTGCCTACACCCCGTCGGTTACCGCCGAAGACGACGCCCGCCGGGTCGATGACGAGCCGCCGCTCACGCGGCCCGACGCCTCCGGCGGCCGGCAGGACGAACGCTCAGCCGTCAGCTGACAGCGGCGCGACCGTGTGACGTCGGCCATCGGCGTCAAGATAGAACGTCTCTTCCAGCTTGTAGCCCCGGGCAGAGGGGTTCCACGCGAACGCCATACCGGGTCGGATGACCGTTTCGTCACCCGGTTTTGCTATCCGCTCGCGCGACGCGTAGCCGATCGTGCCCCCCTGGTGATGGAGCTCCCACTCGTCACCGATGCCCTGCCCGGCGTATGCCTCCCGCGCTGCAGCGAGGACATCGCCCAGCGTTGCACCCACGCTCGTGGCCTCTCGCATCGCCGTAAGAATGTGCCGCAGCGCAGCGGCCCGCCGTTCCAGGGTCTCGTCCAGCGGAGCCAGCTCACGGAACATCGTCTGGGCCGCGTGCACGCCCCAGCGCTCGACCACGACCACCACCATCAGCCGCCGACGCAAGCGCCTGGCCGTCGGCAGGGGATGGCGATAGCGCTCGATGCGCTCGTCGGCCGCCGCCAGCAGGACAGGCAGCCGCACGCCGTCGAGGGCGAAGCGGTGCGCCAGCTGCGCACCCACCTCTTCCTCTGACTGACCCTCCGCTGCGCCGCCCACGGCTTCGACCAGCGCCTCATGCGCCATGCGCCCGAGCCAGGCCAGCCGCTGGTGCTCGAGCGGCGCGAGCATCGTGCGCAGCTCGTCCAGCCCGTCGCCGAGCTCCTCCGCCGTGGCGACCTCGCCGCCACAGATGCGCTGGGCAGTGTCGCTGGCTGCTTCCGGCTCCCACCACGGCAGGCGCTCGACCTCGAGCGGCAGGCCGGCCACCTCCTCGTCGGCAATGCGGTCGGCCTCGTTGACCGGCGCCAGCACGACCGCCCGGGTCGGCGTGACCAGAACCGGCGCCGCGCCCTCTTCGGTGGCCGTCAGGACATGGTTCTGCCCGCCAACGGTCAACCAGGCGAAGTCCTTCCGCCGCGCGAGGAGTACTCCCGCCCGCCCGCCGAGCAGCGTGCGCACGGCGTCCAGCCGCTCCTCGAACAGGCGGGCCCTGACCCCGGGCTCCGCCACCGGACCACTGTCAACCCTGCTCACGACACGACCTCCCCTGCACCGTCGACCGCTCGCACGACGTAGAAGCCTGCCTGCAGGCCGGTGCGCGCGGAGTAGTCTCGCTCGACTGCGACGCGCAGCGTATCGATGGCGTCATCGCGAACGAGGTTGACCGTACAGCCACCGAATCCCGCACCGGTCATCCGCGCCCCGATCACACCGTCCACCGCAGAGGCGATCTCGACCAGCGCATCGAGCTCGGCCGAGCTGACCTCGTAGTCGTCGCGGAGTGAAGCGTGGGATTCGGCCAGCAGGCGACCGACCTCATTCAGGTCGCCTGCTTCGAGGGCATCGGTCGCGGCCAGCACACGCTGGTTCTCGGTAACCACGTGGCGGCAACGGCGCATCGTCTCCTCCTCGAGCAGGTCGGCGGCGGTCCCGAGCATTTCCGGCGTGACGTCGCGCAGTGACTCGACGGCGGGATGGCGGCGGGCGATGACTGCGACGCCGCGCTCGCACTGCTCTCGTCGAGCGTTGTACTCGGATGTGCCCAGGCGATGAGGCGTGCGGGTATCGATGGCAACGAGGGAATGCCCAGCCGGAAGCGGCACCGGGCGATGCTCCAGCGACCGACAGTCGAGCAGCAGGGCGTGTCCGGCCCGGCCGTGCGTGGATGCGAACTGGTCCATCAGGCCACACTGCACGCCGACGTAGAGATTTTCCGCCCGCTGGGCCGCACGGGCCAGGTCCATCGGCCGCAGCGGCGGCGTCCCGTCAGCAAGTGTCCAGGCGGCAGCCACCTCCAGCGCAGCAGACGACGAAAGACCCGATCCGAGCGGGATCTCGGAGTCGATCACTCCGCGCAGGCCGCGCATGGTGACGCCCTGCTCGGCCAGCGACCAGGCCACGCCCGCGACATAGTCGATCCACGAACCGCGGGCCGGTCCCGGCTCACGCAGGGCGAACGAAGCGCGATCGCCGGCCTCGAGGCTGAGCAGCTCAACCCCCAGATCGTCGGCGGGAACAGACGCGACCCACGTCTCGAGGCTGATCGCCACCGGCAGCACGAAGCCCAGGTTGTAGTCGGTGTGCTCGCCGATCAGGTTGACCCGACCCGGTGCGCGCACAACCCGCAGCTTGTGCTCCGGGATGGAGCTGCCGACCATGCCCTCCAGGCGCCCCACGATCGCCCGCCGACGGGCGGCATGCGCCTGCGTCATGCCGGCGCGTTGCTGATCGCCAGGGTCAGGTGTCGCCGCCGACCGGCTGCGGCGCGGGCTGCGGCCCATCGTCCGGGCCGTCGATGATCGCCCTTCCGTCCTCGATGATCAGCTCGTCCAGCCACATCGAGCGGGCCCCGCCCCGATGATCGCCGATCCGCCCGGCGTCCCAGGCGTGGTAGTAGACCCACAGGTCACCGTTGGCGTCGGTGATGACCGCTTGGCCGCCGGGTCCCGCGGCTGAGCCGTCACTGGTCAGGATCGGATTCTCCTCCGCCTCGGCGTAGGGGCCGGTGACGGTATCGGACGTGGCATAGCCGACGGCGTAATGCTCGCTGTTGTAGTCGTGGGCCGAATAGAACAGGAAGTACGTGCCGTCAACCAGCAGCACGGTCGGCGCCTCGATGACGTGCGCCTCCCACGGCTTGTCGTTGCGGACACCCATGTCGACGGGCTCGCCCAGCAACTCTGTGCCGTCCTCGCTCAGCTCCTGGATCCACATCCGCGTCGAGATCGAACAGCAGTTACCGTCGTTCTTCCAGACGAGGTAGGGCGTGCCGTCCTCATCGACGAAGTGATGAGCATCGATCGAGCCGCCAAGGTCCGGCTGGCATACAAAGGGCTCCTCGTTGGGATCCACGAATGGGCCGGCCGGGTCGTCGGCGATCGCATACGAGATGCACTGGCTGTTCATGCCGTCCGGCCGCCGGACGCCTGACGCGCGCAGCGTGTAGTACATGACGAAGCCAGCCGACGTCTCTGCCACCTCCGGCGCCCAGACATCACCCGGCGACCAAAGTGGCAGCCGCGGCAGCGCTTCGCGCGGCCGTTCCCAGGTGACCATGTCGGTCGATGAGCTCATCTGGATCTTGAAACCGAGCCCCTGGGTGGCGTAGGCGTAGTAGGTGCCATCGACCTCGATCACGTGCGGATCCGGAAAGTTGACCGGCAGCACCGGGTTGACAAAGTGGCCCTCCGGCACATCGGGTGAGGCGTCGGGGGTGCCGGCGGCGGTCGCGTCCGGCGTGCCGGCCGGTGTCTGGTCCGGTGTCCCGGTCGGCGTCTGCGCGGGAGTGCCGGCCGGCGTCTGGTCGGCTGTGCCTGCCGGCGTGATCGCCGGCGTCTGGCCTTGGACCGGTGTTGCCGCCGGCGTGTCGCCGGGGCCCGGCGAAGCAGACGGGCCGCCACACGCGGCAAGCGCGAGGGCCAGCAGCAGCGCCGGCAGCCGCACGCCCGGGGAGCGGATGTGCATCAGCCCTTGACCCCGGACGAGGTGACTGCCTGCACGATCCAGCGCTGTGCCAGGGCATAGATGATCAGCACCGGCACGGCGGCTATGACCGCGCCGGCCATCAGCAGGCCGTAGTTGACGGTGAACTGCGTCTGGAACTGGCGGAGTCCGGCGGTGAGCGTCTGCTCGGGGCCGCGGGCGATGACCAACGGCCAGAGGTAGTCGTTCCAGTAGGCGAGGAAGGTGATGACCGCCAGCGTCGCCAACGCCGGCCGTGCCAGGGGCAGGACCACCTGAAAGAACGTCCGGAGCCGACCGGCGCCGTCGACGTAGGCCGCCTCCTCGATCTCCACTGGAATGCTCAGGAAGAACTGGCGCATGAAGAAGACGCCGAAGACCCCCGCCACGCCGGGCAGAAAGAGCGCCATCTGGGTGTTGATGACGCCCATGTTGCGCAGGTCACGAACGAGCATGAACTGGGGCACCAGGAACATCACGCTGGGCAGCAACAGGGTCGCGATGAGGATGCCGAAGAGGACCCCCTTGAAGCGGAAGTCGATGCGCGCGAAGGCGTAGGCACTGAGGGAGGTGAGCAGGACGGCCAGGGTCGTCCCGACGGTGGCAACGATGGTGCTGTTCATGAACCAGCGCGCGACCGGAGTCTGACCACCCGCCTGAAGGATCGTGGTGAAGTTCTGCAGGGACGGTTGGGCCGGTATCCAGCCACGGTCGACCGTCGCCTGCGTGCCGAACTTGAGCGAGGTCGACAGCATCCAGATGAGGGGCAGGATGAAGAAGAGCGCGATGATGACGAGGACGAAGTAGAGCAGCAGCCTCTGGGGCGAGAGGGCCGTCCGCAGGAAGCTGCGCCGTTCGTAGTTTGCCGGAGGCGTGGCGGTAGTCATCTCACTGCACCTATGCGCGCTCGGATTGGAAGAAGCGGAAGTTGAAGACGCTGAAGATGACCATGATCACGGCCACGACGAGCGCCATCGCGGCAGCGAGTCCGAGGTCGAACCGGCCGGTGAAGCCGGTGTTGTAGATGTGCAGGAGGACAGGCGTGGTCTGACCCGGAGCGGGGCCGCCGCCGGTCATGATCTGCGGCTGGCCGAGCAGGTTGAACGAGGCGATGATCTGCAGCGTCACGACCAGCAGCAGCACCGGACGAAGCATCGGAATGGTGATGTGGCGGAACTGCTGCCGCTTGGACGCGCCGTCAATGGCCGCTGCCTCGTAAAGGTCGCTCGGAATGCTCTGCATGCCGGCCAGCAGGATGATCGTGTTGAAGCCGACCGTCCACCACAGCGTGGCGACAAGGATCGCCATCCATGCCCATGGGTTGGCGGTCAGCCACGGGATCGCGTTGATGCCGATGATGCCCAGGAGGTGGTTCACCAGGCCGGCCTGCTGGTTGAGCATCCACCACCAGAGCAGTCCCACGACCGCGACTGACAGCGTCCACGGCGCGAAGAAGACAGTTCGGAAGAACGTACGCCCGCCGAACTGCTGGTTCAGCAACGCCGCGAGCAGAACGCTGGCAATGATCAGGGTGGGGGTGCTCATGAAGACGAACAGGACCGTGTTCCAGACGGTCATCCAGAAGCGTTCGAACTGGAAGCTCGCCGGGTTGAAGAGCTGCTGCCAGTTGTCCAGCCCGACGAAAACTGGCCCCGTCGCCGCGCCCAGGGCAAAGCGCTGCGTGCTGATGTACAGGCCGAACACGAGTGGCCAGAGGACGAACAGCGCGAAGACGAAGAAGTGCGGCAGCAGGAACAGGTACGGGGTGTACCACTTCTCCCCGATCCGGCGCCGCCGCTCGACGTACTTGGTGCCTGACGCGGGCGCGCCCGGCAGCGGCGTCCGCTGCGTTGGCGAAGGTGACGGTCCCGGATCTACCGGGGGGGCAACGGCCATCTTCGATCTGCCCTCGGCTAGCTGGTGTTACGTCAGTGGCCGGAGCAGATCATGCTGCTCCGGCCACTGAATGGACTCCTCAGGTCACCAGTCCCTCAGGACGCAGCCACCTATTGCTGCTGCTCCTGCAGGAACTGAGTGTACTGCTGGACTGACTGGTCGAACACCTGCTGCGGATCCTCGCCGGCAACCACGCGGAGCGCCGACTCACCGGCGCCGTTGGCACCGAAGATGAGGTCCGAGATCGCCGGAATTGACGGCGGGAAGCGAGCGGCATCGGCCTGCTGAGCGATGTCGCTGATGTGCTCGATCTCCTGGAAGCCGGGGTCCTCGCGCGCGGACATGCGGGCCGGGATCTGGCCGGCCTGGGCCCAATCGAGCGAGTGGCGCGACATCCAGTCGATGAAGTAGTAGGCGCCCTGGCGGGCATTCTCGTCCTGCTCGACAGCGCGCGTCACCGCGAACTGGTGCGAGCCGGCCCAGACGCCCTCGCCGAAGATGTTCGGCACGGGCCCGGCGCCGAGATCGTCACCAAGCGCATCGGCGTAGCGGGTGGTCTCCCAGATGCCGGAGAAGACCATGCCCGAGCGGCCCTGCTGGAAGGCGATGATCTCGTCGTCACCGGCCACGTCGGCCGGTGAGATGCCCTCGGCGATCAGGTCGCGCATGAACTCCGCGGCCTGGATGCCGGCCTGGCTGTTGTAGGTCGCCTCGGTCCCATCCTCGCTGGTCAGCTGGCCGCCGCCCTGGTAGAAGAGCGTTGCCCAGACGATGCCGGCGAGGAAGTTGTTGGTCGAGATCTGGTGGTAGCCGTAGGCGCCGTCAACCTGTTCGGTGATCGCGCGCGCGGCCTCGAGGAACGACTCGCGGTCCGTCGGCGGGCTCTCCGGATCGAGGCCAGCCTGGCGGAACAGCTCCTTGTTCCAGTAGAAGCTCAGCGTGTGGATGTCGAGCGGCACGGCGTACCGCTGATCCTGGTAGACCCCGCCGTCCCATGCCTCCTGGGTGAAGTCGTCACCGGTCAGCCCGACCTGGTCAACGTAGTCGTCGACCGGCACGAGGATGCCGTCGCGCGCGTGGGCCGCAACCGCATCGACGTGAACGATCGCGATGTGCGGGAGGGTGTTGTCCTCGGCGGCGGTGCGCAGGACGGTGTAGTAGTCACCATGGCTGGAAACGTTGACCTGCACGTTCTCCGCTTCCTCGTTGAAGCGCTGCACGAGCTGGGTCATGTACTCCCCGTCCGGGCCGGTGAACGGGTTCCAGAACTCGAGCGTGACCGCTTCGCCGGGAGGCTCAACGCCGCCATTGCCCGTGCCGGGTGTCTCGCCGGTCCCGGGGGTCTCACCCGTACCAGGGGTCTCACCCGTACCGGGGGTCTCGCCGGTGCCCGGCGTCTGGCCCGTGCCGGGAGTTTCACCGGTGCCCGGGGTCTCGCCGGTGCCGGGGGTCTGCCCCGTCCCGGGGGTCTGACCCGTGCCCGGTGTTTGGCCCGTACCACCGCCACAGGCGGCCAGCACGAGGCCCAGGATCACCACCAGCACCAGCTGGATGAACGGTGTCCGCCTCATTTTTCCTCCTCTTGATCACACAGGGGTATGCGATCGCACCGAGTTAGTTCGCGGCATTCTCCGGCCGCCAAATTGTCGCTGTCAAGGAAATAGTTCATTACAGGTCGAGTCGCGGGCCATCATGTTGACTATTGTTGAAGGCCCGCCCAATATCGCTTCCAGCTGGCAACCACCTCCATTGGCAATGAGAGGACCCATGCAGCCGACTCCGGACGAGCCGCAGGCTCGCGCGGCCAGGACTGGCGACAGCCGCCGACCCGCCCTGGCCCGTCAGCGGCAGGCCTACATCCTCGACCGGGTGCGGCAGGACGGCGCCGTACGTGTCGCCGATCTCGTCGACCGCCTGGGCGTGTCGGACATGACCATCCGTCGCGACCTGGGTCTGCTGCATGCGCGCGGCCTGGTCGAGAAGATGCACGGTGGCGCCGCGGCCGTGGAAGGCGGTGCGCTGTTCGAACCGGGCTTCCGCGCCAAGTCGACGCTTATGCGCGAGGCCAAGGAGGCCATTGCCGAGGCCGCCGCCAAGATCGTCGAGCCCGGCACGGCAATCGGCCTGTCTGCCGGCACCACAACCTATGCGCTGGCCGAGCGCCTCGTCGATATCCCCGGCCTGACGGTGGTGACCAACTCCATCCCGGTCGCGGAGGTGCTCCATCAGCGCGGCCGGAGCGGGCAGACGGTCATCCTGAGCGGCGGCGTCCGCACTCCGTCGGACGCGCTGGTGGGACCGCTCGCCATTGCAGCCCTGCGGTCGCTCCATCTGGACATCGTGTTCATGGGCGTTCACGGGATGTACCCGCGAGGCTTCACCACCCCCAACCTGATGGAGGCCGAGGCCAACCGCGCACTGATCGAAGCGGGTCGGCGCCTGGTCGTGCTGGCCGACAGCACCAAGTGGGCGGTCATCGGAATCAGCGCCATTGCTCGACTCGACGAGGCCGAGACGTTGATCACGGACAGCGGACTGGCGCCGGACGCCTGCGCCCACCTGGAGGGAGTGCTCAACCTGGTCGTGGTCGACCCCGCCTCGGCTCGGTCCCGCACCCACGCCGACCGTCGCGCGGGAGCCGCGTGACGTCATCTCCCCGGGATGCGGGGCGACTGGGCGTCGAGCTGCTCGAGCAGCCGCACCGCCGCTACGACCCGCTGGCCGACGAGTGGCTGCTGGTCTCGGCGGGCCGCACTCAGCGGCCGTGGAGCGGACGGCGAGAGGGCCGGTCACTGGACGAGCCCCCCGCATACGACCCCGACTGCTACCTGTGCCCGGGCAACACCAGGGCCAGCGGTGAGCGCAACCCGGACTACACCTCCACGTTCGCGTTCACCAATGACTTTGCCGCGCTCCGGCCAGACTCCGCGGTCGGGCAGGTCGAGGACGGGCTGCTTCTCGCCAGGGGCGAGCAGGGAACCTGCGTCGTGCTGTGCTTCTCGCCGCGCCATGACCTGACCATGCCGCGCATGCCGGTCGAGGACGTGCGCCGGATCGTCGATACCTGGGCCGAGCACTCGACCGAGCTCGGCCGGCGCTTCGCCTGGGTGCAGGTGTTCGAGAACCGCGGCGCTGCGATGGGCGCCTCCAACCCACATCCCCATGGCCAGATCTGGGCGGCCGGCTCGGTGCCGTCGCGAGCCGGGCGGGAGGACGAAACCCAGCGGCGATACCTGGCGAACGCCGGTCGCCGGATGCTGCTCGACTATGCCAGCCAGGAGGCCGGTGGGGAGCGTGAGGTAGAGGCCGACGAGGAGTGGCTCATCGTCGTGCCGTTCTGGGCCGCGTGGCCATACGAGACGCTGTTCATCCCGCGTCGCCCGGTGTCGCGGCTGCCCGATCTCGACACCGGCCAGCGAGATGCACTGACCGAGCGGCTGATCGGGATGCTCAACCGCTACGACGACCTCTTCGACATGCCGTTCCCTTACTCGATGGGCTGGCACCAGGCGCCGTACGGCGCGGACAGCGACCACTGGCAGCTTCACGCGCACATCTACCCGCCGCTGCTGACCGCCGACAGGCGCAAGTTCATGGTCGGCTACGAGCTGCTGTCGGAGCTGCAGCGCGACATCACCCCGGAGAGCGCCGCGGAACACCTGCGCGCGGCGCGGCCTGGCACGGCCCGCGAGTAGCGGATCAGCCGGCGGGCGCGGCCTGGCACGGCCCGCGAGAGTAGCCGATCAGCCGGCGGACGCGGCCACCGCCCCCGCCGCTCGCCCGGCCTCGACGTACTCGTGCAGCGGCTGATCATCCCGCTCGATGCCGGGCAGCAGGGCCATCACGCGACTGACCCCGAGCTCGCGATATTGCTCCAGCAGCTCGGGCAGCGGCTCCCGCTGATTGCGCTCCGGGTCTTTGCGCCAGATGTGGACCGAGACCCGCAACGTGGACGGATCACGGCCGATCTCTTCGCAGCGCTGGGCGAGCACCGGCAGCGCTTCGCGCAGATCCGCCGGGTTCATGGCGTCGACGTTCAACTCGTCGGCGTAGCGCGCGGCCAGGCGCCAGGTCACCTCGCGGCCATTGCCGCCGACCATGATCGGCAGAGGGCGCTGTAGCGGCTTCGGCTCATTGATCGCCCCGTCAACCGACGAGAAGGTGCCGCCGTAGCTGGCCCGCCCGGGACCGAACATGCGCCGGGCAATCTCGAGCGCGTCCTCGAGCTGGCGCAGCCGGTCGCGGGCGGACGGGAAGGCGTAGCCGTAGGCGCGCCACTCCTCTTCCTTCCAGCCGGCGCCGACGCCCAGCTCCATCCGGCCGCCGGTGATCACGTCCATCGTCGTGATCATCTTTGCCACCAGCGCAGGGTTGCGGAAGCCGGCGCACGAGACGATGTGGCCCAGGCGCACCCGCCTGGTAGCCACCCCCAGGGCGGTCAGCGTGGTGAAGGACTCGAAGGTGATCTCGTCGGTCGGCTCCGGCGTCGTATGAAAGTGGTCAAAGAGCCAGATCGACTCGATGCCCTGGGCATCGGCCTGCTGGGCGACGTGCAGGGTGCGCTGCCAGGCGTCATCCGCGGCCCAGCCGTCGTACTCGCCGGTCCAACCCTGGGGAACGATCAATCCGAGCTTCATTCGCGTGCCTCGTGCTGCTGGCTCGGCATCGTCGACCAAAGCTGATACCTGCCTGCGCAGCGAACGAGCCGGTCGGTGTGACGGTGTTGTTGCATCGCAGCACCTACCATCAGGGCGATGAGAGGAGCCACCCTGCCGGGCAACAGCACGGTTGAGCTGCGCGACTTCGCCCGTCCCACGCCTGGCCCCGGCCAGGTGCTGCTGGCGATGCGCGCCTCGACCATCTGTGGCAGCGACATCCGGGCCATTTACCGAGAGCACCTCGGCGTTGGCGCCGAGGCCTACCAGGGCGTCATCGCCGGGCACGAGCCGGCCGGCGAGGTCGTTGAGGTTGGCCCAGGAGTCCGGCGGCTGCAGGTGGGTGATCGGGTTGCCGTTTATCACATCGCCGGATGCGGGGCATGTGACGAATGCCGTCACGGCTACATGATCGGCTGTCATCAGCCCTCGCGCGCAGCCTACGGCTGGCAGCGCGACGGTGGCCACGCCGACTACCTGCTGGCCGAGGAGGTCACCTGCCTGCGCCTGCCCGACGAGCTGACCTTCCTCGACGGAGCGTGCGTGGCCTGCGGCTTCGGCACCGCCTATGGGGCGCTGCTGCGTGCTGACGTAAGTGGCAACGACCAGCTGCTGATCACAGGCCTCGGCCCGGTCGGCCTGGCCGTGGGCATGCTTGGGCGCGCGCTCGGGGCAACCAACATCGTTGGCACGGACATCGCGGCGGAGCGATTGGCCCTGGCCAGACAGCTGGGAGTGATCGACCGGGCGCTGCCGGCCGGCGACGCAGACGAGAGCGCGTTACGCGACCTGTCAGCCGGCGGCTTCGAGGTGGCCATTGACTGCTCCGGCTCGGCGGCCGGACGGCTGCTCGCGCTGCAATCGATGCGTGATTGGGGCCGATGCGTCTTCGTCGGGGAAGGCGGCCGGGTCGACTTTGACGTCTCACCGCTGCTCATACATCGGCAGGTCACCCTTCACGGCTCATGGGTGACTTCGCTGCGCCACATGGAGGAGCTGCTCGAGCGTCTGGTGCGCTGGCGGCTCCATCCCGAGGCGATCGTCACTCACCGGTTCCCGCTCGCCCAGGCGGCTGAGGCCTACCGGGTTGCCGACGGCGGCGCTGCGGGAAAGGTGGCCATCACCTTCGAGTAGGCCGCCGATGACCGCGCTCGCGACCCTGCTCGTAGTGCTGGCGCTCTCGCTCCTGGTCACCCGCGTGGCCACCGTCGCGCTGACTCTGACCGGCCTGTCCAAAGAGGCGGCGCGCTTCCAGGCGCGCTCCGCTTTCACCGGCGCCGGATTCACCACGAGCGAGTCCGAGCTGGTGGTCAAGCATCCCGTGCGGCGGCGGATCGTGATGACGCTCATGCTGCTGGGCAATGCCGGCGTGGTGGCGGCTGTCGGATCGCTGCTGCTGACCTTCATCGAGACGGGCGAGCCGACCAACTGGGGGTTGCGACTGGGTGTCCTGGCAGCGGGCCTGGTCACGCTGTGGCTGCTGGCAACGAGTCGCTATGTCGACAGGCTCGTGTCGCACGTCACCACGCGCGCTCTCCGACGCTGGACGTCGATCGACGTGACGGATTACGCCGAGCTGCTCCACCTGGCCGGCGAGCACAAGGTCGTCGTGCTGCCGATCGAGAAGGGCCACTGGGCCGATGGGCGGACGTTGGCCGACCTGAACCTCCGAGCCGAGGGCATGCTCACCCTCGGCGTCGAGCGGCGCGATGGCACCTTTCTCGGCGCCCCGCCGCTCGATACCCGGATAAACGCCGGCGACCAGATGACGATCTATGGCCGCAGCCCGGCGATCGACGCGCTGGGCGATCGACGCGCGTCAGACGTCGCGGGCGAAGAGCATGCGCACGCCGAACAGATAGAGAGACGGCGCGTCGCAGAGGTGAGGCGGACCGATCCCGAACGTTGAGGGCGGTCGGGCTAAAAGACCGCCTGCATGCACTGGACCAGCACGAAGAGCACGAGGACGATGCCGATGATGATGCCGATGATTATCTTTCCCATGGCTCAACCGTGCCTCACGGCAGGCCTTTGGGCAATCCCGGCACTGCCCTCCCGCGCAACGGTTGCGTAACGGTCGAGAAGTTCACGGGCCTCAGTCGTCGGTCACCACCGGCAGCCAGAATCCGAACTCCGCTCCCGGCGCAGAGGGGGACGGCGCTGCCCAGACACGACCGCCCATGGCTTCAACGAGGGCGCGACAAACGAACAGCCCGATGCCGGCTCCGCCCGCCACCCGGACAGCCTCTGGTGCGCGGTAGTAGACCTCGAACAGCCTGTCGGCCGGCTGCTCACCGATGCCCGGACCCTGATCGAGCACCCGGACTGCCACGCCCCCGTCCTGGCGAGCCAGCCTGGCCGTTACGACGGTCCCCGCCGGACTGTACTTGACGGCATTGCTGAGCAGATTGCCCAGTACCTGCTCCACGTAGAGCTCCTCACCGGCCACCAGCGGCAGGTGCTCCTCCATCTCGAGCACGAAGGTGTGGCTGGGCGCTCGCTGCTGCTCGGCCTCGATGACGCGTCCCGCAAGGTGGCCCATCAGCAGCGGCTCGTCGTCGACCAGCAGGCGGCCGGCTTCAGCGCGGCTCAGCACCAGCAGGTCCTCGGTCAGCCGGCGCATGCGGTCGGCCTCGAACTCGAGGTCGGCCAGGTGCTCGGCCAGCTCGGCCGGCTGCAGCCGGTCGAGGCGCTGGCGCACGATACGGGATAGCCCGAAGATCGTCGTGATCGGCGTGCGCAGCTCATGGCTGACAACGCCCATGAACACGTCGCGCAGCTGGCTCTTGCGCTGCTCCTCCGCATAGCGGGCGGCCAGGTCGTCGGCGGTGGCCGCCAGCTCCTCGGTCAGGCGCTGGGCCTCCCCGCGCTGCTCCTCGAGCTGCCTCGTCAGGGCCAGGAGCTCGCGCTCCCAACGAGCACGGGCCAGGATGCGCACGATCAGCGCCTCGTACACCACCTGGCCGTCGTCGCCCGCGGTCCGTGTCGCATTGAGCAGGACGGGGAGCGACTCTCCGCTCGCCGGGGCCATGGTCAGGAACACTTCCTCCACGCGCCCGTCGGCCTCGAGGGCCGGGTAGACGTGGGTCTGGAAGAGGATGCGGGAGGAAGCGGTCAGGATGCTGTCGAACAGCCGACCGACGAGCTCCTCCGTTGGGCGACCGGCCAGCACCGAAATGCCGCGGTTGACCGCAAGGATGCGCAGGTCGCGCGAGAGCGTCAGGACGCCGCCGGGCACGATGTCCACCGAGCGGCTCAGCGCGGTGTCGTGGATTGCCTCTCCGACCGTTCCGCGAGGTGCGCACGCATGGCAGCAACCGTCTCGCTCGGGTGGCTTACGTGCGGACAGTGCCCGGTCGCCTCGATGATCGAAATGCTGCTGTCCGGCAGGTGTCGATGCATGTAGTGGCCCACCTCCATCGGAGCCACCGCGTCGTTGGTCACCTGGATGATCAGGGAGGGGGTGCGCACCCTTGCCAGATCCGGCCGGTTGTCAGCACGGAAGGTGACCTCGGCGAACTGGCGGGCCATCACCGGATCGATTGAGCAGAACGCGGCCTCGAGCTCGCCGGCGAGCTCGGGCCTGTCCGGGTTCCCCATCACCACGGGCGCCAGGTATGCCGCCCAGCCGGTGGCATTGACGTCCATCATCTGCAACAGGCCGTCGATGTCCGCGGCCGAGAACCCACCCCGGTAGTCCGGCGGGTCGTCGAGGTAGCGAGGCGAGGGCGTGATCAGGATGAGGTCGGTGATCAGACCGGGATCCTCGATGGCCGCCAGCAGGGCGACCGTCGCGCTGACCGAGTGGCCAACCAGGACCACGTTCTCGAGCTCGAGGGCGCGGCAGATGTCGAGAATGTCGCGAGCGTACCCATGAAGGCTCGAGTAGCGCTCCGGATCGTAGGCGGACCTGTCGGACTGGCCGGCTCCGACGTAGTCGAAGGTCACCACCCGGTAGTCGGGCTCGAACGCCGGGGTCACGAAACGCCACATGGTCTGGTCGCAGCCGAAGCCGTGGGCGAAGACCATCGGCCGCCCGGCGGGATTGCCGCCGTCCCGCACGGCGTGGCGGCGGGTCACATCAGGTGAGGGCATGGGACTGTCAAGCATAGCCACCCGGGAGTCCCGCGCAAGCCCGTCGTCCTGACGCTGCACAGCCCGGCCTCCTGGCCTCGAAGTGAAGAGAGGAAGTGGAGCGGGAGACGGGATTCGAACCCGCGACATTCTGCTTGGGAAGCAGACACTCTGCCAACTGAGTTACTCCCGCTCGGAGCGCCCGGGTCGGCGGCGACACCAGATTACACCGCGCCCGAGCACTCCCCCTCGACTTATCGCCTTAGACTCGGATCACCCATCTGGACGGACGTGATCATGTACGTATCGGTCTCCCGCCTGCGCATCGAACCAGACCTGGCCCCGCAGCTGCTCGAAGCCTTCCGTTCGCGCGCGCATCTTGTTGATACGGCAGACGGCTTCATCGACCTGCAGGTCTGGCAGGCGGAACGAGACCTCGGTGAAATCTGGATGGTCAGCCGCTGGCGCGATCGCGACTGCTTCCGCAGCTACATGCGCAGCGACAGCCACGCCGTATCCCATGCCCGAATACCGCCTTTGCTCAAGGAGGCGATCAAGCTCGAGAGACTGGACCACATGAGCGGGTATGAGGTCGTCGCCGAATGAGCGATCCCGGGCGCGGGCTGGCCGGCCCGCCATGGCAGTACCTGCCCGCGGCGGCTGAGGTCACCGACCAGCTGCTGGCCGAGCACCCCGAGCTGAAGGCACGCTACGGGCAGCGCGGCCGGGACTACGGCGTGCACGACACCGCCTTTCAGATTGCCTGGGTCGCCACTGCCATCGAGCTGGACTCGCCCGAGGTGCTGCGCTCCAATGTGATCTGGCTGCGTGACCTGCTCCTTGCACGGGGCTTCCCGCTGGAGCCGTTTCGGCGAAACCTGGAACTCGTGATCCAGGCGTGCAGGGATCACCAGATTGCGGCTGAAGAGGATCTCCAGCGCATCGCCGAACCCGTTCTCAGAGAGATCCAGCCATGACCGAGGCGGCTGGTTCGCGGCTCGAGCTGGCGCTTGCGTATGTTGATGCGGTAACCGACAGTCGAGCCAGCCTGAGCCACGCAAGCCGCGTCATCCGGGACGCACTGGATGAGGGATGGGGCCCGACGGAGCTGCTGGTGGAGGTGCTCCCCGAGGCGCTCTACGAGATCGGCCGGCGCTGGCAGGACGGGCGGGCCTCGGTGGCCGACGAGCACCTGACGACCAGCATTGTCCAGGACACTCTTCGCGAGCTATCTGCGGCGCTTCCTCGAGCAGAGCGCCGGGGTAAGTCGGTGCTCGTGGCAGCCGTGGATGGCGAGCTGCACGCCATCGGGCCGCGGATCCTGGCTGACCTGCTCGAGGCCGACGGCTGGGATGTGCTGTACCTGGGCGCTGCAACGCCCCCGGCTGCGCTGGCGCAGCTTCTCGAGCAACGCAACGTCGACGCCATCGCGCTGTCGGCAACGCTGAGCACGCACCTTGGCTCCCTCCGCGAAGCGGTCGGGCGCGTGCGATCCGGATCCCGACCCGACACGTACATCCTCATTGGCGGACACGCCTGTCGCCATCTCGCCCAGCCCGCCGAGACGATCGGCGCGAACGCCTGCGAGCTGCGGGCCGACGCCGGAGTCATGCGGCTGGCCGAGTTCGCCGAACGCCGCTGACCGGAGCGGTGCCGGGGCTGCCCTGCCGACGCCTATGATCGGTCGCCAGATGAGAGATCGGGCGGGAAGCGGCGGTCCCGCAACGGAGGCCGGCAGGCCACCGGGCGGCCTGACCCTGGGGGAAGTCGGGCTGGTGCTGCTGCTACTGGTGCTGCTCGCTGCGACCCTGCTCACGGGCGTATCGCCGGGTCTGCGCTTCGCCGTCCTTGCGCCTCGCTTTGACCTGCTGATCAACGGGGTGTCCGCGCTGATCGCAGGTGTCGCCGCCTGGCTGTCCTGGCTGCGCTACCGCCACATGGCCGACCTTGCCTCGCCCTATCAGGCAGCGGCTTTCATGCTTTTCAGCATCACGGCCGCCGCGCAGACGCTGGCCGACCTGGGCATTGGCGACGTGCTGCTGGGACTCAACCTGGAGCAGTCGCGCCAGGCGCCGCTGTACGCCTGGGCGCTGCTGCGTGTGGGTGCCGGCGGTCTGCTGCTGGTCGCCGCCGTGCTTCGATTGAAGCCGCCCTCTGGCCAGCGCTGGTCGACCATGGTCGTGCCGGTCGCGCTCGCCGGGAGCCTCGCCATCGCGGCGGCCGTGTACGCGCTCGAACCCGCCCTGCCGCCGCTGCTGCGAGCGGAGGCATTCGCCCGTCTCGCCGCGCCCGACTCGTTCCCGGGGCCGCTGCCCGGGATCACCATGCTCGAGTTGGCGCTGCAGGCCAGCGGTGCCGCGCTGTTGGCGGCAGCTGCCTTCACGTACGCACTGGCTGCTCGCGTCGGCAACGCGCCAGCCGGCCGCTATCTCGCCGCCGGCCTGCTCATCGCCGCCTTCGCCCAGATCCACTTCGCGCTGTTTCCCGGCGTCTACAGCGGGCTCGTCACCTCGAGCGACGTGCTCCGCATCTGCTTCTATGCGTTCGTCGTGTTCGGCATCCAGGCTGAGGCAGCGGCCAGCCTGCGCCAGATCCGCGCGGCCAACAGGCGCCTGCGTGAGATGCGCGACCTCGAGCTGGCCAATGCTTCACTGACTGAGCGAGCTCGCCTCGCCCGCGAGCTGCATGACGGCCTGGCCCAACACCTGTGGCTGGCGAGGCTGACCACTGAGCGCCTGACGGAGAAGGCCGGCCCGGATGAGATCGCGGCTGCCCGCGGCGAGCTGGAGGGGCTGCTGCAGGCTGGCTTGGAAGAAGCGCGCCGGAGCGTGTCGGCGCTGCGCGATTCCTCGCGCTCCGACGCACCGCTCGAGGACATCCTCGCTCGCACCGTTCGACGCTTCGAGGAGTCCACGGGCATCAGCGCCCGACTATTGGTCGCCCCGGACATCCCCGGCCTCAACATATCGCCAGTTGCTGCGGCAGAGCTCCTCCGGATTGCGCAGGAGGCGCTCAACAATGTGCGCAAGCACGCCGATGCAACAGTGGTCGGCGTCGAGCTGTCACGTTCGGGCGACCGGCTTCGGCTGGCGGTGCGCGACAACGGGGTTGGCTTCGACGCGTCGGCCGACCACGCGGGCTACGGGCTCGAGAGCATGCGCGAGCGGGCCGCGGCTGTCGGTGGCCAGCTGAGCCTGCACAGCGCTGCCTCGGCCGGTACCACGGTGGTCGTGGAGGTGCCCCTGGGCGCGGTCCAGCCAATGCCGCAGGGACCCGGGAACGACGGCGATTGAGCGCCTACGTGGCCCACTTCGCGTAGCGATTCGCGTACATCCGCGCTAGCCGCGCTCAGTCGCGCCCGCAGATGATCGCGCGGCTGCGAGGGAGGTGCAGCCGATGTCCGTCCGCAATCGGCTTGCCAAGTTCTACCGCTCCGTCCAAACTCGGGAGGCCAGTGGCGAAGAGGTCGCGCCTCCCCTTCTCGACTCGTCTCGACCCCCTGCGGGCACCGAGTCGACGCCCCCCGCCACCGGCGATGTTGCTGCCAACGGGAGCGTTGAGGCTGCTTTGATGCCGACCAATCGCCCAACCGGCTCGCGGCTGATGATCGTCGACGATCACGCGCTCGTCCGCGAAGCCGTCGGTCGTGCCCTTGAGGGCTCGGGCATCGAGATCGTTGCCGAGGCGTCCACGGCCGAGGAGGCACTGACCGTGGCAGCGGACGCCCGGCCCGACCTGATCCTGCTCGATATCGACCTGCCGGCGGCCAGCGGGCTGGACGTCATCACCGAGCTGCGTCGGCGCGTCCCCGCCGCGCGCATCGTCATGCTCACCATCTCGAACGACGACGACGACGTGGCCGAGGCGATCCGTCTCGGGGCGTCGGGATTCCTGACCAAGGACATGAGCTCCGATGCGCTGTTGCGGGCCGTCAGTGGCGCGCTGCGCGGCGACCTGGCCATGCCGCGAGGCATGGCTCAGCGGCTGATCGACCGGCTCAGCGGCTCGACGACCGACACCAGGCAGCCGCTGGTGGCAGAGATGCTGACAACACGCGAGCTGGAGATCCTCCGCCTCCTGTCGGAGGGGCTCACGGCTCGCGAGATCGGCCAGGCGCTGGTGCTGTCGCCCAGGACGGTGGAGGGCCACGTCGGCAAGATCCTGCGCAAGCTGGGGGCCCGCAACCGCGTGGAGGCCGTCCAGCACTACCGCCACCGGGCCGGCTGAGCCGCCAACAGGGGGACATTACAGAACCATATACGTACCTCGTTTTGCGTATCTATTCGCGTATTAACACGCTGGCGCGGCCGGCCAGCCGGCGGCAACATGCAGAGGACGCGAAAACGCCCCGTCCCAAGGAGAGGTCGGCTGAAGGGGAGCCGGCCTCTTCTGCATTTCCGGGCAATTCAAATCGCACGCTGGTGACTGGCCCGCGGGAATGCAGCGACTGCAAGCCGCTCCACCAGCCGTAGTCCAGCGCCGGCCTCCGTGCGAGCGCCCGACTCCTGTGTAGCGTTCGTTCAATTGTTGCGGGCGCAGAGACGCCCGGCCCGGTACAGCGAACCGCGCCTATACTGCACGAACCATGTACAACATTAAGGAGGCGGCGTCGCGCAGTGGGGTGAGCGTCCCCACCCTGAGGGCCTGGGAGCGGCGCTACGGCGTCGTCACGCCGGCCCGGACGCCTTCCGGTTATCGGCTCTACGACGATCAGGCGATCGAACGCCTCCGGCGGATGCGCAAGCTGCTCTCGGCCGGCTGGCGACCGCGGGAGGCCGCCGGCGAAGTCCTCCGTGACCGGCGCACAGGCGCCGCGTCTGAGGCGAGCGTCGACGCGGGAGTGTCCGCGCCAGATACGCGGAACGGGATGGTTGATCGATTGGTGGCCAGCGCCGTCGACTTCGACAGCGCGCAGGTGAGCGCGGTCCTCGATGAGGCCTTTGCCCGCGCGTCGTTCGAGATTGCGATGGAGGAGGTTGTTTTCCCGGCCCTGCGCGAGGTTGGCCGGCGCTGGGAGCAGGGCACTCTGAGCGTGGCCGCCGAGCACGCCGTCTCAAACGGGATCCAGCGTCGGCTGGCGGTCCTCTACGAAGCTGCGCGCCGGCCGGGCGAGCGACCGCAGGTGATCATCGGGCTGCCGCCCGACGCGCGCCACGACCTTGGCGCCCTTGCCTTCGCAGTCGCCCTTCGCCGGGTGGGACTGGACACGCTCTACCTGGGCAGCGACGTGCCTATCGAGAGCTGGGTCCGCAGCCTGCGCCAGACAGGCGCCAGGCTGGCGGTCATCGGGGCGGTCACAGGCGCGGACGTGGACGCTGCCCGGGCAACGGTAGGCGCCATCAGCGAACAGCTGCCGCAGGTTGTCTGCTTCCTCGGCGGTGACGGAGCTGCGGAGCTGGCTGACGCCGGTCGCGTTCTGTCGGGCGTGCTGGCGGAGGACGCCCGCCTGGTCCGTAGCCTCGCCATCGACTGAGCTCGACGCTGGGGCTGCTATCGTCGGGCCATGAGGCTGCACGTCCGCTGGCTCGGCCATATCGACTACCGCGCTGCCTGGCAACTGCAGCACCAGCTGGTCGAGGAGCGCTCAGCGGGCAGAGTCGGCGACCAGCTGCTCCTGCTCGAGCATCCCGCCGTGCTGACCCTCGGTCGCCAGTCGGAGCCGGCGCACGTGCGCGCCTCGCCCTCCGAGCTGGCCAGCCGCGGCATCGAGGTCGTGCGCGTGGAGCGAGGCGGGGAAGTTACGTACCACGGTCCTGGCCAGCTGGTGGCCTATCCGATCATCCGGCTCTCGGATCGCGGACTGCTGCTGCGCCCGTTCGTGCGCAGCCTCGAGCAGGCGATGAGTGATGTCGCCGCTGCCTACGGCGTGAGCGCCGGCCGCCGCGAGGGCTACCCGGGCTGCTGGGTGGAGCCCGAGGGGCCTCGCCCGCGCAAGCTGGGGGCGCTGGGCCTGCGCGTCGAGCGCGGTGTCTCATACCACGGCGTCGCGTTGAACGTCACGACCAGCCTTGCCGACTACCGGCTGATCAACCCGTGCGGCATGCCAGAGGCGGAGGTCACCTCGATAGCCCGTGAGGCGGGCTGGACGGGCGCGGCAGCCGCGCCATCGACGGGCAGCGTCGAGCGGGCGGGCGTTGCCTTCGCCGAGGCGTTCGAGCGCGCGCTCGAACGCGTACCCGTCGCCGCGTAGGTCGCCATGGCGCGCGGGCTTTTCGAGCTTCGGCGCGACGAGATAACCGGCTGGTGGGTGATCGTCGTCGTCGACCGTCAGTTCAACCCGGCTCGCTTTCGCCGACCGGCCAAGCCCCTGGGGCAGGATCCGGCCGACTGCCCCAACTGCGCCGCGGCGGGAGAAGGAGCGGCGGTGCGCATGCTCAGGCCGCAGGCATTCACCGTCGCCGGCACCGAGCGGGAGGCACGCGAGAATGGCCACGCTGAGCGGGACCCCGGGCTGGGACTGCTCGGCGATGCCGGCTCGTACCAGACCATCCTGGCGCCCGCCGGGCACCATGAATCATTGGCCGAGACAACTCCTCAGATTGCCTTCTACCTGCTTGCCGAGGCACGCCGCCAGATAGCCGAGGCGCGGGCTGGCGGCCAGACCGAGTACCTCGCCGTGGTCCACAACTGGGGCCGTCAGGCGGGCGCCCTGACCGACCACCTCTGCTTCGATTTCTACGACCTGCCGCACATCCCCCATCGCATCAGCGAGGAGCTGGGCGGCGCCGCCCGCTTCGTCATCCGGGAAGGTGGCTGCCCGTTCTGCCGGCTGGTGCGCGACGAGCCGGCCGGTGGCACCAGGCTGGTCTACGAAGACGCGGCCAGCGTCTGCTTCGCCCCCTACGCTTCGCGTTCGCCGTTCGAGCTGTGGGTGGTGCCGCGCCATCACGCGGCTGACTTCGGGACGGCCACCGATGCCCAGCTGGCGAGCGCCGCCGAGGCCCTGCAGCGGGTGCTGGGCCGGCTGTCCGTGCTGGACGGCCCGCCACTCAACCTGATCCTGCACACGGCCCCCCTGCGCGAGCGGGTCGACGAGACGTACCACTGGCACTGGGAGATACATCCCCGTCTGCGCGAGATCGCCGGGTTGGAGCTGGGCACTGGGCTGCCGGTGAATCCCGTCAGCCCCGAGGAGGCAGTCGCCGAGCTCGCAGCCGCGTCACACGATGGCCAGGCGACGCGTCACAGGACCCGAGAGGCGCCGATCTTCGGCGAGCCCCTGGCAACCCAGAGCCGGGAGGCAGGTCCCACTGACAGAGGTGCTCGTGCTGCTGACCCGCGCAGTGAACGTCGGGGTGGGCGTGCCTGACCGCGCGGCCGCCCGGATCGTGATCGAGCAGCTGTACGCCGCTCACCACGCCGAAATCTACAGCTACCTGAGCCGGATGCTGCGTGACGATGAGCTCGCGGCCGACCTCACCCAGGAAACGTTCATCAAGGCCTTCCGTGCCTTCGACACGCTGGCCGACCGCAACAGGGCCCGAGCCTGGCTCTACCAGATCGCCGGACGCACCGCGCTCGATGAGCTGCGCCGGCGCCGAATTGTCCGCTTCATACCCTGGAGCGGCGAGAGCCGCGGAAGCGATGCATCAGCCGAAGAGCTGGCGCTCCAGCGCCGCATGTCGGCCGAGATGGAGCGGGCCCTGGCGGCGATCCCGCCACGCCAGCGCCAGGCGCTGCTGCTGGCCGAGGTGCACGAGCTGACCGGGCTCGAGTTGGCTTCGGCGCTGGGCGTATCGCACGTGGCCGCGCGTGCGCTGCTGACCCGCGCTCGCGAGTCGCTTCGCCAGGCGCTTGCAGCGGAGCGGGCGCGTTGGGCGCTGACCGAGCCCGGCGCACCGATGGCCCAGCGGACCGAGGACGACCAGTGAGCCGACTTCGCCAGACCGATCGGCACGCGCGCTTCCGCCAGCTGCTGGCTGCCCGAATGGACCTGCCGTTGCCCCTCGACGACGAGTGGCAGCTGACCGTCCACCTGTCTCGGTGCGACGCCTGCCGGGCCGTCGAACGAGAGTACCGGGAGCAGCGCCGCGCACTGCGCCAGCTGGCTCCGGCACATCCACCGCGCGACCTGTGGGCGCGCACAGCGACCGCCCTTGATGCCGAGATGGCTGCTGGCCGCGATCGGGCGGGCCAACGCTCCGGGCGGGGCGGCTCGGTTGCCTCGGTCGCCGCTTCGCTGTCGGTGTTCGGTGCAGCGGCGCTCCTGCTCATGAGCCAACTGCCGCTTGTCGATCGGGTGGAGCCCACGCGACTGCCGCCGACACCTTTTGCTGTGCCGCGCCAGGCGGTCGCCTATGTCGGGTCCGGGCCGCAGGGCCTCTCGATCTATCGCACCAGCATCAACAACGTCTGCCCGGTCTCGGCTGCCGATTGCGTGGGGTACCACCCGCCGCCGGCCACGCTGACCCTGTCGCGTTCGATCGAACCCAGCTCTATGGCCCTCAGCCCGAGCGGCCGGGAACTGGCCATCAGCGGGCGTGACAGCGACCGGGACGGGGTCATCGCGATCGTGATGATGCCGGAAGCCCCCGACGTTCTCCCTTCACAGTTACCGGCGGCTCTGTCGCCGGAGCCTCGGTCGCCGGAGCCTCGGTCGCCGGAGCCCACGACCACGCCCGTGGCGCATGTCAGCCTACCGCCGCGACCGGATCCCTCGGATCCGATCGACCCGCGGCTGAGCCCGTTTCCGGTCGACCCCACTCCCGCCGCCGGGCTGGCCGTGCTGGCCATCCTGGAGGATGCGCTCGGTGTGGGCGCACCGCCGGCATGGTCGAGCGATGGCAGCACGCTGGCCTTCAGCGCCATGCCGGCCGACGGCAGCGCCGGCCCGGACCTGTACATCTGGCGGGCTGGCGACGAAACTGCCCTGCGCCTCACCCACGATCAGTCCTCGTACTTCGCGTCCTGGTCGGGCAACCGCATCGTGGCCAGCCGGTTGGCCCCCGAGGAAGCGGGCGAGTCGCCGCTCGCCACGACCGTCGTGATCGACCTTGAGACCGGCGAGCACCGGCCGGTCGCGGACCTGCCACTGTGGCTGCCCCAGCTGAACGGTCCGGCGAGCCATGCGGTCGCCTGGCACGGAACGCTGGCCTGGCGCGGGCCGGCCGCTGTGGCGGACAGCGGCGCTCTCTACCTGGTCGAGTGGTCGGCCATCGACCCATTCGCCGATCCGGCATCGGAGCCCACGCCTGCGCCGGAGCCGGACGTGCCCGGCCCCGCCGAGCCGTACGAGGAGCCTACCGCCAGCCCGGCGAACGAGTCCCACGGGGCGACCGCCGCGAGCGAGCCCTCGGCACCGACTTTTCCGGCGACCCTGCCCCCGCTGGTGGCCGAGGACGACGAGCCGCGGGCGAGCGAGGATCCCGCCGACGACCCGCCTCCGGCGCACGGGGCGTTGGAGGGTCTCCAGGCACTCGATCCCGGGCGCGATCCGGATCGCCAGCCGGTGCGCGACTGGGAAGTCCGCTGGTCGCCGGACGGCGCGCTGCTGGGCTATTGGATAGCCGATGCGCCGGGATCCTCATGGGGCCGGCTGACGGTGCTGCGGCTCAATCCCGAAACCGGGGTGCTTGCGGCGGATTCCCCCCTGCTGGCGCCCATGCTTGCGCGGCGTTCGTTCAGCCTGGGCGTGGACCGACTGGCCTGGGTGGCCCCCGCCGAGCACAACCCGGAGGGCGAGCTGCGCGTCAACGCCTGGGGCCCCGACGGCTTCGGTGTGCTGCGCCTGGAGGCGCCCGAGGTGGACGGAGCCGTCGCCCCGTTCTGACCGACTCGCGGCGCTATGCTGGCCCGGAGCGAGGCACGGGCTTCACTTCCAGCGACCGGCCCGGCGAGCCCGGCAGGAGGAGACGTGAGCAGCCGCCAGATCATGACCGCCGACGACGTGCGCAGGGCGCTCGTCCGGATCAGCCATGAGATTGTCGAGAAGCACGGCGGCACCGACGGACTGGCCCTGGTTGGTATCCAACGGCGCGGCGTGCCACTCGCCGAGCGACTGGCCACGGCCATCGAGCGCAACGAGGGCGTCGCGCTGGCTGTCGGCACGCTGGACATCACCTTCCACCGCGACGACATCTCCTCTAGCCCCGAAAGTGGTCCGGAGCTGAAGGCCACCCACCTGCCTTTTTCGCTGGAGGCCTCGACGATCGTCATTGTCGACGACGTCCTCTACACAGGCCGGACCGTGCGCGCAGCCATGGATGCTCTCGTCGATGTTGGCCGGCCGGCAGCAGTCAGGTTGGCCGTGCTGGTCGATCGCGGGCACCGCGAGCTGCCCATTCGCGCCGACCACGTCGGCAAGAACGTGCCGACCTCGCGCGAGGAGCTCGTGCGAGTCCACCTGGTCGAGAGCGACGGGCGCGATGAGGTTCTCCTGGAGCGACGGCAAGACAGCGCTGCGGCATGAGGCACCTGCTCGACGTCGACGAGCTGTCGGCCCCTGATGTCGAGTCACTGCTGGTTGATGCGGAGCACCACCGATCGAGCTACGAGGCGGCCCGGGTCGGGAGCGAGCTGGCAGGTCGGTCGGTCGGCCTGCTCTTCGCGGAGCCCTCGACCCGGACGCGAGTCTCATTCGAGCTTGCCGTACGGGCGCTGGGGGGCCATCCCGTCGTCATCGACCCGGGACGCAGCTCGCTGGTCAAGGGCGAGACGCTGGCCGACACGGTGCGCACCCTCGCCGCCCTGGGCACCTCCGTCCTGGTCATGCGCCACCGCCGGAGCGGCGCGCCGTGGGTCGCGGCGCGGTATTTCGTGGGCAGCATCGTCAACGCCGGTGACGGTTGCCATGCCCATCCCACCCAGGCGCTGCTGGACCTCTTCACGCTGCGCCGGGCCGTGGGCACGCTGGCCGGGCGGAAGGTCGCGATCGTCGGAGACCTGCTCCACTCGCGTGTGGCCCGCTCCAATGCGTGGACGCTGACCGCCGACGGTGCCGATCTGTGGGCGTGCGGCCCACGGCCCTGGCTGCACGGCTGGGAAAAGCTTGCCGGACGACTCCCGGCGGGCCGGCGGCTGACCCTCACGGACGATCTCTCGAAGGCGCTCGCCGGGGCCGATGCGGTGATGGCGCTGCGCATCCAGAAAGAGCGGATGGCGAGCCTGGACCTGTCACTGGACGAGTACGTCGCGGGCTACCAGATCAATGCTGACAGCATGCGGGCTGCGGCATCCGAAGCGGTGTTCATGCACCCGGGGCCGGTAAACGAGGGCATTGAGGTGACCGGCGAGGTCAGTCGCGGGCCGCGCTCGCTGGTCCTCGAGCAGGTGCGCAACGGCGTGCCCATTCGGATGGCCGTGCTCGCCCATCTGGGCCGGCCGGCCGGCTGAGGTGAGGCGCTCGACCGACGCGCCCGCGACGGTCCGGCGGCCTCCGGCCATACCATCGCCTTCATGAGCGACCAACCGCAGATGCCCGATTACCGCGGCGCCCCGCTCGATCCCGACCGCGGTCCCGGCCTCGGCTGCTTCTGGATCCAAATAGCACTGCTGGCGGTGCTGCTCGTTGCCACGCCGCTATCGGTGGTCATGGCGGTCGACCCGTGGATCAGCGGCGCACTGCTCGTGGTCAGCCTGGTCCTGCTGCTGTTCGTCGGCCAGACCATGATCTTCCTGCTTCGCCTGGTCGCCGCCGATCGACGATCTCGGCGCCGACCCCTGTCCGGAACGGCTCGCAAGACGGTCGGCCAGCTGGAGGAGGAGGCGCAGCGGGATGCCGGCGACGAGGGAGCGCCGACCCGCGACGAGGCAGCGCCGACCGGCGCCGGGCTAGGGCCGACCGGCGAGGACGGAACCGCCGCCGGTGACGAGCGCGCCGCGTCAGAGCAGGACGACGCCCGAGCCGGATAACCGCTTGCCCGCCCTCAGGGCGCCCAGGACCTGACGCGGGGAAGTCCGGAAGTCGGGACGCAGCGCTTCGCGCAACTCTCCCACCAGGCGGCGGTTCGTCGAGCTGTCGGCCAGGACCAGGACGATGGCGTCTACGCCACCGTCACGCTCGCGCAGCCTGAGCCGACGCACCAGCGCCTGGACATCGCGCAGCCTCGTCTCGAGCTCAACGCCGACGCGGTGGTCGCCCAGGCGCAGGAACAGGTCCCACGCTCTCAGCTCGGCGGGACCGGGCAGGGGCAGCTCGGCCACGACGTGCCAGCTCGGCGACAGGACTGCCCGCAGGCGCCGCGTCAGGCCCTGCTGTCCCGCGTCGCGGAGGCCATCGTCAAGCATGTGCAGGCCGAGGGACAGCTCCAGGCCGAGCACTGACGCCATCTCGGACAGCTCGATCAGCGTTGGGCCGCGCGCCGTGCTCGCCTCCGCCCGCCATACCTTTGCCTGGGACCACCCGAGCTGCGCGCCCACGGCCGACTGGCTCACGCCGAGCAGGATCCGCCGCTGGCGCAGCTCGGATAGCGCGCGCGTCTGAAGCTCAACCCCACGCCGCCGGCCGCGCGTGACGCGGGACTCACGTGTCGACACCCCGCACATCGTGATGGGCAGCGCTTGACGCTCCATCATCGGCCGCTTATCGGCCGGTCCTCTCGCCAGGGTCGGTGAGACGACTGACTTGACGTCTCGTAACCAAGCGCCCCCGCCCGGATCGGTGGCAGGCGAGTCCGCCACTCTGCGACTCCGCGACTCGCTGAGCGTATGCAATGTCCGGCGAAGTGCTGACCAGTCCTCGAAGCCCTTCCCCCGCGCCCTGTTCCACCCATGCCTGCCGGCAACTGACTCGCAGATCGCGTCGTTCGTCCGGCGAAGGGCATGTAACCGGCCCCGTCAGCCAATCCACCGGACGCACTATTCGTCTGGCGAGTTTGGTCCGCCAGGGGGCCCGGCAGCGGCCGGCCGCACGCGTTGCGGGCTCCCACGCCGGACAGGCTATTCACCCGGCGAGCTGCCCGCGCTGGGGCGGTGGCGCGAGCTGCCCGCGCTGGAGCGGTGGCGCGAGCTGCCCGCGCTGGAGCGGTGGCGCGAGCTGCCCGCGCTGGGGCGGTGGCGCGAGCTGCCCGCACTGGAGCGACGGCGCGAGCTGCCCGCACGGTTCCCGCGGCGCGAGGTGCCCGCTGAGACCCACGGCAGAGGTGAGCGCTGCTGCTCCTGAGGGGAACGGTGCACGTCGCGCTGGCCCCGGTGTGACAATATGCCGCCCATGGCTGCGGTCCCCCTACCAACGCCGCCGGAGGCATAAGCCGTGCCCGTCCTGGCCACGTTCTTCTCGGTGCGCCGCGGGCGCGACCCGTTCTTCAAGTTTTTCATGCGCAAGGTCTTCCCGCGGCAGGTCAAGCGCTACCAGGAGGAGTTCGGCATTCGCTTCCTGGGCTGGTACAACGTCGCCTACGGCTGGGATTTCGATAACGTGATCCTTCTCGAGCTGCCCGATTACGGCACGATTGACCGGCTGGAGGCCGACGAGCGGGCGCGGGCAGTCGGCCATCGGGCGGGAGAATGGATGTTCGAGCGCCACCATGCGATGTTCCTGCGCGAGCGCATGGGCCAAGACCTGGAGTACCACCCTTGAGCTTCCGACGCGACGCCACGCGCCGCACTGACCAAGCCGACCAGCCACCTGGAGGAGAGCCAATGGACGAGCGAGCCGGAGCGCTGGGCGAGATCGCGTCTGACGCGGCCGTGGAGCGAAGCAGCTTCCTTGCCGACGCGGGCGAGCAGCTCAAGCGCTTCATTGAGGCCAATCGACGGCACATCAAAGACGTCGGCGGAATGGTTCTGATCGACGACGACCCCGACTACCTCTCCGTCGCTCCGGACGGGACCTTCCGCTCGCGAACGCGCTACCAGGACGATGCCACCGGCGAGTGGTACTCGGAAACGGAAGTGATCGAAAGCGCCGCGGAGCTGGTCGAGCTGTACAACCCGGCCGAGATCTACGCCGCCTTCGCTGAGGCAGCCCGCGACGAGGCTGGCGTGCCGGGCGCGATCGCCGCCAGCGAGGACCTTGTCGACGCGCCCAGCCTCGCGCCCGGCGATGAGATGGCAGAGGGCTACGCCGGAGCGGCCGACGAGTGGGCCGCCAACCGTCCCGCGGAAGGCGAGCCGGCGAGCGCGGAGGAGGCTGCCCGACGTCTCTACGACCTGGCCCTGACCTTCCAGGAGCGCAGCCAGCATGCCGAGGCGCGGCTGGTCGAGCAGTTTGAGGTGGCCGCTGCCGACCTGGCCTCACATCTGGGCGACCTGATGATCCTCGACGACGAGGACGAGCGGCTGTGGTTCCGCCAGAACGGCTCGTTCGAGGCAGAGGTCGTGCCCCAGCCTGACGATGAGCGCGAGGCGACCGACGAGTGGCGCAGCCTCACCTCGCCGGACGAGCTGGTCGAGTTCTACGACCCGACCGACGTCTTCGGTGACCTGGCCGAGGCGCTGGCCGAGCAGTTCCCCTCAATCGCGGCCGACGACGAGGAGGGCGAGCCGGCCTGAGCTCGCCACTACCGATGGCTCGGCGGCCGTGAAGCTGCTCAGCGGCGAGCTGCTGGAGTCACGCCAGCTGCTGCCGGGCCAGTGGCTGCAGCGTTTCCACGCACCGTGGCTTGCCGGAGGAGCCCAGGCTGGCCAGTTCGTCCACGTTCGTACCCCCGACTACTCGGGCCTGGTGCTGCGCCGCCCGTTCAGCATCAACACCTTCGATCGCCGCTCGGGCGAGGCGTCGATCCACTTTCGCGTGACGGGCAAGGGCACCGAGTGGCTGGCGCGCATGCGCCCCGGCGACCAGATCGAGATGCTCGGTCCGCTGGGTCGCGGTTTCGAGGTTGACCCGAAGAGCCGCCACGTGCTGCTGGTGGCCGGCGGGCTGGGCATGGCGGGCGTCAGGGCATTGGCCGATGAGGCGTTGGCCGACAACCGCCAGGTGGTCCTCCTCTTCGGCGCATCGACCGCGCGCGAGGTGTACCCGTCCTCGCTGCTGCCGGCCGAGGTCGAGTACGTCGTGGCAACCGATGACGGCAGCTTCGGCCACTCGGGCCGAGTGACCGACCTTGTCGGCCGCTACGAGGCCTGGGCCGACCAGTGCTTTGCCTGTGGGCCGGAGCCGATGCTTGCCGCGATGGCCCGACTCGCGGCGACGCGCCACCAGCGGCTCGGCGTGGCACGCCTGGCCGGCCGAGGTCGGGGGCGACAGTCGCCCCGCGGCTCCTCGGTGGCCCGCCGCCGGGCGTGGTTGCAGGTCTCGATGGAGCAGAACATGGGCTGTGCGGTGGGCGCCTGCCTGGGCTGCGTCATCATGGGCACCGACGGACCGCAACGGGTCTGCCGAGAGGGCCCGGTTTTCGCGTCCGAGGAGATCGAGTGGGACGCGCGCTGGTGACCCTCGACCTGTCCGTCGACCTCGGCCGGGGGTTGATACTCGACAACCCCATCCTGGTCGCCTCGGGCACCTTCGGTTACGGCGTCGAGTACGGCGAGGTGGTCGATGTCCAACGCATCGGCGCCATCTGCTGCAAGGGCACGACGCTCAAGCCCAGAGCCGGCAACCCGCCGCCGCGCGTGACCGAGACGCCGGCCGGCATGCTCAACTCGATCGGCCTGCAGAACCCGGGCGTAAAAGGGGTTCTCGAGAGATACGCGCCGCATTGGGCGGGCTGGCAGGTGCCGGTCGTAGTCAACGTCGCGGGCGAATCGGTCGATGACTACGTGGAGGTCGCGCGACGGCTGGAGGGCCAGCCGGGCATCGCCGGCATCGAGCTCAACATCTCGTGTCCGAACGTGGGTAAAGGCGGACTCCAGTTCGCCCTCGATCCGGACGGTGCAGGTGCCGTGACGGCTGCCGTGCGGGCCGCCACAGACCTGCCGCTGATGGTCAAGCTGTCGCCCGCTGCTCCGGACGTTCGAACGATCGCCCGCGCGATAGCGGACGCCGGGGCCGATGCGCTGTCAGCGACCAACACCCTGTCCGGCATGGCCATCGACCGCCGCCGCGACCGGCCACTGCTGGGCAACACCTATGGGGGGCTCTCCGGCCCCGCCCTCAAACCGGTCGCTCTGCGGGTGGTGTACGAGGTCGCACAGGCGGTCAGGATCCCAATTGTCGGGATCGGCGGCGTCGGTTCGCTCGACGATGTGCTGGACTTCATGGCTGCCGGCGCGGTCGCCGTGCAGGTGGGCACTGCCGTCTTCGCCGACCCGACCCTGCCGGTGCGGCTGATTGATGAGCTTGCCGCCCACTGTCGAGCAGAGGGGCTGCAGACGCATCGTCAGCTCGTCGGGTGCGCGCTCCCCGCCCGGCGCGAGCGGCCCAGCACCAAGGGCGTCGAGTACCTGCCTTGAGCGAGCAGACCCCCGCCGCCCGCGTCGAGCGCCTGTTCAGCCGGGCCGGCGCCTATCGCGAAGGCCACTTCAAGCTGAAGAGCGGCCGCCACGCCGACCGCTACATCGAGAAGTTCCAGGTCATGCAGTGGCCGTCGGCCGTGACCGAGCTCTGCGCGCTGATCGCCGACCGTGCGCGAGCCCTGGAGGCTCCGATCGATGTCGTCGCCGGGCCAACCACCGGCGGAGTGATCCTGGCCTACGAGGTCGCGCGGCAGCTGGGCGTCCGCGGCATCTTCGCCGAGCAGGTCGCCGAAGCCGACGGCACGACAAGGCGCGAGTTCCGGCGTGGCTTCAGGATCGAGCCGGGCGAGCGAGTGCTGCTCGTCGACGACGTGGTCACCACCGGCGGGTCCCTGGTAGAGATGCTGCCACCCATCGAGGCCGGTGGCGGCGAGCTGCTCCTGGCGATCGTGCTGGTTGACCGGTCGGGTGGGCTCGTCGAGGTCCGGTCGCCGGGCGGCGCGACGTATCGGGCCGAAGCGCTGTGGAGCCTGACGCTGCCGACCTGGCAGCCCGGCCCGGCCACCTGTCCGGGATGCGCAGCCGGCCTCCCCCTCCAGGCTCCCGGCTCGAGCGGCGCCGCCTGAAAGCGGCGCATCTCCGGCTAGGGCGCGATCGCCGTCATCGCGGACCGGACCTCGTCCACCGATGCCACTCCCTCGAGCTTCGCCCGCACGACGCCCTCGTCGTCCACCGCGAACAGCATCGGCTCGGTCCGCAGGCCCCATTCGACGACCGGCGCCACGGGCACCAGCTGGCCCTCACGCAAAACCGGCTGGAGCTGCCCGTCCACCTGCTGCAGCTCGTATGGCTCGACGTGGATCACGGTTACGTCACCCTCGAACTCACCTGCGACGTCCTTGATGATGTCCATTGCCGGCCCGCAGGTGGCCGTCTTGCAGAACGCCGGAGTGCCGAAGAAGAGCAGGAAGGGCTCGCCGTCCTGCAACGCCCGGTCTACCGACACGCGGTAGAAGTCGGGGTTCGGCTCCGTGTCGGTGGAGATCCGGGCCAGCTCGTCCCGCGTCGCGGCGGTGGGAGTGGTGCTTGCGATCGCTCGCGCGCCTACGGCGGGCGTTGAGCTGGTCGGCTGCACCGAGAAGACCATCCGACCGCTGCGCGTAGCTCCGTCCGGCTCGGTTGCCTCGACCTCGACACCCCACATACCGGCGCGCGGAAAGTCGACCATCGCCCGGTAGAGACCCGGCAGCTGCGGCACCGTCGGCAGGTAGGTGCCCTCGACGGTCGTTGCCGGGCTTTCCGGATCGGCGGCGAGGTCGAAGAAGCGCAGGCTCACATCCCGGTCCGGGGCAGCCAGCGGCTCGTTCTGCCGATCGACCAGGTTAAGCAGGAAGCGGTTCTGGCCGACCGCGAGCTCGGACGTCACCGGTATGGGCAGCAGCTCGCCGCCATCGTCCTGCGGAGGCCAACCGGGGTATCCGCTCGGCGCCGTCGGCTCCACGCCGGCGGGCGGCGTTGGATCGGCCGGCGCTGCGCCGCCGCAGGCGGCGAGGAAGAGCAGGGCCATGCCAAGCGCGAGCAGTATCGCGAGGCGAGGAGGGACAGATCTCATCGGGGGTCCACCTTACTCCGGATCGCTCGACCCCCACTTATGCGGGCCTGCGCGCCGGGGTGGATACAATCAGCACGTCACATGTCCCGCTTCACGCGTCTGGCCCTGCTCGCTGCCATGACGACCTACCTGCTGGTCGTCATCGGCGCGATCGTCCGGGGCACCGGTTCCGGCATGGGCTGCCCCGACTGGCCGACCTGCTACGGCGCGTGGATTCCGCCGCTCGGCGACACGGCGGCCTGGATCGAGTGGATCCACCGCAGCGTGGCCGCGATAGTCGGCCTGCTGGTGCTCGCCGTAGCCGTCGTGGCGCTGCGCCGCAAGCGGCACTCGCGGGCTATCGTGGGCGTGTCGCTCGGAGCGCTGGCGCTGACGGGCTTCCAGGCCTGGCTGGGCAAGATCACCGTCGAGACCAACAACGCCGGGGAGTGGGTTACGGCCCACCTCGCTGCAGCGATGATCCTGCTGGCGATGCTCGCTTTCATCGCCGTCCGCTCGCACTACGATCGGCCCCAGCCCGAACGGGGCGGGAACCAGCGCCTCACGCTGTTACTGGCGTTCACCGCCGGATCCGTCTTCGCGCTGCTGCTCTTCGGGGCCCACGTCACCGCGATCGGGGCGGGGCTGATCTTCCGCGACTGGCCCCTGTTCAACGGCCAGCTCATTCCCGGCTGGTCGGACAATCCGACCTTCGCCGCGATGGAGATGAGCCACTTCCTGCATCGCTTCGTGGCGGCAGTGGTCGGGGTGATCGTTGCACTGGCCGCATGGGCCTCGTGGCGGGCGGCCAGGCACGGCCTGCCGGGTGGCCAGCCGCTGCTGGTGCTGGTGGGCAGCGCGGCGGCGCTCTACGTCATGCAGATCTTCGTTGGCGCGGCCCAGATCTGGACCACGCTTGCGCCGTGGGCGGTGGCGCTTCACCTGGCCATCGGCGCAGCCATCTGGGTGCTGCTGGCCGCCGCCGCGTTCGTTGGCTTTTTCGAGGCCCGCCTGGCCGACAGCCGTAGCGATGTCGGGCCCGCCCACGGCTCGCCCGACCCGGCCGTCCCTGGCCCGAGCCTGCGCGATCGCGTCGGCGCCTACGTGGCCCTCACCAAGCCTCGGATCATCGAGCTGCTGCTGGTCACGACGGTGCCGGCGATGATCCTCGCGGCGCGCGGCCTGCCGCCGCTCGACCTCGTCGCGTGGGTGCTCATCGGCGGCACGCTGGCGGCCGGTGCGGCCAATGCGATCAACTGCTACTTCGACCGCGACATCGACGAGGTGATGTCGCGCACGCGCCGCCGTCCCCTGCCAGCACACAGCATTCAGCCAGAGAGCGCGCTCGTCTTCGGGCTCGTGCTGGCGGTCGTGGCGTTCGGCGTGATGGTCTGGTTCACCAACCTCGTGGCCGCCTTCCTGACCCTCGTCGCGATGGCCTTCTACGTCGTCATCTACACCATGCTGCTGAAGCGCTCCACGCCGCAGAACATCGTGCTGGGTGGGGCTGCCGGCGCGCTGCCGCCGGTGATCGGATGGTCGGCCGTGACCGGCGACATCACCCTGCCCGCGCTGCTGCTCTTCGCCATCGTCTTCTACTGGACGCCGCCGCACTTCTGGGCGCTGTCGCTGCGCCTGCGGCGCGACTACGAGGCAGCCGCGGTGCCGATGCTGCCGGTCACCCACGGCGTGCCCGAGACCACCCGCCAGATCGCGCTGTACAGCGTGCTGATGGTCGCCCTCACGCTGGTCTTCTTCGCCGCGGCCCAGATGGGCCTCATCTTCCTCGCCGGCGCCGTGCTGCTCGGCGGCGTCTTTCTCGTCTACGCCTTCGCCATGTGGCGCGAGGGCACGGACCGCCGCGCCGTTCGCGTCTATCGATACTCGATCACCTATCTGACCGGGCTCTTCGCGCTGGTCGTCCTCGACGTCTTCGTCTACCTGCCGCTCTAGCGGATGGCAGCCAAGGAGCGCGCCCGCACGGATGGGAAAGGGTTCAGCGCTGCCGAGAAGGAGGCCATGCGCGAGCGGGCCAGGGAGCTCAAGGCCGAAGAGCGCGCCCAAAAGGACAGGGCTGCCGGCGAGCGCGACGTGATGGCCAAGATCGCGGAGATGCCCGAGCCCGATCGCACAATGGCCGAGCGCATCCACGCCATCGTCACCGAAAGCGCTCCCGAGCTCCTGCCCAGGACCTGGTACGGGATGCCGGCCTACGCACGCAACGGCAAGGTCGTCTGTTTCTTCACGGCCGCCTCCAAGTTCGGTGAGCGATATGCGACTTTCGGCTTCCAGCCGGAGGCGAACCTCGATGAGGGCAACATGTGGCCGACCTCGTTCGCGCTGAAGGAGCTGACTGGAGCGGACGAAGCCCACATTGCCGATCTGGTGAAGCGAGCGATCGGCTAGCGCGCCGCAGACGCTAGCCGCGGCGCGCCGCCCGAGCAGCAGCGGCCTCGCGATCGAGGCGCGCGTCGACGCGCCGCCCCTCAGCCTCCTCGGCGCGCAGCCAGACCCATACCGCAAGCACCAGCCCGATCAGGAAGACCATGTCGCCGCCTGCCCACATGATCCCGCCGGCCAGCTGCTGGTCGGCCAGCGGCGACGGGCCCCAGTCGCGGGCCACGGTCTCGTAGTGCGGGTAGAGCACCTGCGGGGCCGACAGGATGGCCAGGCCCAGGAAGGAGCTCTGGGGCATGCCCAGGAAGAGATAGCCGATGCGCACCGCATGCGGCAGGCGCCAGGGCGAGGGGTCTGCGCCCACCACCGGCCACCAGAACAGCAGGGCCGTGCCCATGTAGAGGCCATGCTCGGCGAAGTGCAGCAGCTCGCTCTCGAGCGCCGCGTCGTACAGCGAGCTGAAGTGAGTTGCCCACATCACGCCGGCGAAGAGTGTCCAGGTCACCACCGGGAAGGAGATGATCCTCAGCGGCAGCGAGTGCAGCACCGGCAGGATCCACCGTTGCCGTACGCGGGGGGACGCCACGCGCAGCAACAGGGTGATCGGCGCGGCGAGCGCCATCAGCGGCGCTGCGACCATCGCCATCAACAGGTGCTGGACCATGTGCACCGAGAAGAAGGTCGTGTCGTAGACGCCGATCGGAGATTGCAGTGCCACGAAGAGCACGCCCAGGGCGATGTACCAGCACCAGGAGCGCCAGCGCGGGTGCGGGTTGCGCGGATGGGCGCGCGCCACGCGGCGCTCGGCCATGCGGAACAGGACGCCCGCAAGGACCAGCGGTAGCACCTCGTACCAATCGAACCGCCATTGCAGCAGCGCGCCGGCCAGCGAGCCCGGGTCCGGGGCATAGCCGTGGGCGAAGACCGCGCCCGGCAGCAGCCATCCGCACAGCAGCAGGCTGAAGGCAACTGCGGCAAGGCGGACCGGAGACAACGCAGCGAGGACGATCCGTGGCGGCACACCTTATTATGTGGACGCCCCAGCCTTGGCCCACGCCAGCGAGACAGCAGAGGGAAGTTCTTGCCCGAAGTCGGCGCCCCAACTCCGCCGGACAAGGAACCAATAGCGCGAAGGAGGGCCGGCCCGTCCCTTCCTGCCCGCCCAGCGGCCATGGCGGTCCTGCTGGTGGGCCTCCTGACCCTGATCGCGGGCTGTGCGCCGGCCGGCGCCGAAGGCCAGGCTTTTCCCGGATTCTTCGCTCCACCGGCGGCGAGCGCCGAAGGTCAGGCCATTGATTCGCTCTACTTCTATGTCTTCCTGATTGCCGTCGCCGTCTTCCTGACCGTGGAAGGGCTGCTGCTCTGGATCGTCTTCCGCTACCGGCGTCGACCACGGGTCGACGGCCTTCCGCCGCAGACCCACGGCCATAACCTTCTCGAGATCGTTTGGACCGCCATCCCGGCCGCGATCGTGACGATGCTCTTCGTGGCCACCATCGACACGCTGGCCTTCGTCGAGGAGCTGGATCCGAAGCCACAGGGCGTGATCATCGACGTCGTCGGTTTCCAGTGGCAGTGGACGTTCAACTACCCGGAAGAGGGACTCAGCTTCACCGGTGCCGGAGCAGAAGGCCCGGTCATGGCCGTCCCCGTGGGGGAGCGGGTTCGCATCCGGCTCGAGGCGACGGACGTGATCCACTCCTTCTACGTGCCGATGTTCCGTTACAAGCTCGACGTCGTGCCCGGCAGGGTCAACGAGTTCGACATCGTGGTCGAGGAGCCGGGCACCTATACGGGCCAGTGCGCCGAGTTCTGCGGCCTGCTGCACGCCGAGATGTACTTCACCGTCGAGGCGATGAGCCGGGCCGACTACGACGCCTGGGTGACCGAGCAGCAGCAGCAGCCCGAGCCCACGCCCGGAGGCTCGCCCCCGCCCGACGCGGCGACAGTCGAGGTCACCTCAGTCGGAGTCGTCGAGGGTTACGAGCCGAGCGAGCTGTCAGTGCCGGCGGACACGCCATGGCTGGTCGATCTGACCAACAGCGACCAGTTCGCGCCGCACGACTTCGCAATCCGCGGCGGGAACCCGGACGGTAGCGACTGGCAGGGCGACCCCAACGCGGACCCCGGCCAGCAGGTCATCTACGAGCCGCCACCACTGGCGGCCGGACAGTACGAGTTCTATTGCAGCCTCCACCCGAACATGGTCGGGACGCTGCGCGTGGGAGAGTAGAGCAGCATGGCCACGACAACCCTTGCCCCTCGCGCGCGGCCCTATACCAGCACCAGGGCGCGCGCCTACGAGTGGCTGACCACGACCGACCACAAGAAGATCGGCGTGATGTACATGGCCAGCGCGTTCCTCTTCTTCCTGATCGGCGGGGTCTACGCGCTGCTCATCCGGGCCGAGCTGGCCGTCCCGGGCATCCAGTTCCTGGAGTTCGAGACATACAACCAGCTCTTCACCCTCCACGGGACCGTGATGATCTTCCTGTTCGTGATGCCGATGTGGACCGGCCTCGCGAACTACATCGTCCCGCTGCAGGTCGGTGCAGCCGACATGGCCTTCCCGCGGATCAACGCGCTGTCCTACTGGATGATCCCGGTGGCAGGGCTGATGCTCTTCTCCGGCTACGCCTTCGGCGGAGCCGCGAATGCCGGCTGGACCGGCTATGCACCGCTGTCGGTGAGGGAAAACATCGGGATCGACCTGTGGGTGGGCTCGCTGGTCCTGCTCGGTACCAGCTCGATCCTCGGCGCCATCAACTTCATCGCCACGATCTTCAAGATGCGGGCGCCGGGCCTGACGTTGATGCGCATGCCGCTCTTCGTGTGGAACACCTTGGTGACCAGCGTGCTGCTTCTTTTCGCGGTGCCCGTGCTGACCGCCGGCTTCGTGATGCTCTTCATCGACCGGAACTACGGCGGCGGTTTCTTTGACCCCGCCCTGGGCGGAAATCCGATCCTGTGGCAGCACATCTTCTGGTTCTTCGGCCACCCGGAGGTGTACATCCTGATCCTGCCCGCCTTCGGCGTGGTCAGCGAGATCCTGCCCGTGTTCAGCCGCAAGCCGCTCTTCGGCTACAAGGCGTTCGTCTTCGCGACCGCGTCGATCGGCGCACTCGGCTTTTCGGTGTGGGCCCACCACATGTTCGCCACCGGCGCCGTCTATCTGCCCTTCTTCAGCTTCTTCACGTTCCTGATCGCGGTACCCACAGGCATCAAATTCTTCAACTGGCTGGCGACCATGTGGGGCGGCCAGCTGCGCCTGTCGACGCCGATGCTGTTCGCCATCGGCTTCATCGCGCTCTTCCTTATCGGCGGTCTCGATGGGGCCTTCCTGGCCGTGGTCCCGTTCGACTTCCACGTGCACGACACCTACTGGGTCGTGTCACACATTCACTATGTCCTCGTCGCCGGTGCCGTCTTCGGCATCTTTGCCGCCCTGTACTACTGGTGGCCCAAGATCACCGGCCGGATGCTCGACGAGCGGTTGGGCAAGGTCCAATGGGTGCTGCTGTTCGTGGGCACCAACGTGGCCTTCTTCCCGCAGCACATCCTGGGGCTGGACGGCATGATCCGCCGGATCATCGACTACGCACCCAACCCGGGCTGGACCGAGCTGAACTTCCTGTCGACGATCGGAGCGTTCATGGTCGGCATCAGCATGCTGCCGTTCATGTGGAACGTATTCATCACGCAGCGAAAGCCGGCCACCGCCGGCGACGATCCCTGGGATGCCAACACGCTGGAATGGGCCACGACCAGCCCGCCGCCGACGTACAACTTCGAGGCCCTGCCTCCGGTTCGCTCCGAGCGGCCGCTCTTCGACCTGAAGTACGGCGCCGTCGAGCCCCACGCGGCAGCGGTGCCGGCTGCCCGCGGCGAATCGCACGAGGAGACCCGCGCCGACGCTCCCGAGGAGTTCCTCGGCGAGCCGGTCGAGGGCCACGAGGACCCGGACGTGCCGGGCGCCCGCACCACGCCACAGGTTTCGGAGCACGCACCCGACGCCACGCCACGCGAGGAACGCCCCAAGCGTGAGGGCGGCGATCCCGCGCCGCCGACGGAGGGTCGCTCGTGAGCGCAGGCAGCGAGGTCGTCCAGCTACCTCACGCTGAGGAGAGCCACGTCGCCCAGCCCCATGGCGACCAGGGCATGAACACCGCCCTGCTGGGGATGATGCTCTTCATCGGCAGCGAGGTCATGTTCTTCGCCGGGCTGTTCGCCGCGTACTTCAACGCGCGTGCGGCAGCCGACCAATGGCCGCCGGCCGGCCTCGAGGACGTCGTACACCTCAACCCGATCGTGATCATCGCCACGGTCATCCTGATCATCAGCTCGTTCACCATGCAGTGGGGTGTGTGGCGCATCAGGAAGGGCGACCGTACGGGCCTGAACCGCGCGGTTGGCGTGACGCTGCTGCTGGGCATCGTCTTCCTGGCGATGCAGGCCTACGACTACTTCCTGCTGGTTTCGGAAGAGAGCTTTGGCATCAACAGCGGCATCTACGGCACGCTGTTCTACACCCTGACCGGCTTCCACGGCGCGCACGTCTTTGGCGGCGTGATCGGCCTGTTGGTCGTTTTCGGCCGCGGCATCGCCGGGCAATTTTCCGCCCGCCACCACATCGCCGTCGAGGCGGTGAGCGCGTACTGGCACTTCGTCGATGTCGTCTGGATCGCGTTGTTCATCGTGTTGTACATCCTCCATTGAGCGCGTGAAGGAGTACGGCTGATGTTCATCTGGCGGAACGCGATCATCCTTGGCGCAGCCTTTGTCGCCATCGGCCTGCTCTACCTGTTCGTGCAGGGCGACGGTCTGTGGCTCGACCGCGCCGGCGCGACGATGCTGATCCTGCTCGGCATCGCCATGGCGTTCACCTTCGCGGTCCTGCTGCGCGGCTCAAGGGGGATGTAGCGGCGCCCGGCGCCGAGAGCCATGCCTGAAGAGCGGCCCGACCTGTTCCAGCAGCTGTGGGACTTCCTCGAGCAGATCTTGATGCCCAACTGGGCGGACCTGATCGCGCTCATCCCGCTGCTCTTCATCGGGCTGGTGCTGCTCTTCTTCCTGGGCATGGCGATCGCGTGGCGAAGGGCAGGCCGACGCAATCGGTCACGCGTCCCGCCGCCGCTCCACTCGGGCTCGCCGCCGCCGGGCGTGCACATGCCCGGACCGTCGAAGTGGCCCTTCGTCGCTCCCATCGGCCTGACCCTGATCTTCTTCGCACTGATCCTGGAGATGAGCCTGCCGCTGCTTTTCCTCGGCCTCACCGTCAGTGCCGTGGCCACCATCGGCTGGCTGTGGGACGCGATGCACGAGTGGCGCGAGGCAGAGGTGGGGCACCACCCATCGGCGGCGGTCCACGCCACGCCCCACCGGCTGGGCCACGGCTCGGTCGCGGTCGCGCTGCCCGCCGGCGCCGCGGGGGCAGTCGAGCGCGCGCCGTGGGAGATCGAGCCACCGCCCGGCGTGCACATGCCCGGGCCGAGTCCGTGGCCGTTCTTCGCGCCGATCGCGCTGGTCGTCATCTTCTTCGGACTGATCCTCACGCCGTGGCTGGTCGTTGGCGGCATCATCCTCGGCATCATCGCGGCAGTCGGCTGGCTGCGAGAGGCCAACAGGGAGTGGCACTCGACCGAGCAGCATGGCCATGCCGTTCCAGAGACGCGTGACCCCGAGCGGGCATGGCCGCGCCGGATGGTGCCCATCTTCGCCACGGTCATTGCGGCGAGCATCGGCCTGGCACTGATCCCGATTGTCATCGGGCTGCTGGCCACCCTTGCACCGGGTGAGGAGGAGCCGCCGCCGGTTGCGGTGCCGGAGCGCCCGGAGATAGCGGCGTTCACCTCAGTCTCCTTCGACCGGCGCGAGCTGGTCGTGCCGGCCGCTCGCGACTTCGAGCTCGTCTTCCACAATGAGGAGGCCGGCGTGCCGCACAACGTCGACATCACCGACGGGCCGGCTATGGCAACTGTCTACTTCGAGGGCGAGATCTTCAACGGCGTTGAGACCATGGTCTACAACGTCCCCGCCCTGGAGGAGGGCGAGTACTACTTCCTCTGCCGAGTCCACCCCAACATGAATGGCACGGTCCTCGCGCTGCCCGAAGACGGCGCGCCGGCGGGCAACGACCAGCAGGGCGAGAACGGCCAGCAGGGCGAGAACGGCACGCAGGGCGAAGAGGGGGAGGCGCCGTCGCCCTGAGTTCGCGTGCGCGCCGTCTGTCGCTCGTCCTGGTCGGCGTCGTCGCAGTCCTGATCTTCGCCCTGGTCGCATACCAGCTCGCCAATAGACCGCCGGTCGTCGAGGTGCCCGGGTCGACGCTGCTCAATGAGCCGGCCCCCGACTTCGAGCTTGAGCGGCTTGACGGCAGCGGCACCTTGCGCCTGGCCGACCTGCGCGGCCGGCCGGTGCTGGTGAACTTCTGGGCCTCCTGGTGCCTGCCGTGCCGCGAGGAGTTCCCGCTCTTCCGCGAGGTGCGCGACCGCCATCATCAGGATGGCTTGGAGATCGTCGGCGTGGTCCATCGCGACGGCCCGGAGGCCGCTCGCCGCTTTGCTGCCGAGGAGGGGGGCGACTGGCCGATGGTGCTCGACCCCGACGAGTTGGCCTGGCGCGCGTACGGCGGCCAGCTGCTGCCGATCACGTTCTTCATCGACCGGGAAGGCGTCGTCCGGTCGGTCAGTTTCGGGCCTCCCCCGCGCCAGGTCCTGGACCAGCACCTGGCCCGCATCCTCTAGCGCCGACGCGGGCGTCCCCTCGACGCCACGAGTCGGCGCAGGATATGAAACGACCCCGGGAGGCGGGTCCACGGGGTCGCTTCGGACGGGTATTCGCTGGTTGCGGGGGAAGGATTCGAACCTCCGACCTTCGGGTTATGAGCCCGACGAGCTGCCGCTGCTCCACCCCGCGACCACCAATTCTAAGGGCGAGGCCCCGATCCCGTCAAAAGCCCCGGGTCGAGCTGGCGCGCTGCGTCCTCGTCCCGCGGCCCGATCGGCCCGACCCCCCGCTCTCGGGCCGCCAGTGCCTCCTCCCACAGCCGGAGCGCCAAGGGCCACCAGCGATCGACCATCCTCTGAGCACCGTACCAATTGCTGCCCAGGTGTCCGTGCCGCGCGTCCTCGTAGGTCAGCTGCTCCGCGCCGGGCAGGTGTACGGCGGCGCTGGGCACGATGCCGTCACCGGCCGGGTCGCCGGTGTCACTGCCGACGACCATCGAGAAGACCTCGCCGGCGACCCGCCCGGCAAGGCCGGGGAGGGCGGCCTGACGGTAGGAAGATCCGACGGTCAAGTAGCTGGTCCTCGGCGCAAACCAGGCGCCCGGAGTGACGCGATCCAGGAACGAGGTCGCCTCGTGGCCGGCATGGCGGTAGCGGTTCGCCAGGTCGGCCAGCCCATGGGGAGTGCCCAGCGTCACGAGGCAGCCGACAGCCTCCGACACCGCTGCTATCCGGCCGTGGAAGGGTTCGTGCGACATGGCCAGCCTGGCGGCAATACCGCCGCCGGAGTGCGCCACCACGATGATCGGCTGGCGACCGGCCTCGATGTAGGTGCGCGCGATGGCCTTACCGGTCCGGCGCAGGATCGGCCCGAAACCCAGAACCCCCGCGATGGCCCAGTCCGGCGGCCACAGACGGGCGATGTCAACGCGGGCCGCGCCGCGCTTGAGCAGCCGGCGACGCAGTGGCCAGTAGTTCGGCGGGATGGTCATGAACCCGCCGACGATCAGCACGTTGGGCCGTGGTCCGGCAGGTTCCATCATTCGACTGGTTGTAGCACGTCCGGCCAGGCGCTCAGTAGGTGAAGCCACCGCCCTCTTCGGCCGCGTTGCCTGACTGGTAACGCGGGCGTGTCCAGCGCTCGTCAACGTCGGCCACGATCTCGCCGCCCGCCTGACGCACGATCTCCTGGACGCGGGGCGCCTGCTCTTCCGGGAAATGGCCGGCCAACAAGGTGTCCTCGGCCTCGGCATTGGCGCCGGAGGCGAGTGGGGCTATCTCTGCCTCGACGGATTGGTCCAAGCGATCGTGCAGTGACTCCAGGGCCTGCCAGGCATGCTCTCGGTCGGGGAACCTCGCTGCCAGGATTCTAACCATGGGCTCCGGGGAGTGAACCTCCATGAACCTTCCTCTGTCGTGTCTCTGCCGCGCCCACACGGCTGTGGCGCGCCCTCATCGTCGTTCGCTGCCGCTTGTCGCGGTATTACGAAAACGGGCGCTGGGGGTAACAGGAAGGTGCTAGTTCGCTCCCAGTCGGCGCCCGGGACGCGCGGACAGGTTCTCGACGGGCACGGGCTCGATGTCATCGGCGAGCTCAAACCCGAACACCTGGGCGTAGAAAGATAGCTCGGCCTCGAGCGCGCTGCGGATGTTGGCCGCCTGGCGAAAGCCGTGGCCTTCACCCTCGAACAGCAGGTACGCGTGCGGGATGCGCCGCTCGCGCAGGACAGCCACCAGCGACTCTGCCTGCGCGGGCGGGACGACCTTGTCATCGCTTCCCTGCAGCACGATCAGCGGGCGGGTCAGGCGATCGCAGGCATGGACCGGCGAGCGCTCGCGGTAGACCGAGGCTGCTGCGGGGTAGCTGCCGACAAGCCGGTCGAGGTAACGCGACTCGAACTTGTGCGTGTCCCTGGCCAGCGCCTCCAGGTCGCCGACGCCGTAGTGGCTCGCGCCGCAGGCAAAGACGTCGTGGAAGACGAGGGCACAGAGGGTCGTGAAGCCACCGGCGCTGCCGCCGGTGATCGCCATCCGGTCTCGGTCGACCTCTCCGCGCTCGGCCAGGCTGAGCGCGGCATTGATGCAGTCCTCGACGTCGACAATTCCCCACGCGCTGTCCAATCGACGCATGTACCCGCGGCCATAGCCAACCGAGCCGCCGTAGTCCACATCGACGACAGCAAAGCCGCGACTCGTGAAGAGCTGCTTCTCCAGGTCCAGGCCGCCCCAGGCCGACGATGTCGGGCCTCCATGGCTCATCACCACCAGCGGCGGACGCTCGCCGGGCAAACCCTCGCATTGACGGTTCGTCGGCCGGTAGAAGAGCGCGTGCGCCTGCCGGCCGCCGGTCGTGGGGAAGGTGATCGGCTCGGCGGCCGCGATGTCGGCGGCATCGATGTCGAGGTCAAAGGTGCTTCGCAGCACCTGGCGCTCGCCGCTGCGCAGATCGAGCAGCACAACCGCGTTGGGGGCCGTGGGCGAGGCGCCGATGTACAGCACCCGATCACCGCCGACGCGCAGGTCACCTATCTCGGTGTCCGGCACGTCGAGCTGCTCGGCCGTGCCGCCGGGCACGATCCGCCACAGCTCATCGCGGCCGTGGCGACGGGCCGCCGCGACGATCGCACCATCCGCGCCGAAGCCGTACCAAGTCATGCCGAAGACCCATTGCGGACCCGCGAACTCGGCCTCCATCTCGCCCAACGCTCGAACCGCACCCTTGCCGGATGGTTCGGCCAACAGGTGAAGGTTCCACCAGCCGCTGCGATCCGATACGAACACAAGGCCGCCACCGGGTGCCCATTCCGGTTGCACCACCGATTCCTCGCTGCCGCCTGCCACCAGCCTTGCCTGACCAACCTGGCCGTCATCGTCGACGTCGGCCAGCCACAGCCGAGTGGAGTCCCAGGGCATGTCGGGGTGTGACCACGTGAGCCACGCCAGCTGCGTACCGTCAGGGCTCGGTCGGGGGGTGCTGTAGAAGTCGTGTCCGGTGGCCAGGACGACCGGCTTGCCGCCTGCCAGCGGCAGCGCCACGAGCTCGTTGACCGGCTCGGCGTGCCCGGCAGTATGGTCCTCGCGGACGCAGAGCACCCGCTGGTGCGGGCCGTCGACCACAAAGTCTGCGTAGCGGAACGGGCCCGCCGGACTGATCGGGGTCGGGTCCTCGCCAAGCAACTGCCGATAGACCCGGCCGTCGGCCAGGTTGCTGAAGTACATGATCCGATCAGCGACGGTGTAGGCACCGCCACCGTACTCGTGCACCATCGTCCGGGCGTTGTGGTCGGTCGGGGTGAGATCGCGTGGCTCCCCGCCGACGTCCCAGCGCACGATGACCTGGCGGCCGCGCTCCTGTGGTCGGCCCTCGATCCAGTAGACATCCTCCCCGTCGAGGCGCGGCTCACGCAGTGACAACGAGCCGGCGACGGCCATCTCGACGCTGATCGGGGACGGCCATGAGCCGTAGGGCAGCCGCCGGCGACTGGTCATCGGGCGAGATTAGCGCCGGGCGATGGACATTGCCCGTCAGGGCTATAGTCCCTGCCTCATGTCCGGCAGGGCTCCTTCACGCGGACCAGCCGCCCGGCGCACCGGGGTGGTGATGCGGTCGGAGCTGCGCCGGCGAGAGACAGCCAGACGGACAGCAGGCCCCGTCGCGATGCTGGCCGTCGGTCTCCTCGCGCTGGCCGTGGTGGCGATGCTCAACGGGGCGGTCGCAGCCCCCGGTGGCGCGCCCGGCGCTCAGCCGTCGGCGATGCCGCCTGCAAGCTCCAGCGCGGAAGCTGCTCCATCCTCTGGTCCATCACCGACGGCGACCCCCAGCACCGATGCCGCCCGCTCTCCCCGGCCGACTCCGTCGCCATCACCCAGCCCCACGCCCTCGCCATCACCGACGCCGACCCCCTCACCATCGCCCAGCCCGACACCCTCGCCGAGCCCCAGCCCGACACCTTCGCCGAGCCCAAGCCCGAGACCGTCGCCGAGCCCCAGCCCGGTTCCACCACCGACTGCGCCGGCGAACGGCTTCGTGATCCTCGAGCCAGTTGATCGGTCGGTGGTATCGGAAAGGGTCATCGTGGTACGCGGCCTCGCTTCGCCCGGTGCGACGATCACACGCGACGTTCGCTTCTGGCTCGACCAGCACACGACCGCCGGCAGCGACGGGCGATGGTCGATGCCGGTCGAGCTGACCGGCGGCGAGAACCTGATCACCCTGCGGCTGGGAAACCGCGCCGAGACGCAGCAGACGATGATCGTCTACTACCAGCCGCGCTGACACGGAGGACCACGATGGCCAACGACAGGCGCATGTCGGAGATTCCGCGCTCACCGGAGCACCACGACCTGACCGGCACAGGGAGCCCGCGCTCGGCGGATGACGGGCGCCCCCAGGAAGGCAGCTTTGCCCACTTCGACAACGAGGCCGACCCGGCGGTCACCGTCGCCAAACGGACCACCTCCCAGCCGGCGCACGCCGACGAGGCGTTGGTCAACCGCAGCGGTAGCGGCGGCTCCGGTGGGCCGGCCACGCCCGACCCCTCAGTTGAGGGCTCGACGGGCCAGAGCATGTCAGAGCTCCTCAGCGGCGAGGACGACGAGGAGCCTCAGGCCGGCTGAACCGCCGTACCGCCGCCGGGTGCGGCCGGCGGTGCCAGGCTCTCGAGCTGCAGGAAACGCTCGATCAGCGTCACCAACTCGCGCGGCGCTGAGAAGTTGACGCAGTGTGGGCCGCCAGGGATCTCCGCCCAGCGCCCATGGGGCAGGCTGAGGGCCATCTTGCGCGGCCATTCACGGCTGATGATGGGGTCGCGCGATCCGCGAATGACAAGCGTTGGCGCCTGGATGTGGGGCAGCTTTGCCTCGATCTGATCGTCGAGCGCGTGGCGCAGCTTGTCCAGCGCGCGGCGCGGGCCCGCCAGCACGTAGTCGGGAACGTGCAGTGCCCAGAGGACAGGGCTTTCGAGAGGCACGTCGGCGATCAGGCCGAGGACGTGGTGCGGAAGCGAGCGGCCGGGCTCGAATGTTGGGCCGGTCAGCACTACCGCCTCGACGCGCTCCGGATAGCGGGCCGCGAGGTCGGCTACAACCTGGCAACCGAAGGAGTTGCCCACGAAGACGCTGCGCTGAAGGCCCAGCGCAGCCTGGGTCGCTACTACCACGTCGGCCAGCTCGGGCACGGACAGCGATCGGCTCGGCTTGGAGCTCCAGCCAAAGCCCGGCAGGTCCAGCGCATAGGTCGGATAGCGTGGCGCCAGCCGCTCGAGGGTCGGCGTGAAGTAACGGCTCGAGATGACGTAGCCGTGGATGAGCACGAAGCTCGGCCCCGGGTGTGCCGACGGGCGGGCGCCGGTGCGCAGGTGGACGCGGTGCTCGCCAACGTCAACGCGGCGTGTGACGTGCGGTATCCGCTCGGGGGGTGGCCCAGGCATGGGCGCATCGTCCTCGGCGGGCCGTCGCGCCGGCGCTGCTGGACGAAGCTCTGGCCTTGAGGGCGGCTAACGGCGGGGTCGATCGACCGCCAGCGGGGGATGGCCAGGCGTGGTACAAGCCGGGGCGTGACAAGCCGACATCGATCGCTCTGGTGGCAGAGCGGCGTCCTCTATGAGGTCTATCCGCGCAGCTTTGGCGACGCAAGCGGTGACGGCGTGGGTGACCTGGCCGGCATCACGGAGCGCCTCGACTATCTCGAGTGGCTGGGCGTGAACGCGATTTGGATAGCACCCTTCTACCCATCGCCGATGGCCGACTTCGGCTACGACGTCGCCGACCACACCAACGTGGACCCGCTGTTCGGCTCGCTCGACGACTTCGACGTCCTGCTGGCGGAGGCGCACCGCCGAGCCATCAGGGTGGTCGTCGACTATGTCCCCAACCACACCAGCGATCGCCACCCCTGGTTCACGGATAGCAGGTCATCGCGCGATAGCCCCAAGCGCGACTGGTACGTCTGGCGCGACGCTGCGCCGGGCAGCGGACCGCCCAATAACTGGATCAGCATGTTCGGCGGCTCGGCCTGGGAATGGGACGAGGCGACCAGCCAGTACTACCTGCACTCCTTCTTGAAGCAGCAGCCCGACATCAACTGGCGGGAGCCTGCCGCCCGCCAGGCCATGCTCGGCGTGCTGCGCTTCTGGCTGGAGCGGGGAGTCGATGGCTTCCGGATCGACGTCGCGCAGTTCGTCGCCAAGGACCCGCAACTGCGGGACAACCCACCCAATCCACATCCCGAGCGACTCGCCCACCTCGGCGAGTGGCGCCACCAGCTGCACCTCTACGACCACGGCCATCCGGACATGCACGACATCTACCGGGAGATCCGTCGGCTCGTCGACGGCTATCCGGGCAAGCGGGTAACCATCGGCGAGCTGCACCATCCCGAGTTCGATGTCTGGGCGCGCTCCTACGGTCAGGACCTCGATGAGATCCATCTGCCGTTCAACTTCCACCTGCTGCGCGCCGACTGGAACGCCGCCAGCGTACGAGCGGTGGTCGACGGCATCAGCGCCGCCCTGCCAGCCGGGGCCTGGGCCAACTGGGTTCTCGGCAACCACGACCAGCCGCGCATCGCGAGCCGCGTCGGCCAGGGGCAGGCGCGCGTCGCCATGATGCTGCTGCTGACCTTGCGCGGTGCGCCGACGCTGTACTACGGCGACGAGATCGGCATGGAGAATGCGACCATCCCGGTCGACCGCCTGCGCGATCCGTGGGGCATCACCGAACCGGCCCAGAGCCGAGACCCTGAGCGAACGCCGATGCAATGGAACGGCTCGGCCAACGCGGGCTTCTGCCCGCCGGGCGTGGAGCCCTGGCTGCCCCTAGCCAGCGATTGGCAGACGCGCAACGTGGCAGCCCAACGCGACGATCCGTCGTCGCTGCTGGGCCTGACCAGGCGGCTGCTCGAGCTCCGCCGGACGATCCCGGCGTTGATCGAGGGCACGTACGCGCCGGTGGACTCGGCTGAAGGTGTCTTTGCGTACACGCGTCGACTGCCCGATGAGCCGACCCTGCTGGTCGCGCTCAACTTCACCGACGAGCCACGTCCGTTGACGCTGGCGACCGATGGTCGGGTCGTCTTCAGCACCGACCCGCACCGCGAGCAGGGATTGGTTCGATCGCCACTCCGGCTCGCGCCGAGCGAGGGCCTCCTGCTGGAGCTGGTGGACACGGCCTAGAGGGCCGACAGCAAGGGCAGATGAGAGCTGAGTTGGTGAGGGCCGGCTGGGATTCGAACCCAGGACACGAGGATTAAAAGTCCCCTGCTCTGCCGCTGAGCTACCGGCCCGCCCTCTCATTGTGGCCGATGGCGATCAATCTCCGCGAGATGGCAGGCGGAGTTCGCTCTGGCGGTCGAGTAGACTCCGCCCGCAATGCGTACGCCCGGCGTCGTCCCGCTCAACTACGGTACGGCTGACGCGCTGCAGCTCGATGTTGCCGTCGTCGGCGGTGGCGTGGCGGGCCTGTACGCCGCCTGGCGCCTCGCGAAGAGCAACCGGCGCGGCGTTGACGGAGAGCCGCTTCGGGTGGCGGTGATCGAGGCAACCGATCGCATCGGCGGGCGCATTGAGACCGTTACCTTCCCGGGCATGCCGGAGCATCGCGCGGAGTTCGGCGCGATGCGCCTGGCATCGTGGCAGAAGCTCGTGTTGACGCTCGCCGACACGCTCGGCATCCGGGTCGAGCCGTTCCTGATGGGTGACGAGCACAACTTCTGGTTCCTGCGCGGCAAGCGCATCCACGCCGCCGAGTTCTCCGACCCGACGAAAGTGCCGTATGGGCTCGAGGGCTGGGAGGTCGGCAAGACGCCACAGGAGCTGCTCAACCACGTCGCCGAAGCCGTCCTCGGCGATGTGCCGATGCCGACCGACCGCCGCGGCTGGGACGACCTGAAGCGAACGCTGCGGTACCGCGGACGTCCGGCGCGCGAGTTCGGCTTCTGGAATGTGCTGGCTGATCAACTGTCGTCTGAAGGCGTGAACTTTGTCTCAGACGCCGTCGGGTTCGGCAGCATGACGCAGAACTGGAACGCGCTCGAGGCGCTGCAGCTGATCTATTCCGACTTCGGCCCAGAGGTGAGCTATGTGCGCTTCGCCGGAGGCACGGACGAGCTGCCGGTCCGCCTCGCCCACGAGGCGGCGGCCGGCGGGGTCGAGATCTTCGCGGGCAACGCATTGACTCGCATCGACCCGGCACCAGCTGGCGGGCCGGCAGTCCTCGTCACGATCCAAAACCGACGCTCGGGCCAGCGCTGGCAGGTGCAGGCCCGGCACCTCGTCTGCGCGCTCCCCCGTCGGGCCCTAGAGTTGCTCGGACAGCCCGACAGCCTGTTCGAGCCGCATCCGCTTGCCGACGCCGAGGTTCTCGAGCTCGTCGGCTCCGTTCACCGCTACCCCGCTTTCAAGCTATTCCTCGCCTACGAGGCGCCGTGGTGGCGAGAGCTGAACATCAGCAGCGGGCCGGCAGTGACAGACCTCCCCATCCGTCAGACCTACTACTTCGGGGTGGAAGAGAGCCAGCGAGCATTGCTCATGAGCTCGTACAACGACGATCGGGCCGTGGCCTACTGGCAGGGTCTCGCCTGGACGGAGCAGGACGAGCCCACTGCACCCCGCCTCCAGGTGGCCGGACGGGGAGGTCCTAGCGAGGTCCTTGTCGCACCGCCGGAGATGGTCCGCCACGCGCAGGTCCAGCTATCGCGAATGCATGGCTTCGAGATACCGACGCCGTACCTCGCGGCCTATCGCAACTGGGGGCGTGCGCCATTCGGTGGCGCCTGGCACCTCTGGCGGGTCAACGCCGACTCCGTCTCGGTCGGCAGACGCATGCGCCGCCCGCTGCCGGAATACAACGTCCACGTATGCGGGGAAGCGTACTCGGGCATCCAGGCCTTCATCGAGGGTGCCCTCACCTCGACCGAGCTCGTGCTTCAGGAGCAGCTCGGGCTCGACCCTCCGGAGTGGCTGTCGGACGACTACTACCTCGGCGCGCGGTCTTCGTCTTCGGCTATGTAGGCGACAGCGAGCTCAGTCCTCGAAGACGGGCACGCTGAACCCGAATTCCGCCCCGCCCTCGTCGCGATTACGTGCCCAGATCCGGCCGTTCATCGCGCGCACCAGTTGGCTGCTGACGAAGAGGCCGATGCCGGCGCCACTCGCACGCCGCGCAGCGGCCGGCGACCGGTAGAACACGTCGAAGAGGCGATCTGTCTCGTCGGAGTCGAAGCCGGCACCGTCGTCCAGGACCACCACGCTGACCTCGGTGAGCAGCTCGGTCGCTCGAATGACGACCTGGCTTCCACCGTACTTGCCCGCGTTCCCGAGCAGGTTCTGAAGCACCTGCTCAAGGTAGGTCTCCTCACCCCCGACGGGCGGCAGGCCCGCCGCAAGGTCGAGCGAGAACGTCGTTGCCGGCCAGCGGCGAGCCTCGGCCTCGACGATGCGCGGCAGGACGCGCTGCAGGAGTACCGGCTCCACGTCGATCTGCAGCCCCCCGCGTTCGACCCGGCTGAGCACGAGCAGGTTCTCCACCAGTCGGTAGAGCCGGTCTGCCTCGTGGCGGATGTCGTCGTAGACCTCGTCGCGAACGTGCCTGGACAGCGCCTGGCGGGCGAGGATCTCCGCACCGCCGTAGATGGTCGTCACCGGGGTCCTCAGCTCGTGCGAAAGGATGCCCAGGAAAGCGTCGCGCATGGCCCGCGCCTCACGCACCGAAGTAATGTCGCGCATGACCAAAATCGTGCCGCCATCCGCCGGCGTGTCCGCCTCGCCCACTGCCACGCGGTACACGGACAGCTCCATCCATGGTTGCTGTCCGCGACGGACGGCAGGCCCGCGGACGAGTCGAAGCTCGGTGCCAGCGGTCAGCGCCTCGATCGCCGGGGCGCGACCGGACTCAGCCCAGGCGAAGCTGGCGAGGATCAAGCGCATGCCGCCGTCGAGGCGGCGGCCAAGCAGTGCACGGGCGGCGGGATTGGCCAGCACGACGACTCCGGCCGGGTCGCAGACCACGACCGCGTCACCCATGCCCTCGATGACTGCTTTCAGCTCGGCGGCGCGCGCCTGTTCGAGGTGGGCGACGCGCGCCAGCTCCTGCTCGCTGCGCTGACGCTCGATTGCCGAGGCGAGGGTGTCGGCCATCGCCTGGACGAAGGCGACCTCGTCAGCCGAATACCGGCGGGGAACGTCGCTGTGGGCGCCGAGCACGCCCCATGGCCTGGCCGGGCTGCCGATGATCACGTTCAGTCCGCTCGCGACGCCATGACCGGTGACCAGTCCTGACGGCCTGAAGCGGGTCTCAAGCGACAGGTCCTCGGTCACCACCGGCTTTGCCTCTGACATGGTGAAGCCTGCCTGCGAGCCGCGTCCGCCGCTCACCCGCGCTCGGCCGATTCGACCCTTGCGCCATCCCACGCCCGCCAACAGCCGCAGCTGGCGGCCGCCGGGCATCAGCTCGAGCACCTCCGTGAATGGAGCGGGGATCGCCTCCGCAAGGCGCTCGGCGGCCAGCTGCAGGAGTTCCGCGAGCGACGCCCCGGCCAGCGCGCTTCGGCCAACGGCTGCCAATGCCGCCTGGCGCTGCCCGCCACGGTCGAGGGCGCGGTAGAGCATCGCGTTGTCGATCGCCAGGGCGGCTCTTCGAGCCAGCTCGCTGATCAGCTCGAGGTCCTTCTCGTTGAACGGTGCCCGTCCAGCACGCATGCCGACCGAGATCACGCCGAGGGCACGCTCGCGTGCGACCAGCGGGACCCAGAGGGCCGATGCCATACCGAGCTCATTGAGCAGCCGGCGATGGTCACGGTCTCGCGCCAGCCGGCGCAGCTCGGGGGAACTGACCTGGTAGAGCGCCACTGGCTCGCGCGTGGCGACCACATGCCCGCGGAGATGGCCCTCGCCCGGCCGCAGCGGCCAACGCCGGTCGAGCTCGCGCAGGATCTCGTCCCCACCGGGCTCCACGTGGGCGACCCCGACCCGACGAAAGATCCCACGCTCGTCGAGGACGTCCACCGCTGCCCAGTCGGCGAAATGCGGCACCACCGCCTCGGCGACCTGGCCGAGAGTCGTGTCGACATCGAGCGAGGCACCCAGCAGCTCACCCGACCGGGCCAGCAGCTCGCGCGCGGCCTCCGCCCGTCGTCGGTCGGTGACATCGCGGAAGAACCAGACCCTGCCGCGCGGCTGTCCCTCGAGATCCAATACCGGCGCGCTGTAGCGATCGAAGACACGCCCATCCAGCAGCACGATCTCGTCGCTGCCCTCTTCGTGCGGGTGCTTGTAGAGGTGCTCCACGCGCCGGCGGAAAGCTTCCGGGTCGGCCAGCTGCCTGCTGACCGCGGCCAGCGCTGCCTCGTCGCTTCGACTGGCCACCACCGCGGGCGGAATGCGCCACATCTCCACGAATTGCCGGTTGAAGTAGACCATCCGACCATCGGCGTTGACGACGAGGATCCCGTCGATGGCGGCCTCGGCGATGGCCTGCAGCATGCGCGACTGGAAAGACAGCTGGTCAAGCACGCCCTGGTGGCGTCCGATGTCCTGCGCGACGACCAGCAGGCGCGGGATGCCCTCCCCGGCCGGGATTGACTTGACCGCCATCTGAAGACTGACCGTCGCGCCGTTGGCCGCGACCACGCCGACGGTGTAGTGATCACCGGGGCGCTCGCCTCGGGCGTGTCGCTCCAGCGCATGCCGCAGAGGCTCCTGCTGATGCGGCGTGACGAGCTCGAGCGCCGACGGCAGGTTCAGCAGCGCCGCCCGATCGAGGCCCAACAGACGGCACATCGCCTCGCTCGCGTCCAGGATCTTCTCGCCCTCGAGCACGAGCACCCCATGGCCAAGCTGGTCGAGGGCGCGAACAAAGGCGGTCGTCGAGACGGCCTGCTCTGTGAGCAGCCCCTCGGAGGCGGCACGAGGAGTCGGGCTGGCGGTCAAGCGAGTCCGATTCTGGCACGCCTGCTGCGCCTTGGAACGGGGCCGTCGGTGGGGGCTCGACCGACGGCCCTTCACGGTGCTCGGGCGTAGTAACAACCAGTTACGCCTCGAGGTGCCGACGCCGGGAGCATGCCCCGGTCCCAGCGCGTATGCCAGTCTGCAAGACGCCCGTGGGGGGCTCAATCGATCAGGTGCCGACCAACCTTGCGCCACCGTTGCAAAGGGCGTCGATCTATGGCAGACTGGCGCGGCCGCGGACAAAAGTCCCGGTACGCCAAGCCAAATGGCTTTTGATCGGTCTCTCGGCGGAGATGTCCCCAGACGTCGTCCGCACCTGATGGGCTCAGTCGGCGCCCCAGCGTCGGCGCAATACCGTCACAGCCAAGGCTCGCGAGGGCGGGCCCGGACGAGATGCCGGCAAGGGTCGCCATGCGCCTTGCGCCCCAGCGCAGGGCTCCCACCAGGGGGTATACGCCTTGTCATTCGCCGTGTCCGGTGCCGCGTTGGCGCCAGGTGCAGAAGCCGGCCCGCGTTTCGGCAACCTGCATAAGCTCATACTCGTCGTGCTGGCCGCAGTGTTTGCGGCAACGCTGCTGGCCATCGGGCCGGCCGCGCCCGTCGAGGCCTCCACGACCACGCAGGCATCCAGGATTGTCAGCACAGCCAAGAGCCACCTCGGCAAGGGCTACCTGCTGGGCGCCACCGGCCTCAAGCGCTTCGACTGCTCGGGTCTCGTCTACCGAGTCTTTGAGCAGAACGGCCTGCTGGCCAAGATCGGCGGCGGCCGCAAGACCGCTCGTGGGTACTACAAGTGGTTCCGCGAGCGCGGCCTCGTCAGCCGCAAGAACCCGCGCGTGGGCGACCTCATCATCTGGGGCAACGCGACGCACATCGGCATCTACGTCGGCAGTGGCGAGGCGATCAGCGCTCTCACCACCGGCGTCAAGCGCCACGGGGTCTTCCGGGTGACCACGCCCTTCACGGCCTACCTGCGGGTGAGCCTCAGCCGCTAGCTCCGAACCGGGCGCAGCCCGGACGCGAAAGCCCCTGACTCGCCGGCGACCCCTCTCGCCGGCGAGTCTTTTTGTGTCCGCGCGGCAGCCGGGGGGAAACCGGGTCAGCGCCCCTCGTACACCTCCGGGTTCACGCAGTTGGGCAGCCGCTCGTTGCGCAGGCCGGCGAGCAGGTTGTCGGCCGCCATGCGCGCCATCCGTCCGCGCGTCTCGATCGAAGCCGAGGCGATGTGGGGCACCACCAGGCAGTTCGCCAGGCCGAGCAGCGGGTGGTCGGCGGGCAGCGGCTCGGGGTCGGTCACGTCGAGCGCAGCTGCCGCGATCACGCCGTCGCGCAGGGCCTCGAAGAGCGCGTCGTGGTCGATGACGGGTCCGCGACTGGTGTTGATCACGATCGCGCTGGGCTTCATCTGGGCAAATGCGTCGACGTCGAGCAGATGACGCGTCTCGTCTGTCAGGTTGGTGTGCAGGCTGATGAAGTCGCTTTCGGCGAGCAGCCGATCCATGGCTACGCCGGTCGCGTTCAGCCGCTGCTCATCCTCCGCCGAAGCGGGATGGACGTCGTAGTACAGCACGCGCATGCCGAAGCCGGACGCCCGGCGGGCCATTTCGCGGCCGATACGCCCGAAGCCGACGATGCCGAGCGTCGCGCCGTAGATGTCGTGGCCGAGCAGCAGCATCGGGCCCCAGGTCCGCCAGCGGCCGGCGCGGACGTAGTCGTAGCCCTCGGGCAGACGGCGGGCGGCCGCCATCAAGAGGGCGAAGGCAAGGTCCGCCGTAGTCTCGGTCAGCACGCCCGGTGTGTTGCCGACCGGGATGCCTCGCCTGGTGCAGGCGGGCACGTCGATGTTGTCGAACCCGACGGCGAAGTTGCTGACCACCTTCAGCTGCGGACCGGCTGCTTCCAGCAGCTCCTCGTCGACGCGGTCGGTCAGCAGCGACAGCAGTCCGTCGATTCCCTTTACGCGGCGCAGCAGGATCTCCCGCGACGGCGGCAGCTCGTCTGTCCAGACGTCCGCATCCGTCGCCTCGCGCACCGGGGTCAGGCCTGGCTCCGGAATGGCCCGCGCGACGAACACCTTGTGCGAACCGATCACCGAATCAGTCGGTATTCCCTGCTCAGCGTTCATGCCCGGGAGCCGGCCGGCAGAGTGGCCACGAGCTCCGCCATTCGCTCCAGCGCCCGGCGGATGTTCGCCTGCGAGTTGGCGTAGCTGATGCGGACGTGATCGGTGGCAAGCTGGCCGAAGGCAGTGCCCGCGAGCATGCAGACCCCGGCCTGGTTGAGCATCCGATTGGCGAACTCCGCCCCGCTGAGGCCGGTCCCGGCGACGTTGGGGAAGACGTAGAAGGCCCCGGCGGGCAGGCGACAGCGGATGCCTTCGATCCTGTTCAGGCCATCGACGATCAGGTCCCGGCGCTGCCGGAACTCGGCCACCATCTCCTCGACGGCGCCCTGCGGCCCGGTCAGCGCCTCGACTGCAGCCATCTGCGAGAAGGAGCTGGTGCACGAGACGCTGTTGATGATCATCTTGCTGAATGGCGTGACCAGGTCGGGCGGGAGGATCGCGTAGCCCAGTCGCCAGCCGGTCATGGCGTAGGTCTTGGAAAAGCCATCGAGCACGATCGTTCGCTCGGCCATGTCGGGCAGGGAGGCAATCGAGAAGAACTCGCCGTCGTGCACGATGCGACCGTAGATCTCGTCGGCCAGCACGAGCGTGTCGTGCTCACGTGCGATGTCGGCGATTGCCTCGATGTCGCGCCGGGTGAGCACGGAGCCGGTCGGGTTGTGCGGCGAGTTGAAGATGATCATCCTTGTGCGTGGGGTGACCAGTCCACGTAGCTCATCGATGTCCAGCCTGAAGTCGTTCTCCTCGCGCAGGGGTATGGGCACGGGCGTTCCGCCGGCGTAGCGCGTCATCGACTCGTAGATCGGGAACCCCGGGTCGGGGTAGATGACCTCGTCCCCCTCCTCGACCAGCGCGAGCAGCGCGTAGTACATGATCGGCTTGGCGCCCGGCGTCACGACCACGTGGTCCGGGTCAGCGTCGAAGCCCTTGCGCAGACGCGCGTCGGCGGCAATCGCCTCCCGCAGCGGCGGCAGGCCGAGCGGGGGTCCGTAGTGCGTCCAGCCCTCGTCCAGCGCGCGATGGGCGGCCGCGACGATGTTTGCGGGCGTGTCGAAGTCCGGCTCGCCGATCTCGAGGTGGATGATGTCACGGCCCTCGGCCTCCAGCGCACGCGCACGCGCGGCGGCCTCGAAGGCGGTCTCGGTGCCGATGCCGTGCATGCGCTGGGCTAGTCGCATCGCCCGAATGCTAGCAGGGCCGGCGCGTGGCGCGGGTTGCTGGAGAGGGCTCTGCCGTGGCCGGTGCGACAATCGGTCCATGGCTCGGTTCTACGGCATCGATGAGGCCAACCAGCGGTTGGACGCGGTCCGGCCCTTGCTCGAGCAGCTGCGCGCAGATCGGGCCAGCGTCGCCCAGGCGCAGCGCGAGCTCGTGCGGGCACGCACAACCAACGGCAGCGCCGAGCACGCCGAGGAGCTGGCTCGTCTTGAGGCCGACGTCCGCGCTGTCGTTCAGCGAATGCAGCAGGCGGTCGCGCGACTGGATGCCTGGGGGATCGCGCTGCGTGACATCGCCACCGGACTGATCGACTTTCCGGCCCTGGCCAACGGCCGACCCATCTGGCTCTGCTGGCGGCTCGGTGAGGCCGACGTGGGCTGGTGGCACGAGCAGAGCGCCGGCTTCGACTCCCGCCGTCCGCTCGCCGAGCTGAGCTAGGCTCGGGCCCGGTCTTCGTCCTCCGGCGGTGCCCGGAAGCGCCCACGCGACACGCGCTCGATTGCGCGCATCGTTCCGCGCGGATGCGAGTACGCGAAGCCGACGATCAGCAGCACGATGAACAACGTGGTGCCTGCTCCGGCCGAGACGATCAGCCCGAGCTCCTGGCCGATCTCGCCAGGGATGCCCAGGCCCGGCACGGTCACGCCGAAGAGTCCCAGCCGGAAGAAGGGCAGGGCCGGCGCGAGGTTTGCGCGCATGACCCCGTCCGTCACGCCCTCAGCCGTTTCGCCACCGAACAGGTAGGCATTCGAGCCGAGGGCGATGACCTGGGCGTCCTGGATGCCGCGGGGCAGGTCGTTGACCTGCAACCGGTTCCAGCCGTCGAACGTGCCAGTCTCGGGATCTGCCACAGCCCAGTAGTGGGTCGTGGCTGGCGTTTCGCCCGGGCCTTCGCCGCCGATGACATAGATCGCGCCCCCATTGGCGAACGAGGCGTGGTTCTGCCGCGGCTCGGGCAGCGCGTAGTCCGAGGCCTGACCGACCGAGACGCCCCAGCCCTGAGCCTGGCCGGTGCCTTCGTCGGCCAGCGGAGCGCCTTCCTCATCCAGTCCGAGATAGAAGACCAGGTTCGACATTCCGTCGGGCCCGTACCCGCCGAGGACATAGATGGCGTTCGTCTCGAGCACGGCGGTGGCCCCGGCCCGTGGCTCAGGCAGCGGCAGCTCGGTCACCTCGGTCCATGGGCCCGGCTGTGGCGACTCGCCGTCGCCGAGCTCGGACACGTAAACGGTGCTGCTCGGCTGGCCGTCGACGAGCCCGCCGAAGACATAGATGCCGCGCCCGGTCGCGACCGCGCTGGCATCTGTCAGCGCGACGGGCAGCGCCAGATCGGCCAGGTCCTCCCAGCCTGACAACGCTCCCTCTTCGATGATCCCGCGGAAAACCGTGCTCGTGGGGTTGCCGTCGGCGTCGACCCCGCCGATGACGTAGGGCACGCCCCCTGAGATGACGGCCACCGCGTCCGCCCGCGGCTCCGGCAGCTGGGCCGCCTCGGACCAGCCGGTCAGGTTGTCGTCCTGGAGGATCGTGCCGAGCACGCTCGCGGTGACTCCCTCAGGAGTCTGCCCGCCGGCGATATAGATGTTCTCGGAGACGTTGAAGGCCGATGCTGCTGTTCGTGGCTGGGGCAGGATGATGCCCTCGCCCCCTTCCTGCCAGGGAATCGTCGCGCCATGGGGCGCAGGGCAGGGCAGCCCACGGTTGCGTGCGTCGCACAGGTTGATCGGGCTGACGACGTTGTAGCCGACGTCGATGGTCGGCGAGACGGTGAAGTAGTACGCGCGGTCAGGCAGATAGCCGAGCAGGAAGATGATCGTGAAAAACCAGAACGTGGCCTTGATCGTCCCCCACGTCCAGCCGTCTGCATCGAACAGGCCCCAGGCCGTCCGGCGGCGCACGGACGCTCCCGGGGGCAGGGCGCGCTGGGCCATCTAGGGCGTGCCCTCCGGTGCCGGGCTGGCGCCTTCGCCGTTCCCTTCGCCCTCCCCTTCGCCGTCGCCGGCGCCCGGGTCGGTCCCGGGCGGCGGCCCGATGATGAAGTCGCCATGCATCGGCTGGTAATGGCCGGGCACAGTGCACGCGAACTGCGGGCTCTCGGGCATGTTCTCGACCGTGAACACGAAGCTCTGTGGACTCTCCTCGGCGGTGAAGACCGGCGTGCCGGGCAGGTCGGTGTCCATCGGCGCCTGCGCCAGCTCCTCGGCTGACCCGATATGGAAGTTGTGCGGTACGAACTCGCTCTCGTTGACGATCCGGAACTCGACCGTCTCGCCCTCGACGAGGGTGATCGTCTCCACGCGGGAGCCGCTGGCGGGATCGACCCAGCTCAGCTGCTCGGTGCCGGCGAGCTCGATCAGGCGAGGGTTATCGGGCGTGCCGGGTTCAGCGATCGGCTCGGGTGACTGGCCCGGACCGGGCTCGGTCGGAGCCCTCCAGCAGGCAGGCACCGGCGTCGCGTCCGGCGGTGGCTCGTAGTTCGCGTCGCGCCAGCCGCGGTGCTCCACATCTGGCTCAGGCACGTGACCCGGCTCCTCGCCTTCACCGTGGTGCTCCTCGTGAAGGACCCAGGTCGTGTCCGTGCTGGCGAGCATGAACTGGATGATCTCTTCGACCTCGCGGTAGTTGAGCGGCCCGCGTGGGTACTCCCAGGCGGGCATGAGCGAATCGGGATCACCACAGATGTAGCGACCGCCCTCGCGCATGACGGCGTGCAGGTATTCCGGGTTGAAGTGTCCGGGCCCGGGCAGGCCGCCGGGGGTCAGGGCGTTGTAGAGCTTGCCCTGGTCGTTGAGGGGCGGGCCGATGCCACCCTGGCCGTTGTCCCCATGACAGCGCGCGCAGTTGGCCAGGTAGAGGGCGTGGCCGCGGGCGACGTCGGTGACGTATTGGGTGTTCTGCTCGGCTTCCATCCGCCCGCCCATGCCCAGGAAGGGCAGGCCGATGTCATAGATCCAGTACAGCGGGATGAACAGGACGAGGAAGAGTGCCGCGAGGAAAGCCGCCATCCGGGCATTGCCGCTCTGGCGCACGATCTGGCCCGAGCGCTCCTCGGTCAGCCCGACTGTATGCGCCTGGTCGCCCGCGTAGAACCGATCGGCCGGCTGGGTGCTCGCCGGCGCCACCGACGATTCGCGCGGCGTGACGGCGCGTGGCTCTTCCTCCGGCCGCGGCGTCAGCTCGCGGCCGGCCCTCTCGTCGCTCAAAACGCGCAGCCTCGTGGAGCTCGCGGCGGGATCAGCCCCGGCTGACCGCTGGCCACCGGCAGCGGGCCGAGTGTGATGCGCGAGGTGTCGATGGTCAGCATGCCGTTCTCGACGGTATGGGCAAACCAGTCCATCGACCGCGGCGCAGGCCCGAGCTCGAGGACCTTGATGCCCAGCCGGTCGTAGCGTGAGCCGTGACAGGCACACTCGAAGTAGTAGTTGACGGTGCAGAAGTTGGGCTTGCAGCCGAGGTGAGGGCAGCGCTGATAGAGCGCGCGGACATTGGTCGTGTCACCCGAGCCGTCCGCGCTGACACCGTTGACGAACCCCTGGCCGGGATCGATCAGCAGGACGTAGGCACGCGCCAGCGAGACGTAGGCCGGCGCGCCGTCCTCCATCGGCACGCCCGGGACGGCCAGCAGCTGGCCGAGGGTCTCCTGGTCACCCGCCTCGATCGCCGCGCCAAAGCCGACGCCAAGCTGGGGCCACAGGAAGCCGAGCGTACCGCCCAGCACCTCGAGCAGCCACAGGCCGACGCCCGCTCCGAGCGAGCGCCTCATCAATGTCCGCCTTGACATGCCGGCCGGCCGGCCGCGGCGCATCTCGCGCAACACGTCGCGGGTCAGCGTCTGCGGCTCCTGCCAGCGAGCAAGCCTCCAATTACCCATGGTTGCCACCCATTTTCGCGGACCCCATCACAGAGCGAAGAAAACGCCCTGCCAGGGCATCGTGAAGGCGTACCCGGGGCCGCGGAAGAACGCGCCCAGGAACGTGATCACCAGGCCGGCCGCGGCGAACATCGAGAAGAGCATGATGCCGAGCTTGCGGTCGGACGGACGCGGCGAGCCGCCATCGCCGCGCGGGCCACGATCGATGTACGGGATCGCCATCGCACCGACGATGATGTAGGCGATCGAGAGGATGCCGGCCACGACCGGATGGAAGTAGGCGAGCAGCTCCTGCACGCCAACCAGGTACCACGGCGCCTTGGCCACCGGCGGAGTGACGTTGGGGTTGGCCAGCTCCTCCAGCGGGGCATTGACGAAGATGCCCATCAGCAACAGGAATACGCTCATCATCGCGGCCGCAAAGAACTCGATCGACAACAGGTGCGGCCAGGTCATCACCGTGTCGTCAGGCTCCTTCTGGACCCGCACCACGGCATCCTGCTTGACCAGCGCCAAGAGGCGGTATGGCCGCGCGGCCATCGGCACGCGCTGCTTGTCGATCTCGGTCGTGCGGCGCTCTGGCGGCGCCGCCGGCAGGGTGGTCCGCCGCTCGGGAGCCTGGGTTCCCGGCGTGCTCGGCAGGCGGCTTCTGTCGTCGCTCATGTCTCCACCGCTTCCCTAGAGCGGGCCCGAGATGCCGCCATCCTTGCGGATGCGCCAGAAGTGGACGGCAAGGAAGACGGCCGCCGTCAGCGGCAGCAGGATGACGTGCAGCACGTAGAACCGCAGCAGCGTGTTCTGGGTGACCTCCACGCCACCGAAGACGAGCAGCTGGGCGGGACGCGAGAAGAGCGGCGTGTAAGAGGCCAGCTCGTTGCCGATGGTGACCGCCCAGTAGGCGATCTGGTCCCACGGCAGCAGGTAGCCGGTGAACGACAGAGCGACGGTCAGGAAGAGCAGCAGCACGCCGACGACCCAGTTGAATTCGCGCGGCGGCTTGTAAGCCCCGTGGTAGAAGACCCGCATCATGTGCAGGAAGACGAAGAAGACCATCAGGTGCGCGGCCCAGCGGTGGATGTTCCGCGTCAGCTGCCCGAATGGGACGAAGGCCTGGATGTTGAGGATGTCGTCATAAGCCGACAGCTCGTGCGGCACGTAGAAGAACATCAGGTACACGCCGGTCACGGTCAGGACCAGGAAGAGGAAAAACGAAAGCCCGCCGAGGCAGAACGTGTAGGCGAACTTGACCGCGTGCTGGCGGACCCGCACCGGATGGATGTGCAGGAACACATTGTTCATCACGGCCATGGCGCGGGATCGCTCGTCGGCCGGGTATGTCTGCCGGAAGACGGACCGGAACAAAGAGCTGCGGCGGATCGCGTCGTCGACCCGCTCGAGGAAGCTCACCTAGAACCGACCTCCTGCCTCGGCCTGGTTGCCGATGCCCACCAATCCAAGCTGGGTATCCCGGTAGCTCTCCTTGTAGAGCCGACCGTCGCTGCTCACCTCCTGCAGCTCGAACCGCTCCATCGTAATGGCGTCAAACGGACATCGCTTGACACACAGCGCGCAGCGGATGCAGCGCTCCTCGTCGAGCACCATCGCCGCGCCATCGGACCACCCGTAGGCGTCGATCAGCTCGGGCTGCGCCGCCTCGGCCTTCATCTGGTTGATGTCAATCATGTGGATGACGCCTTCCGGGCAGACGTCGGCGCAGGCGCCACACAGCACGCACCGGAACGGGTCGAACCAGATGTTGTAGTTGCACATCAGGCAGCGCGTCGATTCCGTCACCGCCTGGGCAGTGGTGTAGCCCTTCTCCACCGGTGTGGTGAAGTTGACATGCGGGTCCGACGAGGGGATGCGCGCATCGAGCGGGGCCATCGGCACGTGGACGCGCGGCAACACGTCGTAGAACTCGGGCATCTCGTGGCGCCATGAGCTGATGATGCGCACGTTCGCCGCCACGTCGACCTCGCGACGGCCGGAGAGGTAGCGGTCGATCGCGTAGGCACACTTCTTGCCGTGCCCGGCCGCCTCGATCAGCGTCGTCGGTCCGGTCACGAAGTCGCCGCAGGCGAAGACGCCACGGACGTTGGTGGCGTAGGTGGCCGGATCGACCTTGACCCGCCCGCGGTTGATCTCGAAGCTGGCTTCGACCGGCAGGAAGGTGTTGTCGGCCGCCTGGCTCACGGCCGGGATGACCGTGTCGGCCTTGACCACGAACTCACTGCCCGGTACAGGCACCGGCGCACGCCGGCCGGTGGCGTCCGGCTCGCCCAGGCGGTTGCGCACGAAGCGGACGCCCGTCACACGGCCGTCCTCGCCGAGCACCTCGATTGGGCTGACGAGGAACTCCATGCGCACGCCTTCGCGCTCGGTCTCGCCCAGCTCCTCCTCGTCGACGACCAGCTCCGACCGAGTTCGGCGGTAGGCGATGGTGACGTTGCTCGCGCCATGGCGCAGGCTTGTCCGGGAGCAGTCCATGGCGGTGTAGCCACCGCCGATGATCACCACGTCGTTGCCGACGGTCAGCGGCTGGCCGAGGTTGGCCAGCTTCATGAAGTCGACCCCGTACTGGATGCCTTCAAGGTCTCCGCCCGGAACGTCGAGGGCCACGGCGTTCATCGCGCCGGCGCAGATGGCGACGGCGTCGAACTCGGCCTGCAGCTGCTCGAAGGTGATGTCGCTGCCAATGCGGGTGTTGTAGCGGAAGGTGACGCCCAGCCGCTCGACGAGCCGCAGGTCCATCTCGATGGCCTCCCGGGGCAGGCGGAAGGCGGGCACGCCGATGAGCATCGTGCCGCCGCCGTAGGGAAGCTCATCGAAGACGGTTACCTGATGGCCGGCGATGGCCAGCTCGCGGGCCACGGCGACGCCCGCCGGGCCGGCACCAACGACGGCAACGCGAGTGTCGCGTGGGGTGATCGCGGGCATGTCGTCCGGAATGCCCGACGCCTGATGCCACTCGACCAGGAAGCGCTTCATGGCGCGGATGGCCAGGGGCCTGTCGATGTCGCCGCGCCGGCAGGCCCGCTCGCATGGCGCCGAGCAGACATAGGCGCACATCGCCGCGACCGGGTTGGGCTCGCGCGAGAGGATGTAGCCCTCCTCGAAGCGGCCCTCGGCAGCGAGGTTCAGGTAGCCCCGGCAGTTGGTACCGACAGGGCACGCTTCCTGGCACTCGATGTTGCACTGAAGCCAGGAGGCGTCGACAGGTTGAACGAGGAACTCTTGGCTGGGGTCGATGGCCAAAGTCGTGGGGGTCCTTTCAGAGGCCGGGGTTACGCGGCTGCCACCGCGCCTAATCTACCATCGGCCCGAGGCCGAGCGCATGGGGGTCCCCGGCGGCCCGCTGAATCGACCGGCGCTGGCTCAGCCCAGGGAGACGAGCCGGAAGGCCTCGGCCGCCGAGCGCTCGATGCGCTGCCCATCCTCGGCCGCCCATTCCCTGATGCGGGCCTCCAGCTCGGCCGGCTGGCGCAGCTGGCTGGCATGCTGGCGCAGGGCGGCGATCTTGACATCCAGGGTGTCGGTCACGTCCACCCACGCGGTCGGTTTCTCGGTGAAGAAGAGCAGCAGGGTGTTGACGCTGTGCGGGCCGAGCCCTTCGTTCAGTGCGAGTCCGGGGAAGGCCATCGCGTTGCGGGCTGCCGGATATACGGCGTCGACGGCCGCCATGGCAGCCTGCCGGTGGTCAACGTGCTGGACGAACGAGTTGTTCAGGAAGATCACCTCCGGGTCCATCGCAAGCACGGCGTCCGGCCGGAATCGCCGGATCTCGCGCACGAGCTGTTCACGCAGCGCCAGGTCGTTGTCCAGCGCCCCGTCGGGGCGGTGGAGGAACACGACCGCCTCGTACCCGATCACGGCGGCCGCTGCCCGCTGCTCAGCCTCGCGCAGACGGCCCAGCTCCAGTGGATCTGAGGCAGGGTCATCAGCCCCGGCGTCGCCGCTGGTACAGCAGACGAGCCGGGCGACCGTGCCGGCCCGGACCCAGCGGGCGATGGTGCCGCCGATGCCGAAGTCGGCGTCGTCCGGGTGGGCGACGATCACGAGTGCCCGCTCCGGCCGCTCTTCGTATGACAACCCAGCCGACGGGCTCTCCAGGTTCAAGTTTTCACCCACGACCTTGAATTTGGTGGTGCCCGCAGGCGCCGGACGCTATTAACGAGGCCGGGCTATCACTATCCGAATAGACCGTTGCAAGGGCGTTGCAACTGTGTATGCTTCGCGCCGAGGCATCGCTCGTCTCCCCCCACGGGCGATGCCTCATTTGCCGCCCTCCTCGTCAATGGCAGCGAGCACCTCGTCGGCGTGCTGGTCGGGTTTGACTGATGGCCAGACTCGGCGAACCACGCCCTCCGGATCGATCAGGAAGGTAGCTCGCCGGACGCCCCAGTAGGTGCGCCCGTGGTTGCTTTTTTCGACCCAGACGCCGTACCGCTCTGCGACGGCGTGATCTTCGTCGGCGAGCAGCGCGAAGGGCAGGGCGTGCTTGCTCTTGAATGCGGCCTTGCTCTCACTGCCGAGGATGCTGACTCCCCAGACGGTCGCGTTCCGCTTCAGGATCTCCTCATTCACGTCCCTGAAGCGACATGCCTCGGCCGTGCAGCCGGGCGTGTCGTCCTTGGGGTAGAAGTAGAGCACCAGCCACTGGCCGCGCTGCTCTGAAAGCCGGCGGCGTCGCCCCTCCTCGTCGGGCAGCTCGAAGTCCGGGGCCTGCTCGCCAGCCTGCGGCATTGCGTCGCTCGCCATGTGCCTAGCCTAGCGCGAGCCGCGATCAGGCCGGTATGCGCGCGCTGCGATCAGGTCAGCACGGCGAGCGCCCCGGGACGCGGCCTCAGGCAGAGCCGCTCGCCGATCGCCGGCACGCTCACCCAGTCGGCGTGAACGACCAGCGGCGGGGCGCCGGCAACGGCCAGCCGAAGCAGAACCCGCTGGCCGCGAAACAGGCGTGCCTCGACCACGCCGCAGATCGGGCCGTCGGGCGCTGGCTCCAGTCCCTCCGGCCGAAGCAGCAGACGCCACCGGCCTTCTGTGGCGTCGGGCGCGGGGAGCCGGCCCCAGGGTGTCGTCGCCTCTCCGGCGGCGATCTGCGCGTCGACGATGTTGGGCATTCCCAGAAAGCGGGCAGCAAACTCCGTCGCCGGCCTGCGCCACAGTTCCTCCGCCGGCTGCAGGGTGTCGATGACGCCGTCGCGCATCACCGCCACCTGCTGGCCGATGGACAGCGCCTCCTCCTGGTCGTGAGTGACGTAGAGGATCGTCAGCTCGAGCGAACGGAACAGCTCATCCAGCTCCTCGGTCAGCCGTAAGCGCAGGCCGCGGTCGAGCGCACCCAGCGGCTCATCGAGCATCAGCAGACGCGGGCTCGGCGCCAGCGCACGGGCAAGGGCCACGCGCTGCTGCTCGCCGCCTGACAGCTCAGAGATGCGCCGCTTGCCGTAGCCGCGCAAGCCGACCATCTCGAGAACCTCCTCCACGCGCCGGGCGATCGTGTCGCCATCGTCGCCGCGCATGCGCAGGCCGAAGCCCACGTTGCCGGCGACATCGCGATGAGGGAAAAGCACGTACTCCTGGAACATGAGCCCGAAGCCGCGCCGCTGCGGCGGGACGCCGGTCAGCTCGCGCCCACCCCAGCTGATCGAGCCGGCAGCCAGCGGCTCAAGCCCGGCCACCGCGCGCAACAGGGTCGTCTTGCCCGACCCCGATGGGCCGAGCACCGCCAGCCGCTCCCCGGCGTTGATCGTCAGGTCGACGCCGTTGAGTGCAGCGACTGGCCCGTAGCGCACGACGGCACCGGCGACGGTGAGCATCAGAGCTGGCCCTGGGCGCCGCTTCGGAAGCGGTCGATGACCAGCACGGAGGCCGCGGTGACGACCATGAGCACGACGCTCATCGCCATTGCCTGACCGAAGGCCAGCGCGCCCGGCTGGGACAGCAGCCGAAAGACGGCCAGCGGCATGGTCGGAGTGTCCGGCCGCGCCACGAAGAGGGTGGCCCCGAACTCGCCGAGCGAGACGGCGAAGGCAAATCCTGCGCCGACCAACAGCGCGCGTCCGACCAGCGGAAGGTCGACCTCTCGCCAAACCCGCCCGGGGCCTGCCCCGTGCACGGCGGCCACCTCACGCAGGCGAACGTCTATCGAGCGCATCACCGGTAGCACCGCACGGACTATGAAGGGCAGCGCTATCAGGCCGTGAGCGATCGGCACCAGCACCGGCGATGTGCGCAGATCCAGTGGCAGCACCCCGGCCAGTCCGCCGAAGCCGACGATGAAGCCGAAACCCACCACAACGGCGGACGTTCCGAGCGGCAGCATCAGCAGGGCGTCGAAAGCCTGTCCCGCGAGCCCACGACGGCGGCTGATCACCACGCTGGCGAGCAGGCCCATGACTACGCACAGCAGGCATGCGAGTGCGGCGAAGACAAGCGAGTTCACCACCGCCTGCGCGGGCGGCACGAACAGCGCGGTCTGCGCCGTGCCGGCCAGGGCAAGGTAGTTGGCCGGGCCATAACCGCCCGCGACCGACAGCGAGCGCTCCACCATGGCCGCCAGCGGCAGCCCCAACAGCGAGATCGTGCCTGCCAGCACCGTTCCAACCAGCACCCACTCGGCGGCTCCTCGCGGCAGTCGAGCGGGATCTGCCGGCGAGGGACGGTGGACAACCGCGAGCCGCTCCTGGTAGCGCGAGTAGAGCAGCAACAGGGCGAGGAGGGCGGTCATCTGCAGCAGCGACAGAGTGGCCGCCACGGGCAGGTTGAGCAGCTGGGCCGTCTGGCGGTAGATCTCGACCTCGAGGGTCGCGTGGCGCGGCCCACCCAGCAGCAGGATCACGCCGAAGGAGGTGAACGTGAAGAGGAACACGATCGAGGCAGCCGACGCGACGGCCGGTCGCAGCAACGGCCAGGTCACGTGTCGGAAGCCCGCCCAGCGACCGGCGCCCAACACCGCCGCGGCATCACCCATCCGTGGATCGAGCCGCGCCCACACGCCGCCGACGATGCGCAGCACGACGGCGAAGTTGTAGAAGACGTGGGCGAGCAGGATCGCCCAGATCGTGTGCTCGAGCCGCAGTGGCGACCGCGTCAAACCGAAGTTCGTCTCGAGCCACTCGTTCAACGGGCTGCGCGGACCGAGCAGCGCCAGAAAGGCGGCCCCCACGACGACCGTCGGCAGCACGAACGGAACGATTGCCAGTGCGCCGAGCAGCCTGCGGCCGGGAAAGCGGAAGCGGGCGAAGACGTAGGCGGCAGGCAGCGCGAGGGCCACGGTGAGGACGGTCGACGCCGCCGCCTGCCAGAGCGTGAACCAGGCGACCTGGAGCACGAATGGCCGCGACAGGACGTCGACCAGCACGCCCGGCTCGAAGCTGCCGGCCGGGGCGAGGCCGAGCGCGAGAATGGAGCCGACGGGGTAGATGAAGAAGAGCGCCAGGAAGAGCGCCGGCGGCGCCGCCAGCAGCGGCCAGAGCGCGCGCCTAGCGAAGGACGACGTCTGTCCACTCCTCGATCAGCTGCTCGCGCCGGGCATCGATCTCGGCAGGGTCCATGCTCAGCGGCTCGTCGATCCGGGCGGCGTGCTCGACAAAGACCTCTGGCAGCTCAGCCTCGGCGTTGGCCGGAAAGACGAACATGTTCAGCGGCACGTCCTCCTGGAAGGTGCGACCGAGCATGAAATCGATTGCCCGCTCGGCGGCGTCGCGGTGTTCGGTGCCGCGCAGGATCCCCGCGAACTCGACCTGCCTGAAGCATCCCGCGGTCACCACGCCCGTCGGCGGCTCTTCAAGCTGCTCCTCGGCGAACAGGACCTCTGCCGCCGGGCTGGTCGCATACGAGAGCACGATCGGCCGGTCACCTTCGCCGGACGCCGAGAAGTGGCTGTAGTAGGCCTCGCTCCAGCCGGAGGTGACGAGGACATCGTTGGCCACCAGCGCTGCCCAGTAGTCGCGCCACCCCTCGCCGTGCTCGATGACCGTCGCCAGCAGAAAGGCCAGCCCGGGCGAGGACGTGGCGGGGTTCGGGACCACCAGCATCCCGCGGTAGCGCTCATCGGTCAGGTCGTCCAAACCGGCCGGGGGCGGCAAGTCCTCATTGAAGGCGGCGCGATCGTAGTTCAGACAGACGTCGCCATAGTCGATCGGAGTGACGCGCTGGTCCTCGTCCAGTTGGAGCGCGGCTGGAACGTGCTCGAGCCGCGGCGAGCCGTAGGCCTCGAAGATGCCGGCCTCCAGCGCCCGGGACAGAAAGGTGTTGTCCACGCCGAAAAGGATGTCCGCCAGCGGCGCATCGCCGGCCAGGATTGCCTGGTTGACCATCACGCCCGCGTCGCCCGACCGCAGGATGCGCAACGTTATGCCTTCTTCTCGCTCCAGCGTCGCCAGCACCTCATCGGATACGGCGAATGACTCGTGCGTCATCAGCGTCAGCTGTACCCGGTCAGCGGTCGTCGTGGGCGTCTCCAGGGGCGTCGCCTGCCCGGTCGGCGGAGGATCCGCAGGTACCGGGCCGGGGCTTGGCGTGGGCTGATCAGCCGGTGCACAGGCGAGCATCGGCAGCAGGAGAAGAACGACGACAACCCGGCTCATGAACGGTTTCCATCGGGCCGCATGCCGTCGTCGCTCGTTCGCGTCTGGACCACCGCCAGACGTCCACGCCCGACGCGGATCCAGGCATCCCGGCCGGTGATCTCATTCGAGAGCCCTCGAGTGGGGCCCTGGTCGAGCGCCTCGTTATCAAGCGCAAAGCGCAGGCCGCCCGTCCTGACTCCCGCAACCCGCTGGCTCAGCGGCAGCAGCGAGATCAGCCGACCCGCATCGGCGGTCACCTCCACGGTGCCTCCGTCACCCACCACGCGGATGGTCGTTCGGTCGTCGACCACGCGGATGTCGCAATCGGCCAGGTCGGGATGGGCCAGCAGAAGCAGGTTTGCCAGCGCATGCTCGAAGCGCACGCCACCCAGCCCGCCTAGCACCACGACGGAGCGGGCACCGCGCCGCACCGCTTCGTGGACGGCCAGCTCGGTATCACTCTGCTCCTTGTCGGCGGGGTGGAGCTGCAGCTCGATGCCGCGCGCAGCCAGTCCGTCGAGCTCTTCTGGGGAAAGCGAATCGCCATCACCCACGACGAGCGTGGGCTGCAGGCCAAGCCGCTCGGCCTTGCGCAGCCCACCGTCTGCCGCGACCACCAGCAGGCCGTCGGGGGAAAGCATGGCCGCCGGCAGCTGCTCGGCTTCGGGCACATCGCCGTCGGCAACGACGATCGCGCGGATCTGTTGGGGAGTCGTCAAACGCGCACCTCTGGGAATGGGACGAGGCGCGCTCGAGGACTCCCTTCGCTGGTATGAGCCAGATCAGGTTCCGAGGGTCTGCGGCCGAACCGCACTCTCAGCGCCCGCTTGGGCGCTCCCCTGTCCCGTGTTCGATTGGAGATCATTCTAGGCTAGACTCGCCGACGTGCCCAACCTGCCCACCTCCGTCCAGCGTGTCATCGACGTCGCACGGCGCAAGGGCGTCGAGCTGAACATCGTCACCTTTGACGAGTCGACCCACACGGCCGCCGAGGCTGCCCGGGCCGTCAAGGCGGAGCTCGGCCAGATCGTCAAGAGCCTTGTTTTCGTGATCGAGGCCGAGGACGGGCCGGAAGGCTGCATCGCTTTGGTCAGCGGCGCGAACACGGTCGACATCGGCCGGCTGGGGGCCGTGATGACCGGAGCTCGGCTGCGTCGCGCGACTGCCGAGGAGGCTCGGGCTCTGACCGGCTTCCCCATCGGCGGCATCCCGCCGTTCGGGCATGTCAAGCCGCTGCGCACGGTGATGGATCCGGACCTTGGCCGCTACGGCACGGTGTGGGCTGCGGCTGGCACCCCGACCGCGGTCTTCGAGGTCGAGCCTGCCACCCTGCGCACACTGGCCAACGCCACCGTCGCCCCGCTCGCCCGGGAGGAAGCGGCTGCGCCCCCGGCCGGGCAGCCCGTCGGCGAGTCGCGGCCACTCGAAGCCTGACGCCCGCTCGCGACGGGGACATCTCGATGGCAGCGACGCAGGCGCAACGGGCCACCATCCAGTACCCGGGCGGCCTGCATGCGCGGTATCGCTGGGCCGGTACCGGCGCCGCGGCCGAGGTATTTGCCACTTCCGAGGCCGTCGGCAGCCTGGCCGACCACGGCCCAATGGTGGCGCCGGACCCCGACCGGCTGTGTCGCGCGGAGCTCCACGTCGAAGGACCGCTGGGGGCCTGGACGGCACGCTTCGCCTCGCTCGTCTACGACGAGCCCGGCGGTGCGCTGTGGGACACGACGGGCCTGCTGCTGGTCAAATACGGCTTCCGGGTCTACGCGCTCGGCGCTCGCACCGGCGAGCTGGCGTGGAGCTTTGCCAGCGGCACGCCGGTGGTGGCCGCGCTCTGCTCCCCGCGGCTGGACCACGCGATCGTGCAGACCGAGATCGAAACGATCAGCCTCCGGCCGACGGGGGAGGTCGGTTGGCGCGCCGCCCACAATGACGTTGTAACCGCCGCGGAGCTGGTCGGTGGGCGACTCGTCCTGACCAGCTATGGCGGCCAGAGGCTGGTCATCGACCCGGCGACCGGCCGCGCGCTCGAGTGAGTTCACCACCGGCGAGCGTGGATCCCCTGCGTACAACACCTGTTGATGAATGGTGGACATTTCCCACGCCGCTGCCCCCCTTTGGTGGACAAGTTCTCTTGATCAGCGGCCCGAGGGCCGGTACCGTCTGCACCAGCCCGGAGGGGCCAGCAGCGAAGCTAGCGACCGCGATCACATCAAGGTCCACGCCTCGTGAAGGTCACTCCGGGTCTTTTGTTGCCCAATGATTTCCGCGGGCCTCGGCATCGCCGGGGTGATCGTCCTGCTGATCGCGGCCCTGCTGCTGCGCAGCCTGGGTCCGCGCTATCGCGTCGGTCGGCTGCTCGCCGCCGCGCCACAGGCCACCCTCGCCGAGGCTGTGGCGCTGGCCCAGGGCGGCGACCGGCACTACATCCGGGTCCACGGTCGGATAAGCAGCGACGAGGAATTTCCCGATGACCACGACCGACCGCTCGTCTACCGCCGGCGCAGGGTCGAGGTCCTGCAGCGAGGTGAGTGGCGCAGCCTGGCCGACGATCGCGAAGCCGTGCCTTTCGGCGTGGAGGAGCGGGGCACGTACCTGGCCGTGGATGCAGCGGCGCTGGATGTCGGCCTGGTGGTCATCTCGCGCGAGGCCGAAGGGCGGGCCGCCGACCTGCCCGCGGACCTGCGCGAGGACGTCGACCCCGAACTGCCCAGCCGCCTCGTCATCGAGCAGGTCTCGGCGGTCGAGCATGCCTTCGTCTGCGGCGTTCCGGAAAAGCGGGACGACGAGACGTGGATGGTGCCAGGGCTGGGCCGCCCGCTGATCCTGACGACGCTCGAGCTGCCCGCGGCAATGCGCGTGCTCGCGCGCGATCATCGGCGCCAGCTGCGCGTGGCGACGCTGCTCATCCCGGTCGGCCTCGGGCTGATGCTGGCAGCAGCGCTGACCCTGCTGCTGGGCGTGGGCTGAAGCCCTCGGGTGCTACGCTGCTGAACGTGCTGCACGTGCTGCAGAAGCGTGGCGGCCTCCGCCCGTCATCCTTCGCCGACTGGTTTGCCGTGGCTGCCGTCGCGCTGTTGCAGGCAGCGCTGTTGAGCGTCCTGCTTGCCGGGCCGATTCTCGCCCAGGAGGCGAGCCCCGGGCTCCTCGAGCCGGGCGATCCGCGCTCGGAGGGAGCGGCGCCGGGCCTCGGCAGTGGACCGCTGTTTGCGGCGCTGATCGTGGTCGTGCTGGGCACCGCTGCGGCGCTGGTGACGGTCGCCTACGCCCGTCTCGTGCGCCGGTGAAGGCCTTCGGCCGGCGCCCACCATACCGCGCCGGACAGCGGCCGACTGGCCGGCCGACGATGGCACGCCCGCTGGGCGAGCCCGAGCGCTACCCGGTAGCGCACGTACGCCCGAGGGCGCCTCGCCAGGGCCCCGAGCTGCGGCGGTTGGTCGGGCCGCTGGTGCTGGTTCTGATCGCCGGCGCCGCCGTCCTGTTGCTGCTCTCCGGCCTATCCGACACGGGCTCCATGCCCACCTCGTCGCCCAGCGCCAGGCCCGGGCCAACCGGGGCGGGCCTGAGCCAACCAACCCCGGCTGCCACCGGATCGGCCGGCGTCGCTACCGCTCGGCCGACCTCGCCTGCTGGGCCGACGATGACGCCGGACACGCTCTCCTCGCCCCTGCCTTCACCGACTGGCCGGGCCAGCCCGACGCCTGACGTCTCAGCAGCCCCCAGCCGGCCACCCAACGCCGCCCCGGCCAGCGCCGACGAATTTGACGCGGAAGACGGCGTCGTCGTCGACATCGCCTTCCCGTTCAAGCCGGGCGTGCGCTATCGCTACAGGGACAATTGGCTGCACGAGCGACCCGGATCGCCGGAGCACTACAACCACGTCAGGCTGCGCCGAGGGGAGCTGGTGCGAGCCCACGACGGCATCGATCTGTATGCGCCGCGTGGCACGCCGGTGGTGGCGTCGTTTGCCGGCACCGTGATCGACCCGGCCGAGCGTTGGCAGCCCTGGCATCCCGAGCGCTACGGCGTGGCTGTGGCCATCCTCAGCAGCGAGCCGCAGAGCGAGGGCTACATCGCCATCCTGTCCCACCTGGACGTTGCCTTCGTGGAGCCGGGTGAGCTCGTCAGGCGTGGCGAGGTGATCGGACTGAATGGTGACTCGGGCAATGCCGAGGGCGGACGCGCGCACCTGCACTACGAGCTGCGCGCGCCCTTCGCGATCGAGTGGCAGGAGGCCGACGAGGTCCGCCTCATCGATGCGTTCAATCCCTATCACTCGCTCCGGGCGGCGGACCCCAAAAGAGCCGATTGACGAGGCCGCGCTGGGACTAACCGCCCATTGGCAGGACCTGTGAGGTTTGGGAGCCTGCCCGGGAGGGGTACGACAGCTCCCTCCACCTGACAGTTCCGCACAGGAGCGAGCCACGTCACGCAACCACGGCACCACGGTCACCGTTGCCGGTGCAGCCAGGATCCTGGGCGTCCACGTCAACACGGTTCGGGCGTGGACCAGCCAGGGCCGGCTGGCCTGCATGAGGATCAACGCGCGTGGCGACCGTCGCTACTCGATCCAGGAGCTGGACCGGTTTCTTGACGGCACCGCAACGCCCGCCGGTCACGAGACGCGTACGACTGAGCTGCTCGGACGGGTGAGCGAGCTGTGCGCGGTCGACCAGGAACCCGAGACCCTCGCCAGCGCCCTGGCCCGGCTGCTGTGTCGCGAGAGCGACTTTGACTCAGCGCTCGTGGTTGGGTCTTCGTTCGAGGCCCGGCAGATCGCGGGCAACTCGCGGCTCAATGAGAAGCTCCTTCGACGCGCTCGTGAGGCAGGCGCGCCTGTCTTCGGACGGCCGGCCGGTGGACGGCGTTCGGTGGCCCTGCCCGTGGAGCCCGACGGGGTGTTGATCCAGCTCGACCGGCCGGAGCCGACATCACTGTCGCGCGAGGCCGAAGCGTCCCTGCTGGGGGCGATCACCGCGCAGGCCCGCACGGCGGCCAGCGTGTACCGGCAGCGACGCGCCGGTGAGGAAGATGCCCGCCGGGCGGAGCTGCTGCTCGAGATCGGCCAACAGATCGCAGCACAGCACGACCTCCCGGGAGTCCTGGCGGGTCTGCTCGACGCAGCATTCGAGCTGTTCGGCGCCGATCATGGAGCCATCTTCCGCCGACGTCCTCACGGGGGCTTCATCACCGACGCAGAACGCAATTGGGGACCGGGACTGCGCAGCGCGGTCGAGGCGGCCAGCTCGCTGCCGCTGGTGAGTCGGGCGCGTCGCACGGGCAGGATGGTCTCGGTCACCGACTACGCCAGCGATCCACGCTCACGACGCGTGCGTGGCGCACTCGTAGCCGAAGGCATCAACACGGTCAGCGTCGCGCCCCTGATGCTGCACGGTGAGTGGCTGGGCACGATCGCCCTGTGCCACGACAGGCCGTACGAGTGGAGGCCGCGGGACCGCCGACTCTTCGAGCAGCTTGCCGCGCAGGGCGCCGCCGCGCTGCGCAACGCTCGCCAGCTGACCCGCACCGAGACCTTCGCTGTCCAGCTGCAGGCGATCCAGCAGCTCGGCGTCGAGCTCAACCGAATCGGCGATGCACGCAAGATCGGCCGCGCGATCGCCGTCGAGCTCGGCGGCGTGATCGACTACCACAATGTCCGCGTCTACCGGGTCGAGGACGAGGACGTGATCCCACTGGCGTGGCGCGGGACGATCGGCGAGTACGCCGACGAGGACATCGACCAGTTGCGCCTGAGGGTGGGCGAAGGCATCACGGGTTGGGTGGCACAGCACGGCGTGGTGGTCAACCTTGGCGACGCCGCCAAGGACCCGCGCTCCCAGACCATCCCGGGGACGGAGGACGACCTCGACGAGTCGATGCTGCTGGCACCCATGCTCCACGAGGACGCCGTCATCGGCGTTCTTGTTCTCTCGAAGCTGGGCCTCCATCAGTTCAGCCCGGACGACCAACGCCTGCTGGAGATCTTCGCCTCCATCGCCGCACAGGCGATAGCAAGCGCCGATGCGACCGATCAGCTGCGTCGGCAGTCTGAGACTCTGGCGCGGCAGGTCAACAGCCAGCGCGAGCTGATGAGGGTCACCGAGTCGATCCTGGGCACGCTCGACCGCCAGCAGCTGCTGGATGAGATCGCTGATCGCCTGACGGGCCTGATCCCCGTCGACAACATCTGCGTCGAGCTGTATGACGAGCTGAGCGGCCTGCTCGACCCGATCTTTGCCCGCGGCGCCCACGCTCGGCACTTTCTGGCCAGCCAGTCGGACGACAGCCGGGGCATCAGCGGCCACGTCGTGCGCAGCGGCGAGCCGCTGTTCGTGCCCGACCAGCTCAAGGATCCGAGGCTTGTTCACTTCGATGGCGTAGGCCCGCTGCCCGGTTCACTGATCGCGTTGCCGCTGCGCTACCGCGACAGGACCCGCGGCGTCCTGACCATCGAGCGGCTCGGCCAGCAGGCGACGTTCAGTCAGGAGGAGTACGAGCTCGCCCAGCTGTTCGGCGGCCACGTCTCGATCGCGCTGCACAACGCCGACGTCCATCACGCCGTCGAGATCCAGGCCCAGACGGATGCGCTGACCGGCCTGCTCAACCACGGCGCGCTGATCCGCCGCCTGGACGAGGCAACCGCGGCCGGGCTGCCCTTCGGGATGCTCATGATCGACCTTGACGAGTTCAAGAGCTACAACGACCGCTTCGGCCATCAGGCCGGCGACGCGCTGCTGCGCCAGCTGGCGGAAGCCCTCAAGGCCGCCTGCCGCGACTCGGACGAGGTGTATCGCTACGGTGGCGACGAGTTCGCCCTGCTCCTGCCGCACACGTCCGCGAACGGCGCGCGGGCGGTCGCGAACAAGGTTCGCCAGGCAATCAGCCGCGTAGGCCGGGCGAGCCGGTCGGGCAATGCCATGACCGCCTCAGTCGGCACCGCGACCCATCCGACCGACGGCACAACCGCCGAGCAGGTGCTGCTGGCGGCCGACCGGGCCTGCTTCGTGGCCAAGCGGACGGGACGGGATCGGATCGCCACGGCAGCCCAGGGCCAGGCGCTCGCCGGCGAGTTCACTCCTCCGCCGCCGACACCCGTCGACGCCCCGGAAGCGGCCTACTCAGCGGCCTGATCACCGTCCTCACCGGCCTGCGCAGCAGCCCCCTGCGGACCGCCAGCCAGCATCCGTCCTCCACCGAAGGTCACGAGCTCACCGTCACCCACTCGCAACAGCTCCGCGGCGCTGGCCTGGTTGCACACCAGCGACAGGCGTCCATAGGAGTCCTCGCAGACGAGCAATTCGCCGGTGGGCGCGTCACCGAAGGTCCGTACCCAGGCGGCGGTTCGCCGCCTCCTCTCGCCACCACCGACACGCAGCGGCAGCCGATCCCCAAGCGCCAGGTCCGGGAAGGCAGCGTGAAGGTCAGACGCGAGGGCAGACAGCTTGACGTTGCCAAAGGTGTCCACGTATACGACCGTCGTCTCCAGCTGGCCCTCGGCGGCCACCGCCTCCGGCCAGTCCAGGTCCACCAACGAGCTTGGCTCGACCTCGCGCCCGATGTGCTCCAGCGGCACCCCAAGGGCCAGGTGCGCCGCGGCCGGCGCGAAGACATCGCGGCCGTGGAAGGTTGCCGATATGGCAGGCAGCAGGTACTGCGGGTTCTCGATCATGTGCACGCGGGTGACGCCTCCCAGCCGCTGGGCGCCGGGCAGCAGGAGCCCGTTGTCCGGCCCCACCAGGTAGTCGCCGCGGGCGGTTTCGAGGGCGATGCCCCGGCGGTGCGTGCCCACCCCGGGATCCACGACGGCCACATGCGCTCCCACCGGCAGGAACGGCAGGGCGCTCCACAGCAGCAGCGCGCCGTGGCGGATGTTGAACTTGGCTACCTCGTGGCTGATGTCGACGATGAGTGCGTCGGGAGCGATGTTCAGGATCACGCCGCGGCAGATCGCCGGCGACGGATCGCGCAACCCCCAGTCGGTCAGCAGGCTGACGAACGGGCGACCGGCACGCGCGCTGCGCGCGGCGGCCGGGGTTGTTATGACGCGGGTGTATCGACGGGCCACGGGGCGGATGGTAAGGGTATCCTCGGGCGGCCGATGGCCGACTCGACGCCCGACCCAGCCGGAACCTCCCATGCGGCCGGACGCTGGCTTGCCCTGGCCGCCCTGGCGCTGGTCGTTGCCCTGGCCGGCATGGTTGCTGAGCCGCTCGTCGAGCCCGACCGCCAGCCGCTGGCCGCGTCCAACGGCATCATCTGGGCGGCAATGCTCGCCGGCGCCGCAGGAGGGCTGGCCCTGGTCCTTTCCCGCCCATCCGGTCCCGGCAGGCTGCGCTGGGGCGCGCTCCTCGCGCTTGCCGTGGCCGTGGCTGCCGGCGGCGCGACTGCCGCCTATGGGGTCGTGGCCGGGGCCGCTGGACAGAGCGAACCGTGCTCGGCAGCACCGCTCATGGCCGACGGCGCGGCCATCGTCCACGGTCGAGCGCTGATCGACGGAGCGGAAACAGCGCGCATCGACGCGCACCCGGCTGAGGCCGCGGCACTCGGAACGCTGGTGCCCGAGCTGGACAGCGTTCCGCTGGAGGATCACGGGCTGGAGGTCCTGGCCGGCAGCGAGGTCAGGCGCTGCTCGGTGTTGATCGACGGCGACATGGCGCTCAGGGCGATGCCGCCGCTGGCCATGCTGCTGGATGCCGATCCGGCGCGCTCGGCACTGCCGATCTGGCGCGGTCAGCTGGACTGGTGGACATCTGCCGCCGGGCAGCTGGTGGCCGCCCGGGTGGTCGTGGGGGGGCACCCGGCTGATGCCTGGCCCAGTCGCGGTCTCCGCGGCACCATCGTCGGCGACATGCGGCTCATCCGGGGAGCGCCGTGAGCGAGCCACGCGATCGCGCTTTCGAGCGCTGGGATCGCGCCGCCCGCTACCTGCGCATCGCGCTGATCCTGCGCGAGCATCCTGTCGGCCTGTCGGCCCAGGAGCTCGCCGACCGGATCGGCGTATCCAAGCGCACGGTTTATCGCGACCTGCAGGCGATGGATTTCAATGCCGGCCTGCCAATCTGGCAGGACGGCGGCAAGTGGGGCCTGGAGCCGGACGCGTTCCTGCAGCCGCTCGCGCTGACACTGCACGAGGCGACGATTCTCTTCCTCGCCGCGCGAGTGCTTGCCAAGACAAGTGACGAGCACGACACGGAGCTGATCGGCGCCTTCGTCAAGCTCGCCTCGATCCTGCCACCGGTGCTGGCCGAGCACGTCCGGGCCACCGTTGACGCCTTCGCTGAGACGCCCCGCAACGAGCGCTTCACTCGCGTCTTCCGCGTGCTGGCCGAGGGCTGGGCCAACAGGCGAGTCGTCGAGCTGGAGTACGACGCGGGGGTGTACGAGCCCGGGCGAGGTCCCCGTCGGGCCCGGGTCCGGCCATGGGCGATCGAGCCCTCTGCACTCACCCACGCGCTGTATCTGATCGGCTGGGACGAAGCGCGGGCGGGTCGACGGACGTTCAAGGTCGAGCGGATCCTGGCCGCCTCGCTGACACCGGAAACGTTTGCCGACGACGAGGCAGCCAGCGTCGCGCGGGACATGCTGCGGGCATGGGACGTGATCGCCGACGAGGAGCCGATCGAGGTCGCCATCCGCTTCTCGGCTACCGTGGCCCGGCGTGCCGCCGAGACACGCTGGCATCCGAGCCAGAGGCTGGACGAGCAGGCCGATGGCACGCTCATCTGGCGGGGGCGGGTGGCCGGCCCGCGCGAGATCAGGATCTGGGTCCTCGGTTGGGGCGCCGATGCCGAGGTGCTCGAGCCTGCCGCCCTGCGCGACTCCGTGGCAGAGGAGCTGGGCCGAGCCCTCAGGCTCTACGGCTGACCGCTTTGGCGCCTGGGTCGCTCAGGGGTGGGTTGTCTCCACCTTTTCGGGCAGCTCACGGGCCGCCGCAACGAGCCGCTCGAGCCAGTGCTCCCACATGATCTGGTGCAGCTCGACCTGGCGCGGGCCAGGCAACCCGACGTGGCGGATGGTGACGTGCGTCCGGGCGCCGTGGTCGATCGCGTCGAAGGCCACCACGCTGACCCGTCCGAGAGGCTCGTCAACCCAGTCCCAGCTGAAGCTGATGTGCTGCAGCGGCTGAAGGGACAACACCTCGCCTTCGGCCATTGCCTCGCTCATCCGGACGCGCAGGCGGCCACCCACGCGCTCCTCCAGGTCGACATCCTCGAGCCAGCGGCGCAGGCCTTCGGCCGTCGCCATCAACTCGAAAACCGCCGTCCGCGGGGCGTCCAGCTCCGTCTGGATCTCGACCCGGTCGCTCATCGGCCGAGTATGGCCTACAGCAGCTTCACCGCCGCGACGAGATCGGTCAGGCCCTGGCGAGCGTCGGCGAAGTACATGCCCGTCTTGGGGTCGACAAACAGCTCGTTGTCGATGCCGGCGTAGCCGGCTGCCATCGAGCGCTTGATCACGACGATGCTCCTGGCCTGGTCGACATCGAGGATGGGCATGCCGTAGATCGGGCTCTGCGGGTTCGACCGGGCGGCCGGGTTGGTCACGTCGTTGGCGCCGATGACCAGAGCCACATCGGTCCGCGCGAACTCGGGGTTGATCTCCTCCATCTCGCGCAGCTGGTGGTAGGGAACGTTGGCCTCGGCCAGCAGCACGTTCATGTGGCCGGGCATGCGGCCCGCCACCGGGTGGATGGCGTATGAGACCTCGACCCCGCGACCCTCGAGCAGCTCGGCCAGCTCGCGCACGGCGTGTTGGGCCTGGGCCACGGCCAGGCCGTAGCCGGGCACGATGATCACCTTCTGGGCGTACGCCAGCTGGATCGCGACATCGTCCACGGCGACCTCCCGGACGGTGCCGGTGGCGCCCCCGGCACCGGCCGCTGCGGCCGCTGCCCCGCCGCCAAATCCCCCGAGCATCACGTTGAGCACCGAGCGGTTCATGGCGTCGGCCATGAGCTTGGTGAGGATCGCGCCAGAGGCGCCGACCAGCGCGCCGGCGATGATCAGCACGGGATTGAGCAGGACCAGGCCGGCAAAGGCGGCGGCCAAGCCGGTGCCCGAGTTGAGCAGCGATATGACGACCGGCATGTCTGCGCCGCCGATGGGCATGACCATGGTCACGCCGAAGGCCAGCGCGGCGAGCACGATCACGGCAAGGATTGCCATCTCCAACCCGGCAACGTCGATCACGCCGAGCGCGCCGAGTACCAATGCGACAGTGCCGCCGATGGCCACCACCGCCAGCGCCCCGGTCAGGATGCGATGGCCGGGGAACATGATCGGCGCACCGCTGATGAAGCCCTGCAGCTTGCCTGTGGCGATGACGGAGCCCGAGAACGCCACTGCGCCAAGGATCGATCCGGCGACAACGAAGATGCTCAGCCAAACGTCCGCGTGAGCTGTCTGAACCGCGGTCCAGTAGTCCTCGATCGCGATCAGACCGGCCGCGCCGCCGCCGACAGCATTGAAGATGCTGACCAGCTGCGGCATCGCGGTCATCTTGACCTTGCGCGCGCTGTACCAGCCGAGGCCGCCACCGATGAGGGTGCCGACGATGATGATGGGCCAGGCCAGGCCCTCAGTCTGGCCCGTCACCGGCGAGCCGAGCACGACCAGCTGGACCCCCGTCACGACGACGGCCAGGACCATGCCGGCGGCGGAGATGAGGTTGCCCCGCCGCGCGCTTACCGGCGAGTTCATCATGTGCAGGCCGACAACGAAGAGCGACGCGGCGAGCACGTAGGCGAAATGGATCAGGGTCTGGAGAGGTCCGAGCTCCATCGGGATCAGGCCTCCCGCCCGGCGTCCTGGCCGGTTTCCGCGGGCGTCGGCACGGCCGACACCTCGCGCCGCTTGAACATCTGCAGCATCCGGTCGGTCACGACGTAGCCGCCGACCACGTTCATCGCCGCGAAGATGACCGCCACGAAGGCGATGATCTGGCTCAGCGGCTCGTTGGCCGTGGCGGCGATCAGCATCGAGCCCACCAGCACGATGCCGTGGATGGAGTTCGCGCCCGACATCAACGGGGTGTGCAGGGTGGCCGGAACCTTGCTGATCACCTCGAACCCGACCAGCACGGCCAGGATGAAGATGGTCAGCGCGGCAACGAGCTCGAACGTCATCGCGATCCCTCCGCCGCCGGCGACTGCGGATTGAGCAGCCCGAGCGTCTGTTGCTGTACGACCGCGCCGTCGTGGGTGATGACCGTGGCGCGGGTGATCTCGTCCTCGAAGTCGAGGTTCAGCGCACCGTCCTTCAGGAAGTGCGCCAGGAAGGTGCCGAGGTTGCGGGCGTAGAACTGGCTGGCGCCGGCGGGCATCGTCGCCGGCAGGTTGGTCGGCGCCAGGATCAGCACGCCGTTCTGCGTCGTGATGCGCTCGTCAGGCCTCGACAGCTCCACATTGCCACCCAAGGGGCTGGCCGCCATGTCGACGATGACCGACCCCGGCTTCATCCGGCCGACGGCATCGGCGGTGACCAGCAGCGGCGGTCGGCGGCCCGGCACCTGGGCTGTGGTGATGACCACGTCCATGCCGCCGATGTGCTCGTTGAGCTCCTGCTGCTGGGCGGCTCGCTCCTCGGCGGTCAGCTCGCGGGCATAGCCGCCCTCGCCGGTCGCGTCAGCAACCGATTTCAGGGTGATGAACTGCGCGCCGAGTGACTGCGCCTGCTCCCTGGTCTCCGAACGTACGTCGTATGCCTTCACCACCGCCCCGAGACGTCGGGCGGTGGCGATCGCCTGCAGGCCGGCCACGCCCACGCCAAGGACCAGCACGTTGGCGGGCTTGGCCGTGCCGGCGGCGGTCGTCAGCAGCGGAAAGTAGCGGCCGTAGGCCTCGGCGGCAATCAGCACCGCGCGATATCCCCCCACGTTCGCCTGCGACGAAAGCGCGTCCATCGACTGAGCGCGGCTGAGCGTTCGCGGCAGCGCATCCAGGCTGATGGCCGTGACCCCAGCGTCCGCCAGCAGCTTCATCGCCTGCGGGTCGAGCAGCGGCTGAAGCAGGCCGACCAGGGCCTGGCCGCGACGCAGTCGCTGGAGGTCCTCGGCTGCCGGACGCTGGACGGCCAGGACGACATCGGACTGCGCGTACAGCTCCTCACGGCTGACGATCTGTGCGCCGGCATCGGCGTAGGCGGTGTCGGGCAGGCTGGCCCCGTCACCTGCGCCTTGCTCGACCAGCACCTGATTGCCGCTGCCGGTCAGCTTGGACAGGGCCTCTGGAACGAGGGCCACACGGTTCTCGTTGGGCGCGCGCTCTTTCGCGACACCGATCTTCATGGACGACACCTAGGGCGACGGGGCTTGGGCACTTCTGGGAATGCGCCGAGAAGGATAGCGGCCAGTCGCCGAATGTGCCGTACGCTCCTCGCGTGAGCACTCCGGGCCATCCCCTGCTCCGAGATCTGGCCGCCGCGCTGCCCGCCATGCGGCTCCTTCAGCAGCCGGCTGATATCGAGGCCTATCGGTTCGACGAGACCGAATACATGCGGCCGGGCATGCCCTTGGGGGTCTGCTTTCCGCGATCGACCGAGGACGTCCAGATGATCGTCGGGCTGTGCGGCCGACATGGCGTTGCCATCGTCCCGCGGGGAGCCGGCACGGGACTGTCCGGTGGCGCAGTCGCGATCGATGGCGCCCTGACCGTCGCATTCACGGCGATGGACCGCATCGTCGAGATTGATCCGGCCAACCTGACAGCAACCGTCCAGCCGGGCGTCATCAACGCGGACCTGGGGCGCGCCGTGGCCGATCACGGCCTGCTGTATCCACCCGACCCGGCCAGCTTCGAGATCTGCACGATCGGCGGCAACCTGGCCGAAAACTCGGGTGGCCTGCGCTGTGTCAAGTACGGCGTCACCCGCGACTGGGTGCTCGGGTTAGAGGTGGTCCTGGCCGACGGCTCCCTCATTCGGACCGGCGGCAAGACCGTCAAGGACGTCGCCGGCTATGACCTGACGGGGCTCTTCGTCGGCTCCGAAGGCACGCTGGGGCTGATCACCCGGGCGACACTTCGGCTCATGCCCATGCCGCCGGCCAAGCTGACCCTGCTGGCCTTCTTTCCCACGGTGGTAGCTGCCGGTGAGGCCGTCAGCCTGATCACGGCAGCGGGCATAGTGCCGGTAACGCTCGAGCTGATGGACGCATTCACCATCGCCGCCGTCGAGGACATGCACGGGCTGGGACTCGATCGCGACGCGGCCGCGATGCTGATGGTCGAATCGGACGCCGGCGGCGCGGCCGGCGACCGCGAGCTCACGGCGGCCGAGGAGGCCTGCCGCCGGGCCGGCGCTTCGGCCACGATGCGTGCCACCGACGAGCGGGAAGCCGACTGGCTGCGCCAGGCCCGCCGCGCCGCCCACCCCGCGCTGGAGCGGGCGGGCGTCGCGCGGATGGATGACGTCGGCGTGCCGCGCAGCCGCATCCCAGAGATGCTTGCCGCGATCGAGGAGGTCTCGCAGCGACTGGGCCTGCGGGTGGGCGTCTTCGGGCATGCCGGCGACGGCAACCTCCATCCGACGTACGTGGTGGACCGCAACGACCCAGACGCGGAACAGCAGATCGAGGAGGCGCGCGGCGAGATCTATCGTGCCGCCCTGGCGCTGGGCGGCACGGTCACCGGCGAGCACGGCACCGGACTGACCAAGCGCCCCTATCTCGAGCTCCAGCGCGGGCCGGCAGCGCTCGCCGCCATGCGCGCCGTCAAGCTCGCTCTCGACCCCCGCGGGCTGCTCAACCCGGGCAAGGTGATCAGCCTGTGAGAGCCCTGCAACGCCGCCCCGTTGTGGCTTCCACGGGCGAGCAAGCCTGACCGGCGGACCATCGCTGGGCACCGTCTCAAGCAACACCAAGGAGGCAGTTGATGTCACAGACGACGGACTCCGGCATCGAGGTCGAGTACCCGGTCGACGACGGTACCTACAACCTGATGGTCACCCTGACCGAAAAGCTCCAGGCGCTGCAGGCGTACGAGCAGTACGCCGAGGACGTCGATGGGCGCGAGCAGGAGCTCTACCGCGAGCTGATCGAGGAGGACAGCCGCCACGCTCAGCGGATCTACGAGGTGCTCAAGGAGCGCATGAGCCGCTAGCCCCGCAGGCGAGCATCAAGAAGCCCGGCCTCAGGCCGGGCTTCTTCGTTACGTGGCTCGGGCGGTGCGGCTGATCAGTCGTCTTCCCACTCGACTCGAGCGCGGAAGCTTGCCCAGTCGCCGCTGTCCAGCCGGATTCGGACGCGATAGACGTCCGGCGCCAGGTCGGCGTTCAGCCAGGCGATGCCGCCACACCCACTCCGGTCACACCACGGCGCCGAGGGCAGGAGCGCGACCACGTGCCCCTTCGAGTTGAGCAACCGAACGCTCACCTGTCCGTGGCTGTACCAGCGGACGCGGATCTCCACGTCGCCGCGCATGCCGACCTTGCGTGTACGCATGGTCTTGGATGGATCGAGCGTGTTGACCCACGCCTCCGCGCCGCGGGTCGGGATGGGTGAGGAAGTCGGGCTGGCCGTCGGCGTCGCACTTGGCTTGGGCGTGGCCGTCGGCGCTGTGGTTGGCTTTGGCGTGGCGGTCGGCGTCGCGCTCGGCTTTGGCGTGGCCGTCGGCGCAGTGGAAGGCGTCGGCTCCGGCGCAACCGCGTCGGTCAGCGGGCTCAGCTTGCGGATTGCCCCGCCCGCATCGACCCTGCCGCCGCCGATGACCGTGCCGATCGGCACCGCCGTGGAGAGCAGCGCGTTCTCGACCTGCCGCTTGGTGGCGTTGGGCGTCCGGCTGAGGACCAGCGCGGCGATGCCCGAGACAACCGGTGCCGCCGCAGACGTACCGCAGAACGAGCGCCACTTGGAGCCGATCGAGGTGGTGTGGGTGCAGCCCGGGGCGGCAATCCGGACCCACGAGCCGCGGTTGGAGAAGTTGTAGATCTTGTCGGCGCTGGTGGTGCCGGCAACGCTGATCACGCCAGGGTAGGCAGCCGGATAGAACTTCTTGGTCGTGCTTGCATTGCCGGCTGCCGCGACGACCACGACACCCTTCGCCACGGCGTAGTCGATGGCGTCGCGCAGGACGGTCGTACCACTCGCCCCACCAAGGCTCAGGTTGATGACGTTGGCGCCGTTGTTGGCCGCCCAGATGATGCCGGCCGAGATGTTGCTCCAGGTGCCGCCGCCCGAGGCGTTGAGCACCTTGACCGGCAGGATGCGGCATTTCCAGCACATCCCGGCCACACCCACGCCGTTATTGCCAGCGGCGGCGATGATCCCAGCGGCGGGCGTGCCATGGTCACCGTCGTCCTTGGTGACCGAGCTGTTGGCCACGAAGTTCCAGCCCGGCAGCACGCGGCCGCGCAGGTCCGGGTGCCTGGCCTGCACCCCGGTGTCGAGCACCGCGACGATGGGCCCCTTCGCGCCGGTCGTGACCTGCCATGCCCTGGGTGCGCTGACGCGCCGGGCGAACCACTGCTTGGACCACAGCGGATCGGTCGGTACGGTGACGGCATGAGCCTCGCCGTCGTCCTCGACGCCGAGCACGGCGGGGTTCTGGGCCAGCTCGCGGCGAACCTTGTTACGGTCCGGACCGGTGACCTTGACGACGACCGCACCGATCTCGTCGAGCCGCCCGATCTCGGTCGCCTCGCCGGCCACCCTCAGGCCGTCGAGCGACGCACCCGGCTTGACCCGGACGATCAGGGCGCCCTTCTCCTCGCCGCTGCCCCGCTGGCGCGGCGATCCACCGCGACCCTCGGCCACCGCCGGCACGATGGCCGGCAGGCAGACAGCGATTGCCAATACGAATATGCCAAGCGCGCGGGCCGGCTTGGCGTGCAGGTATCCCACCTGATCCCCTCCGCGTGTGGCGGCGCACTGGGGGCGCCGCAACGTGACGTGACGTGTCTGCCCGATACTCCGTCGAGCTCCGCTCCGGATGAACGACCCGGCGGTCCCAGACCGCCCTGACCTTGGTCCCGGTGCCTCTCGGCGGCGCAGCCGGTGCGGCAGGGAGGCGCGTACGATCGGCGCCGATGCGCCCGCCTTCGCCCGTCCAGCCACCCGTCATCCCGCTTCGGCGCCCCACGCGCCGCGGGCTGTCTGCCGATGGCCATGTTCCGCCCGGGGTGCTGCTCGGCACCCTCGCCGCGCTGGTCGTGGTGGTGGTCGCCAACAACAGCATGGGCGCGCTGGCCCAGCCCGAGATCCAGCGCGACTTCGGCGTGGGACCGGCCGATGTGGGCTGGGTGGTCTTCGGCTTCGCCGGGTCGTTCGCGGTCGCGACGGCGGTCTGGGGTGCCCTTGGCCGGCGCTTCGGTGTCGGCCGTTCACTGGCCACGGCCATCGGCCTGCTCAGTGTGGCCAGCGTGGCGGCGGCGCTGGCGCCGGACCTGCCCACCCTGATCGGTGCCCGCGTGCTACAGGGAGCAGGTGCCGGCGCCATACCGACGCTCGGTACCGCTCTCGTCGGCGCCCGCTTCGAGGGACCTCGGCGCGCTGGCGCGCTGGGGATCATCGTTGGCTCGGTCGGCGTCGGGCAGGCGGTCGGGCCGGTGCTCGGCGGAGCCCTCATCGACGCGCTCGGCTGGCACGCGGTCGTCGGTTTCTCCGCCATCGGGGCCCCGTCGCTGCTGTTGGTCCTGCGCGCCCAGCCCGCTGCCGGCGAACCCGAGGCGCGACTGGACCTCGTCGGGGCGGTGCTCGTCGCGGCGGCGGCGCTCAGCGCGGTACTGCTGCTCAATCGCCTGCCCGTTGTGGGCGCGGTGCCCCTGACGCTCGCGGGCCTGTTGGTCCTCGTCCTGGCGCTCGTCGGCCTTAGCTGGCATGTCGTTATGCGCGCCGGGAGGTTTCTGCCACGCGAGATAGTGCTCGACCCCGTCTACCGGCGACTGGTCGCGCTGGGCGCGATTGGCATGAGCGTCTTCCTCGGCGCCCTCGTGATCATGCCCATCGCCGTTGCCGAGGCCCAGGGTCGATCGGGCCTGGAGCTGGGGCTGCTGCTCGTTCCGATGGCGGTGACGACCGCTGTTCTCTCGCCGAACAATGGGCGCATCACGCGTCGCTTCGGCCGCTCGTCGGTCGTTCGCTTCTCGTTGGCCGCACTGGTCGCCGGTGCGCTGCTGTTGGCTGTCCTGGGAGCGTCCGCACCCGGCGAGCTGATCGCGGCAGCGATGGTGCCGCTAGGTATCGGCTTCAGCCTGCTCAATGCGCCGCTGCTCGACCAGCTCATGCAGCGCTTCCAGGGCTCGCTTGCACCGATCGCGGTCGGCAGCTACAACCTGGTGTACTTCCTGGGCGGGTCCCTCGGTGCAGCTCTCGCCACCGCCCTCGTCCAGCAACAGGTGTATCTGCCGCTATTGTCCGACGCCGTGGGGACTGGCTACCCGAGCGCCCTGGTGCTGCTTGCAACGGCCCCAGCGCTGACCGCCCTGCTGGCGGGCCGGAGTGAGCCGGCGGCCATGGTGGAGTCGGAGACAATCCGCCCGTGACCGAGTCACGCAATGACCCCGGGCCGGAGGTCGCCGCCGCTCGAGCGGCCGACGTCCTGGACGCCGCCGTTCACCCACTGCAGCTGGCGGACGTGCAGGCCACCATCCGGCTGGGGACGTCGTCATGGACGGACCCGACGATGACCGCCGGCACCGTGTTCTATCCGGCGGGGGCCGACACCGCCGAGGAGAGGCTGAACTATTACGCCAGCCAGTTTCCACTGGTCGAGGTCGACGCGACCTATTACGCGCTGCCCGTTCGCCGCACCTCCGAGCTGTGGGTACAGCGAACGCCGCCGGACTTCGTCTTCGACGTCAAGGCGCATGCGCTGCTGACCGGTCAGCCGACTGAGATCAAGCGGCTGCCGAGATACCTTCGCGACGAGCTGCCCGCCGAGCTTCATGACAAGCGTCGGATCTATGCGCGCGACCTGCCCGAAGACGCTCGCGACGAGGTCTGGCGCGCGTTCCGCGATGGTCTCGAGCCGCTGCGCGAAGCCGGCCAGCTCGGGGCGGTCATCCTGCAATACCCACGCTGGTTCTTTCCCATCTCAGAGAGCCGGGACGCGATCCTCGAGGCGCGCGAGAGGCTCGCCGGCTTGGCCTGCGCGGTCGAGTTGCGCAACGGCTCATGGTTCAACGACAAGAACCGGGAGCGCACGCTGCGCTTCCTCTCGGACAACGCGATCCCGTTCGTGATAGTCGACGAGCCGCAGGGCATGAAGAGCAGCGTCCCGCCGATCGCGGCGGTGACCTCACCGGAGTTGGCTGTGGTGCGTTTCCATGGCCGCCGCGCCGAAACCTGGGAGCAGCCCAACATCCCCGTCGTCGAGCGCTTCCGCTACCTGTACGAGCGTGACGAGCTGGCTGAATGGGTGCCGCGGCTGCTGGATGCGGGTCGTGACACGCGCGACATGCACGTGCTCATGAACAACTGCTACGCCAACTACGGGGCCACCAACGCTCGGGAGCTGGCCGGCCTGCTTGCCGATCTGAAGCCCGCCTGAAAGCCGATCGACGCCTTGTCGATGTCGACTTTCGCTCAGCTGCGGCGACCATTGAGACCGCGACAAGGAGGTGGCATATGAGCGATCCGAACCGAGACGAGGAGCGCCGAGAGGCGCTGCCCGAGCACGAGTATCGACCCCAGCGCGGGGTCGGCGCCGGCGTCAGCGGTGCCGGCACATCCGAGCAGGGCGACATGGGCGACGAGCAGGAAGGCGGCCGCCAACCCGGCGATGAGCTGACCGGCGAGGGAGAGCCGGCAGCGGACATCTAGCCTCGTCCACGCCCACTGGATGCAGCCGCCCTGGCAGATCCAGCCTCAGCCGCGGCTTAAGGTCGGTTGAGCCGGCTGGTCGTCGACCACCTCGACGGTTGCCGGCAGGGCAGCCGGCGTCGGTGGCGCGTCGAGCGCTGCGAGGGTGGTCCGCGGGCGTGACTCCGTCCGCAGAACGAGGCCCACGGCGAGCACGATCATCGCCCCGCCGACGACGATGGTCAGCCCGATCTCCTCGCTGAGGATCAGCCAGCCCAGGAGGATGGCCACGACCGGATTGACGTAGGCATAGGTGGCAACCTTTGACACAGGCGCGTGCTGTAGCAGCCAGGTGTAGGCGGTAAAGCCGACTATCGAGCCGAAGACCACCAGATAGGCCAACGCCAGCATCGATTCAGTCGAGAATTCGCGCCCAGCTTGGAGCAGGCCCACCTCGCCGGCGAGCAGCCCGGCGGCGACGAGCCCCGCACCGCCGAGCAGCATCTGCGCCGCCGTGGAGGCCAGCGGATCGGCCGGCAGACTCAATCGCTTGGAGTAGAAGGAGCCGACGGCCCAGCTCCCCGCGGCCGCGATCAGCATCAGCATCCCGGCCAGTTCGACGGTGCCGTCGATCCCGCGGGGGATGACCAGCACGGCCACCCCGGCGAAGCCGACCAGCACGCCAACCGTCGTCCCGCGAGCGATGCTGTCGCCGCCCAGCAAGCGGAGACCCACCACCCAGAGAGGAACGACCGCGATGATCAATGCTGCCAGCCCGCTGGGGACGCTCTGCTCGCCGATCATCACCAGGCCGTTGCCGCCCAGCAGCAGGGTGAGCCCGACGAAGGCCGAACCGGCCAGCTGCGGCCGGCTGAGACGCATGACGGCCGGTCCTCGGCGAAGCGCGACGAAGCCGGCCATCAGGGCACCGGCGAGAAGGAAGCGGCCACCCGCCGAGAGCAGCGGCGGCATCGTCTGGACGACCACCGCGATCGCCAGGTAGGTCGAGCCCCACACCAGATAGACGGTCACGAGGGCGGTCCAGATCGACCACGGCGAGACCGCCCGATCACCGCCGGAAGGGTTCACGGAGCCCACGGTAACCCTGTTCTCATATCCGAGTACGGAGGCGTAACTACGTAGTCAATTCCGTAGGTTCTCGGATAGGCGGGGGTAGTGCGGATGGGCATGCTGGTGCTCGTCGAGAAAGCAATCCGCTGGATCGACCCCAATCAGAACAACCCGCTCAGTCCCGGCCCTTACACGGCGGGGCCCGAGGACGAGCATTAGGAGCCGGATCGGCGCTGGGGCGCGGTCCGGCTCCGGCATTTCCGGCAGATCGCTCCGATCAGGTGGGTCGACGCGAAGCGTGGGGGAGCGTGGGAGAGCAGCCCGGCCGAGCGGCGGCGACCTATCATCGACGCGCCATGCAGCGCCTCTCATGGAACTTCGATCAGCTGGGCCCGCGACGCCTTGACATGATCCTGCTGGCCACGGCGCTGGTCCTCGCGCTGTCGCTCTTTGTGATCGTCTCCGATCCGCAATTTGGCTTTGCCATCACGGATCGATCGCTCTATGTGGTGATCATCTCGCTGACCGCGCTCGGCGCGATCAGCCTGGCTGGCCTGGCGCTGGCCCGGTACCGCGAATCGGGTCGCCTGGCCGGTCTCTTCCAGAGCAGCGCCTTTCTCGCACTGGCGTGGCTCGGTGTCGTCAACCTCAGCCTGATCGTCCTGCGCCTCGAAGGGCGCCTGGGACTCACCCTCGGCCAGCCCGAGCAGCTGCCCCTATACGTGCGAACGATGGTCACCATCGTGGCCGCCGCGCTCTTTGCGGTGGGTGGATTGGCAGCGATGGGGCTGACACGGCAGCGGCCACCGAGCGTACGGCGAACGCTCCTCCTCCCGGTCCTGGCAATGTCCGCCGCGACTGCCATCCTTTACCCCCTCCGCGAGCTGCTACCGCCGTTCATCGACGAGACGGGCATGCAGGCGCTGATCGCCGACCGCCAGGCATCCGCGCCGCTGCCCGGCGTCACGGCCCTGGGCCTTCTGCTGCCCGGCATGACCGCCGTCGTGTTCCTGGTCGGGGCGCTGGCCTACCGCCGCTCGTACATGCGTGATGGGCCGGTCGCTGATGGCTACCTGGCCGTTGCGCTGCTGATCGGCGCCTTCGCCGAACTTCATTTCATGTTCTACCCGTCCACGTTCCTGCCCCTGGTGACAACCCAGGACGGCCTGCGGGTCGCCTTCTTCCTGGTCCTGCTGCTGGGCATCAATGCCGAGTCCCGATCCGACCTGCGCGCCCTGCGTTCGGCCTATGCGGCGATGGATCGGCTGCGCCAGTCGGAGGCCGAACGCGCCACCCTCGAAGAGCGCACTCGGCTGGCGCGTGAGCTCCATGATGGGCTGGCGCAGGACCTCTGGTTCGCCAAGCTGAAGCACGAGCGGCTGGTATCGATGGTTCCCGAGGAAGCCCGGCCGCTGGCCGCCGAGGTGACCCAGGCACTCGACTCTGCCATCGCCGAAGCCAAGCAGGCCGTCGTCACGATGCGCACCGACGATCGCGCCGAGCCGCTGCCGGAGCTGCTCGGGCAGGTGGTCGAGGACTTCGGCAGTCGCTCGGGACTGCGCACCGACTTTCAGGCCGAGGACCTGCCGGCCGCACTGCCGCCGCGAACCCAGGCAGAGGTACTGCGCGTGCTGCAGGAGGCGTTGACCAATGTGCGCAAGCACGCCGATGCGACCGTCGTCAGGGTCAACGCAGAGGTGGCCAGCGGGCGCCTGCAGCTCCACGTCGTCGACAATGGCCGCGGCTTTCGGCCGGAGGACACGAGTGGCGACGGCGTTGGGCTGCAGGGCATGAAGGAGCGGGCGCGCTTGATGGGTGGCGAGCTGCGCGTGATTTCCCAGCCGGCGGGTGGCACCCACGTCCAGCTCACCGTGCCACTTGCGGGCAACGGCGCGAGCCAGTGACCGGACAGCGAGGGAGAGTTCGATGAGTCAGCCGGGTCAGACATTGCGCGTCATGCTGGTTGACGACCACGCCCTGGTCCGCTCGGCTGTGCGGCAGGCCATCAGCGCGCCCGATGTCGAGCTGGTCGGCGAGGCGGCCAGCGCGGAGGAGGCTCTCGCTCTCGCGCCGGTGCTGCGGCCCGACATCATCCTGCTCGACATCGACCTGCCCGGCATGGGTGGCCTGCAGCTGCTGCAGGAGCTTGCTCCGCGGCTTCCGCAGACCAGGATCGTCATGCTGACGGTCTCGTCATCCGAGCGAGACCTGCTCGATGCCGTAGCCCGCGGTGCGAGCGGCTATCTGACCAAGGACCTGAGCCCGGAGGCGCTGCTTCGGACGCTGCGCGGGACCCAGCGTGGAGAGCTGGCCATGTCACGGCGCTTCGCAGCGCGCGCCTTGCGTCACTTCGCCGAAGCCGCTCGCCGAGGACGAGTCACGGCCGGTGTCGAGGACGACCTGATGGGCCTCAGCCCGCGCGAGAACGATGTGCTGGCGATGCTTGCCGACGGCCTGACCGATCGTGAGATCGCCGGAGCACTGACGATCTCACCCAGGACCGTTGAAACCCACGTCAGCAACATCCTGCACAAGCTGGGGGTGCGCAACCGGGCAGAGGCCGCGCAACGCTATCGCGAAGGCCAGTAGTGCGCCTGGGCGACAGGCTGACAGGGCCCGCGGCCGGGAGACTTCGCCGGGACGATCAGGCGCCGGTGATCATCGGCCAGACCCACCACATGACGAGCAGCGCGAGGAAAAGTCCGAGCAGTCCCAGCGCGATCTGCACCGGCAGGCGACCGCTTTCGCCGCTCGTGCGGGGGCGCCGTGGCGCGTTGTCTTCGTCGTCGTTGTGGGGCGTGGCCGTCATGGGCAGAGCATGCTGGGCTGGACAGCCGCGGAGCACCCGCGGGTCGGCGGTGCTCGTTGCAGTCGGCTTTCGGCTGCTGAGCACGGCCGGCCGGGCTTGACGAGGCCGAGACAATTCGAGATGTGGACGGCAGGGCGCGGTAGCGCCCCAGCCAGAGCCATAGGGCTCCCGATGACCGGCCGGGCCCGCCGTCCCACCAGCAGGTTCTGCCCGTGCGTCCGTCCCCCGCGGGAATGCCCGCCACGATTGCCGGGCGCCTGCCACGACGGGAGACCGCGGTGAGCCAGGGCGCCAGCTGGCGACTCTTCGTGCGACTTGCCCTCATCGTGGGGTTGACGTTCCAGGCCTGCGGCGCTCCGCAGCCAGTGCCCACCACCGACCCGGCGCCGCCACCGACGCCCAGCGTGCCGCCGACACTGACGCCGCCGCCGGCACCGACCGCACCCCCGACGCCCTCCCCCACGCCGCCACCGCGGCATGGTCATGACGGCGTCATCGACCTCGCCGGGCTGGCCCACGACTCGCGCGACCTGCTCTATCGCACGCCCGGCGGGGCGGTAGCTGCCGGAACGCCCGTCCGGATCCGCCTGCGCACCTTCTGGAACGACGTGACGGGCGTCAGGCTGCGCCTGTTCAGCGTCAATAGCGGCGCCGAGCAGATGCTCGAGATGCAGCTCGCCGCCGAGAACGTGGACTGCTACGAGGATTCTCCGGCCGTCGGGGACAACACCTGCGACTTCTGGGAGGCGCGGCTGGACAACGGCGACGCCGACAACATCTGGTACCGCTTCATCGTCAGCGACGGCGGCGCCACGGCCTACTACGCCGACGACACCTCGGCCCTGGACGGCGGGCTGGGGCGGGGCACGTCGGCGGGCGTCGACAACAGCTACGCGCTGATGGTCCACGAGCCGGGCTTCGAAGCGCCCGCCTGGCCAGGCAGCGCCGTCGCCTATCAGATCTTCCCCGACCGCTTCCGCAACGGCGACCCGACCAACGACCCGCAGACCGGTGACGTGCGCTATGACGACCCCGTGCTGTTGCTGCCATGGGACACCCTGCCCGAGGGCTACTGCCGGCGTTACGCCGACGCGGCGGAGGCGTGTCCCTGGCGCTTCGACGATGATCCACCTGCGTGGAGCCCGAGGATCGAGGGCCCACGCGGTCGCGACTACATGGGGGGCGACCTGCGCGGGGTGATCGAGCGGCTGGACTACCTGGCCGAGCTGGGCGTCGACACGCTCTATTTCAACCCGCTCTTCGCCGCCGGCTCGAACCACCGTTACGACACCCGCGACTACACGGTCATCGACCCGTACCTGGGCACCGAGGCCGACTTCGAGGAGCTGATCCGCGAAACCGACGCCCGCGGCATGCGCGTGATCCTGGACGGCGTCTTCAATCACACCTCCTCGGACAGCCCGTGGTTCGATCGTTATGGGCACTACGACGAGGTGGGCGCCTGTGAGAGCGCGGAGTCACCGTGGCGCGAGTGGTACTACATGACGACCAGCCGCGGCCCCTGCGTCGGACCGAACGGCCCCGGCACCTCGAATTACCAGAGCTGGTTTGGCTTCGACACCCTGCCCATCCTGCTCAAGATCAGGCCGCCGGTGCAGGATTATTTCCTGACGGCGCCGGACAGCATCACCCGCCGCTGGCTCGAGGCAGGCGCTGCCGGCTGGCGAATGGACGTTTCGGGCGACGTGTCGTTCCCGCGCGACTATTGGCGCATTTTCCGCGAAGTCGTGCGCGAGACGGATCCGGAAGCGCTGACGATCAGCGAGACCTGGCAGAAGGACGTCGCCCTGCTGCGCAACATCCGCGGCGACCGCTTCGATACGACGATGAACTACCGGCTGCGCGATGCAGTCCTTGGCCTGCTGGCGCCGCAGCCGTTCGACGCAAAGGGGTTTCCCGACAGCGGCCAGCCGCTGGCGCCGTCGCGCTTTGCGGACCGCCTGCTGTCGATCCAGGAGGACTACCCGGCCGCGGCCTTCTTCACCCTGATGAACCTGCTCGACTCGCACGACACGCAGCGGGTCCTCTGGGCGCTCACGCCCGGACCTGCCACGCGCGAGGGCCGCGAATTCGACCAGGACAACCTGGCCGAGGGCAAGCAACGCGTCCGGCTGGCCTCGCTGATCCAGTTCAGCGTGCCCGGCATGCCCCAGATCTACTACGGCGGTGAGGTCGGCCTGACCGGTGACGACGATCCCGACGACCGGCGAACCTACCCGTGGCCGGATCTCGGGGGTGAGCCGGACATGGCGCTTTTCGACCACTACCGCTCCCTGGCGGAGCTGCGTCGGGAGCTGTCGGCGATGGTCGATGGGGATCTGAGCGTGCCGTACGCAGACGACGCCAGCGGATCGGTCGCGCTTGCCCGTCGCAACGAGCAACAGGCGGTGCTGGTGGTGATCAACGCCGGGAACACCGAGCAGGCGATCACCGTTCCGCTCGACGGCCTGGCACCGGATGGCAGCGCCTTCCGCGCCGTGTTGGCGGTCAACGGCACCGAGCTTGTCGGCGCCACCGCCGTCGAGGGAGGGCTGTCGGTGCGCCTGCCGGCGCTCGGCGCCCTCGTGCTGGCGGCCGACCGACTCGACCGCCCGGCCGCCCCGGCGGGACTGCGCGCCAGCGACGTGGGTGATGGCTATATCGAGCTGAGCTGGCCGGCCACCTCGGCCGCGCGCTACAACCTCTACCGCAGCCCGCTGTCAGGCGGCGGATGGGTGCGCATCACCGAGCAGCCACTGACCGAAGGATCATTCCGCGACGAGGGACTCGAAAACGGACGCCTGTACCACTACGTCGCCACCGCCCTCGACGATGCCGGCAACGAGAGCGACTTTTCCAACGAGGCGTCAGAGGCGCCGCGGCTGTCGATCCATTCCGTCCGACTGGCAGGCCCGGTGCAGGTCAGCCATGTGGTCAGCGCGGTCGAGCCGACCGAGCCGATCTGCGCCGAGGTGGTGCTCGCCGACCCGGTGGAGGGCGCGCCCCCGCCCGGCCTCTCGCTCGAGCTGGGCTTCGGCCGGGGTGGGAGTCCACCCGACGATGAGTGGAGCTGGACGGGCGCGTCGCCGACTTCTGTCGAGGGGCAGACCGTGCGGGCCTGCGCCGGGCTCCTGCCCGAGGTGACCGGCGACTACGACTACCTCTTTCGGCTGCCGCCGATGCACGGGCGCGAGCCGCTCTACGCCGATGCCGACGGCCTCTTCGAGGCAGGGCTCGCACCCCGCAGCCCAGGCCGGCTGACGGTCACACCCAGCCCCGACGACCAGCCGCCGGGCGCACCGGTCGAGCTGCACATCGTGTCTGCTACGCCGACTACGATCCAGTTGGCCTGGCGGGCGCCGGCGGGTGAGGCTATCGGTCTCTACGAGGTGTCCCGGTCAGACAGCCGCGATCCGAAGTCCACGGCGCTGGCCCGCACCGCGGAGCCGGTCTATCTCGACACGGACGTGGTGGAGGGCGAGACCTATACCTACCGGGTCGTCGCGGTCGACACCTCCTGGAACCGCTCCCCGGCAGCGGAGGCGTCGGCCACCGCCGCCGCGCGGGTGGTGGAAGTCACCTTTACGGTCAGCGTGCCGATCGCGAGCGGAGCGGCCGTCGGACGCGACGTTCACATCGCCGGAACGCTCAGCCGCCTCGATGGCGATCTGCCCGACTGGAATCCTGGCGGGGTCGCGCTCGAGCAGGTGAGCGACACCACCTGGTCGATCACGTTGCGCGGCAGCGAAGGCACTCAACTCGAGTACAAGTACACACTCGGCGACTGGGAGCACGTCGAGAAGGACAGCGCGTGCGGCGAGATCGACAACCGCCGGCTGGTCGTGTCGTTTGAGTCAGATGAGGGACAGCAGGTGAGTGACAGCGTGCCCAGCTGGCGCAACGTAGCTCCGTGCGGCGATTAACGCAGTTCCATGACCTCGGCCAGGGCTGCGCTGATCAAGCCGTGCACGTCGGCGCCGGTCTGGTTGGATAGCGCCACTATTGAGACCTCCACCTCGGGCAGGTAGGCGAAGGCAGCGGCGAAGCCGGGCAGCGCGCCGTCGTGGCCGTAGGCGACCATGCCGTCGCGGCTGGCCGAGATGATGCCCAGCCCGTGCTCGCCCGGCTGCGCCGGGACCGCCTCATCGAGAGCTGCGTGGCTGACCAGCTGTCCGCGGAACAACGCCTCCGAAAACTGGAGCATGTCGAGCGCGTTGGATGACAGGCCGCCGGCCGCGGAGCCCGAGGTGACGAGGCCCGTGTACGAGATGGCGCGCACGTTGTCGGGCTGGCCATCCATGTTGATGTCGAAGTGGCCGGCCACATCCATCTCCGGTGCCGGCTCCATGCCCTCCAGGAAGGTGGTCTCCATGCCGGCCGGCTCCAGGATGCGCTGCCGCAGGGCATCGGCCAGCGGCTGTCCGGTGGTGGTCTCGACAATCATTCCGGCGAGCGTGTAGTTGGTGTTCGAATAGGCCGTGCGGCTGCCCGGCTCGAAGTCGAGCGGCTGATCCTCGACCAGGGCGAGCACCTCAGTCGGCGTCCATTCGCGAGCGGGCTGGAGCAGGATCAACCGCGCGTAGTCTTCATGCCTGCCGAAGTCGGGCACACCGCTGGTGTGTGAGAGCAGTTGACGGACGGTGACCTGTCCCGCGAAAGGCGCTTCCGGCAGGTAGGCGCCAGCCGGCTCGTCGAGATCCACCAGGCCCTCGTCGACGAGCTGGAGGACGAGCGTGGCGACGAAGGTCTTGGTGATGCTGCCGATGCGAAAGCGATGCCCCGGCTGGATCGGCTCGCCATCGACGTCGTCAGTCGAGCCGGCAGCGAGCACCGCTGTCCGCCCGTCCGCGAGGCGCAGGCCGAGAACGGCGCCTGGCACGCCCTGCTGCTGGAGCCAGTCGTCGAGCAGGGGCTGCAGCGCGACAGCCAGACCGGAGTCGGCCGGGGCAGGTGGCGGTGGGTCGGCTTCCGGCGGCAGGCTGGCCGACGGCGGCGTCTCACCCGCGGGCAGCGTTGCCGGTGCCGGCAGCACGGGCGTTGGCGGGGGCGGATCCTCGGTCGGTGCGCCGCATCCGGCCAGGGTCAGCGCGGTCAGGGCGCACAGGCCCAGGGCGCTGGCTCTCGCTACGTGCGGCGCACTCCGGAGTGCCTGGGTCAGGCCGTGACCGGCTCGGCTGCGGGCTGGTCGACTGCGGTCAGGAAGTTCCACCATGCATCGAGCGCGCGGCTGGTGGCCTGCTCGATCGGCTCGGGCTGAGCGTCGGTGATGAGCGTGCGCAGCATCTCCCGCTCAGCCGCGGAGTGCTCGACGTCGAGCTCGCCATGAACGACGAAGAACTCGAGCGCGCGCGGATCGTCGACGCTGAAGTGCTTCTTCAAGCCGTCGATCTTGGAGCCGGCGACCTCTGGCACCTGGCGCTCGTAGGCGTAAAGGGCGGCCACGCCCTCCTCGACCGGCGCCTCGCGGCAAACCTTCTCGTACATGTCGACGAGCGCCTGGGTCGCATCATTGCGCGGGGCGCTGCGAACGTCATCCCGATCGACGCCGATGCCCTCGGCGAAGCGCAGCCATAGCTCGGCGTGGTTGTCGGGGCCGTGCTCCTCGTCCCAGAGGTTGTCGAGCAACTGCTGGCGGACCTCGGCGGACTCGGTCCGCGCGTGCATCGCGGACAGCAGCCGCGGGAACGCCGACTCGAAGGCAAAGTACTGGCGCGCATATTCCTGCAGCGCCTCCCGGGGCAGGGTGCCCTCGGTCCACTTCGTGTAGAAGGGATGGGTCAGCAGGTGGCGCTCGTCGATCTTCTTGTCGATCCGCTCGATCAGGTCCATTCGTCTCCCTTTCGCAGCCTCAGGTTGGGCCGAGTGTAGCGCGAGATCCCCCATCGCTAGACTCACCCGCCTGTGATGCTTACGACTCGGCGCCAGCTGCTGGCATTCGGAGCGATATCGCCGCGGGCTTTTGCGGTCCCGCCGCCGCTCAGGTGATGGGCTCCAGGCAGGGCCGGGCAAGCTTCGACGCCGCAGTCATCGGTGGCGGCATCATCGGCACGGCCGCGGCCACCTTCCTCGCTCGGTCCGGTCGATCAGTCGTTCTCTTCGAGCGCGAGGAGGTGGCGGCCGGAGCATCGGGCCGAAACTCGGGCGTGCTGCAGCACCCCTTCGACGGCCCGATGGCCACGCTGCATCGAAGGAGCCTGGCGCTGTACCGGGAGCTGGCCGGGGACGAGCCCGAGTTTTCCGTGGAGGCGCAGCCGGCCGGCCTGCTGATGGTCGGCCCGGATGGGCCTGACCTGCGCGAGGCAGCGCGGCTGCTCGCCGCGGATCATCCCGACCTCCGCCCCGAGTACGTCCCGGCGGACGAGCTGCGGCGCAACGAGCCGGCCCTGGCCGTGGGCATCGGCGCGTGCCGCCTGGCGACAGGCCACCCGGTGGTGCCGGCTGCGGCGACCCGGGCCTACGCCAGAGCCGCCCGGCGAGCCGGAGTCGACCTGCGCATCGGCCGGGCTGCACGTCCGCGCCTGACGGGCAGCCGGATCAGCGGGATCGTGATCGACGGCGGTGAGCACATTGATGCCGCGCAGGTCCTGGTCGCCGCCGGCCCCTGGTCGCCGACCCTCGTGCCGGCCTGGGCGGACCGGCCGCCCATCCGGCCGACCTACGGCGTTGTCGTCGCCGTACGGCTGGAAGATCCACCGCGCCAGGTCCTTGAGGAAATCGGCATCGACCCGGCGTCGGCGGAGGTACCGACCTCTTTCAGCCTGGTGACGGCGGACGGCGTCAGCAGCGTCGGCTCCACCTTCATGCAGGAAAGGCCCGATGCCGCGGAGATGCAGCAGGTGCTGCTCGAGGCCGGCAGGCGCTTCGTGCCCGCCCTCCGCGGGGCGCCGGTAGTGGGCGTTCGCTCGTGCGCGCGACCAGTCAGCTATGACGGACGACCTCTGATCGGGGCGGTCCGCGGGCTGGAAGGATTGTTCATCTGCGCGGGCCACGGCCCGTGGGGCATGTCGATCGGACCCGCGTCAGCCGAGCTCGTAACGGCCGTCATGACCGGGGACGCAGCAACCCAGGTGCCCGCCGAGCTGGGCGCTGAGCGCTACGCGGGCTAGCGCGGCGGGAAGACGACCCAGACCAGAGTCAGCGCGATGACGGCGGCGAAGACGACACCGACCACCACGAACCAGTAGGGGAAGCTGGCCGCGGCGCCCTGTACGCCTGAGTCGCTGCGAGGGTCGGCCGCCGCCTCCCGGTGCTCCTCCGGCTCCGGGGCAACCGGCGTGCGCTGCTCTCCGAGGTCGTCGGGGCGTGGTGCTTCGCTCATGAGCGTATGGTCAACCGCCGGCGCTCGCATGCAGGACGCCGTCACCCCGCGGAATGATGCGGACGGGTTTCAAAGCGTGGGCACGGCATCACCGAACCCGCTCGTAGGGATCGTCCGAGGGAGCAGCCGTGGACCACGGTGGCGACAGCCAGCCCGCTGTCTGGCCACGCCGCGGCTCGATGGGGATTGCCAGCGGACCGCGCGCGGGGCTCTGCAAGCGCGGAGCGGAAGGCCGCGGCCCTGCCTGCCCGGCCGGCGCCTGGCCGTGCGTGAACCAACGTCGGAGAGGGCCGGCGAAGAAAAACCCCACAGCCAGCAGGACCGCCAGTAGGAGCAGCGAACGACCGCCCGAATCGGTGCCCATGGAGCCAGTGTCGCCGATGGCCGCCACCATGTCACTCCGGCCAACCGGGCCGGGCCGGGCCATGCCACGGCCCGGGCGGGGCTCTTATCGCCGGTCAGCGTGCGCAACAATGCGCTGGTGAACCAGGTCACCGGCTGATGCGCGAGCCTGAGCGGCAGGGCCGCTCCGCAGGCCTTCCCGTCACTCCGCCCTTTACCCTGCGTGCGCGCCTCCTGACCCCTCTTGCCGACGGCGGCGTGCGCTACCTCGCCGACGCGCGGATCAGCGTGGACGCAGGCGGTCGGCTCCGCCAGGTCGAGCCCTGGACCTCCAAATCCGAGCCGACGATTGACCTCCGACCGCTGCTGATGATGCCGGGCATGATCGACCTGCATGCCCACCTGCCGCAGCTGCCCAACGCTGGGCTCGGCGCGGGCCTCGACCTGCTGACCTGGCTCGACCACTACATCTTCCCGCTGGAACGCGACTTTGACGCACCCACCGCGACGCGCATCGCCCCGGCCGCGTTTCGGGCCTTCGCCGCCGCTGGCACGACGACCGTGGTGCTGTACGGGGCGGTCTACGAGGACAGCCTCGACGCAGCGTTCCAGGCAGCCCAGGAGCACGGCATCCGGGCAGTGATAGGCAAGGTGATGATGGACCGGCTGCGCTATGACGAGCTGCTGCCCGATCACCGGGTGCTGGACGTATCCCTTCGCCAGACGGCCGACCTGATCGGGCGGTGGCATGGGCGCGACGACGGCCGGCTGCTGTACGCGGTGACGCCACGCTTCGCGGTCAGCTGCTCGGCCGAGATGCTGCGCCAGTCGGCCGCGCTTGCCCGCTCGACCGGCACCTATTGGCAGACGCACCTGTCCGAGGACCGCGCCGAGATGGACGAGGTCCATCGCCTCTTTCCGGATGCGCGCGACTACGTCGATGTCTATGAGCGCGCCGGCGGGCTGGGTCCGCATGCAGTCATGGCTCACGCCGTCCACCTCTCCGAACGGGAGGTCCGGGCGCTGGCCGCCAGCCAGACGCGGATCGCCCACTGCCCCTCATCCAACCTGTTCCTGGCCAGTGGCGCAATGCGGCTCGCGCGCCTGCTCGAGGCCGGGCTCGTCGTCGGTCTCGGCACGGACGTGGCTGCCGGCCCGGACCTGAGCCTATTTGGCGTCATGCGCGCCGGGGCCTACACGCAGAGCGGCCTGCGCACGATGCTTGGCGAAGGGGGGGGCCTGCTAGCGCCGCTCGACTGGCTGAGGCTGGCGACGTTCGAAGGCGCTCGTGCGCTCGGTCTGGAGGGCCAGATCGGCTCGCTCGAGGAAGGCCGGCAAGCGGACATGATCTGCGTGGATCCGCGGGCGACTGCTCCGCTCCGGGGCCAGGACAGCGACGAACCGGCCGAGATCATGAGCCGGCTCGTGTTCCGGACCCGACCGGAGATGGTCCGCGGAGCGTGGGTTCGCGGCCGGCTGCTGCCGGCCGGCTAGGTTTGAGGTCGGGGATGGACGCCTGTGACCTGCTGATCGAGGGCGGCGTGCTGGTCGATGGCAGCGGGCGCCCGGGCGAGCCCGGCAACCTGGCCGTGATCGGTGACCGGCTGCGCCTGCTGCCCGCCGGGCAGCGTCCGACCGCCCGCAAGGAGATTGATGCCAGAGGGAAGGTCGTCACTCCCGGCTTCATCGACCTGCACTCGCATGCCGGGCTCGTCCTGCTGGCCGATCCGCTGCACGAGGCCAAGGTTCGCCAAGGGGTCACCAGCGAGGTGATCGGGGTAGACGGGCTCTCCTACGCCCCGTTGCCATCGCGCAGGGACCTTGACGCGCTGATCGAGATGAACGCCGGCCTCGAAGGCGCGCCGGACATTGCCGCCGACTGGGATTCGGTATCCGAGTACCTGCAGCGTTTCGAGGGCCGGGCGGCGGTCAATGTCGGGCTGCTCGTCGGCAACTCCGCCCTGCGCATCGGCCGGCTGGGCTGGGACGACGTGCCGGCCGACGGGGCGGCGCTGTCCGACATGCGGGCGATGCTCGCCGACGCCATGACCGCCGGCGCGCTGGGACTCTCGTCCGGGCTGGACTACCCGCCGGGCTCATACGCCAGCACCGCCGAGCTGGCCGAGCTGACGGACGAGGCGGCCCGTCACGGGGGCTTCTATCACACCCATGTCCGCTATCCATTGGGCGATCGATACCTCGATCCGTTTCGGGAGGCGATCGACATCGGGCGGCGCGGCAACGGGCCCGCCCACATCACTCACTTCTACCATCGCCAGACGTATCCGGGCGGACCCGAGCCGCTCCTCGCGCTGGTTGACGACGCGCGCGCCGAGGGGCTGGACGTGACGTTCGATTCGTACCCCTACGAGTGGGCCTCGACGCGGCTGCTGATCCAGCTGCCAGCGTGGATCCAGGCCGGCGGGCCGACCCCGCTGAAGGAACGCCTCGCGGATCGGGGCGTCCGCGAGCGACTGCGCGCCGAGCTCGGCGCGCGCGGCGCAGCCTACGCCTCTGCGGTCGGCTGGGCCGACGTGCGGCTGGGCCACTTCCGCACGCCGTCCAACATGCGTTGGGAGGGCCGTTCTCTGGCTGACGTCATGTCCGAGCGGGGCGTCGATGCCGTGGATGCGCTGTGCGACCTGCTGCTCGAGGAAAGCCTGGGCATCAATCAGGTGACCAGCGGCCCATGGCGAGCGACGATGGCACCGTTCATCGCCCACCCGGCGGGCATGATCGGCACCGATTCAACGTTCATCGGCGCGAAGCCGGCGCCGCGTACGTACGGCTCCTTCCCGCGCGTGCTCGGCGAGTTCGTGCGCGACGAACACGTGCTCGGCCTGGAGGAGGCGGTGCGCAAGATCACCTCCGCGCCGGCAGAGCGGCTGGGGCTGCGTGACAGGGGCCGCCTGCTCGACGGATTCAAGGCGGACGTCGTGATCTTCGACCCGGCGACCGTCCGCTCCAACGCAACCTACGACGAGCCGTGCCGGTTCCCGACCGGGATCGAGCACGTAATCGTCAACGGCGTGCAGGTCGTGGACACCGAGCGGCACACCGGCGCGCTGCCGGGTCGGGTACTCAGGCGCGCCTGACGGATGGTCGAGCTGCACTTCGAGACCCTGTTCCAGCAGATCGCGGCCCTGCTGATCATCGCCGCCGTGGCCGGTGCGATCGGTCGGCTGCTGCACCAGCCCCTGATCATCTCGTTCATCGCGGTCGGCATCGTGACCGGCCCGGCACTGCTCGGCATCGTCGAGGTCGAGGGCACCGTCGAGGTGCTGTCCCAGCTGGGTATCGCGCTGCTGCTCTTCATCGTCGGCTTGAAGCTCGACCTGCGCGTCATTCGCACGCTCGGCGTGGTCGCTACCGCCACCGGCCTGGGCCAGGTCTTCTTCACCTCGGTTGTCGGCTACTTCATCGCCCTGGCGCTTGGCTTTGAGTCGATCGAGGCGCTGTACATCGGCATTGCGCTGACGTTCTCCAGCACGATCATCATCGTCAAGCTGCTGACCGACAAGGGCGAGATCGAGCAGCTGCATGGCCGCATAGCCATCGGCTTCCTGATCGTGCAGGACATCGTCGTGGTCATCGTGATGATCCTGCTCAGCGCATTCGGCGCGACCGATGCCGGCCAGAATGTCGGCGCTGAGCTGGTGGCAGTGGCCATCCGCGGCGCGGTGTTCATCGCATTCATTGCGCTGCTCGTGCGCTTCGTGCTGCCCGGCCTGCTCGATCGGCTGGCCAGGACGCCCGAGCTTCTGGTCATGTTCGGCATCGCGTGGGCGGCGGCGCTGGCTGCGGGCGGGGACCTGCTCGGCTTCAGCGAGGAGGTCGGCGCCTTCCTGGCCGGGGTTGCGCTCGCCTCGACGCCGTTCCGGGAGGCGCTGGCCACCAGGCTGTCCACGCTGCGCGACTTCCTGCTGCTGTTCTTCTTCGTCGAGCTCGGCGCGCTGATGGACTTCGGCGACGCCGGCGCGCAGCTGCCGGCGGCGATCGTCCTGTCGGCCTTCGTGCTGATCGGCAACCCGATCATCGTCATGGTGATCATGGGCGCCATGCGCTACCGGCGGCGCGTCTCGTTCCTGGCCGGCCTGACCGTCGCCCAGATCAGTGAGTTCTCGCTCATCTTCGCCGCCCTCGGCGTGGCGGTCGGCCACATCACCAACCAGACCCTGGGACTGATAACCACGGTCGGCGTGATCACGATCGGTCTTTCGACCTACATGATCCTCGGCTCGCAGCGGCTGCTCGGCTGGCTCGGTCCCTACCTTGGCGTGTTCGAGCGGGCCTCGGCGCGCGACATGGAGGTCCCCGACGACCGGCCCTGCCCGAAGGTGATCGTCTTCGGCCTCGGCCGCTACGGTGGCCACATCGTCGAGGAGCTGCACTCGGCCGGCGTCGCGGTGATGGGCGTGGACTTCGATCCGGTAGCCCTGGCCCAGGCTGAGCGGCTGGGCGTCCCCACGCTGTACGGGGATGCCGAAGATCCCGACCTGCCGGCCACCCTTCCGCTCGGCTGCGCGGAATGGATAGTCAGCACCAGCCCGGCGGTCGATACGCATCTGGCGCTGGTCGATGCCCTGCGAGCGCACGATGTGGAGGCGCGCGTGGCGGTGACCGCCCATACCCACGCGGCCGCCGAGGCGCTGGCAAGTGTCGGTGCCGACCTGCTTCTGCGGCCGTTCATCGACGCTGGGGACCAGGCGGTGCGAGCGCTCGGTTACGAGCCGCCGGTGCACGCGGCTTGACACCTGGCTCCGACGCGCCGCATCTTCCGCTGACCCGATGACGATCACCACCCGACCACCGCGAACCGCTCCCCGACCGGAAGCGCCGCTCGAGCCGTTGGCTGCTCCGTCGCCGGGCGACATCGAGGTCGGCGCAGCGCGGGCCTATCCGCTCCGCCGCGAGGGTCCGGCCAAGCTCACCGGCGAAGCGCTTTACACCGACGACCTGGTCTTCCCCGGCGCTTGGTACGGCCACACCGTCCGCTCGACCGAGCCGCACGCGCGCCTGTTCGGTATCGAGCGAGACCCTGGCTTCGACTGGTCGCGCGTCATCGTCCTGACCGCCGCCGACATCCCCGGCGAGAACGTCGTCAGCCTGATCAGCGACGACCAGCCGATCCTCGCTGCAGAAGAGATCCGTCATCAGGCCGAGCCGGTGGCGCTGCTGGCAGCGCCGGATCGCGAGACCCTGCGCGAGGCGAAGTCCCGTATCAGGCTGCGCACGGAGCCCCTGCCCGCCGTGTTCGACCCGCTGCTGGCGACGCAGGAGTTTGCCCATTTCAACCTGGCCAAAGGCGACATCGACGCCGGCTTTGCCGAAGCCGCGCTGGTCATCGAGGGTGAATACCGCGTCGGCCACCAGGAGCAGCTGTACATCGAGAACAACGCGATGATCGCCGTGCCTCGGCCCGACGGCGGGATCACCATCCACGGCTCGATGCAGTGCCCCTACTACGTGCACAAGGCGCTCAAGCGCGCGCTGCGGCTGAGCGACGAGCAGGCGGTGATCGTCCAGGCCGAGACGGGCGGGGGCTTCGGCGGCAAGGAGGAGTATCCGTCCATCATCGCCATCCACGCCGCCCTGCTGGCCCAGCGGCTGGGACGGCCGGTGCGGATGATCTACGACCGCCACGAGGACCTCGCCGCGACCACCAAGCGCCACCCGGCCATCATCCGCAATCGCTGGGGAATCACCCGCGACGGCCGGCTGGTGGCTCAGGACATCGAGGTGGTGATGGACGGCGGGGCGTACTCGACTCTGACGCCGGTCGTGCTCTCGCGCGGAACGCTGCACGCCGGCGGGCCGTATCTCTGCCCGAACGTTCGCATCAGGGGTCGCGCGGTGGCAACGAACACCCCGCCCAACGGCGCCTTCCGCGGCTTTGGCGCCCCGCAGACCGAGTTTGCGGCGGAGATGCAGGTCAATCGCATCGCCGAGGCGCTGGCGGTGTCGCCGCTCGAGCTGCGCCGGCGCTGGGTCTACCGACTGGGCGATGAGACGCCGAGCGGACAGGTGCTGCGGGAGAGCGTCGCCGGTGAGGAGGTGCTGGAGCGCGCCGCCGACGCCGCCGACTTCGAGCGCGTCCGGGCGCAGACGGCAGATGCGCGTGAGAGGCGCACCGCTGGCGCACGAACGGCCCGCGGCATCGGATTGGCGCTCGCATGGCATGGCGCCGGGTTCACCGGCTCGGGCGAGGTCAAGCTCGCTTCGGTCGCCAGCCTGGAGCTGGCCGAGGACGGCGTCATCCGCGTGCTGACCGCGTCGACGGAGATGGGCCAGGGCACCAAGACGATCTTCCCCCAGCTCGCCGCCGAGCAGCTAGGAGTGCCGGTCGAGGCGGTCGAGATGGCTCCCCAGGACACGTCGATCGTGCCTGACAGCGGCCCTACCGTCGCCTCGCGCACCGCGATGGTCGTCGGCGGCCTGGTCATCCGTGCCGCGGAGCGGCTGCGCGAGCAGGTCGAGCAGGTCACCGGTCGCGCGTTCGGCGAGTCCTACGCCGACTATGCGCGCGAGCACGGCAGGCTGCGCGTCGACCAGCGCTTCGAGCCGTACCCCGGGGTCGTCTTCGACGACGAGACGTACCGCGGCGACGCCTACCCCTGTTACGGCTGGGCCGCGGCGGTGGCGGAGGTGGAGGTCGACCTGGACACCGGCGAGGTGGCGGTGCGGTCGGTCGTCTCCGCCGACGACATCGGCAGGGCCATCCATCCGGTGCTGGCCGAGGGCCAGGTCGAGGGCGGCACCCTGCAGGCCGTCGGTTACGCCACGATCGAGGAGATCAAGCTCGAGGACGGCCGCTACCTCAACGACCGACTCGCGACGTACCTGATCCCTACCTCGCTCGACGCGCCGCGCATCCAGGCAATCCTGGTCGAGAACCCCTTCAGCGGCGCCCCGCATGGTGCCAAGGGCGTGGGCGAGCTGCCGATGGACGTCGCCGCCCCGGCGGTCGTGGCGGCGATCCACGATGCGACGGGCGCCTGGGTCCACGACCTGCCGGCCACGCCGGAGCGCATCCTCGCGGCGTTGGCCGGCATCCCGGCCCCACCGCCGCCGGGCATCAGCCAGGTGCGACGGGCGGTGGCGAGCAATGTTGGCGGTGACGCTAACCGCGAGCTGCCGGCGGAGGGCACCGATCCGGCGCCCCATCGACCAACGGACCCGCAGCCGATGCGCGGCCCCTATGGAGAGGAGCAGGCGCGCCCCGATGATTGAGCACCCTGCCGGAAAGGATCGGTATGCAGACCGCTGAGATTCGCTTTCTGTATGCCTATGACCGCTGGGCCACGCGCCGGATCCTCGACGTCCTGGATGGGATCGCCGGCGAGGTCTGGACGAACGGGGGCATCGTCGGTGACCGCGGCCTGGGCGACATCCTGGTGCACCAGCTGGGCGCTGCACAGCGCTGGCGCAACGGCTTCCAGGACACCGGCCAATCCCCCGCCCCGGAGCGAGACCCGCTCCCCAGCGTCGAGGAGCTACGGCAGCGCTGGCAGGCGGAGTGGGAGGCGACCGACGCCTGGCTGGAGGGCCTGACGGATGCCTTCGTGGGCCAGAAGTACGAAGGCGTTCCCGTGTGGCAGATGCTGGTGCACGTGGTCAATCACGGAACGCAGCATCGGGCGGAAGCCGCCGCGCTGCTCACCGCCGATGGCCGCTCGCCCGGCGAGCTTGACCTGATCTTCTACGCCGAAGAGATGGCCGCCACGGCGCCGGCCGAATGAGCTACTCGCTGCGCGTCAACGGAGAGCCGGTAACGCTCGAGGTGCCGGGCATGCGCCGGCTGCTCGACGCGCTGCGTGAGGATCTTGGCCTGACCGGAACCAAAGAGGGGTGCGGGGAGGGCGAGTGCGGGGCCTGCTCGGTCATCATCGATGGCCAGGTCGTGGACGCCTGCCTGGTCCCGGTGTGCCAGCTCGAGGGAGCGGACGTGCGAACCGTCGAGGGGCTGGGCGACGGTGTCACCGGCCAGCTGTCGGCGCTGCAACAGGCGTTCCTCGAGGCGGGCGGTGCCCAGTGCGGCATCTGCACGCCGGGCATGCTCATGGCCGCCCAGGCCTACATCGAGGCGGGCGGTGGGCTGACGGAAGAGGACATCCGAGAGGCGATCGCGGGTAACCTCTGCCGCTGCACCGGCTACACCAAGATCATCGACGCGATCGCGCTCGTCGCTGAGCAGCCGAGCTGATGCCTGCTGAGCCGCCCGTGCACTCGCCGACGGACCTGGCCGAGGCCTATTCGATGATGGCGACCCATGAGGGCTGGCGGCCGATCGCCGGCGGCACCGACCTGATCGTGCAGATCGCCGGCGAGCTCGGACCCCCGCCGGAGCGTGTGCTCGACCTCTGGCGGCTCGATGAGCTGCGCGGCGTTCGCATCGAGGGCGACCGCCTGAGCCTGGGCGCCTTGACGACCTACAGCGAGATGCGCAGATCGATGCTGTGTCAGGAGCACCTGCCCGCGCTGGTAGAGGCCGCCGCCACCATCGGCGCGGCGCAGATCCAGAACCGGGGCACGATAGGGGGAAACGTCATCAACGCCTCGCCCGCCGGGGACACGCTGCCGGTGCTGCTGGCCACCGACGCAGTGATGGTGCTTGGCAGTGCCCTGGGCGAGCGCGAGGTGCCGGCGAGCGACTTCTGGCCGACGTACCGCCAGACCGCCCGTCGGCCGGACGAGCTCCTGCTGCGAGTGCTCATCCCGTTGCCTGCCGGACGGCAGGTGCGCTTCAGGAAGGTCGGCACCCGACGTGCCCAGGCAATCAGCAAAGTGGTCGTGGCGCTCGCCTGGCGTGCGGACGGGGGCGTGTGGCGCGACGTCCGGCTTGCGCTGGGCTCGGTGGCTGCCACGCCGATCCGGTCCAGCCAAACCGAGAGCGTCCTGGAGGGGGCCGCCGCCCGTCGCGAGACGGCAGACCATGCGGCGTCCGTGCTGGCTTCAGAGCTCATGCCGATCGACGACGTGCGCTCCACGGCCGAGTACCGCCGCGCCGTGGCAGCCCGCGTCCTGCATCGGCTGCTGCGCGAGGAGGGGGGCTGGTGAGCATCGTCCAGAGGAGCCCGCGCGAGCCCATCGTCGGTGACCCGGATGACCACCGGCCGCGGTCGACATGGCGCCTGGTGGTCGACCCCGGGGACGATTCAGGCCGCGTGGACGGCCTGGCGCTGGTCGAGGAGGAGATCGCAGTCGGCGATCGGATACCGCTGCACGTTCACGACGTCGACGAGGTGATCGCCGTGCAGCAGGGCATGGGTGAGGCCCGGCTGGGCCAGCGGCGGGAGCAGGTTGGGCCCGGAGCGGTGATCTTCATCCCGGCCGGCGTGGAGCACGGCACGGCAAACAGCGGTGACACCTCGATGATCATCCAGGCGGTGTTTCCGGCGACCCGGATAGTGATCGACATGCGTGAGCGCAATCCCGCTCCCGGGACAGAGGCCGAGCAGCCACGTCGGCTGCGTTACGACCTGCGCACGGGCGACTTCGAGGCGGTCGATTGACTGTCAGCCGGCATCCGAGCGTGACGATGCTCGCGACCGCGGCCGACTTCCGAGGCTGTCTCGCGGCGAAGCAGCGTGTCGGGCAGCTGACCGATCAAGGGCGGATGGGGCCTTGCCGGAATGCGTGCGTACGAGCAGCGTGACCTGAGTGGGAAACTGAGCCGATGAGCGAAGTCTTGACCGATGAGGCAGTCGACTTCCTGCAGCGCCTGCACCGCGAGTTCGAGCCCCGGCGGCAAGAGCTGCTGGCCCAACGCCGCGAGCGCGCGCCCGTGTAGCTGCCGGCGAGCGGCTGGACTTCAGGCCGGAGACCGCGGACGTGCGCGAGTCGGACTGGTCGGTCGCACCGGCGCCCGCCGACCTCGACGACCGCCGCGTCGAGATCACCGGCCCCGCCGAGGCCAAGATGATCATCAACGGCCTCAACTCGGGCGCGAAGGTCTTCATGGCTGACCTGGAAGACGCCCTTTCGCCGACCTGGGACAACGTGGTCGGCGGACAGGCGGCGCTGCGGCAGGCGGTCCGCCGGCAGCTTGCCTTCAACAGTCCCGACGGGAAGCGCTACGAGCTGGGCGAGGAGCTCGCCGCCCTGATCGTCCGTCCGCGCGGCTGGCACCTCGTGGAACGCCATTTCGAGGTCGATGGCGAGCCGATGTCGGCGTCGCTTTTTGACTTCGGCCTGTACCTGCAGCACAACGGGCTCGAACTGCTCGAACGTGGCAGTGGGCCCTATTACTACCTGGCCAAGCTCCAGGCGCACGAAGAGGCGCGCCTCTGGAACGATGTCTTCCTGTGGGCGCAGGACGTCGTCGGCGTGCCGCGCGGATCGATCCGGGCGACCGTCCTGATCGAAACCATATGGGCAGCGTTCGAGATGGACGAGATCCTCTATGAGCTCCGCGAGCACGCCGCCGGGCTGAATGCCGGTCGCTGGGACTACATCTTCTCGCTGATCAAGACGTTCCCCGACCGCCCCGAGATGGTCCTCCCCGATCGGGCCCAGGTGACGATGGGCGTGCCGTTCATGCGTGCCTATGCCGAGCTCCTCGTGAGGACGTGCCATCGCCGTGGTGCACATGCCATCGGTGGCATGAGTGCGTTCATTCCGAACCGGCGCGAGCCGGAGGTGACCGAGCGAGCGCTGGCGAAGGTTCGTGAGGACAAGCAGCGCGAGGCCGATCAGGGGTTCGACGGCACCTGGGTCGCCCACCCCGATCTGGTGCCGGTGGCGAAGGAGATCTTCGACCGCGCTCTGGGCGATGGCCCCAACCAGAAGGATCGGCTGCGCGAGGATCTCTCGGTCTCGCCTGCGCAGCTGGTCGACGTGGGCATCCCCGGCGGAGAGATCACCGAGCCCGGCCTCGCGACCAACGTGTCGGTTGGGATCCGCTACATCGCCGCGTGGCTCAACGGCACGGGTGCGGTGGCGCTCGACAACCTGATGGAGGACGCCGCTACGGCCGAGATCAGCCGCTCACAGGTCTGGCAGTGGGTCCGCCATCGGCGTGTGCCGCGCGAACGCGTCCTTGCCGAGATAGACAGGTGGCGCGGCGAGCACCCTCAGGCGGCGGACCGCTTCGAGCAGGTCGCGCTCTCCGATGAGCTGGTCGAATTCCTGACCGTCGCCGCCTACGATCGGCTGGAGTAGCTCCCCGGAGCCAGCCGGCGCGGCTGAAAGCTGCCGTACCCGCGCTGCCCGACGAAATGTCCGTCGCGGATCACGAGCTCGCCGCGGACGATCACGCTCAGCACCCCGCCGGTCACGGCCATGCCCTCGTAGGGCGTGTAGTCGCTGGTGTGGTGGAGCTCGCGGGCAGTCAGCGTGCGGCGTTCGGCCGGGTCGAAGATGACCAGATCGGCGTCGCGGCCGACCTCGATCGCCCCCTTGTTGGCCAGCCCGAACAGTTGCGCCGGCGTCGTCGACAGCAGGTCGACCATCCGTTCGATGGTTATTCGGCCCCTGGCAACGCCCTCGCTGTAGACGACCGACAGCAGGGTCTCGATGCCGGGGCCGCCGTTGCTGATCCGGTCGAACGATTGTCGCCAGTCCTGCTTCTCGACCGACCGACGATCCGGCACGTGATCGGTCGCGACCAGCGCCAGGGTCCCGTCGGCCAGGCCCGACCACAGCGCGTCACGATCGGTTGGCGAGCGCAACGGCGGTGAGATGACGTAGCAGGCACATTCCTCGTCGGGCAGCTCGTAGCAGGATTCGTCGAGGGCCAGGTAATGCGGACAGGTCTCGGCGAAAACCGGGACGTCCCGCGCGAGGCCTGCGCGGACCTCCTCCAGTGCTTCGGCGCAGGACAGGTGGACGACGTACAGCGGCGCGCCGGACTGCTCGGCCAGCGCGATGGCTCGCCGAGTGCCGGCGGCTTCGACCGGCGGGGGGCGAGAGTCGGCGTGGAAGCGCGGAGCCGTCTGGCCGGCGGCCAGCAGCCGTTCCGTGTTGGCCCTCAGCGCCGCGCGATCCTCGCAGTGGACCTGAAGCATGCCACCGGCCCGGCCGGCGACGCGCATCGCCTCGGCAAGCGTCGCGTCGGAGACGCCGAAGTCATAGACCATGAACGCCTTGAAGGTCGGCACGCCGGCCTCGATGACGGCCGGCAGCTCTGCCACCGCGTCGCGCTCGTCCGGAGTGATGACCAGGCTGAGCCCGTAGTCAATGGCCGAGTCGCCCTTCGTCAGCGCCCGCCAGGCCACGACGTCCTCGACCAACGACCCGGTTCGCGGTGAGCCGGTGCCGGGGTTGTTGAAGGCGAGGAACGTGGTCGTGCCGCCGTACGCCGCGGCCACGGAGTCCTCGTAGAAGCGATCCGGCTGCTCGTCGCTGGCCAAGCGAGTGTGGGTATGGACATCCACCACGCCCGGCAGCACCAGCAATCCGAGGGCGTCGACCTCCCGAGCGTCGATGGAGTCGGGCAGGCGTGGCTCGACGGCTGCTATGCGGCCAGCCTCCACCAGCACGTCCGCGGTCAGACGACCGGCGGCACGAACGACCGTTCCGCCACGGACGATCAGCCGCTCGGCCACGCGCGGCTTCTCGGTAGGAACCTTGCTATTCGACCTCCTCGATGGTGACGTCCTGAGCGCCCTCCCAAAGGACGCGCCGACCCATCTCCTTGAGCTGCTCGCGGCCACCGGTGATGGTCGCGAAGTGGTTGCCGGCGAGCTGGCCGAGCTTGGATGAGAACGTCACTCCGCCGTAGGCGATCAGGATCTCCCCTTCGGAGATGTCGCCCGTGTAGACAATGATGTCGCCCGGAGCGGGATGCGAGGTGTGGTTCTCGTAGCCGACCGGCAGCTTCGCGTCGCCAAAGGGGATCCAGCACCCTTCGCCGCTCCAGCGGCAGTGGATGAGCTGGCTGCGCAGCGGGAGCAGCCGCCTGATCGCCTCGATCGTCTGCGGCGCATCCGGCTCCCAGCGGGCGCTAAAGTTCAGGTCACCCACGCGGATCGACAGCTCGGCCATGGGTGCAAGGTTAACGCCGGTTAGGTCAGGCGGGAGAGCGAATTGTCCGACCAGCAGACGACCATCTCGACCCATGTGCTCGACGTGGAACGAGGGCTGCCGGCGGCCGGCGTCGCGGTCGCCCTGTACGTGGTGAATGGCGCCGGCGAGACCCTCGTCGGCGGCGGCACCACCGACGAGGACGGCCGGATTCGCCGCCTGCTCGAGGGCCCGCTGCAGCCGGGCAGCTACCGCCTGGAGTTTGCCGTCGACGGACCGTTCTTCCGGCACCTGGCAGTCGGCTTCCAGGTCGACGACACCGGCCGCAGCTACCACGTGCCGCTGATCATGGCCCCCTTCTCGCTCGCCACCTACCGTGGCAGCTGAGCCGACGGCTGAGCTGCATCACCAGCTGGATGTGCTCTTCGAGGGCGCGCCGCATTTCGTCGATCGCCTGGCCGCCGAGCCGGCTTCCTCGCTCGGCGAGCTGCTCGATCGGGCCGAGCACGTCGCGCTACGGCTGCCCGAGCCGGAACAGATCGAGCTGCTGAATGCCCACCCGCGGATCGGCGCCGCGCCGGCCAGCGTGTCGAAGCTGTCCTACCGCGAGCAGGGCTACGACCGCGACGAGGGCGCGCCCGAGCTCCAGGCCAGGCTCGAGCGGCTGAATGACGACTACGAGCAGCGATTTGGCTTCCGGTTCGTCATATTCGTCGACGGCCGGTCGCGGTCGGAGATCGCTCGGCTGATGCAGCGGCACCTGCGCGCAGACCGCGCGGCCGAGCTGCGGCGGGGGCTGTCGGACGTCATCGCCATCGCCCGGGACAGGGCGCGCAAGCTGGAGGATGCCGACGCGTGAAGGCGGAGATCTACTACGGCAAGGCCGGCGTCGCGACGTATCGCACGTATGCCACGCCGCTCGATGGGATCACCTCAATTCCGGAATCTTCGTTCAGCGGACGCCGCAACACCCTGCTGGCGGCCGACATCGAGGTTCAGGTCCTGGGTGAAGCCTTCCTCGCTTCCTACACCGACGGCGATAACCGGCTGGTCGTCGCAACTGACACGATGAAGAACTTCATCCATCGGGAGTCGCTCGACTTCGATGGCGCGACCCTCGAGGAGTGGCTGTACTTCATCGGCCGGCGGTTCCTCGAGCACTACCCGCACATGGAGCGCCTGCGGATGATCGGCACGGACGTTCCGTTCGAGCCGGCGGTCGTGCCCTCAGCCGAGGGAGACGGGTTCGTGGCGAGCGAGGTCCTCTTCCAGCGTCAGCACGCTGATCGGTCGACCGCCGTGGTGGAGCTCGGTCGGGCCGCTGACAGTGGCGTGCGGGTGTCCTCCGTCCGCGGCGGCCGTACGGGGCTGCAGCTGATGAAGGTCACCGGGTCGTCGTTCGCTGACTTTGCCCGTGACGCCTATACGACGCTGCCCGAGCGCCCGGACCGGCCGCTGTATGTCCACGTCGATGTGGGCTGGCGCTATGCCGATCCGGCGGAGGCGGTCGCCCGCGATCACGTCCGCTACGTGGCCGGGGAGCAGGTTGCCGACCTGGCGGGGGCGGTCTTCCACCGTTTCGTCAGCCTGTCGATCCAGCATCTCGTGCACGAGATCGGAACGACCATGCTCGACCGATGGCCGCAGCTGAGCGAGGTCTCCTTCGAGGCCCAGAACCGGCTGTGGGATACGGCCGTGGTGTCGAACGATGATGATCGGCTGCGCGTGTACTGCGATCCGCGACCACCCTACGGTCGAATCGGGCTCGTGCTGCGGCGCGACTGATCAGCGCAGTCGCGCCAGGTCGGCAGGGGTATCGACGTCGGGATTGACGCCGGCCACTTCAACGTATCGAACCAGGTCGTCGCGCGTCTCGAACAGCTGGCTCATGCCGCGGTCGCCGCCGAGCGCGGTGGCGAGCGGCCAGGCCGCCCGATCGATGAGCACCGGGTTGCCGGCCAGCCCGTCCTGATAACGGGGAACCGTGATCGGCCGCGATGGATCGCGCGCGGCAGCCAGCAGCCGGCCGATGGCTGTCTGGGCGACCAGCGGCTGGTCGCCGAGCAGCACGAGGACGCGCTCGACGCCGTGCTCCTGTTCGAGCGCGGCCAGGCCCACGGCGAGCGAGCTGCTCAAGCCACGCGCTGGCTCGGGGTTGAGCACCGGCCGCGCACCGCGCAGGTCCAGCTCCGTTCGCTGGCGAGCGATCACCACGACCACCGGCCGCAGGCCGGCGTCGGCGGCGGCATCGACAACGTGCTGGAGCATGGTCCGACCGCGGACGACTGCCGCCAGCTTGTCCGTGCCGAATCGCGTCGAGGCACCGGCGGCCAGGATCAGCCCGGCGGCGGCGGGAGCGGTCACTCGCGCGGCATGGCGCCGCCGCCCGCGCCATATCGGGTGGCCACCACCTGGGCGATGATCGCCAGCGCCACCTCGGCCGGCTCTCGGCCGCCCAGGTCCAGCCCGACAGGGCCATGCAGGCGCTCGACCTGCTGGGGATGCAAGCCCGACTCGCTCAGCCGCTGGCGCCTGGCGCGCTGGGTGCGGCGTGAGCCGATCGCGCCGACGTATCGGCAGTCGGCCTGCAATGCAACCGTGATCGCCGGGTCATCCAGCTTCGGATCGTGCGTCAGCACCACCACCGAGTCGCGCTGGCCGAGCGCCAGTCGTTGGGCCAGCTCATCGGGCCAGCCAACCATCAGCTGATCGGCCTCGGGGAACCGCTCGGCGGTGGCGAACGCGGCTCGGGCATCAGCGACGACGACTTCCCAGCCCAGGACATGGGCCAGTCGGGCCAAGGGTTGGGCGACATCGGTCGCACCGAAGATGACCAGGCGAGGGACGGTCGGGAAGGCCTCGACGAAGTGCTGTTCACCGCCGGCCAGCACGACCTGGGAGCGTCCTTCGGCCAGCCCGCGCTGCCGCGCCTGGCCAAGCTCCAGGGAGGGTACGGATGCGTGAGTGGGTGCGTCGGCTGGGAGCTGCGTCACAACGACCTCGTCGTCCGGCGAGCGAAGCGCCTCGATCAGCTCCTCGCGCAGCTCGGGCTCGACAAGCACGTCCACCGTGCTGCCGCAGGCCAAACCGACGGACCACGCCGTCTCATCGCTGATGCCGTAGCGGTGGACCCGGGCACGCCGTTCGCGTCGGGCGCGCACGACCTCCTCGATGCACGCCCCCTCCACGCAGCCACCGCTGACCGAGCCGGCCAGCCGACCGTCGTCGGCAACCAGCAGCGTGGCGCCAGGAGGCCGGGGCGCAGAGCCCAGCGCGCGGACGAGCACGGCACGACCGAAGCCGACGCCTTCGGCGCGCCATGCCTCGATGACCGGCAGCAGCTCGCGCATGGAGTGATGCTAATGGGGCAAAGGCGAGGCCTCCACCCGTGATGGTGCGGAGGCCTCGCCACGTCGTCGAGACCCGTCCTTCCCGACAACGCATCTGGTGCGACGTCCCGGCCGACGGTGCCGGCAGCTCGCCCACGGACGTCGCTGCAGTCTCGGGGAGCGCCCGCCCCCCGAGAACGGCTCAGCTCATCGGTACTCGGCGCACAGCGGCGCAGAGGAGTCGTATGACTTCTTGCTGTCGTTGGTCACCGCCCGCAGGGCGTCGACTCGGCCATTGCCGAAGCACATGTCGTAGCCCTTCAGGCCGATGTCGATGGCCGTGGCCTCCAGCCGGGAAGCAACCTTCTTCGGATCCATGTACCAGACGCCGGACCTGGACGGAGCGCCGTAGCGGCTCGAGATCAGGGCCGCAACGCCGGCCGCGTGGGGCGCCGCCATCGACGTGCCCTGGAAGCAGGCCCACAGGTTGCCCGGGATCGTCGATACGATCTGCCGCGTGCAGTAGGCCGCCGTGTCGCGCACGACCGCGCCGTCCCCGCCGGGCGCAGCGACGTCCACCCAACCCTGTCCGTAGCTCGAGTAGCGAGCCTTGCCGCTGTCGGGACCAAGTGACATGACGCCGACCACGCCATCGCTCATGGCGGGGATGACCTTGCAGTCCCTGCCACCCGGCGGGTTGGCCAGATCGGTGTTCGAGTTGCCCAGTGCCGCGATCGGCGTGGTGCCCTGTCCGCGCGCGTAGTCCAGCGCCCGCTGGACGGCCACCCGGAAGGCGTTCTGCTGCGGGTCGCTTCCGCACTTGAACTCGGTCGACTGCTGGAACGCGTCGTCGTCGACGTAGAAGCTCATGTTGATGATGTCCAGCGCCAGGTCGCCGGCATGGGTGATGCCCTGAACCACGTCGCTGGCGTAGCAATGCCCGTCGGCGTCGCACACCTTGATCGGCACCAGCGTCACGTTCGGCGCCACGCCGACGATGCCGTGCCCGTTGACGCGCGCGGCGATGGTGCCGGCGACGTGGGTCCCGTGGAAGTTGTTGTCCACGCAGGCCGCAGGGATGCCAATGCCCGGGCCCTCGGCGGTGAAGTCTGCGCCGCTGGCGCAGTCCACGTTCGACCGGCCGTTGCTGACGAAGTCAAGGTGGTTGCCGTCGATGCCGGTATCGACCACGCCGACGCGCACGTTCGGTGAGCCGGTGTGATGGGCATGGGCCTCGGCCACACGGATCTGGGCCATGTCCCACTGCAGCCCGCTGAGGGGCTCAGCCGCGCCACTGCCCAGAAGTGGCAGGCTCGACGACGGGCTGACCACCTGCAGCTGGCCGCTGGCCAGGGCCTCATTGAGTGTGGGGAACTGCTTCCAACCAAAGTCGCGGCCGACAGAGGCCACGAGCGCGTAGCTGCTCATCGTCTCGGCGAAGGCCGAGTTCTTGCTGTCGACGACCATCACGCCGAGCTGGCGAGTCAGGTCGGCGGTCACGGTGCCGCCCGCTTTTGCGACGAGTGACAGCGCGTAGTCGCGAGCCAGCGCGTAATTGTCGCCCAGCGCGTAGACGCCGCCCAACGCGTAGCCCTGGGTCAGCGCGTAATCAGCATCGCTGCCGGTGAGCGCGTAAACGTCATCGAGGGCGTACAGCGCGTAGAGGGCGTAACCGCTCGCCAACGCGTAGGAGCCATCGAGCGCGTACAGCGCGTAGTCGGAGGTCAGCGCGTAGCTGTCACGCAACGCGTAGTGGCCCTTGAGCGCGTACTGCTCGGCGAGGGCATAGCCGTCACGCAGCGCATACGCCCCACCGAGGGCATAGCCGCCGTCCAGCGCATAGGCGCCGTCAAGTGCGTACTGCTCGGCCAGCGCGTAGCCCGCCCCCAGCGCGTAGGTTCCGCCGAGCGCGTACTCGCCCTGGAAGACGACCAGATAACGTGACGACTGCTGGCTGCCGGCCAGCATCGCAGCCGGCATGAGCGCGGCGACGAGCATCAGCACGACGGCGTGCGCCAGCGCACGACGGAATGCCGACGGTAACGGACGGGTCATCGGACGGGCTCCTCCACACGGTTCTCAGCCGGTGACACCACTGGGAGCGGTGACAACTGCATGGTGGGCCCGACGCACGCCCGCTGACCAGTGTCAAATGCACCAAAAAGCGTTGCAGAAACATTGCAGGGCCCGTAGGGGCACACCTGTCCCCCCGCCCGCGGGCCGCCGATCAGGCGGTCTGGGTACGCCGGGTGACGAGCCTGTCGTAGGCCTGCTCGAAGGTCAGCCCGGTCGCCCAGATGGCATCGAATGCCGTCTTCAGGACCCGGGCCAGGGAGCTGTGCTCGACGACGACGATGGTCAGGTCCGAGCTGTGCGCCACGGGATCCTCCATCCCGAACATCACGATCGTCTCGTCGATGATGACCAGCTTTAGCGGCAGCTCAGGCACGAAGCGTGCCTCCTCGCCCGCCTCCACGAACTGCCGCACGCCCTCGCTCACGGCGGGGTCGTCGAACACGCCGAACTCGTAGATAGACCTCGCGTCATGCGTCTTGATGACCTGCAGACCTTCGACGTTCTCCTGCGGCGGAGTGGCGTAAGGCGGCTTGGTGAAGACAAGGATCTCTCGCTTGACCGACGACTGGAGCTCGGCGAAGCGCTCGTTGATGGCGCGCCGGTCACGCAGCACCTCGATGTACTCGAGGGGGTCGGTGTGCTCCTTGCCGGCCTCGTAGGCGGGCTTGAGCTCGCCGGCCATCGCTCGCGCGTCCGACTCCATCTCGCTCAGCTGCCGGCGATGGGCCTCCAGCAACAGATCGACGGCGAGCTCCGGCGCGGTGGCCGAATACTTCACCACCGCCCCCGGCCGGCTCACCGCCAGGCCCTTCTCGACCAGGCTGCCAAGGACGTCATAGATCCGCTGGCGAGGCAGGCCCGACTGTCGCGCCACCTGGGCGGCGGTGAACGAGTCGCGCCTGATCAGCGCGAGATATGCCCTGGCCTCGTAGCTGGTAAGGCCCAGCCGACTCAGCTGGCTGACAAAGCTCCCCTCGGCGGCATCCATTTGAAGCACTATCGGCAGCCCGCTTGGCGGTGTCAAATGGTCCACCGGCTCTAGCATCGAGCGATGGGCGACCGGCAAGCCACTCCGAGCACCAGCCCCCGAGCCAACCGCCTCGCCGGCGAGACGAGCCCGTATCTGCTGCAGCATGCCCACAACCCGGTCGACTGGTACCCGTGGGGCGACGAGGCGCTCGCTCGAGCGCGGTCGGAGGACCGGCCGATCTTCCTTTCGATCGGCTACGCAGCCTGCCATTGGTGCCATGTCATGGAGCGCGAGTCATTCGAGGACGAGGCGACGGCGCAGGTGCTCAACGAAGGCTTCGTCTCGATCAAGGTCGACCGCGAGGAGAGGCCTGACCTCGACTCGATCTACATGGACGCGGTTCAGCAGATGACCGGCCATGGCGGCTGGCCGATGAGCGTCTTTCTGACGCCCGAGGGACGTCCCTTCTATGGCGGGACCTACTTCCCCGACCAGCCGCGGCACGGCATGCCGTCGTTCCGCCAGGTGCTGGAGGGCGTCCTGTCGGCCTGGCAAGATCGGCGCGCCGAGATCGAGCAGGCCGGCGCGTCGCTGGCCGAAGCACTCAGTCGGCAGGCCCAGCTGGGCGCCGGCGAGCGGCCGTCGACATGGATGCTCGACAGCTCGCTGCTGGCCCTCGAGCGCTCGTTCGATGCCCGCAACGGCGGCTGGGGCGCGGCACCCAAGTTCCCCCAGCCGATGACCATCGAGATGTTGCTTGGCGAGCACCTGCGCACGGGTGACCGGCGGCCGCTGGCGATGGCCCTACGAAGCCTCGACGCGATGGCCGCAGGGGGCATCTACGACCACCTTGCCGGCGGCTTCGCGCGGTACGCCACCGATGCCGGCTGGCTGGTGCCTCACTTCGAGAAGATGCTGTACGACAACGCGCTGCTCACGCGGGCCTATGTCCATGCTTGGCAGCTGACCCGCACGGAGCGCTACCGTGAGGTTGCCGAAGACACACTCGCCTTCGTCGAGCGCGAGATGACCACGGTCGAAGGCGGCTTCATCGCCAGCCTCGACGCCGACACGCAGGGTGAAGAGGGCGCCACCTACGTCTGGGCGAAGGCTGAAATCGATCAGCTGCTCGGCGCCGACGCGCCACTGTTGCATGCGGCCTACGGCGTCACCGAGGAGGGCAACTGGGAAGGCCGCACGATCCTGTCGCGAGTACGAAGCGGCGAGCAGCTGGCAAGCGAACACGGCCTGGCCGCGGAGGAGGTGGAGATCAGGCTTGCGGACCTCCGCCAACGGCTTCTCGCGGCGCGCGATCGACGACCTCAACCCGGCCGCGATGAGAAGGTGCTGGCCGCCTGGAACGGGTTGATGATCGCCGCCTGCGCGGATGCGTCGGTGGCCTTCGGTGACCCGCGCCATGCGCAGCTCGGTGAGCGCGCAGCCAGCCTGCTGCTCGATCGATTGGCCGACCCGGACGGGCGACTGAGCAGGTCATGGAAGGATGGCCGGGCACGCGGCGGCGGAGTGCTCGAGGACTATGCCAACCTCGCCGACGGACTGCTGGCGCTGTACCAGGCGACCTTCGACGAGCGCTGGTTCCAGGCAGCCCGGCAGTTGGCCGGCCACATCCTGGCACGCTTCGCGGACCCGGCCGGCGGATTCTTCGACACTGCCGACGACCATGAGCAGCTGGTCAGCCGGCCCAAGGGCGTGCAGGACAATGCCGTCCCGGCGGGTGGCTCCATGGCCAGCCACGTCCTGCTGCGGCTGGCCGCGCTGACCGGCGAAGGGCGTTACCGCGACGCCGCCGAGGGCGCCATCGCCCAGGTCGCTCCGCTGGCCGCCCGCTACCCCACCGCCTTTGCCCACTGGCTCTCCGCCATGCAGCTTGCGCTGGGGCGGATCGATGAGGTGGCCATCGTCGGTCCTCCCGACCGAGCAGACACGTTGGCCCTGCTGAGCGAGGTGCGTCGCCAGTACCGCCCACTGACCGTGATCGCGGCAGGTATGCCGGAGTCCACCGCCGTGCCGTTGCTGCGCGATCGCCCACTTAAGGACGGGGCAGCCACGGCCTACGTGTGCCACGGCTTCAGCTGCCGTCAGCCGGTGACAGACAGCGAGGGTTTGGCCGCCCAGCTATCCTCCGCGCCGTGAACGCGCATCGGCTCGTGAGTCAGGAGCCCTCAACGGAGGCGCAAGGCGGCGCTTCGCCGCTTCCGGTCGCCGAGCTGCCTGACCCGGTCGCGCTCATCTTCGACCTCGATGGCACGCTCGTCGACACGGTCGGCCTGCGCATCGATGCCTGGCTGCAGACCTTCGCCGAGGTTGGCATCCCGGCAGACCGGGAGCACGTGGCCACGCTGATCGGCGCCGACGGCCGGCGGCTGGCCCAGGAGGTGGCGGCCGTGGCAGGCCGTCCGATCGACCTGGCTCGCGCCGAGGCCATCGATCGTCGCGCCGGCGAGCTGTACGGCGCGCTGAACACGGCTCCGCGGCCGCTGCCCGGCGTCACCGATCTGCTTGAGCAGCTGGCCGGTTCGGACCTGCGCTGGGCGATCGCCACCTCGTCGCGTGCCGAGCAGGTGATGACATCGGTCGAGGCGCTCGGCCTGGCCGAGCTGCCGATGATCATCGACGGCAGCCACGTCGAGCACGCCAAGCCCGCGCCCGACCTGCTGCTGCTCGCGGCTGACCGGTTGAGCTCCTCCCCGCGGGGCTGCTGGTACATCGGCGACGCTACCTGGGACATGCTGGCCGCGCGCTCGGCAGGCATGGTCGCCATCGGCGTGGCGAGCGGCAGCGCGACAGCCGAAGCACTCGGCCAGGCGGGCGCCGCCGGCGTTACCGGCATGCACGAGCTGGCTGCCGAGCTGCGCCGGCGCGGGCTGCTCGAGGCCTGACCAAAGAGGGGCTCAGTCGGGCGGGCAATCAACCCGCTGCGCCGGCGCTCGAGGCCGATCGAAGACCCCGCGGACCACTTCATGGATCCGCTCGACGGTGTCATCACGCAGGTCGCGCGGGTACTCCGGCGCCGCGAAGATCGTCGTATGCACGCGGTCCGGGTCGACCCTGCCCAGCACCTCGGCGAGCGGCGCGAGATCGTCCGAGCCGAAGCTGGTGTGAAAGCCATCGCCAGCCGCATCGAAGATGGCCGGCAGGCGCGGAAGCACTTCGAGCGGGTCGTGCTGGCGGAGCACCGAGCGCAGGGTGACGAGCTGCCTGCCGAGCCGCTGGATGTCGCCGTCCTGGCGGCGCGACCGCGAGAAGAACAGGGTCATCCGGCCGTCGAGCTGGTGGCAGCCCGGGTCAAGGCGGAGCCTCACCGTCCGGCCTGTGCCGAGCCCGTAGCGCGGATCGACCACGCCGGGTGGCGGGACCTGCACATGGAGCCCGCCCAGCGCATCGACCATCCGTTCGAACCCGTGGAGATCGACGACCATGTAACCGTCCAGCTCGACGCCCGATAGCTCCTGCACGACGCCGGCCATCACGCCCCAGCCCGCGTCGTCGTTGTACGGGTAGCGGCGCGGGTTGTTGAGCGCGGCGACGTAGAGCGAGTTGAGGTAGCCCGGGTAGCGACCGTCCTTGAACATATGCGCCGTCTCGGGCGGCATGGGCAGGTTGTTCATATAGCGCGGGAAGGCGAAGAGCGCCGCGCGCCCTGTCTCGATCTCGATGCTGACCAGATGGACCGCATCGGGTCGCGCGCTCCAGCGGCCGGGGCCTGCATCCGAGCCGAGCAACAGCACGTTCAGCCGACCGTCGTCGGCCCATGGCGGCCCGCTGAAGGGCGTCCCGGACGGAGACGGATCAGGGGTCGGAGGAAGGGTGGGGCTTGGGCTGGCCGGGATGGACGGCTGATCGGTCGGCGCGTGGGTGGGCTCGGCACTGGGGCTGACCGCCCAGCTGGGTGTGGGCATCCCGCTCGAGGGCCCGTCATTCACGAAGCGCGGCAGGTTGACGGCAAGGCTGTAGCCGTACATTCCGGGCAGCCCATGAACGAGAAGCGTTCCGGCGAGGGCGAGCAGCAGAGCTGCGAAGCCGGCCCCGCCGCGACGACCACCGTGCCCGGCTCGGCGGCGGGTCAGCGCGTACGCGTCGACGACGGCCAGGCCGTGCAACAGCAGCAGCACGACGTTGACAAGGAGCAGCACGTTCAGCACGGCCGGGCGGACCAGCAGCCCGAACAGTGCCCACCAGCCGCCTGCAAGCGCCGCGAGGATCACTCCCCAGGTCAGCAAGGCGGGCACCAGGAAGAGAAGCGCTCGCCGAGGTCGACCGGCGTAGAGCTGGCCCAGGCCAGGCAGCAGGAACGAGAGCAGCGCGGCCAGCCCCGGCGACCTGCCGCCGTCCATGGCTACGGCCGGGGCGTCTGGCCCGGAGCGGGGCACTGTGCCGGGCGGTTACGTGGCGTGGGGGTCGGCGTCGGTTGCGCCTCCTGGAAGATGTCGCGCACGCGATTGCGCATCTGGCGGATGTCGGCGTCCGTGTTGAAGCGCTGACGCACGAAGCGGACCTGGTGCATGCGCTCCGAGTCGACGCCGGAGGCGAGCTGGGCCAGTGGCCCGAGATCGCTGTCGTCGAGCGTGGTGAACAGGTTCTCGCGAGCAGCCGCGAGAAGCTCCGGGGCGCGCGGCAGCATTGCCAGGGGATCGAGCTGGCGGCGCACCTGGGCGATCACGTACTGCTGACGGCGCATGCGCTGGTAATCCGAGTCCTGGCGCCGTGAGCGGGCGTAGGCAAGCGCCATCTCGCCGTCGAAGAAATTGCAGCCGCGCGGGATGTCGAGCTCGATCACGGTCCCGTCGGACTTGCGGTAGCGCGGGTCCTGGACGCGTTGGGGGATGTCGAGCCAGACGCCGCCGACGGTGTCAACGAGCGCGATGAAGCCGCGCAGGTTGACTGCGATGATGCCGTCGATATGGGCACCCGTCATCTCCTGGATCGCGCCTGCGATCGCGCGCCAGCCGCGCTGGCAGTCGTACTGCCTGGCGCACTCAGGGCCGATGCCCTCGGAGCCCGGGAACGTGCCCGGCTGCTCGGCTGCGCGACGCCAGAGGGCGTTCAGCAGATCGTCGAAGCGGCCGCCCGGATAGGCGCCCGCCGCCTCCGCCTCAAGAGGCGCGTTGACCATGTTTCGCGGGAAGCCGAACATCGCCGCCTTGCACGTCGCCACGTCCACGGTGAGCAGGATCATCGTGTCCGTGCGCAGGCTGGCGCCGCCCAGATCGCCCTCGTCGGAGCGTGAATCCGAGCCGATGAGCAGCAGATTGACCCGCCCATCCGCCCCCATCGCCCAGTTCGGGTCGATCTGCGGACACGGCCTGACGCCGGCGGCCGGGGAGCCAGCGGGGGTTGGTGAGGGGCGCGGGCTGGGCGACTGACCAGGGCTCGGCGAGCCGGCAGGGGTCTGCCCGGGCGTCATACCAGGCGACGGGCTGCCGCCGGGGCTCGGCTCCGGATCGATCGGCCGCGGCGTGGAGCCGGGAAGGGCGCCGGGATTGCCCTTGAACAGGTCCTCGATGGCGGCGCTTCCCCACATTCCGACGGCCTGGGGAACGCCATGGAACAGCAGTGTCAGCACGACCAGCCCGGCCAGCACCGCCGGCGCAGCGCGAGCATGCCCGCCACCTACCACCAACCGCTCCTGGCGGGCCACGGCGTAGGCATCGAACATCGCCGCCAGGTGGTAGAAGAAGAAGGCGATGTTCAGCACCAGCAGCGCGTTGCGCGTCTGGGGGTTGAGGACCAGCCCGATGACCGCATTCATGCCGCCCAGCAGCAGCCAGATCACCGCCAGCACGAACAAGGCCATGGGGATGGCCCAGAGAAGTCCTCGGCGAGGGGCGCCGGCGTAGACCTGGCCCAGGCCCGGGAACAGGAACGAGAGCACAGCGGCGAGGGCCGGTGACGGGGCAGACATGGTTGCTGGCAGGTCCTTCAGGCGTGGAAACCGACCCTCAGGCTCACGGGCCGGCGGTGACTGCCCGCCGCCCGGGTGCGCTGGCGGGATGGACGAGTTTACGCCAAGCAGACGATCGAGACCGACCGCCTGTTCCGTCCGACGCCGTCGTGGCCGGCTCCGCCGACTCTGGAGCTAGGGCTGCTCGAGGACGATCTGGCCGCGCATGCCGCCCTGGTAATGGCCCGGCACCGTGCAGCCGAACTCCCAGCCCTCCGCCTCTTCGGTCGCCGTCCAGGTGAACTCGCGCACGCCGGTCTCCCACTCCGGGATGCCGGGCAGCCCCTCGTTGTCACTGGCTGCCAGCTGGTCGGGTGGGCCGAGGAAAATGTCATGGCTGAAGCCCGCAACGTTGTCGACGACGAAGGTGTACTCCTCGCCTACGACGAAGGCCAGCTCGTTGACCTCCTGGCCGTCCCGGGCATAGCGCAGGTTGGCGGTCATGTCCAGCTCGATGACGTTGCCGGTCGCTGGTGAGCCGGCCGGCGATTCCGCGGGCGTCCCGGCGGGGCTCTCGCCCGGCGTGGCATGCGGCGTGGGGCCCACTGGAGCGAACGTCCAGCCCGAACCGGTGCCGCCAGCCGGCGAACAGGCGGCCAGTGTCAGCAGCGCAACGGCAAGCAGCAGCCCAAACGTAGCCGACAGTCGAAATTTGTTGGCGCGGCCGACCGGCCGCTGATCGGTGGTCATGAGTGCATTCTGGGCCAACCCGGCCCGAGGTGTCCGGATCCCCTAATGGCGGGCAGCAGGCGTGTAGCGGTCGGCGTCCTTCTCGTCCGGCACGAGACCGAGGCGGATGGCCATGCCGGTGGCTTCGATGCGGTTCGACACCCCGAGCTTGGCCAGCACCCGCCGTACGTGGACAGCGACCGTTGCCTGGCGGATGTACAGCCGCTCGCCGATCTCACGGTTGGTCAGCCCCTGGGCCAGCAGCAGGAGGACCGAGCTCTCGCGCTGGCTGAGGCCGAAGCTCTGTGTCGTCACAGCCGTCGGCTTGACGCTCAGCCGCTCGGCGATGGCGGTGCCCGGACCCACGGCGACGGGTTGCCGGCCGACGGGACGCACCGGTATCGCAACGGGCCCATCGTCGGGCAGCGGGATGCGGCCCCGCTCGGCCAGCTGGGCGAGCGCGCGCCGCAGCGGACGTGCCGGCAGCTCGCCGGCGATCCGCCAGGCGGCATGCAGCGCATCGCGGGCCTCGCTTCGGCGGTCGCGTGCCTCGAGCGCCGTGGCCGCGTGCCACCAGTGTGCCTTGGCCGCCTGATATGGCACCGGTACGGTCGCCCACGCACCCGCCAGGCGAGCCCACTCCGCCGGATCCGCTCGACCACGCACGCGCGCTGCGTGGGCGCGGGCGGTGGCAAGGTGCAGGTCGGCTTCTCGGCGCGCACCGATGGACGCCGGCAGCGAGCCCTCGGCCACCTGTCGCTCGGCCTCCGGCAGAACCCGCCCGGCAAGCTCGCCCGCCTCCGCCACCGCCTCCCACTCGCGCCGGTCCCGTCCAGCCTCTGCCGATGCGGCGCACGCCTCGAGCACCGTCGACGCAGCGGCGGCGATCTGCAGCTCCTCGGACGTGTCGAGCACGCGCTCCCACTCCGCCGCGGCCACCCGCCGAGCGTCATCCACATCACCTCGCCAAAGCGCCAGGCTGACCGCCGCGCGCAGCATCAGCGCGCTCCACTGACCGGCGGGAACCGCCTCCAGCTGAAGCAGCGTCTGGCCCACCAGCCGGGCGGCCTCCTCGTCGGCGCGCGACTCCGTGAGCAGCAGCCCGAGATAGAGCACAGGATTGATCCAGGCCATGCCTGCCGGTGGCAGCTCCATCGCCGCCCTGCATTCGTCCTCAGCTTCTCGCCAGCGGCCGAGCTGGAACAGGATGTCCGCGGCATTGCCACGCAGGAATGCCCCGTAGGCCAGTCCCAGCCCGTTGGTGCGCGCCTCGGCGATGCCCTCCGTTACGACCGCCAGCGCCTCCTCCCGGCGCGAGTCGAGGTCGAGCAGGGTGGTCCGGTTCGCGTAGCCGCGCATCACGTCATCCAGCTGTCCGCAGCTGCGCGACAGCTCGGTCGCCTCCTCGAGCAACCGAAGGCCGCGGTCGACTTCGCCCAGGTAGGCCACGTCCACGCCGAGGGTGCACGTGGCGTGGCCCTGGACGGCGCGGTCGGGCGGGTCCAGTGTTGCCGACAGCTGCCTCGCCTCCTCGGCCAGGCGCGCACTTTCGCCGAACTGGCCACCAAGCATCAGGTGTTGCGCCAGCGAAGCCAGCGCGCGGGCGCGCACCGCGCCGCCCTGCCCGCTCGGCAGCAGCTCGAGCGACTGCTCGAGCGCGCGCTGGGCGCCCTGCGGGTTGCCACCGGCGCGGCGATAGCGACCCAGCCTTTCGCACAGCTGGCTTACCTCGAGCCGATCCTCGGTGCGCTGGTCCACCGGCGCCGAGATCAGCCGTTCGATACGGCCGCCGGTGCGACGCTCGATGGCCTGCTCGACCAGCGTCGCCGCGCGGCGAAACAGGCCGGCCGCCTCGGCGGCGTCGGCAGCGGCGGCAAGCAGGGAGACACTGTCCAGCCGATCGGCCTCATCGGTGCCCTCGCCCAGCTCCAGGGCGCGCAGGTAGTGGAGCAGCGCGGTCTGACCGGGCTCCGTTCGGCGTGCCAGGCGAGCCGCCTCCAGGTGCGCCGCCCGCGCCGCGTCCGGTCGCTGGGCACGCGCCCAGTGCCATGCCTGCTCGGCCGGCTCCGTGACCAGCAGCGAGGCGACGGCAGCGTGCATCTCATGGCGCTCGGCAGGCAGAGCCAGGTTTTCGATCGCCTCGGCCACCAGCTGGTGGACAATCCCGACGAGGCCGGAACGCTGGACGGCGAGGCCCGTCTCGATCGCCGCCGCCAGGTCTGCCCGCGCAATGTGGCCACCGGGCAGGGCAACATCGAGCAGGCGTCTGCGCGCCAGTGGCCGGCGCGCTGCGGCAAGCAGGCGCAGCACGCTGCGGACCTTGGGCGAAAGCCTGGCCAGCCGGGCATGGACTATCTCGACGAAGGGATCCGAAAGGCGCAGGCCGTCGACCTCCGCGTGAGCAGCCACGAGCTGGCTGGCGAGCAGCGGGTTGCCTTTGGAGCCCTCACTGATGGCGGCCAGCAGGCCAACCGGCGGCTTCTCGCCGCGCAGCTCCTCGACGAGCTGGGCCACGTCCGCCCGGGACATGTGCGCGAGCTCAATCATCTGAACGCTGCGGTGAGCGCCGAGTTCGCCGATGAAGTCCCAGGCTGGATGGCCGCGGTGGACCTCATCCGTGTGATAGCTCAGGATCAGCGCCAGCGGAAGCCGGCGGCTGACACGCAACAGCGCGGCAACGAAGTCGCGAGTGCCAGGGTCGGCATGGTGCAGGTCCTCCAGCACGAGGCAGATGACGCCTTCGGCGGACAGCCGCTCGAGCAGTGCCAGCACGCCTTCCTGCAGGCGCGCGCCGCGCTGCTCCGGCGCGTCGAGGGCAGGCGCGCGGGGCGGATCGCCCGCGGCGCTCAGGCGATCGCCGAGGCCGGGCAGGATCGGCGCAAGGTCATGACCGGCACCTCCGATGACCGCCGGCAGGTCCTCGTCGGAGATTTCCGCCAGCCGCTCGCGCAGCGCGCCGCCGAGGGCTGCGTATGGCACGCCGCTGCGGGGCGCCTCGGCCCGCCCGCGGCAGACGACGATTCCCTCGACGTCGGCAAGCCGACCGACCAGCTCGTCGATCAGCGCCGAGATGCCGACGCCGAGCGGGCCGCGGATGACGACGCGGCTGGGCTCGGTCTGAGCCGCGCGTTGAAGCACCCCCGCCAACGCGTTCAGCTCGGCGTCCCTTCCGATGAGCGCCATCGGCCAAGGATAGCGGTCGGTTAGGTGGATACTTGGGCCGTGGGCGACGGTTCAGAGCCATCGGTGCACCCGGGCAACACCTTGAACGCATTGTCCGGCGAGGAATGGCTCTACTTCACCAAGTCGCTCTGGACGACTGCTTATCCCTCGGAGCTCGGGCACGCACTCCGCCGGCGGCACGGCGCCAACAAGCCGCCGCGGTTGATGGCCCGCCTGATCGAGTTCTTCACCAAGCCCGGCGAGCTGGTGCTCGACCCTTTCGCGGGGGTAGGTGGGACGCTCCTCGGCGCCGCCATCTGCCGGCAGCCGCGACGGGCGCTCGGCTTCGAGCTGGAGCCACGCTGGCTGGCAGTCTTCGAGGAGGTGCTGCTCGAGGCTTCGACCGAGCGAAACGGAGCGGGGCCGCTGTTGCGCGACCTGGGCAGTGCCGATCCCGGTGGCGAGCGCAGCTTCGACCCCTCCGGCGTGACCATGCGCCTGGGCGACATGGCACGGCTCCTTGCCGAGCTGCCGGACGCCAGCGTCGACTTCGTCGCCACCGACCCGCCGTACAACCCCCAGCTGCGCCAGACGATGGCCGGCGGGCGGTTGGCCGAGCGCTTCCCCAACCGGCGCACCGACTACGCGATGGTGACCACCGACCCGGCCGATCTGGCCAACAGCGCGAGCTACGAGGAGTTCCTGGAGCGCATGGGCAGCGTCTTCGGCCAGTTGCGACGGGTGCTGCGACAGGGCCGATATGCCGTGCTGATCGTTCGCGACGCGTACCAGGGAGGACGCTACCGCTTCACCGCGGCCGACCTCGCCGCCCACGCCGACTCAGCCGGGCTGGTCGCCAAGGGCTCGCTGGTCTGGTACCAGGCCGGCACCCGCCTTCGGCCCTACGGCTACCCGCGCGGGTTCGTGCCGAATATCGCCCACCAGCACATCCTGGTGCTGCGCGCCGAATAGCGCCGCGACCGCTGTCCAGCGGCCAGGTCAGCGGGCGAGCAGGCGCTCCCGCAGGGACGGGTCGGTGGCGGCGTCGACCGCGGTCCAGGCGAGCGCTACGGCGCCGTCGAGGATCGCCTGATCCGCCTCCGCCGAGCCAGCCTGGGCAGTGAACTCGGCCGTGTGGTTGATTGCCTCGCCACCGATCCCGAGCACCGGATGAATCGCCGGCATCGCCAGGCTGATGTTGCCGATGTCGCTCGAGAAGTTGTTGAACTCGATCCGGTCCTCGCCCTCGAAGCGGCGACCGAGGGCCTCCGCGTTACGCCGATAGGCGGCCACCAGCTGCCGGTCATGCACCATCTCACGGTAGGCCGGCTTCGTCTCGACGCTCAGCTCGGCACCCGAGGCTACAGCTCCCGCCTTCAGGCAGGCCATCACCATCTCGCGCAGCTGGTCCAGACGGTCACCGCTGGCGGCTCGGATCATCAACTCCGCCGTCGTGTGGTCGGGGATCACGTTAGAGGCCTCGCCGCCGCGGGTGACGATGCCGTGGACGCGGTCCGTCGCGCGCAGGCGCTGGCGCAGCAGGGCAACCGCCACCTCAGCCACGACCAGAGCATCAGCAGCATTGACGCCGCGCTCCGGGAACGCAGCTGCGTGAGCTGCCTGTCCCCGATACGTGATGGCCAGCGTCTCGGCGGCCAGGACGTTGGGCTCGAGCATGTCGGCGGGGCCGGGATGGATCATCAACGCCATGTGGACGCCCTCGAAGGCGCCCTGTTCGAGCATCGTGATCTTGCCACCGCCTCCCTCTTCCGCCGGCGTGCCGATGACGCTCACGCGCAGACCGAGCTGATGCGCGACGCCGGCCAGGGCGACCCCGGCACCCACCGCCGAGGCGGCAATGACGTTGTGGCCGCAGGCGTGGCCGATGCCCGGCAGCGCGTCGTACTCGGCGATCAGCCCGACGTGGAGAGGGCCCGGGCCGAAGCTGCCTACGACCGCGGTGTCCAGCCCGGCCACCCCACGCTGGACTTCGAAACCGGCCTTGTCGAGCCATTCGGTCAGCCAGCCGGCGGCCAGGGTCTCGTTAAAGCTGAGCTCCGGATTGGCATGGATCCAGTGGCTCAGCCCGACCAGCGCCGCGTGCGCCCGCTCGGCCCGCTCCCGGGCGATCTCCCGTGGGTCCAGCTCCGGCATCGCTATGACTCTCCCCGACTCATGTGGGCCCGCCGCCTCGCGGCGACGGCCTAGTATGGCGCGCGATCAGGTCACGAGCCGCCAACGCCCGGCGGGCTCTCGAGCCTGTGCTCGGCCCGGTCGTATCGCCCCTCGAGGTCGTCGACGACATTGCGCTCCCATAGTCCGACGCCCATGAAGTACGCAGCGCGCGAGATCATGTGCGCCGAGATCGGCGCGGTCAGGAAGATGAATGCGATGGCCAGCAGGGCCCGCACGACAACGGCCAGCTCGGCGAAGTGGACCGCCGCGGCGAGCAGGATCATGCCCGAGCCAAGCGAGGCTGCCTTGGCCGACGCCTGCATCCGCGTGAACAGGTCGGGCATGCGCAGGATGCCGACGGCTGCGAGCAGCATCAGCGTCGCGCCGGCCAGGGCGAGGCCTGCGGTGACGACATCGTTGAGCCAGCTCATGCCGCCCGACCTCGGCCGCCGGTTCCCTTCTCCATGTAGCGTGCGAAGCCGACCGCGCCCAGGAAGCCCACCAGCGTGACGGCAATCGCCACATCGATCAGCACACCCTGGCCGGCGAGCAGGGCGATCAACGCGATGACGCCGACCATCAGCCCGGCGATCAGCTCGAGCGCCACCACCCGATCGGCAAGACTCGGGCCCCGGAAGAGCCGGACGGCGGCGAGGAACAGCGACACGCTGACCAGCACCAGCGCGCCAAGGGTGGCCGTTGCCAGGATGTCGATGTCGGCACCCAGGATGTTCATCTGAGCATCTCCAGCACGCGTCGCTCGAACTTGTCCTTCACCTCACGGCGGAACTCGGCGACATCGCCCACGAACATCGCGTGCACGTAGAGCACCCGGCGGTCGTCCGAGACGTCGATCGACAGGGTGCCCGGCGTCATCGTGAGAAGGTTTGCCAAAACCGTGATCTCGGCGTCGGTGCGCGCGTCGAGCGGCACCGCGACGATGCCCGGGCGGGAGCGATGTCGGGGCGTGACCACGTCGACGGCGACCTTCCAGTTGGCCTTGAACAGCTCGACCACGTAAAAGGCGGCGAACTTGGCCACCCTGCCCATTCGCCCGAAGTACGACGAGTGGCCGAAGACGCGCTGGGCCAGGTAGAGGGCGATGTAGCCGAGGACGAAGCCGAGGGCCAGGTTGGAGAGGGCGAAGTTGCCCGTCATCGCCGCCCACACGATCGCCATCAGCAGGTTCGCCAGGAAGCTGGTCATCGCTGATCCCCGGTCACGGCATTGGGCCCGAGGACCGCCTCGATGTAGCCCGTCGGGTCCAGCAGCTGGGCGGCTGCCTCCTCGGCCAGCTCGAAGATCGGCTCACCGAGCAGGCCGATCGAGACGGTGATCATGGCGAGCATGGCGATCGGCAGGTGCAACGTCGTCAGGGCCAGGCGGCGTGGTCGGACGACCTCGGTGGCGCTGCCCTCCGGCGGCGCCTTCCAGAACGCCTCCTGCCAGATCTTGGCCATCGAGAAGAGGGTCAGCAGGCTGACCGCCAGGGCCACGGCAACGATGGCGTAGCTGCCGACCTCCAGGCCGGCAAGGACCAGGCCGAGCTTGGCCAGGAAGCCCGAAAACGGCGGCAGGCCGGCGAGCGAGAGGGCCGGGATCAGGAACAGGACTGCAGTAAGTGGAAACGTGCGGTAGAGCCCGCCGCTCAGGGCCAGGTCGTAGCTGCCGCTCAGCCGGCGAGCCACGCCGCTGACCAGGAAGAGGTTGGTCTTGACGATGATGTGGTGGATCACGTAGAAGATGCCCGCCGCCAGGCCAAGCGGCGTGAACAGCGCCAAGCCCATGATCATGTAGCCGATCTGGCTGACGATGTGGAACGAAAGCACCCGGCGGAACTCACGCTGGGCAACTGCCCCCAGCACGCCGACGATCATCGTCAGGCCGGCGATGATCAAGAGCAGGGTGTGGGTAAAGGCGACGTCCTGCGTGAAGATCAGCGTGAACGTCCGGAAGATGGCGTAGACGCCCACCTTGGTCAGCAGCCCGGCAAAGAGGGCCGAGACCGCTGACGGCGGCGTGTGGTAGGAGGCGGGCAGCCAGAAGAAGAGCGGAAAGATTGCCGCCTTGATGCCGAAGGCAGCCAGGAAGATCATCGCCAGCACGGTCACCAGCTCGGGCCGGCCCACCGCCGCCAGCCGGACGGACAGGTCGGCCATGTTGAGCGTCCCGGCGATGCCGTAGAGGATGCCCACTCCCGACAGGAAGAAGACCGAGGCGATCAGGTTGAGCGTGACGTACTTGAGCGCTCCCTCGATCTGGCTGCGCCGTCCGCCGAGTGCCAACAGCACAAACGAGGCGATCAGCATCACCTCGAACCACACGTACAGGTTGAAGATGTCGCCGGTGAGGAACGCACCGCAGACGCCGAGCAGCAGGATCTGCAGCAACGGGAAATAGCCGAAAGCCTCGTGCCGCGCCTCGACCGCGGCGAGCGAGTAGAGCGCGACGGCGAAGCCGATCACGCCGGTGATCAGGACCATGATCGCGCTGAGCAGGTCAGCGACCAGGACGATGCCGAATGGTGCCGGCCAGTCGCCCACCTCGACGACCAGGATGCCCTGCTCGCGGACAACCAGGAGGAGTGCGATGCCGCTCGCGAGCAGCGCGCCGGTGCCGACCACGCCGAACCAGCGCTGGACGGTGTTGTTGCCCCAGGCCAGCAGCGAGGCAGCGGCGGCCACCAGCGGGATCACGAGCGGCAGGACGACCAGCACGTTCATCGGCTGCGGGTCACTCATCGGGCCGGTCCGTCGTGGTCAGCTCGTCGAGGTCGTCACTGCCCACCACCTGGTAGACGCGATGGATGAGCACGAGCGCGAACACCAGCACGCCGAATGCGATCACGATGGCGGTCAGGATCATCGCCTGGGGCAAGGGGTCGGCGGCCGGCTGGGCGATGGCGTCGGCGTCAGCCGGGATGATCGGCGGCTGGTACCGCGTGAGTCGCGAGGCGGTGAAGATCAGCAGGTTGGCCGCATGCCCGATGAGCACCAACCCGATGGCGATGCGGACGATGCTTCGGCGCAGGATGCTGTACAGCCCGGCGGCGAACAGTCCGCCGACCACCAGGGCCAGGGTCAGCTCCATCAGCCGGCGCCCGGCTGATGGTCGCCCGGTCGGTTGCGCTCCGCCAGGAACTCACCCTCCTCGGCCAACGTGAGCACCATCGTCAGCGTGGCGCCCAGCACGACCAGGTATACGCCGATGTCGAAGATCAGTGGCGTGCCGAGGTAGAGGCTCATGCCGGGCAGGTCGATGGTCCACCACTGACCGGTCAGCAGCGGCTCGCCCATCAACAGCGCTATCAGGCCCGAGCCGACGCCGAACAGCAGCCCCGCGCCTATCAGCGCCTGCGGCTGCACACGCAGCGCAGCGCGCGCCGTGCCCGGGTCACGGCTGACCGCGAGCAGGATGAACGCAGCGGCAGCAACGAGGCCGCCGGCAAAGCCGCCGCCGGGCTCGTTATGACCGCGCAGCAGCAGGAACACGGAGAAGAGCAGCAGCAGCGGCATCAGCAGTCGGGCGGTGGTGATGAGGATCAGCGACCTCATCGGCGGGCCGCCCGGTGCTCGGCGTGAATGCGCAGCAGGACCAGCACGCCCAGTCCGGCCAGCGCGAGCACGGCGATCTCGGCAAGCGTGTCCAGCGCGCGGAAGTCGACGAGGATGACGTTGACCACGTTCCGGCCGTGGGCGGCAGGCAGCGACTGCTCGAGGAAGTAGGCCGAGATCGTCTCCCGTCCCTCGGGCATCAGCGTCGCCAGGACGAGCAACGTCATCAGGCCACCGAAGCTGAGCGAGACGGCGGCGTCGCGCAGGCGGCCGCTCGTGCCCAGATCGCTGATCCCGGGCAGGTGGTAGAGCACGAGGACGAAGACGATCACCGTCAGGGTCTCGATCAGCACCTGGGTCATGGCCAGGTCCGGGGCGCCGAAGGTCAGGAAGACGATCGCCACGCCATAGCCGGCGACGCCAAGCGCCGCGACCGCGCCCAGCCGCGAGCGCGAGCGCACCGCGACGAGCGCGGCGACGAGGATCAGCACGCCCAGGGCAACCTCGGTCGGTCGGATCTCCGGCTGGCCCAGGCCCAGCGCGATGCCGCTGCCGCGGGACAGCGCGGCGAGCACCACCGCGGCGACGAGCACGATCGGGGTGATGACGGTGACCAGCACGTAGTGACGGAGATAGCCGTTCTGCAGCCGGCGAGTCAGGCCAAGGGCGCCGCGCTGCATAAGGTCCATCGCGCTGCCGTAGCCAGCCTCCGGACCATACCGCCGGCCGGCCTCCAGCCATGCCGTCCAGCGTCGTGCAGTCCCCCGCCACAGGTAGATGGCCACCCCGACAACCAGCGTCAGCAGGCTGAAGGCCAGCACTACGTTGATGCCGTGCCACAGGTAGAGCTCGATCGCCGTCGGCACCTGCGTCACCGCGGCAACGGCCGATGAGACCACCGGCGTGGCCAGCAGCCCTGGCAGGAGGCCGGTGGTGACCCCCAGGGCGGCCAGCAGCAACGGACCGGCGAGCAGGCTCGGTGGGGCCTCGTGTCCTGCCGCCGCCGGCGAGTCACGCCGGACGATGAACGGCCGTATACCAATACGGATCGCCACCACCACCAGCAGCGCATTGGCCAGCACGGCCACGGCCAGCAGCAGCACCGCCATCGGACCGCCAAGGTGAAGGATCGACTCGAATACCAGCTCCTTGCCGATAAAGCCGAAGAAGGGCAACAGGCCGGCCATGGAGAGTGCCGCCAACAGCGCCGCGGTCGCCGCCAGGGGCATGCTGCGACGCAGTCCACCGAGCAGCCTGGTCTGGGTGATGCCCGCCTCGTGGTCGGCGATGCCGGCGAAGAGGAAAAGCGCTCCCTTGTACATCGCGTGGCCGACCAGGAAGACCATTGCCGCCGTCACGGCCTCCCTGTCGCCAATGCCGAGCAGGAGCGTGATCATGCCCAGCGCGGCGACGGTCGAGAAGGCCAGCACCCGTTTGACCTCCAGCGCGCGCAGGGCCAGCGTCGCGCCGAGCAGCAGGGTCAGGGAGCCTGTGCCGACCAGGATCAGCAGCCAGGCGTCGGTGCCACCAAGCACGGGCAAGAGGCGGGCCAGCAGGAAGACGCCTGCCTTGACCATGGTCGCCGAGTGCAGGTACGCGCTGACGGGCGCCGGCGCGGTCATGGCGTTGGGCAGCCAGAAGTGGAACGGGAACTGAGCCGACTTGGTCAGCGCGCCGGCGAGAATGAGCAGCAGGATGGGCAGGTAGAGCGGGTCGGCGCGCACCGCCGCGCCCTGACCGAGCAGCTCCGAGATCCGAAACGTCTCTGCCACCAGGCCGAGCAGGACGAAGCCGCCGAGCATGGCCAGCTCGCCCCCGACCGTGACCATCAGCGCCTGCTGGGCTGAGCCCCGGGCAACCCTGTTCTCGTGGTAGTAGCCGATCAGGATGTACGAGGTGAAGCTAGTCCCGGCCCAGAACACGTAGACCAGCAGGAGGTTGTCGGCAACGACGATGCCCAGCATCGACGCCATGAACAGCAGCATCACGGCGTAGAAACGGCCGAGCTGCCGATCGTCCTTCAGGTAACCCCCGCCGTAGATCAGGATCAGGGTGCCGATCCCACAGATGAGCAGCGCAAAGAGCAGGCCGAGCCCGTCGACTGCGAAGGACGCCTCGAGGCCCAGGCTGGGCACCCAGGCAATGCTCTCGGTCACCAGCTCGCCCGCAGTCACCCGCGGGATGAGCGAGACGAAGTAGGCCGTCAGCGCAGCCGGCAACAGCGCCAGCAGCCACCCGGACCAGCGGAATCGCGCCACGAAAGGCGCCACGGCGGCGACCGCGAAGCCGGCGAGAACGGCCGCGAGGAGTCCTGTCACGCGGGGCGGGGCAGCGCCATGGGCTGGCGATGACCCGGCTTGCGGCCGCAGCAGGCCGCACGAACCAGGGGCATGCGCATCTCCACTCGTTGGGTACTTGTCGAAGGGTACGACAGCAGGCCTCATTGTCGGGCCGGGAGCCGCTGTTTCCGAGTCGGCTGATATGGGCGGGGCGATGCTGCACAGGCGCTCGGGGTCCATCAGGCGCTAGGGTTGGCTGATGGATCTGCCGGCCCGGGCGCGACACGACTGATGGACGCGCTGCGTCGTCTGCTGGGTATGTCACCCGGTGATGACACCGACGGGGAGAAAGATGGCGAGCAGGACGAGCTTCGCGCGCCGGAGCTGGTGCCGGCCGAGCTGAGGGTGCGGGGAGTCAGCGTCACCGCCGTGACATTCCGCGTGATGGTCGTGGTGGTCGGGGTCATCCTGGCCCTGGGCGTGCTGTGGCAGCTGCAGCAGCTTGTGCTGCTGACGATCGTCGCGCTGATCATCGCCGCCGCCATGCATGCGCCGGTCGCCGCCATGGAGCGGCGCGGCATGCCCCGCCCGCTGGCCATCCTGCTCGCCTACACGGTGCTGCTGGGCGTTTTCGTGGTCGCCCTGGTGGTGGTCGGAGGTCCGCTCGTGACCCAGTTGCAGCAGCTGTTCGACGACCTCCCCCAGATTGCGACCGACCTGCGCACACAGGCCGTCGAGTTTGTCGACGGATTGGCCGGGGAAGGCCAGGGTCAGGAGCTCGTCGCGTGGGCTGAGGGAGCCGCCACCGGTATCGACATGCAGCCGATCCTGGGCGTGCCGATGACCCTCGCCGGAGCAGCGATCAACGTCTTCATCGTGCTGATCCTGAGCGCGTTCTTCGTCTACGAGCGCGACACCGCCCGCGGGTTCTTCCTACCGCTGCTTCCGCCCGACCGGCGCGAGTCGGCCCACGACCTTGCGCGTTCGATCCTGCGGCGGCTGGCGGCCTACGTCCACGGGCGCTTCGTGGTGATGGTCTTCATCGGACTGGCGATGACCGCGACGCTGATGGTGCTGGGTATCCCGTTCGCCCTGCCCCTGGGCCTGTTCGCCTTTGTCGTTGAGCTGATCCCGATGATCGGACCGTGGCTGGCGTTGATCCCAGCGGTCGCAGTCGCGTTCACCGAGTCACCCGAGCAGGCGATCGCGCTGATGGTGATCTGGTTCGTCATCCAACAGATCGAAAGCTACGTGCTGACGCCGGCGATCATGGGTCGCTTCCAGCACCTTCCACCGAGCGTGGTCCTGCTGTCGGTCCTGGCAGGCTTTGCCCTGTTCGGCGTGCTCGGGGCGATCATCGGTGTGCCCGTCGTGGCGGTCATAGCGATGATCATCCAGGGGGTCGTCGTCCCCGCACATCGGCAGGCGATGGACGAGCACGGGCCGGCGAGGCCGCCCAGCCCGGCGCGCGAGCCGCCACCGCCCGCCGGAGGAAGGCGTACTGCAGGCTGAGTGGTAGGGGAGCCTGGATTCGAACCAGGGACCGGGCGGATATAAGCCGCCTGCTCTAACCGCTGAGCTACTCCCCCTCGCCACGATCGTACACCTTGCCCGGGCAGCCGCCGGCGGGCGCCCTAGGCCAGCAGCGGTCGAAGGACCTCGAAGACCACCACAAGAACGAGGTAGCAGATGGGCGCCGAGGCGAAGAATCCGAGCAGGGCGGCCCACCACGAGCGGCGCCGAACGCCCGATGCGCCGGTCGGCAGCTCGACCCACAGGTACGTGAGCGCGCTGCCGGCAAGCACAACCACGAGCAGATAAAGCGCCACCGGCGCGACCAGGTCGGCCGCCGGCTCCAAGAGGCTGTAGCCGAGAAGCAGCAGGCCGCCAACAGAGGCCAGCAACAGGTTGGAGAGTACGGCCCGCAGGACGGGTGGAGGCGGGTTACGAAGCTGCCGCCAGCGTACCTCCAACCACGAGCGCCGGGCAGGCTCCGGGCGCATCACCCGCCCTGCAGCACCACCAGCCGCGGCCGTCGCGGCAGCGTTTCCGCAGTGTGCCGCCCCAGCTCGGCGACGGCCTCGGCGAACCGGTCGATCTCGGCCTCCGTGTTGAACCAGGCCACGGACGCGCGAACGATGTCGGGCCCGGCAAGCGGACGCGTCAGCGCCTGCGTGCGGTGGTTCAGCTCATCGGCAGCGTCCTCCGCAGGCCAGTTGCTCAGCCTGAAGCTAACAATCGCCGCTGGCGGTGGCGATGGCGTGACCATCTCCACTCCCTCCGCGTTTTCCAGTCCGGCGGCCAACCGGGCGGCCAGGGCAGCGGTTCGGCTGTGGGCCCACTCCAGCCCGACGAACATCGCCAGCCAGCCCACGCTGCGGGCCAGGCCGAGCAGCAGCTGGCGCGAGAGCTCGCGCTCGGGCAGCGCGCGTGCCCGGCCGCCATCACGCAGCCAGAGGGCGCCGATGCCTTCCGGCCCGAGCAGCCAGCGGTCCCCGGCAACGACCGCCGCATCGGCATCCAGCTGCTCGACATTGAGCGGCAGTGCGCCGATGGACAGCGACGCATCGAGCACGCGGACGCCACCCGTGCCGACCAGGGCCCCGCTGACCGGGTCCACGTGATGCACCGCAGCCTCCTCGCCGACGGCGCGGCGGGCGAGCTCCAGCGCGTCGCCGAGCCCATGAGTGAGCACGATGGCGTCCGGGTCGGTCGCGCCCAGCACGGCAGCGACCACGGCACGCGTCTCGGCCCCGCGCTGGGCCAGGTCCTCCTCCCGACCCGGCGCGACCCGCCCCACGCGGATATCCCACTCGAAGGCTTCGCGCATGGCCTCGGCCGCTTCGGCTGGCAGCGGCCCGCGGGTTGCCGTGTCGAGGTAGATACCGGCGCCGGTTGCCGGCAGCAGCTCGCGCAGCGCGGCAACTCGCTCCGCGTCGCTGGGAGGGCCGGTGACCATGCGCGAAGGATGACACCAGCACAGAAGACCGTTCAGTCGCCCGCGGACGTCTCGCCTCGGGTGATCACGCGAAACCTTCCACCCTGCTCGTAGGCGGCGTGCAGCCGTTCGACCGTTGACAGCGTGTCGGCCTCGTTCGGTCGCTTGTCGGGTCGCAGCCGGTGGATGCGCGGGAAGCGCAGTGCGAATCCGGAGTCGTGGCGGTTCGAGCGATGGATCACGTCGAAGGCGACCTCGACAACGACGCTCGGCTCGACCACGTGGAAGCGACCGACCTGGCGCATGGTGTGCTCTCGAAACCACTCGGTCATCTCGGCGATCTCGGCGTCGGTCAGGCCGCTGTAGGCCTTGCCGATCGTCACCAGCCGTCCCCCGTCGGCGCCGTCGTCGCGTACGGCGAAGGTGTAGTCGGACAGGACGCCATGGCGCTTGCCATGACCGACCTCCACGCCAACCACGACGCAATCAAGCGTGGTCAGCGCCTTCTTGAGCTTCAACCAGCCATGGCCGCGCCGACCAGGCGTGTAGATGCTGTCCGGGTCCTTGACCATCAGCCCCTCGTTGCCGCGCACCCTCGCCTCGTCGAAGGCGAGCCGCAGGCCGTCCTCGTCCTCGACGGTGACCAGCTGAGCGATGCCCATGCCGGACCGCCGTCCCAGCTCGAGCGCCTCGAGCCGTCGCCGTCGTTGGGCCAGCGGTTGTCGAAGCAGGGGCTCGACCGGCTGCCCGCGCCGAGCCAGGGCGAGGACGTCGAAGGCAACGAAGATGACCGGCACCTGCTCGAGCAGCCGCGCCGATGGCTTCTTGCGCCCGAGCCGTGTCTGGAGCTGCAGGAAGGGCAGCGCCTCGCCATCTCGCCAGCCCAGCAGCTCGCCATCGAGGATGCCGTCCCACGGCTCGTCGGCGACGGCCGTGGCAACTTCGGGAAAGCTGCCCGTCACGTCTTTCAGGTCGCGCGAGAAAAGTCGGACCTGGTCTGCCTGCCGGTGCAGCTGGGCCCGAATGCCGTCGTACTTGTCCTCTACCCACACCGGTGCGCCGAGCCGGCGCAGGACCTCGGCTTCGTCGGCAACCGGTGAGGCAAGCATGGTCTTCAGCGGCCGGAACATGGCCAGCTCGGCCTCGGCCAGAGCTCCGCGTCGCGCGAGCAAGGCGGTCTGGCCAAGGTCTCCGCTCAGCATGCCGGCCCACTGGACGTCGGCCAGCGGCACGTCGAAGGCCGCTGCGATAGCTGCCTCCAGGTGCCCGGAGCGCAGGCCGATGCGCATGTCACCGCTGAGCACCCGGGCCACCGCGCGCGCCGTCGGAGGATCGCAGCGTTCGAGCAGTCGACGCATGGCGTCGCGCTTGGCGGCGGCGCCCCGCGCAGCGGCCGTCTGAGCGAAGGCCTCGGCGACATCGACCAGCGTCGGTGGCGTGCCGAGCCCCCCGTGGTCGTGTCGAGCGAGCAGGTCGCCGACTGCAGTGGCCAGGTCGGATGAGAGGTTGTATTCCGTCCCCAACGAGCCGGCCGGCGCGCCGGCCAGCTCCTCGACCAGACCCGCCAGCGCGGCCCAGCCGATGCCAAGGGTGCGCTGGTCACGCTCGGGGAAGGGCCGACCCGTCAGGAAGGTGACGGCCAGCGCCAGATCACGGCCGTCGAGCGAGCGCAGGTAGTCGGCCAGCACGGCGGTCTTCTGCGATGTCCGCGTGGTGGCAGCAATCTGTTGCGCGACATCGGCCCAGCGACGCATCGACCCGATGGTAGCCCGGGTGTAGCATCGGCCATCCCTGCACGACGAGTGAATTGGGGCGAGCGAGCCGATGCGCAGCGAAGTCAACCGAGATCACTGGCATCCGCCCTACCTGCGCGGAGAGCGGGTGCTGCTCCGCCGTCCTCGACAGGACGACCTGCCGGCGGTTCGGCGCTGGTACGCGGACCCGGAGCTTGCCCGCCTCACGCGCTACCAGACGCGGCCCATGGCAGAGCCCGAGATCGATCTCTTCTTCCGCAGCCGGCTGCTGTCGGCCGATGCTCTCGCCTACGCCATCCTCGAACTGCCGAGCGAGCGCCTGGTCGGCTTTGTCACCTTCTCGGCGCTTGACGCTGACAATGGGTCCGTGCTGTTCCACATCACCATCGGCGAGCGCGACGCCTGGAACCGCGGCCTTGGCACGGAGACGACCAGCCTGATGCTCGCCCATGCCTTTGAACGGCTCGGGCTGCACCGCGTCGGGCTGACCGTGTTCGCCTTCAACGAACGGGCCATCCGTGCCTATGAAAAGGCCGGTTTTCGCGTGGAGGGTCGGCTGCGCGAGGCAGTTCAACGCGACGGTCGCTACTGGGATGAGGTGCAGATGGGTGTGCTGCGCGGCGAATGGCTGGCCGCCCGGCGCAGCGCCGAGCCCTCGCCCTATCTGGCGGCAGAGCCGGCCGGCTGACCGAAGCAAGCGTGGCCAGCCACGGTGCCGCGGCTGACGCAGCCCGCGCCGACGTGATCGCGCTGCTCAATGCCAGGGGCCATGCGGTGGAGAACGCGCGCCGCGCACTGGACCGGCTCGAACAGGCCTTCGACGAGGGCGCGCTGGTCAGGACGGAGAAGGTGGATGAAGCCATCGGCGACATCGCGATTGCCCTGCGCCAGGCGGAAGGCCAGAAGCTGGGCGGCAAGAGCGCCGAGGCTGCCCGGCTGATCGGGCGCCGACTGGAGAGGCTCCTGGACCACGCATAGCCGAGCTGGGTCCACCGTCGTCGTTGCCGGGCGACCAGCGTAAGATCGGCTCGTGAGCCTGCTAAACCGCCCACAGTTGACTGACGACCAGCGGCGGCGCCTCCCGCCGGGCCAGTACCTGACCGAGAAGTGGCCGGTGCTCCACTACGGCAGCGTTCCCTCGACTGACCTGGCCAGCTGGAGCCTGCGCATCTGGGCGCGGTCGAGGACCCCTTCGCGCTGTCGTGGGAGGAGTTCATGGCGCTGCCCCGCAGGCGAGTCCACACGGACATCCACTGCGTAACGCGCTGGTCGCGGCTCGACATCGATTTCGAGGGGGTGGCCGTCCGCGACGTGCTCGAGCGGGCCCGGCCCAAGCCGGAGGCGCGGTACGTCCTGGCTCATGCGGAGCAGGGCTACACGACCAACCTGCCCCTCGCCGTGCTGCTCGATGACGATGTGCTGTTGGCCGACAGCGCAGAAGGCCAGCCGCTGACGCCGGAGCACGGATATCCGCTCCGCCTCGTCGTGCCCAAGCGCTACTTCTGGAAGAGCGCCAAGTGGCTGCGCGGCCTCGAGCTGCGCGCCGCCGACAAGCGCGGCTTCTGGGAGCGCAACGGCTACCACAACGAAGCCGAGCCCTGGCGCGAGGAGCGCTTCAGCGACGACTGAGCTGCAGGTCCTGCCGGCAAGCCCCGACCGCTGGGATGACGTGGTCGCGATGCTCGGCGGCGACCTGGACAGAGGCTGCTGGTGCCAGGCCTGGCGTGGTCGCGATCAGCTCGCGCGGGATACCAATGAGAGCCGGCCCGAAACAGCCCGACGGCAGATCGAGCACGACTTTCCGCCGCCCGGCTACCTGGCCTACGACGCCGACGAGGTCGTCGGCTGGTGTGGAGTCGGAGTGCGCGGTCGGCTGCCTCGGCTGGACAGCTCGCGCACCATCCCCAGGCTGGATGACCGGCGGGTCTGGGTCATCGGCTGCTTCCTGGTGCGGACGGGTCACCGGCGCAAGGGAGTGGCAACGGCCCTGCTCGACGGCGTACTCAAGGCTGCGCGGCAGGCGGGCGCGCCGGGGATCGAGGCCTATCCGATAGATCCGGTTGGCCGACGAGCCAACAACAACTTCGCCTTCGTCGGCCTGGCATCGATGTTCGACCGGGCCGGCTTCCGGCGCGTGGCCGAGACAGACGCCCACAGCGACCACCTACCGCGGCTTCTGGTCCGACTCGAGATCTGAATCAGAAAGGCCGAGCCTGACGGCTCGGCCTTCGGGTGGGCGAGAGAGAACTTGGCCTAGTGGTGACAGGCCCCCGGCTGCCCGGCCGACTCGGCCGTGCGGAAGCTGCTGCCGCAGCCACAGGCTGAGACTGCATTTGGGTTGTTCACCGTGAAGCCTGCGCCCATCAGCGTGTCGAGGTAGTCGATCTCCGAGCCCTCGAGGTACTGGGTGCTCTGGCGATCGACATAGACCTTGATGCCCTTGCTCTCAAGGGTCATGTCCTCGGCGCTGGGCTGGTCCTCGAGCATCATCCCGTAACGGAAGCCCGAGCACCCGCCGCTGTAGACGTAGACACGCAGGCCGATGGCGGGATTCTGCTCGGCCTCAACGAGCTCGCGCAACTTCGTCGCGGCGGCGTCGCTGAGCACGACCAGCTCCTGCTCCGGCGTGGTGGTCGCCTCGTGGCCCTGCGGATCAGTGTTAAGCATCAGTAGAGCGGTTCCTCCTGCACACGATGGTACGTGCCCGGCTCATCTTCGGCAAGCGTGGCTCCGCAACCCGCCTTGCATCGGCGCTGTGACGCTCGACGCCGCTCAGGCGAAGACCGACGTGAACATGGCCAGCAGGACCAGCACGAGACCGATGACCGCGAAGGCGACCACCACGGTGAGGCTCGCCGACTGCCAGGGGGCCGGTCCTGCCTCCCCCGCATGACCTCCGGCGCCGACGCGCGCCCGGCGCCCATGCAGGAACCATGGGCTGTCATCGGCCTCGTCATCCCCGCCCTCATCACCGCCGATTTCCCCATGCTCCGGACGTGCGATCGCCGAGACACGGCCGACCGTGGGCCGATCCGACGGCGGCCGGGAGAGCTGCGCCAACCGCTCTTCGATCCGATCCTCGTAGCGCTGGCCCGCCGGCTCCTGTTCGCGCGACAGCCAGGAGGCCTCTGGCTCCGGCACGAGCCGTTCCCAGCCGTCCTCCGGTCCACGGGCCTGGACGACTGACCTCAGCTCAAGGGCCGATCCCTCGGCGCCGGCGGCGCCGCCCGTCCCCGTAAAGTCCGTCGGGATCGGCGGCCACTCCAGCGGATCTGGCTCCACCGACGCGCTGGGCAGCGAGATCGGGTCCGGGCCGCCGCTGGCGGTCGGCCGGGCCCATAGCGAGCCCTCGGTCGGCGGCTCGGAGTCAGGCGCAGGCTTGAGCGCCTCGCCGAAAACCGACGGTCGCGAGTCGCGCTGCGGGCCGCCAAGCTCGAAAGGCAGCTGGCGGTTGGGCGTCACGACCTGCGGCGGACGACCCTGCGCAAGGTCCGCGACGACCGGCGCCATCGCGTCGTAGGGGTCCTCATCGAGCAGGTCGCCGACTGCTGCCAGGGGTCCAGCTCTCCACGGAGCGATCTCGCGCCCCCCGGCGTCGCCCACGCCTTCGCTCAGGCCGTGGGTTGCCGAGGCAGTCCCAGCACCCGGCGGAGGAGGTGGGAGCTCCCACGGCGCGAGGGTCTGTTCGAAGCGTTCTGGTTCCTCGGCCGCGGCAGCAGTCGGGGGCGGGCCAACCGGCGCCGGGTTCCATGCGGCCGCCGGCTGATCCGATGACGCCGCCGGCTGGACTCGTGATGAAGGCGGCGCAGGGGGCAGTGCCGGCAGCTGCTCCCACGGTGCCGGGGCGTTATCCCACGGTGCACGCTTCTGCTCGGTCATGGCCCATGGGGCGGCCTGCGGCTCGGGCATCGCCGGCGGCCTGTCGCTCTGGCGGATCTCCCACGGAGCCGGCGGCTGCTCAGACGTTTGAGACCACGATCGATCGGGCGACAGCGAGGCGGACCGGGCTGGCCCCGCCTCGTCCTCGCCTTCCGGGTCGCGCGGATCCATCGTCGGTGCTCCTTCTGGCGCCTGCTGACGGAACAAGGGGTTGTCGCTGCTGCTCATCGAAGGTCCCTCAACCGTCGAGCCGCTCGATGACCGTGGCGATGCCCTGGCCAACTCCGATGCACATGGTGGCCAGCCCGTAGCGCGCCTGGCGCCGCTCGAGCTCGTGCGCGAGCATGGTGATCAGGCGCGCGCCGCTCATGCCGAGCGGGTGTCCGATCGCGATTGCGCCGCCGTTGACGTTGACCTTCTCGGGATCCAGACCAAGCTCGCGGATGCAGGCAACCGACTGGCTGGCGAAGGCCTCATTGAGCTCGACCAGGTCCAGGTCGTCCACGGTCAGGCCGGCCCGTGCCAGGGCCTTGCGCGTGGCAGGGATCGGGCCGAGGCCCATCACCGATGGATCAACGCCGGCGACGGCGGTGGCGACCACGCGCGCCATCGGCCGGGTGCCCAGACGCCGCCCCAGGTCGGCATCGACCAGCACCGTCGCGCTCGCGCCATCGTTGATGCCCGAGCTGTTTCCCGCAGTGACCGAGCCTTCGTCGCGGAAGGCCGGCTTGAGCCGGCCGAGGGCCTCCAGGCTGGTGTCCGGACGAGGGTGCTCGTCACGATCGATTGTCAGCGCCTCCCCCTTCGGCTGGGGCACCGTGACAGGCACGATCTGGTCGCGGAAGCGACCCTCTTCGATGGCCGCCACGGCGCGCCGGTGGCTGCGCAGCGCGAACTCGTCCTGCTCCTCACGGCTCACCCCGCACTGCTGGGCGACATTCTCGCCGGTCTCACCCATGGTGAACGGCTGGTACATCTCGGCCAGCCGCGGATTGGTGAATCGCCAGCCAAGGGTGGTGTCGTACATCTCGCGATTGCCCCGGTCAAAGGGGCCTTCCGGCTTGGCCATCACGTAGGGCGCCCGGGTCATGCTCTCGACTCCACCTGCCACGAATGCGTCGCCGTCGCCGGTCATGATCGCGTGGGCGGCGGTGTTGATCGCCTGGAGACCGGAGCCACACAGCCGGTTGACGGTCTGACCGCCGACCTCCAGCGGCAGGCCCGCCAGGAGCGCGGCCATGCGGGCCACGTTGCGGTTGTCCTCACCAGCCTGATTGGCTGCCCCAAAGACCACGTCCTCGAGCTCGCTCGGCGGTACCTCCGATCGAGCCACGGCCGCCTTGATCACCGCAGCGGCGAGGTCGTCCGGCCGCACGCGGGCGAGCGCACCACCGTAGCGTCCGACGGGCGTACGGAGGGCGCTGACAATCCACGCTTCGCGAAGCGGGCGGTTGAAAGCTCGGGTCATTGCCCGATTGTAGGCCGCGTCTTCCGAAGTACCGTCATGACCCGATGGTCCCGGCCGGGCAGCGCGGGCCAGCGCCGGGTGGCCCGGGCACCCGGGCCACCCGAACAGCCGACGCTCAGCCTTCGAGCATGTGCTTGAGCTCGGCCAGGCGCAGGCGCCAGAAATCGCGCATCTGCGCGGTCGCCTCCGCGTCAACCAGGCGTTCGTGCTCGACGTGAATCGTCGCGCGATCGTCGCCCTTCGCCTCGATCCCGACGATCAATCGCTCTCTGCCATCGCCGACGTTGAAACGCGCGTTTCGGGGGGCGGTGGCCGTCCGGACGCTCAGCTCGAGGTCGGGCAGCCAGCGGCGGCGCTGGTCCGGGTCAACGAAGGCGTCAAATACCTGCCCGGCCGGAGCCGCGATGGTCCTGCTGGTGCCGGCCGTGAACACGTTGCCCCGCTGGCCGAGCACTCGCCGGCCGATGTGCTTCTCGTAGCGCACCGTCAAGGTCTGGGCCCACCAGCCATCGACGCCGTGCTCCTCGACCAACCAGCGGGCAATGAGCGCGTGCGCCTTATCGGCGGCGCCCCAGGACTCAAGTTCCGAGAGCCACGCTTCCCACGGGCGGCCTGTGCGGTCCGCGAGGGTCTGATCCGAGGGGCCCCGCTCGAGGCTCGCAAGCGCTGGTGGCGGTGCGCCTGGGGTTGCTGCCGGCTCGCCCGGCGCGGCCGCCTGCGCCGGTTCCTGCGTCTTCGCCAGCACCTGGCGGCGGGCGGCGGTGTAGCGCTCGCCGGTCCTCGACATGCGCTCGCGCACGCGGCGCTTCAGGGACTTCTTCTCGGTCACGTCTCGGCTCTCCACGCTGGCGCCCGCCTCGCACTCACGCCGCTCCGCGATCGCCGGCATGTCCCGGTGACCAAATCTCCCGAGGACTGGGCGCCCCCTTTGCCCCGATCGAGCCGGCGGCGTGAGCGCCGGACCGGGGTTGCGCGCGGGAGTGCGCGGGGGCACAGGGTAGCACTGCCCTCAAGGGGGCCTGTCCGATGGGCGACAGCCGAGCAGTCACCTGCGCGGCTGATACATGCTGGTCGGTCGGTCACATTGCCCTTCCAGCAAAGGGTACGAATCAGGAGACCAGCTATGCCGACCTACATGGACGTTCATCACCTCCCGGGCGTGAAGGCAACCGACGTGGCCGGCGCGCACGAGGCTGACATGCAGGTGCAGGACAAGTACGGCGTTAACTACCGCCACTACTGGGTCGACGAGGAGCAGGGCAAGGTCTTCTGCCTGGTCGACGCACCGGACCGCGAGACGGCAGCCAGGGTACATCGGGAGGCTCACGGTCTGGAGGCCGACGTCCTCTATGAGGTCGTTCAGGGCGCGTGAGCGCGGTTGCCCGGCCCGGGCTTCAGACCGAGGCGATCTGCCAGAGCAGCGGCGCGACGCGATATCGCTCGCCGTGGATCGCCGCGTAGCCCGACAGGCGGTCGATGACCGCACCCAGACCCAGGCTGCCGGCTCGCTCGAACGGACCGTGCGGGTGGTTGGCGCCAAGCTTCATCGCGCGGTCAATGTCGCCCGCCTCAGCCACCCCCTCACCGGCTGCGAGGTAGGCCTCGTTGATGATCGCCAGCTCGATGCGGGCGACGATCTCGTCGGCCGGCAGGCCACCCTCGACGGCCGGCCCTACGCCGACCTCTGAGAGGCGCTCCGAGGTTATAGCTGAGCCGCCCGAGTGGAGGTAGAAGCCTTCGCCGGCCTTGCGACCCAGTCGGCCGGCCTCAACCAGCGCGTGCTGGATCGGTGACGGCCGGAAGCGGACCGGCTGGTCGAAAGCCTCGTAGAGCGCCCGTGCGACGGCGTAGTTGATGTCGATGCCGACCAGATCCATCAGCGCGAACGGCCCCATCGGGTAGCCGGCGCCAATCATCGCCTGATCGACCTGCTCGACGCCAGCCTCGGCCGACTCGAGCATGCGCAGCGCCTCGAGGGTGAACGGTCGATTGACCCGGTTGACGATGAAGCCGGGCACGTCGCGGCAGACGACCGCCGTCTTGCCCAGCTCCCGGACGAAGCGCGCTCCCGCGTCCAGCGAAGCGGGAGAGGTCGCGTCGCCGACGACCACCTCGACCAGCGGCATCACCGGCGCGGGATTGAAGAAGTGCAGTCCCAGCGTCCGGTCGGCGATGCCGCTGCCCGCGCCGACCTCCGTCACGGACAGGGCGCTGGTGTTCGTTGCCAGAAGGGTATGCGGCCGTGCCGCGCTGCCCAGGGCGCGGAAGATCGTCCGCTTGAGCTCGAGGTCCTCGAGCGCCGCCTCGATGACCAGATCAGCCTCGGCAGCCAGCCCTTCCAGCGTCTCGGAGCGGCGGAGGCCAGCGAGCAGCCGATCGGGGGCCTCCGCGGGCAGACGGCCGCGCTCGACCAGCCGGCGGAAGCCGTCGGCGATGCGGCCGCGGCCACGGTCGATTGCCGCCTGGTCCACGTCGTGCAGCAGGACCTCGTGGCCGGCGTGCAGGCACACCTGGGCGATGCCCGATCCCATCGTGCCCGCTCCGACGACGCCGATGATCACCGGCCTGAGGGTCCGCGAATGGGCCCGCGGCGGGCAAGACGTGAGACCGGCTCGAGCAGCAATGTCTCCTGCTCGCCGTCGAGGCCATCAGCAGCGACCGTCGCGGCAATGGCGTCAAGGAGTGGCGGCATGGCCGCAGTCCTGACTGACGACCGCGACAGGCCTGATGGATTCGAGGGGAACGTGGCGACGCCGACCACGCCAATCGGCGGCACCTCGCCGGTGAGTACGACGGCCAGCTCCGAGCGCGCATCGTCCAGCATCGCTTGGCGCCGCCGCGCCTTGACTACGGCTTTGACCTGGCGCCATGCCTCCTCGCGTGCAGTCGAATCCTGCTCCTCCCAGATCGACCGCAGCATCACCAGCTCGGTGTCGGTCATGCGAGCCATCCGGTCGAAGAGATCGTCAAGGCGGCGCCCAATCTCGGACTCAGCCATCACTCACCTCTCCACTCCGGCCGGCGCTTCTCGACGAAGGCGGCGACGCCCTCGGCGTGATCCGCCGATCGGCCCGCGATCGACTGCAGCTGGGCCTCGTACTCGAGCGCTTCCTCCAGGCTGGTATCGAGCGCGCGGTTGAGCCCGCGCTTTGCCAGGGCGAGCGCAAGCGGCGCAGAGCCGGCCAGCCGGCCGGCGAGCTGTGTCGCCTCTTCCATCAGCCGGTCGGCCGGAACGACCCGGTTGACCAGGCCGATGCGCTCGGCCGTCTGCGCGTCAACGGGGTCGGCCGTGAAGACCATCTCGGCGGCCCGGGCATAGCCGACCAGCCTGGGCAGCAGCCAGCTCGAGCCGCTGTCTGGCACCAGCCCCACCTTGCCAAACACCTCGATGAAGGTGGCCTTCTCCGAGGCGAGCCTGATGTCGCAGGCCAGCGCAATGGAGCAGCCGGCTCCGGCGGCGACGCCGTTGATGGCGCCGATGACCGGTTTTTCCATCCGGCGCATGGCCAGCACGATCGGGTTGTAGCGAGCGCGCAGCTCAGTGCCCAGGTCCGGCACCCCGTCCCCCTGCCGTTCCTTCAGGTCCTGGCCGGCCGAGAAGGCCCGGCCGGCACCGGTCAGCACGATCGCCCTGACGTCGCGGGCGCGGGCAGCGTCCTTGAGTGCCGCGACGAGCGCTTCCTTCATCTCGATCGTGAAAGAGTTCAGCGCGTCAGGCCGGTTGAGGGTCAGCGTGAGCACGCCTTCGCGACTCTCGCGCAGGACCGTCCCGCTCATCGGCCCTGCCACTCGGGCTTGCGCTTCTCGATGAATGCACGCATGCCCTCCTTCTGGTCCTCGCTGGCGAAGAGCATGAAGAAGTTGCGCCGCTCGAACTCGAGGCCCGCTTCCAGCGAGAGCTCGTGGGCTCGGTTGACCGCTTCCTTGGCGGCGCGCACGGCAAGCGGCGGCATGGAGGCTATCTCCGCGGCGAGCGCCAGGGCGGCCGGCAGCACCTCCTCATTTGCCACCAGCTGCGACACCAGGCCGCGCTGGTGCGCCTCGCGAGCAGGCAGGTTACGCCCGGTCAGGATCAGCTCCATCGCCCTGGCCTTGCCCAGCGCGCGAGTCAGGCGCTGCGTGCCGCCGGCGCCGGGAATGATGCCGATCTTGATCTCGGGTTGGCCAAAGGTGGCATCGTCGGCAGCGACGACGATGTCGCAGGCCATCGCCAGCTCGCAGCCACCGCCGAGGGCGAAACCGCGTACGGCGGCGATGACCGGCGCCCGGACCCGGCGCAGGCGTTCCCAGCGGGCAAAGTTGTTCGCCACGGAGAGGGTCACCGGCGTGGCGTCGGCCATCTCCTTGATGTCAGCACCGGCGGCGAAGGCGCGGTCGCCGGCACCGGTGATGACGATGCACCTGACCCCCTCGTCCCCATCGAGCGCCTCCAGCGCCTCGACCAGCTCGCCGAGCGTCGCATAGTCGAGGGCGTTGAGCACCTCCGGTCGGTCGAGCGTGAGGAGCGCGACGCCGGGTGCGGCCTGGCGCTCGACGCGGACGCGCGGCTTCGACGAGCCGGCGCCCTCAGACATCGTGGATCTCCTGGTCCTGGGGCACGGAGCCCTCGGCCGGCGGTGAGCCCTGCAGCGCCTCGCGCGCCTCCTCTGTCGGCGAACCCTCGAGCGGAGCCACCTTCGGTCCACCTTGGCCGGCCTCGACCATGTCCCTGCGCAGTCGCTGGTAGTCCACCGGGCGCTTCTGGTGAAAAGCCATCAACCCTTCCTCGACTTCATCCGAGGCGGCATGGACAGTGAGCCACTCGCGCGCCATCTTGACGGTCATCGCCCATGAATAGTCCTTCCAGAAGTTCAGCTGGACTCGAGTTGCACGGACGATCTCCGGCATCTTGTTGAGCAGCTCCGCGCAGTAGTCAGCCACCGCCTCATCGAGCTTGGCGCGCGGCACAACCCGATTGACCCAGCCCCACTCGAGCGCCTGCCTGGCGCTGAAAGGCCGGTTGAGCAGCATCACCTCGCGGGCCCGACGGTCGCCGACGAGCAGTGGCATCCATTGGGTCGCGCCACCCGCGGGCAGCGATCCACGCGACGGGCCGACGTGCCGGAAGACGATGTCGTCGGCGGCGACGGCCAGGTCGCAGGCCAGGTTCAGCTCGTTGCCGCCACCGACGGTCATCCCATTGAGCCGGGCCACGACCGGCTTGGCGCAGTCCTTGATCGACTCGATCGCCTCGATGAACCGGCCCATCCAGTCCCAGTAGTCATTGGGCCGATCGAGAAACGCCTCCTGCTCGTCCAGGTCGGCGCCGGTGCAGAACGCCCGCTCGCCGGTGCCGGTCAGCACGACAACCCCGACCGAGTGGTCGGCCGAGGCGCGCTTCATCGAATCGCGAATGGCCTCCAGCGTGGGCCGGTTCAGCGCGTTCAGCACCTCGGGTCGGTCGATGCGCACCGTCGCGACGCCGCCCGCGGCGTCGTAGTGGACGGTCATGCGTCCGCTTCCTCGGCAACCACCAGGGTGACGATGCCCGGCGCGATCTCGCGCAGGTTGCGTCCGGCCGCGCGCATCTCGTCGGTGGTCATCGCCGCATCCAGGGCGGCACGATCGTCGAAGAGCATCCTCGCCACCAGCACGATGTCCTCACCGTAGAGGTGCTGCACGACCCGCTCGACCACGGTCTCGCGCAGGCCGGGCACGCGGGCCATGAGCGGCAGGTGCTCCTCGTGATAGCGGCGCAGGAACTCGTCGAGCGCCTCGTCGCCACCCTCGGGACGCTTGTAGAGGGCGAGCATGGTGGTGGCCATCGGTGTTCCTCCCTACCAGCTGCCGAAGGGGTCGGCAGCGTCGCTTGGCATGGCTTCAGGCTGCGCCATCGGGTTCAGCTCGACGGCGCCTCGGGTGACCGTAGCACCGGCTTCGGCGCGTCGGCGCGCGACCTGCTCGGTCGAGCGGTAGAAGTCGCCCGCCACCTGATTGAAGAGCGCCGGCTTGCTGACCATCACCTGGTGCGGGCTGTCGGGAGCGATCAGCAGCCGCGAATCGGGCAGCTGGCGATGTATCGCGACGGCATGGTCCGCCGGCACGAAGACGTCCCGGTCGCCGTAGACGAGCAGGATCGGCAGCCGAGCACGGCGCAGCTCCTGATGGGTCAACAGGCGCTGATTGGCGACGTCGGCGGCGATGGCGGGCAGCAGTCGCTGCCAGGCGCCCTCACCCTGGGCCGCGTGGCGGCGATCGAGCTGGGCCGCCCACTCCGGCTCCTCGCGGATTATCCGGTCAGGGTCCATCAGTCGCCGGGCGACACTTGCCCGCGGCTCGCGGACCACGTCGATCCCGCAGATCAGCGCCGTGCGCAGCCGCTCGGGATGGCGGGTAGCGAACGTCAGCGCGGTCATCGCCCCCATCGAGAACCCGACCAGGTGAAACGTCTGGAGTTGGAGCGCATCGACAAATGCGAGCAGGTCGTCGACGAGCATGTCGCGGTCGAACCCTCGGCCCACGTCCCAGCGCGTGGAGCCATGGCCGCGCGCGTCGAGCAGGTGCAGGCGGAAGGCCTTGCGGAACAGCGGCCGCTGGGCCGACCAGTCTTCCAGGGCCGTCGAGGTGGCGCCGTGCAGCATGACCATCGGCGGGCCGGCGCCCTCGACGGTGTAGGCGATGTCGATCCCGTTGGCGCGGACCGTGGGCATCGCTCAGCCTTCCGGCTTGCCGCGCAGGTCAGTCGCCTCGGCGTGCTCGATGCGCAGGTAGCGCCGCCGGTAGTAGAGCAGCGGCCAGCCAGGGCCCTCCGAGATGCCTGCCTCGAGCACCCGCCCGATGTAGAGCGTATGGTCGCCCGCTTCGATGACCCGCTCCACGGCGCAGCCGACATAGGCGAGGGCATCCTCGAGGACGGGCAGCCCGCATTGCTCACCGACCCGGTATGGCGCATTGCAGAAGGCCTCCCGTGGCAGCTCGGATGGGGCGCCCGCGAAGCAGTCGGACAACGCACGGCTCTGCTCGCCAAGGATGTTGACCGCAAACCGCCGCGTGCTCGCGATGAGCGGATGGATCGAGCGCTCGTGGCCGATCGCAACGAGGACCAGCGGTGGCTCCAGCGAGACAGAGGTGAACGAGCTCACGGTGGTGCCCCATGGCTGGACCTGCTCGCCCCGGTCGTCCAGCGCCGTGACGACGGTCACGCCCGTGACGTACCGGCTGAGGACGTCGCGGTACGCCTGCTTGTCGACACCCGCCGCTGCCGCGTGGCCGGTCGTCTCCACCATCTCGGGAGTCTATTCCTCGAGCTCGGTCGGCCGGCCGGCGACGGTGGTCGAGAGAGCCACCGAACACGGTCCGTGATCGGCCAGGAACTCCATCACTCGATCCACCACCTGCTCGGGCGTCAGATCGTCGCTGTTGATGGTCACAGCGGCAACTTCCCGGTAGAGCGCCTCCCGCTCGCGTGCAACCTCGCGCAGCCATGCCTCGGCCTCCTCCTCCAGCCAGGGCCGATGCTCGGCCCCGACTGCCCGGTGGGCGAGAACTGCCGGGTCGGCGGTCAACCAGACAACGGTCCCCCGCTTCATCAGCTCGCGGTTCGATGGCTCGATGACCGTGCCCGCCGCGACCCCGCAGATGCAAGGGGCGGGAAGCTCCACGGCTGCGACCAGCGCCTCCGCCTCCGCCTGGCGCAGCACGCTCTCGCCGGCCGCAGCCAGCAACTCACGCGCGTTCTTGCCGTAGGCCAGGCTGACGAGCTCGTCGTTGTCGTGGTACGGCCAGCCGGTGCGGTCTGCCAGCAGCTGGCCGACGGTCGTCTTGCCGCTGCCCATCAGCCCGACAAGCAGCACCCGACACTCACTCACGGGCGGAGGTTAGCCGCCAATGCCGAATAAGCGCTCGTGGATGTTCAGAGCGTATCTATCGGTCATGCCAGCGATGTAGTCGGCGGCCTGCACGACCAGCTCGGCGTCGGTGTCCCGGTAAGAGTCAGGGATCTGCTCAGGGTGCTGCAGGTGATAGTCCATCAGCCGGCGGATGACCTCGATCGCCGTCTTGGTGTGCAACCGCTGCTCCTCCGACAGGTAGACGCGCTCGAACATGAAGTCGCGCAGCTCGTTCATGGCCTCCAGCGTCGGCTCGTCCATGCGCACCTCGTCGGCGACGAGGCTCTCGTCTATTACCGCGTTGATCATTGCGTCGATCCAGACCCGCCCGGGCGGCCCGAAGCGCTCGCGCGTGCGGGGCGGGAAGTCGTCGGCGGAGAGCACGCCGGCGCGCATGGCGTCCAAGGCGTCATGGGTCAGGTAGGCGATACGGTCGCCGTAGCGGACGCACGTCGCTTCCGGCGTGGCCGGCGGCGGCTCGATCTTCCACGAGTGTGCGCGGATGCCGTCGCGCACCTCCCAGGTCAGGTTGAGGTCCTCCAGCACCTCGAAGATGCGCACGCTCTGCGCGGCGTGGTGCCACTCACCGGGGAAGTACGGCGAAAGCGCCTCCTCTCCGGTGTGGCCGAACGGCGAATGACCCACGTCATGGCCAAGGGCGATGGCCTCGGCGAGCGGCTCGTTGAGGCTGAGCGCGGCGGCCAGCGCGCGTGAGATCTGGGTGACCTGCAGGGTGTGGGTCAGGCGCGTCAGGAAATGGTCGCCCTCGGGGTTGATGAAGACCTGGGTCTTGTGCTTCAGCCGCCGGAATGCCTTGGAATGCATGATCCGGTCGCGGTCACGTTCGTAGGCGGTGCGGTAGGCGTCAGGCGGCTCCGGCCGCTCGCGACCGCGGGACTCCGACGACCGCGTCGCAGCGGGTGCCAGGTCCTGCTCGGCCAGCTCGCGAGCCGGCCGGTCGCGGCGGACAAAAGCCGACCGGCTGGTCGGAAGGTCCTGCGTCACGGTCGGACTCTAGCGCGCCCTGTGCACATGGCTGGCGGCCGACCTCATGGCCTGCCGGCGACCTCGCTGCGGTCGCTCGGGGTTTGGCGCCGCAGACGAGTCGGACTAGCCGCCGCCCCCCACGGGCCCGGTCGGGCGCTGATAGCCCTCCGGCATGCGTGGCTCGAAGCGCATGCCCCCGGCGATGCCCGGCTCGGTCAGCTCATGCGGAGCCAGGATTTCGTCCAGCTCCTCCGCGCTGAAGATGCCGCGCTCGACAACGATCGCGCGGATGGTCCGATTCTCGCGTACGGCCTGTTTCGCTACGTCCGCCGCCAGCGCGTAGCCGATGTATGGCGCGAGCGGGGTGGCCATCGCGCTGGAGTTTTCCAGCAGCCACGCTGAACGCTCCTCGTCCGCCTCGATGCCGGCAACGCACTCGCTCGCGAACTGGCGGCAGCCGTTGGCGAGGATGGTGAGCGACTCCAGCACCTCGTGGGCCATCAGCGGCATCATCACGTTCAGCTCGAGCTGCCCGCGCGAGCCCGCCCAGGCGACGGCCGTGTCGGCCCCGATGACGTGGTAGCAGATCATCGACAGGTTCTCGACCATGACCGGGTTCACCTTGCCCGGCATGATCGATGAGCCCGGCTGCTTGGCCGGCAGCCGGATCTCGGCGAAGCCGGTGCGCGGACCCGACGACATCAGCAGCAGGTCCTCGCAGATCTTGGCGAGGTCGACGGCCAGCCCGCGCAGGGCGGCCGATACGCCGACCATCGGCGCCATCGACTGGGTCGCATGGACGAGCGACTCGGCCGTGCGCAGGCGGTAACCGGTCTGCTCGGAAAGGTAGTCGACGACCTTCTCGATGTACTCGGGCTCGGCGTTCAGGCCGGTACCCACCGCCGTCGCGCCGATGTTCTGCTCGGCCAGCGCCTCGGCCGCCTGGATGATGCTGTCCCTGGCGCGCCGGGTGGTGAGAGCGTAGGCCGCGAACTCCTGCCCCAGGCGGATCGGCACCGCGTCCTGCATGTGCGTCCGGCCAGCCTTGAGTACCCCGTCGAAGGCTCGCGCTCGATCCTCGAACGCTGCGGCCAGCTCGTCGAGGGCGAGGAGGACCTCCTTCACACGGTCGAGGGTGGCGACCCGCATTGCGGTCGGGAAGGTGTCGTTCGTCGACTGCGCCATGTTGACGTGGTCGTTCGGGCTGACCACCGAGTAGTCGCCACGCTCGCCGCTGCCGACCCCCTGCTGGGCGAGGATCTCGATGGCGCGATTGGCCAGCACCTCGTTGGTGTTCATGTTGTGGCTGACCCCGGCGCCCGCCTGGAACGGGTCGACGCGGAAGCTGTCGATGAGCGTCGCCTGCAGCCGGCGGCCCGCCTCGCTGTCGGAGCCATCGGCTATGCCCAGGATCTCGTCGGCGGCGCGGATGATCGCCTCTGCCAGCTGTGTCGGAAGGCGGCCGGTGCTGTGATTGGCGCGCGCCGCGGCCTTCTTGACCTGCACCGCCGCCCGCACGAGTGCGATGTCCGGTCGGCGCCCGCTGATCGGAAAGTTTGCGATGGCCCGGGCGGTCTGCACTCCGTAATAGGCGTCGGCCGGCACGTCGAGGGTGCCCAGTGGGTCCTTCTCGGTTCTGGTGGCTGTGGTCATTCCGAGAGTGTATGACCGGCGCTGCGCGCGTCTACAATCGGGCGGCAATGCACGACGCACTCGAGGCGCCGCCGCCCAACGCCAGCCTGCGCGCACCGCAGCTGGCCACGCTCCAGGGCCCACGGCCCAGCATGCGAGAGCTATTCAGCTTCATGTCGGAGGCTGAGCTGCGCTTCCGGACGCTGCGCATGCGCATCGTCGACCGTCGCTTCGGGGCAGCCGGCGAGAACTCGGAGACGAGCGAGGTGTGGCTGCGTCATCCGGGCCGGGCGAAGGTCATCCAGTGGCGTGGCGCCGGCGGCGCCGGCCGGGACTTCGATGTCTGGCTCGGCGACGGCGAGCGCGTGCGCACGTACGACGCGCGCAACCACGTCGTCACCGACCGCACGCTGCCGCCGAGGCCGGTGGGCTCCACTCGCGACGACCTGCCCGGCTTCGCGCGGGTACATGTGCCGGTCACGCCGCTGCCGCCGGAGTCGCTCGCCAACACCTTCATCCATCCGCATGGCTTTGCTCATAACGTGCTCGCGTCTGGCGTCGTTCGAGAGCTGGGCACGACCACGCTGGCCAACGGTCGCGAGGCGCTCATCCTGCGCTGCGATCACCCGCGCATCAGCCACGTCCTGACCGATCGGCCCGACCACTGGCTGGAGCTCGGGGTCGATCGCCAGACCGGGGTCCTGCTGCTGCTCGCAGAGCACATCGGCGGACGGATCACGCGTCACGCCGAGGTCACCGCTTTGGCGTTCGACGAGACGCTGGGCGACGAGATCTTCACCATCCACGTCTCCGCCGACGCAACGACCATCTATTAGGTCGAGCATGGCCGGCTCCTGGCGCCCGGCCGGCGTGCGACCGCCCTCGCCGTGGGTGACCCTGTCGCTGCTGGTCGCCTTTGCGTTGCTGGCCATGCCCGGCGTGCCGGCACGCGGCGCGGTCCTCCACCTGTTCATCGTCGGCGGCCTGCTGGCAGCTTCCTTTCGCTGGCCGGTGACCCGCCTCGCAGTGGTGGCCCTGGTCGTCGCCGGCATCGACCTGCGCATGGCCCAGGCTGGCACCGGCTCCGATGTGCTCGTCGTCACCCGCGCCGCGATCGACCTGGCGCTGAGTGGCGGAAACCCATACGGCATCGGCTATCCGCAGTCAGTGCCACCTGGAGCGCCCTTCCCCTACGGTCCGCTGGCGCTGCTCTGGTATCTCCCACCGGTTCCCGCGCTGCTGATCGAGCTCCTCGCGTCGCTGCTCATCCTGGGTGCTCTCGCCCTGCGCGGGCGGATGCTGGGCCTGGCCCTCTACGCCGTCGCGCCGGTGCTCCTGATCACCGCCGGCGACGGCTCGAACGACACAAGCCTTGGCCTGCTGCTCCTGATCGGCCTGGTCCTCCTGGCCCGCAAGCCGATGCTCGGGGCTTTCATCGTTGGCCTGGCCGTCGCCTTCAAGCCCACAGCTGCCGCGTGGCTGCCGCCGGTGGTCGGCTGGGCCGGAGCGGCAGGGCTGCTGAGTGCGGCCGCCGGAGCGGGCCTGTTCTGGCTGCCGGCAGTCGTGATGTGGGGACTCCAGCCCGTACTCGCCAGCATCGGCGGCGCGGCAACCCTGCACGAGACCGCCTACTACTCCCTCGCATACGCCATTGAGCGCTTTGGGGTGGAGCTGCCCAAGGGGTTTTACGCCTTGCTTGCCATGGCCAGCGGCGCGCTCCTGGCAACGATCTCGATCTTCCGGGTGCGCAGCGCAGACGGAGTGATCGGATGGGGCGCGCTGGTGTTCCTGATCACCCTGTTCGGCGGGTTCTGGTCGACGTTCGCCTACTTCGCCGCCGTGGCGCCGATCGTCTGCTGGCGGCTGGATGGCTGGCTCGGCCACGGTGATAGCCGTGTCCGCTGGCCGCGCGATCCCGTCGGCCGACTCGAGGCCTGGTTGGACGACCGTTGGCCGGCAGTAGAATCGGGCACCCAGCGGAGGTTTCAATGACCGATACCCAGACCGCAAGGTCGGCCGTGCGCGACGTTCGCATGCTCATCGGCGGCGAGCAGGTCGGTGCGCTTGACGAGCAGACCTTTGAGACGGTCAATCCGGCTACCGGAGAAGTGATCGCTCGCGTGCCGCTCGGCGGCAAGGCAGATGTGGATCGTGCGGTCGAGGCGGCCAGGCAGGCGTTCGAAGGACCCTGGTCGACGTGGTCGGCGGCCAAGAGAGGACGCACGCTGGCAAGGTTCGCCGAGCTGACCAAGAAGGGCATCGAGGAGCTGGCCCAGCTCGAGCGCGAGGACATCGGCAAGCCGATCGCGAGCGCCCGCATCGAGGCTCTCGCGGTGAACCTGGTGCTCGACTACTACGCCGGCGCCGCCAACAAGCACCTCGGGGAGACCATTCCGACGGCGTTGCCCGGACTCGACTTCACGCTGCGTGAGCCCATCGGCGTGGTCGGCCTGATCATCCCGTGGAACTTCCCGCTGAACATGGCCGCCTGGAAGCTCGGGCCGGCACTGGCGGCGGGCAACACGGTCGTGCTCAAGCCGGCGTCCTACGCCCCACTGTCGGCAATCCGGCTGGTCGAGATGGCCCAGGAGGCCGGCTTCCCTCCCGGCGTGGTCAACGTGGTGACCGGCCCCGGCGGCACTGCCGGTGCAGCGCTCGCTGCCCACCCCATCGTCGGCAAGGTCGCCTTCACCGGCGAGACGACAACAGGCCAGGAGATCCTTCGGCTGGCCGCCGGCAACGTCAAGCGGGTCTCGCTCGAGCTGGGTGGCAAAAGCCCCAGCATCTGCTTCGCCGACGCCGACCTCGAGCGCTTCGCCAAGGAATCACAGCTTGCGGTGTTCGGCAATGCGGGGCAGAACTGCCACGCTCGCAGCCGCGTCCTGATCGAGCGTCCTGTCTACGATCGGGTCGTCGAGCTCTTCGCGGCCGAGGCCGCCCAGCTGGTCGTCGGAGACCCAGCCGAGGAGAGCACGCAGGTGGGCAGCCTGATCAGCCTGCGCCACCTCGAGCGGGTGCAGGGCTACGTCGACCTGGGCCGCGAGGAAGGCGCCCGGCTGGTTACCGGGGGTGCCGGGCCGGAGGACCAGTCACTCGCCAGCGGAGCCTTCCTGCAACCGACCGTCTTTGCCGATTGCCGCCCCGAGATGCGCATCGTGCAGGAGGAGATCTTCGGCCCGGTCGTGGCGCTGATGCCATTTGACGACGAGGCCGACGCGATCCGCCAGGCCAACGCGACGAGCTATGGGCTGTCCGGTTCGGTCTGGACCCGCGATGTTGGGCGCGCGCTGCGCGTGGCGCGTGCCGTGCAGGCCGGGACCGTTGCGATCAACAGCCACCAGACCGTGCACACCGAGGCGCCGTTCGGCGGCTACAGGATGTCCGGCTTCGGCCGCGAGCTCGGCATGCATGCGCTCGACGAGTACACGCAGGTCAAGAACGTCTTCGTCGACCTGCGCTGAGGTGAAGCGCCGGCCGGCGCATGGACGGTTGCGGTAAGTAGCTTGTAACCCGCGCGTTCCATACTCCACCGCACCATGGCTGAGCGCTTAATCCGTCGGGCCCGATCATCGGCCCCAAGGTGTTTGCGCTGATGGCCCTCGTCCTGCTCGTCTTCGCCCAGCTGTTCGACCTGGTCTCGTTCCTGGTGATGATGAGCCTGCACGGATTGGAAGCGGAGGCCAACCCGATCGTGGTCCTGCTTGCCCACGAGATCGGCTTCCGTGGGCTGACAGTGCTGAAGCTGGCGGTGATCGTCTTCGCCGGCTCCGTCTACATCCTGCTCATGCGCCACCGGCCGCGGCTCGCCCTCGCCGTCATCCTCTCGGGCATCGCCGCGGGCATGGTCGGGGGTGCGACGAACGTGGCCACGATCAACGCCTGGTAGCGGGCCTCAGGCACTTTCCTCCGGGTAGTCGCGTTCGAGCCCATGCCCGACGATGAACCGGCCGGAGGAGTTGCCCGCGCGACCGCCCAGCCAGTCGCGCAGGGCCCAGCTCGTCGTCTGGAACGCCAGCTGTGGCCACGGGATGGCCGCCGGGGCGAAGGAACGGACCTCGAGGCTGTCGGGCGTCGGCTGTGCCTCGCCGCCGACGATGCGCGCCTCCCAGGCCACGACGACTATGGCCGCCTGCGGGCGTGAATAGATCCCGACCACGTGCGTGGGCTCGACCAGCAGGCCCGTCTCCTCGACCGTCTCCCGGATGGCGCCCTCGGTAGCCGTTTCGTCGATCTCGAGGAACCCGCCCGGCTGGGCCCAGGCACCGTACCCCGGCTCGATGCCTCGCCGCAGCAGGACCACCTCGCCCGCCTGCGTGACCGGCAGGGTCGTGACCACCAGGCGTGGATTGACATAAGCCACGTAGCGACAGCGCGGGCAAGACAGCCGCGGTCGCTCCTCCCCGTCTACCGGCCCGAAGACCAGCCCTTCACCGCAGCGCGAACAGTACCGGATCGTCGCTGCCAACCAGCCCGGCACGCCGCCCGGCGCGCTCTCGGTCACAGCAGCAGCATCGCCACGAAAGCGCCGACGGACAGCACCACGCTGCCCGCGATGACCGCCGCCCAGACGAACCGGAACAGGCCCCGCCCCCGGTCGACCGGCAGCCAGGCCCACGCCGAACGCCACACCCGAACGAGGGCATCCATCGAAACGACGGTCAGCACGGCCGCACCGATCAGCACCGGCAGACGGACGACCGCGTCGGTCGGCCGGGCGCCGAGCTCGAGCGCGCTGATCGCGAGGACGCCGCAGACCAGGACGATGACCGACAGATAGATGAACCAGTCACCCAGCAGTGGCGGCCTGGTCTCGGGCACTCGCTGCGGTGGGCGCGGGCGACCGCGAGGGTCTCGTCGCTCGGGCCAGGGCTGGCGGTCGAGCTCCATCACACTGGCGGGTGCTGGTCGCCCTTGCCAGGGCGGCGCTCCGCAACGAAGCGGCCAACTGTCGTCATGCGCCAGTCTCTCACGGCCGGCCGGATGCTCGGCGGCGGCGCGATCTGCTCAACCTGGTTGGGGCTGTCGAGCCCACAGCATCGGCCACACCTCGCTCGTCCAGCACCCGTATGACGACCGCCTCGATCACCCGCTCGAGCGCTGGGTCGTCCCAGTTCCCGGCCGGTCGGATCAAGCCCGGTGCTGTCACCGGCAGTGGCTTGAAGCGTCGATCGACGACCCCCTCGAGCCACTTGCGGACGGGTGTGAACACGGCGGCCAGCAGCAGCGCGCTGATAACCGCCGCGGCGTCCGAGCTGTTACCCGTGAAGGCCACGAATAGCCGCTGGAACAAGGCTACCGAGGCAGCATAGAAGCCTGCCACGATGCCCACGAGCGGCACGTATACGAGCGCCCGACTGACCAGGGCGTCGATCTCGTACAGGCGGTAACGCGAGATCGCAATCAGAATTGAGAGCGGCAGCAGGAGCAGGCAGGCAAAGGCGAGGAGCAGGAACTCGTCGGGCAGCGGCAGGAGTAGCCCGCCCACCACCAGCAGACCCCATAGCGCAGCCGCTGCTGTGAACCACTTGAGCTGCTGACGCTCGTCGCCCGTCGCCCGGCGGAAGCGGACGACAACCGCCGAAATGGCAGCAAGAAGCGATACAGGGATCGCTAGCGTGCCGATCGCGTCGACGGGCCCGAAGAGCTCAGCAGGCAAGGCGTCCAGCCCGAGCGGATTGACCGGCGTGTGTGAGCCGAGCTCGATCGAAACCGGGCCCGGGCGCAGGGCGAGCAGGACCAGCGACCCCACCATCAGGACCGTCGCGACGATGACTGGCCTGCGCCATCGGGCGCTGGGCAGCCTCCCGTCCGGGAAAACCAGGGCGACGACCGGACCGGCCAGCATCACCGTCGGCCAGAAACCAAGTGCGCTCACCGCGAGAAGCCATCCGCCCAGGGGGCTGCCTTCGGTCGCCAGCTGCGCGCCCGCGGCAAGCGATGCGAACTCGGCGCAGAGAACCAGGCCGGCCGCCAGCAGCAGCCAGCCGACCACATGGCGAGGTCGATGGCGCAGGATCAGCAGTGCGGCACTGGCGTAACCGAAACCAACCAGCCCGATGGTGGCGAACATCGCCGGCCCGATCGAGTCGGACATGAAGCGCTCGATGACCTCGCCGAAGAGCAGGCCCGCGCTCGCGCAGACCGCCGCGAGGATGACCGCCACAAACCAGACCGCCCGAGCAATCCAGATCACCTGTCCAGCCCCCGTGACAAGCGGCCGAGGCGCCCGGCCGAGCGCCTCGGAGGATACGACGCGCGTATCCTCCGGGACATGGCCGCGACTCGCGTTCCCATGATCCTTGATGTCGACACCGGGATCGACGACAGCCTGGCCATCCTCTACGCGCTCGGCTCGTTGGACGCAGAGCTGCTCGCGATCACCTGCGTGTCGGGCAACGTGGACGCGCGACAGGTCGCGCGCAACACGCTCGGCCTGCTCGAGCTGGCCGGGCGCACCGATGTCGAGGTAGCCCTCGGCCGGGAGGTGCCGCTGGTCCGACCGCTCCAGACGACCCCGGAGACTCACGGTCCGGAGGGCATCGGCTACGCCAGCGTGCCGGAGGCAGCCCGGCCGCTCTCGAAGCGCCACGCCGCCGACCTGATCATCGAGGAGGCGCAGGCACGACCGGGCGAGCTGACTCTCGTCACGCTCGGTCCGCTGACCAACGTCGCCGTTGCGCTGACCCGTCAGCCGGCGCTGCCCCGGCTGCTCGCCCAGCTGGTGATGATGGCCGGTTCGTACCGCTCGGCCGGCAACACGGCCCCGACGACCGAGTGGAACGTGGCCTGCGACCCGGAGGCCCTGGCGACCGTGCTCGCCGCCTGGTCAGCCTATCCCGAGGTCGCCCGCCCGCTCGCGCTCGGCCTTGACGTGACGGAGCGAGCCAAGCTCACCCCAGAGCGCCTGGAGGAGCTGTTCGAGCGCGCCGGCCGGCCCGAGGACAATCCGGTGATGCGCTACGTCGATGATGCGCTGCGCTTCTACATGGAGTTCCACAGCCGCTACGACGGCTTCTACGGAGCCTTCATCCATGACCCGCTGGCAGTCGCCGCGGCGCTCGACAGGTCCCTCGTCACGAGCGAGGCGCTCCGCGTCGAGGTCGAGCTCGAAGGACGCTGGACGACCGGCGAGACCGTCACCGACTGGCGGCGCCAGTGGGGCCGGGACCCCAACGTCGATGTCGCTGTTCAGGCGGACGTCGAGACCTTCTTCACTCGGCTGTTGGACCGACTGGCGATCGTGGCTGCCGCCGAAAGTCATGGACGCCCGCGCGACTGAATGGGGCTACCATCGCGCCTAGAGGGGCTCCAGCGCCGGTCGGCCGTCACCGGCTGCCGCTGGGCGTGACATTGGAGACACCATGACTGCGCACCACACGGGCGGCGGGGAGGCTGAGCCGCGCTCGGATTCCGGCGCCGCCACTCCCGATCAGACGACCCGCTGGACGGCGCCCGGCGGGCCGGCCATATCACCGTTGCCACCGGTCGAGCCGTCCGCGGCGTACGACACGCCACCGGGGAGGCCGAGCGCCATCCGGCGCTGGCTGCTGCCCCTGGTCGGCCTCGTTGTCGTGGGGCTGATCGCTGCGGCGCTGGTCGTCGTGGTGCTCAACATGCAGCCGACGGCCGACGCCGGCGCCACGCGTGCCGGTTACGAGTACCTTCCCGATCGGGCGACGATCGCGCTGGAGCTGCGCCTCGATCTGCCGGGCGACCAGCGCCAGCAGCTGTTCTCGTTCGTGAGCCGCCTGCCGGATATGCAGGGCGCGGCCGAGGTCGAGGAGGGCCTGCGTGAGCTCGTCGAAGAGGCCGTCGCCGACATGACCGACGGCAGCGGCAGCTACCGCGACGACGTTGAGCCCTGGTTCGAGGGCTGGATGGTCGTCGGGATGCAGCTGCCCGAGAACCTGATGAGCTCAGATGAGGGTGCCTTCGTTGGCGTCTTCGGCTCGCGCGATCGAGGGCTGGCCGAGCAGGCCATGATCAGGCTGCGGCCGGCGGCTGAGTGGAGCGCTGAGGCAGGCCCCGGCGGACGCGAGATCTGGACAGGCAGAGACCGCTTCGATGATGGAGATCTCAGCGGGTACGCGGTGACCGACGACGCAGTCGTCTTCGGTGCGAGCGCGGATGACGTGCGCCGAGCGCTGGAGGTCAAGGCCGGCAACCTGCCCAGCCTGCTGGAGGTCAGCCGTTTCGGCGATGCCCTCGACAGGCAGCCGACCAGCCGGATGGGGATGTTCTGGCTGGACATGGAGGCCCTGCAGGACGTCTTGGGGTCGATGCCCGGCGGGATGATGGCAAGCCCGTTCCAGTGCGATGAGCTGCCCCAGCCGCGCGGCATGACGGGGTCGCTTTACATGCGCGAAGGCCGCGCCGTGATCGATGTGGTGGCCGACATGCCGGAAGGCTCGAGCCTTCCGCAGATGCGCGACAGCGGCCTCGCTCGGCATCTGCCGGCAGACACCTTCTTCCTGACCGAGATTCGCGACGTTGGTGAGTCAGCTCGCAAGACTCTCGACTGCCTGCGCAAGAACCCGACCATCGGGCACGAGCTGCGCGACATCGAGGAGGGCATGGGCCAGCGGATCGACCAGCTCATCGGCTGGGCCGGCGATGTGGCCATTGCTGCGCGCTACGACGGCAACCGAGCAACCGGCGGACTGCTGATCCGGGTCACCGACCAGGGCCGGGCGAACGAATCGATGGGCCAGCTCCGTGCGCTGATCACGGCAATGGGCGGGAGTGACGTGACCGTGCGGGAAGAGGATTACAACGGTGCTCGGCTGGTCAGCTTCGACCTGGGCGAGGACTTCGGCAACCTGGCCGAGCCGCCGCTGCCGACCACATCGCTGGCCTACGCGTTCAGGGACGACCTGCTCGTGATCGGCGTGGACGCGTCATTTGCCCGGGCCGTCCTGGACGCGGAGGGCGGAGCCAATCTCGCCGATACCGACGCCTACCGCGAGGCGATCGAGGCGGCGGGCGGCGCGAGCAATGGTGGGCAGGTCTATGTCAGCCTTGTTGGAAGCGCGGCGCTGCTGGACGCAGCCCTGCGCATGGCCGGCGGCGACATGATGGATGAGCAGCTGGCTGACTTTCGCGAGGTGCTCGGCTCGATGGACAGCCTTGCGATGGTCAGCCGGGTCGATGGCGAGGCCGTGCTGACGAGGATGGTGCTCAGCGCGCGCGAACCCTAGCTGGGTCCGCGGTCGAGATCAGTCTCCAGCGGCGGGGCCGATGTGCTCCTCCAGCACGTCGCGCAGCGGAAAGCCGGTTGGCTCGGGCCATAGCAGCGCGTTATGCGAGCAGCCCGTTACGCCGCCATCGAGGTGGTGCAGGCTCTCTACGTAGCCCGCTGACGGTCTCGGGTCGCGCAGCAGAGCCACGTCCGGAGTCACGATCGGGTCGGTCGCGCTCGTCATTGCCACCGTCAGCGTGCCGAGGGCGGCATGTGCAGCTTGCACGGCATCGGCGTTGTCCCGCGCCCGCCTCTCATCGGCGACCGTCCTGACTGGGAAGCCGCAGCCGGTGTCGCCAACAAGCTGGACCGTGCCCTCCCAGTTGAGCGCGCCGTCCACCGAGACCACTGCCTGCAGCAGGCCCGGAGACCCCTGCTCGAAGTAAGCGAGCAGCTCGGGGTCATCGAGGATGGCGCGCAGCGACCGCACCACCACCTGTCCACCCAGGCTATGGCCCACCAGGAAGAATGAGGCCGGCACGCCCGCCGTCTCCCGCAGCTGCTGGTCGTAAGTGGCGATGGTGCGCGCGAGTCGGTGTCCCCACAGGTCGACCTGTCGCTGGCGCAGCATGCTCAGCGCGAGGTCGGTCAGGTCGTAGTCGGCGGGCTGCCAGACGACGTCGGTACCGTCGGTTGTCGGAGCGATGGTAGCCACGCACCGCAGCCGGGGCGGATCCTCGGCGGCCTCCTGCGGAGTGCACGGCGCAGCCTCCCAGGCCATGTCGACGATGGTCGTCTCGGGTTCGTAGCCCAGGCACATCAGGGCCTCGGTGATCGAACGCGGATCGGCAGGCTCCTGGCAGGCCTGCGGCTGGCCGAAGGTGAGGTAGCGGCGAGCCAGGGCCGATTGGAACCCGGGCGCCAGCACGACGACCTTGCGCGCGAGCTCCACCTCGACAGTCGCCAGGGGCTCGTCGCCGGACCAGCCGGCGGCGTCGAACAGTCCGAAGGTCACCCGGCCGGCCCGCGTGCCCGAAACGGCAAAGCGCAGCCGGCCATCGAGGGGCACGACCTGCACGGGATCGGTCGCCTGGGCCGGCCAGAGAGCATCGAGCGGTCGCAGGTGCACCAGCCGGCCCGTAGCTGCGCCTCCGTCGGCGAGGGCGATGCGCGCCTCGACGATGGCCATCTGGCGCCCGTCGGCAGGCACCGCGCGAACCGGGTCCTGACGCTGCAGCGAGCCGGCCAGCGGAGACGGCGGCGGGGTGGGCGTCGGACTCGCG